>OLSI01000374.1_pt1 | contig 37855 bp, 25 predicted proteins | sample 1672661 | NCBI WGS metagenome assembly OLSI01 (sample SAMEA3136711, study PRJEB25190) | human gut metagenome | biome: human gut; feature: human-associated habitat; material: faeces | place: Austria | collected 2013 | reverse complement strand
ACCGCCGGTGTCCTCTCCAATCTCCGGCAAGTGACCGAATACGCCGCCAAGCATGAGAGCCGCTTTGTGAAGCTGCTTATCCAGCAGAACGAGATCGGCGGCAAGAGAAAGACCGCCGCAGCCACCAAGCAGCTTGAACAGGCGCAGGAGCGCATTGCCGAAGTGAGCCGCATTATCAAGCGGCTGTATGAGGACAATGTGAACGGCAAAATCAGCGACGAGCGTTTTATGGAAATGTCGGCAGACTATGAGCAGGAGCAGCGGGAACTGAAAGACCGCGCCGCCGCTTTGCAGGCCGAACTGGACAAGTCGCAGGCTGCCACCGTCAACGCGGAAAAGTTTATGGGTATCGTCCGAAAGCACCTTGCCTTTGAGGAACTTACCCCCACCCTCTTGCGGGAGATGATTGAGAAAATCGTCGTGCATGAGTGCAGCTATGACGAGAACGGCACCCGCAGGCAAGACATTGAGATTTATTACAGCTTTGTCGGCAAGATTGACTTGCCCGAAGCCTAACGCCCGACCTATCCGACACAATGGCCAAGTGCCGGATAGGAACGGCAAAATTTTTTACACTTCCATTACTTCTTTATCGCACATCAGAAAAGTCCCAGGGCATGAAGCAGCTCATGAGCGGTGGCGGCGTCATTCTCATCGGTACGCAGCTGATCCCTCTGCTCTCTGGTCTGTTCGGCTAAGCACCCGCGATAGGAGGTACTCCCGCCATTGTTCGATAATATCTTTGCAGCCATCGAAAAATGGATGCGGGAACTTCTGACAGGAATGGTGGAGTCCAACATGAGTACGATGTTCACGGATGTCAATGAAAAGACAAGTGAGATCGCGGCTCAGGTTGGACGCACTCCACAAAACTGGAACAGCAGCGTTTTCAGTATGATTCAGAACTTATCAGAGTCGGTGGTAGTTCCGATTGCCGGAATCATCATCACTCTGGTACTCTGCTATGAGCTGATCTCGATGCTGACCGAGCGAAACAACCTGCATGATGTAGATACATGGATGTTCTTCAAGTATTTTGTCAAGGCATGGGTCGCAATCTATCTGGTCAGCAATACGTTCACAATTACAATGGCAGTCTTTGACGTTGGACAATCGGTGGTCAATTCGGCTTCCGGTATCATCAACGGCGAGACTGCCATTGATGTTAGTTTGCTGTCCATGCAGATGCAGGCGGCGATGGCAACCATGGAGATCGGTGAACTGGTGGTGCTGGCTCTTGAAACCTTCCTTGTCAGCTTCTGCATGAAAATTATGTCGGTGGTGATAACTGTCATTGTCTATGGGCGCATGATAGAGATTTATCTCTATACATCGCTTGCCCCGATCCCGTTCGCAACGATGAGCAACCGTGAATGGGGTCATGTAGGAACCAATTATTTCAGAGGACTGTTCGCCCTTGCATTTCAGGCATTTCTGATGATGGTCTGTGTGGCGATTTACGCAGCACTGATTTCTTCGGTGCGGATTTCCAGCAATATGCACTCCGCGCTGATCGGCGTTGCAGCGTATACCGTGATTCTGTGTTTCAGCCTGATGAAAACGGGAAGTCTGTCCAAACAGATCTTCGGCAGTCACTAAAACCGGGAAAATCCGAGGAAAGGAACGACAGCAGACAGAAAGCTGTATCCCGGCGGCGTGTCTGGCTGTCATGGTGAAGAATGGCTTATGTGACGATTCCGAAAGACCTATCCAAAGTCAAAAACAAGGTCTTTCTCAACCTGACAAAGCGGCAGCTCGTCTGTATGGGCTTTGCGGCATCCATCGGTGTCCCATTCTACTTTCTCACACGGGGAACACTTGGCACAAGCAACGCGGCGGCGGGCATGGTGCTGCTGATGCTGCCGGAGTTCTTCTTTGCACTGTTTGAGAAAAACGGGATGCACCTTGAAACCATCCTGACGAACTTCATCAATGTCCGTTTCAAACGTCCGGCAGTTCGCCGCTACGAAATTGAAAATCTGTACGAATATGAGCCTGAGAAATCTGTAACACCAAAAGCGAAGAAGGGAGGCATTATTGGGAAAAGAAAAGGATAAGAAGCCGTTGTTTGGCGGCATCTTCCAGAAATTCTTCAAGCCGTCTGCAAAGGCAGAAGCGAAAAAGAAGAAAGAACATCACCTGACCGTGCAGCGGTCGATTCCGTATCTGGAAATGGGGCGGGACGGCATCTGCCGGGTGGAGGAACATATGTATTCCAAAACCGTCCGCTTCTATGACATTAACTATCAGTTAGCACAGAACGAGGATAAGAACACCATTTTTGAAAGCTGGTGTGATTTCCTCAATTACTTCGATTCCAGCATCCGCTTTCAGCTTTCGTTCATCAACCACAAAAGCGATATGAGCGAATACAACAAGGTCATTCAGATCGAGCCGCAGCATGACCAGTTCGATGATGTGCGCATGGAATATGCACAGATGCTGAAACAGCAGCTTGCCAAAGGGAATAACGGTCTGGTTCGGACGAAGTACATCACGTTCAGTATTGAAGCCAAAAGCGTGAAAGAAGCAAAGCCCCGGCTGGAGCGTATCGAAACCGATATTCTCAACAATTTCAAGGTGCTGGGCGTAAAAGCATATCCGCTGAATGGTGTGGAACGCTTACAGATCATGTACGAGATGTTCCATCAGGAGGAAGAACGGAAGTTTGAGTTCAGCTATGACCGCATCCTGCAAAGCGGCATGACTACCAAGGACTTCATTGCTCCGACCAGTTTTCTGTTCAAGAGCGGCAAGGACTTCCAGATGGGAGATACTATCGGCGCAGTATCCTATCTGAACATCCTTGCCCCGGAACTGACGGATAAGGTTCTGGCAGAGTTTCTGGACATGGACAAGAATCTGGTGGTCAGCATCCATGTGCAGTCGGTAGACCAGCTCAAGGCAATCAAACTCATCAAGGGCAAGATCACAGACCTTGACCGCATGAAGATTGAGGAACAGAAAAAGGCGGTGCGTTCCGGCTATGATATGGAAATTATTCCGAGCGACCTTGCGACTTATGGCGGCGAGGCCAAGAAGATTCTGGATGATCTGCAGAGCCGCAATGAGCGTATGTTCCTTGTTACGATGCTGTTCCTTAATACGGCCAAGACCAAGCAGGAATTGGATAGTGCTGTTTTTCAGACTGCTGGTATCGCTCAGAAGTTCAACTGTACCCTGAATCGGCTGGATTATATGCAGGAGCAGGGGCTTATGAGCAGCCTGCCGCTGGCAAATAATCTGGTTCCCATCAAGCGGGCATTGACTACAACTTCCACCGCCATCTTCGTGCCGTTCACCACACAGGAACTTTTCATGGAGGGCGATTCCCTCTACTACGGTCTGAATGCAGTGTCCAACAACATGATTATGGCAGACCGTAAGCAGCTCAAAAACCCGAATGGCTTGATTCTTGGAACACCGGGCAGTGGTAAGTCGTTCAGCGCAAAGCGTGAAATGACGAACGTGTTTTTCACGACAACAGACGATATTATCATTGCAGACCCGGAAGGCGAGTATTATCCGCTGGTGGAAGCTCTGGGCGGACAGGTCATTCATATCTCGTCCACCAGCCGGGACTACATCAATCCCATGGATATTAACCTGAATTACGCGGACGATGATAACCCGCTGGGCATGAAATCGGATTTCATACTTTCCCTGTGTGAACTTATCATGGGCGCACGGGATGGCATGGAGCCGGAAGAAAAATCCGTCATTGACCGATGCCTGCCGCTGGTCTATCAGAAATATCTGAATGATCCGAAGCCGGAGAATATGCCGATTCTCGGTGATCTGTACGACTGCCTGCGGGAGCAGAAAGAACGGCAGGCACAGCGCATCGCCACGGCACTGGAAATCTACGTCAATGGTTCTCTGCGGGTGTTCAACCACCAGACAAATGTGGAGCTGGATAACCGCCTTATCTGCTTTGACATCAAAGAATTGGGAAAGCAGCTCAAAAAGCTGGGTATGCTCATCGTGCAGGATCAGGTGTGGAATCGTGTCACCATCAACCGCAATGCAAAGAAAAACACACGATACTACATTGATGAGTTCCACTTGCTCTTAAAGGAAGAACAGACTGCCGCATACAGTGTTGAAATCTGGAAGCGTTTCCGAAAATGGGGCGGCATCCCCACGGGTATTACGCAGAACATTAAAGACCTGCTGGCAAGCCGGGAGATCGAGAACATCTTTGAAAACAGCGATTTCATCTATATGCTGAATCAGGCATCCGGCGATAGGCAGATTCTTGCAAAGCAGCTCAACATTTCGCCGTTCCAGCTTTCCTATGTGACGAACAGCAACGAGGGCGAGGGACTGCTGTTCTACGGCAACACCATTATCCCGTTCAAGGACAAGTTTGATACTTCGTTGAAACTCTATGGTCTTATGACCACGAAACCGAATGAAATTGCAAAATACAGGGAGAAGAAAGACGCATGATGAACGAGAAAAAACTGAGCCAGATGATCCTGAAGCTGCATGACCGTGCTGAGGCAGCAAAATACGATGGCGATTCCAGCCCGCCTTATCAGGAAGTGGAAATGCTGAATTTCAACGATGAGGAATCGGTGGTGCATACGGTGCTGGAGGACTTTTACGCAGTCGGCGCACTGGCAGATGAACTGACCCACGGATTCCACATGGAAGAACGGGGCTACATCGACCGCACAGAGGTCAATTCCCGGCTGATCGCTTTTGCCAGAGAGCTGGAGCGCATTCTCGATAAGTGGGAGACTCATGCAACTCTGATTGCGTGAGTTTTCCGCCGGATGGGAGGTGAATCCAATGGCAGACAAGCGATTCCGGGGCAGAGATAAAATCGTCCAGAAAATGACCAAAGACGGTCTGGTGGAAGAGAATCTCCGCACCGGGGAAACCAAGTCCGCAGTTGCAGAAGAACCGCCGAAGCAGGAAGATTCGGAAAAAGACGCTGTGGAAAGTGAAGAAGAAACCCCTGTTGTGGAAGAAGAGGTGTGCATGGATGCCGAGGAGGGAGAGGAGGAAAAGCCACGGCGCAGCACAGCCAAACAGAGTACAGAGTATTATAAAGCCCATCAGGAGGATGGCAAAGCGAAAGAAAAAGATGCTTCGCCAGTGGACGAAGATGCAGAGCCTGCGCTGAAGAAAAAGGGCCGCTTATCCTTTGATGATGAGCAGCAGGGCGGCATCGTCCGGGGCGCAGGGCTGGGCATTAAGAAAGTGGCGAAGAAAGGAGTGGATACTGCCACTGGTTTTGCCCATAACAAGGTGCATCAGGTCGAAAAAGAAAACTCCGGCGTAGAGTCGGCGCACAAGAGTGAAGAAACGCTGGAAGGACTGTACCGCTTCTCTAAAGGCAGGAAAAAAACCAGAGAAAAATCTGCCAGAGCTGAGAAGAAAGTCGAGGTTGAGAAAAAATCCAGCCGTCTGAAATTTTCGGAGAGTGAGGGCGGCATGGCCGAAGAAGTGGCAGAAACGTCACTGAAAAAGAAACCGCACTTGCCACCACCGACTGCCGCAGGAGGTGAAGCAACAAAGACAGTCGGTTCAAAATTCTATCAGAAAAAGCAGTATAAGGATGCCTATGCAGCAGCCAAGCGAGGTCGGAAAGCTGGAAACGCTGCCAGCAAGCAGGCGGCAACGGCGGCGAACACGCTTGCCGAAAAAGCAAAAGCGGCGGTGCAGGAAATCGTTGTGCAGAACAAGACCCTGTGGGCGGGACTTGGCATCGCAGCACTGATGCTCATGCTGATTATGGGCGCATTTTCAAGCTGTTCCGCAGCGATCCAGGGAACGGGTAGCACCTTTATCGGAACGACGTATCCTAGTAAGGATGCTGACATGAAAGGTGCAGAAGAAGATTATCTGGAACTGGAAAAGAAGCTGGATGAGCAGATACGGCAGATGGAGTCCACACATCCCGGCTATGACGAATACCGTTACCAGTTGGACGAAATTGGGCATGACCCTTATCAGCTGATCTCTCATCTGACTGCCGTATATGAGCAGTTCACCAGAGGACAGGTGAAAACCGTCATCAAGTCGCTGTTTGAGCAGCAGTATCTCCTGAAAGTCTGGGAAACGATAGAGATTCGCACACGCATGGAAACCAGAGTAGGGATTCGGCCAACGATTGACGCTTTTGGAAACGTCAGCATGGAAACCTATACCTATCAGGAAGAAGTGGAGTATGAGTACAAAATCCTCAACGTCCTACTGAAAAATAAGGGCTTTGACACCATTGCCAGAAAGAACATGGATCGGAAGCAGACTGGGCGGTATGATGCCTACAATCTGACTTATGGCAATCGCCCAGAACTGTTTGGCGCAGGCTCCCCTACATACAGTGGCGGCACAACAGGCAGCATTGGCTCTGGTGGTTCGGGTGGAACAGGCGGAAGCTCCGGCGGTGGTTTCCGATATGACATTCCAGAAGAAGCCCTGTCGGATGAAAAGTTTGCAAGGATGATCGCAGAAGCCGAAAAGTATCTGGGAATGCCGTATGTGTGGGGCGGCAGTTCCCCAAGCACCAGTTTTGACTGCTCCGGCTTTGTCTGCTGGGTCATCAATAACTGCGGCAATGGCTGGAATGTCGGGCGCACGACAGCGAATGGACTGCGAGGCAAGTGTAGCTATGTTTCTCCTGCAAATGCACAGCCGGGTGACTTGATCTTCTTTGAAAAAACTTACAACACCGTTGGTGCGTCGCACGTTGGCATCTATGTCGGCAACGGCATGATGATCCACTGCGGTGATCCGATTTCTTATACCAGCATCAATTCGACCTACTGGCAGAACCACTTCCTTGGTTTTGGCAGAATCAAATAGAACGAGAGGAGGCACGAAATGAGTAAAAAACTGAAGAAGTTTTTGAATGATGCAGAGAAAACCGAAAGCAAGATCGCGGAACTGGAAGAGTACCTGAGAAATGTCCGGGCGGCACAGAAAAAAGAAGAGGACAATGAGATCGTCCGGGCTATCCGCAGCACAAAGCTGGGTGGGCGTGACCTGCTGGCATTGCTGGAAAATATCCAGGCGGGGAATGTGACGTTCCAGACAACTGTAAACCACGAGAACAAGACTTCGGAAGAAGCAGAAATGGAGGATGCGATTGCGAAAGATGCTTAAAAAGCTGGGTATTGTGATTCCCAGTGCAGTGCTGACCCTGCTGATGGCGGTAGGCTTTTCCACTCCGGCATTTGCCTATGTGGAGCTGGAAGTCAAGGAAGAGCCTGCACAGGTCATTGAGGAAGAGGAACCCACCGAGGAAGAGAAGATTCCGTTCACCATTGCGGGCAATGGCGAGGTGGAGGATAACATTACGGACGATTCCAGTAAGGAGTTCTTCACGGTCAAGACCAAGGGCGGAAATACCTTTTTTCTAGTGATCGACCGGGCAAGGAACAGCGAGAATGTGTATATGCTCTCCATGATCGACGAATACGATTTGCAGGAGTTTCTGACCGATGAGGAACGCAACGGCAAGGAAGAAGAGAAGCCGGCAGTCGTGCTACCGGAAACCAAACCTGAGCCGGAACCGGATGTCGAGATCGAAGAGCCGGAACAGGACGATGGAAAGCTGACCAAGATTCTGGCAATCGTATTTGTTATGGGTGTAGGCGGTGCAGGCGCATTCTTCTATTTCTACATTTATAAGCCGAAGCAGAGTGAGCCGGAAGTATCGAAAGAAAATCTGGAATATGAAGCTCTGCCGACAAAGAATGAGGATGAGGAAGCAGGGCAGGACGCAGAAACCGAAGAATAATAGAAAAACCGTATAATCTAGTGGTGCAGGGATGGTCTGATTCGGACTGTCCCTGCTTTTTTCAAACAAGCAGGAGGATACATGAAATATCTTGTGATAGCAGAAAAGCCGAGTGTGGCACGTTCCATCTCGAAAGTGATCGGTGCATACAAACATGAGGACGGGTATCTGGAGGGTGGGGATTGCGTGGTGAGCTGGTGTCTGGGGCATCTGGCAGAGTATGCGGCCCCGGAGTATTACGATGAACGCTATAAAAGCTGGCGGTTTGATGATCTTCCGATTCTCCCGGAAGAATGGAAATTGTTGGTTTCGGAAGATAAGAAAGCGCATTTCAATATCCTGCGAAAGCTCCTCCGAAGCAAAGATTTTGATTATGTGGTAAATGCCTGCGACGCAGGGCGTGAGGGCGAAGCAATCTTTCGCCGTGTGTACGGTCTGGCAGGCAGCAAACTCCCGGTCAAACGGCTGTGGATCAGCAGCATGGAAGATTCCGCTATCCAGCAGGGCTTTGATTCCTTAAAGGATGGCGCAGAGTATGACAACCTGTTTGCCGCTTCGGAGTGCAGGGCAAAGGCAGACTGGCTGATCGGAATGAACGGCACACGGGCCTTTACCAAGAAATACGGCAGGCGGCAGACCATTGGACGGGTGCAGACTCCGACACTGGCAATGCTGACGGAACGGCAGAACAAAATCCAGAACTTTGTGAAAGAGCCGTATTACAAGGTGGAAATCATGGGAAATGGCATCGTGGCAGAATCGGAACGGATGGCACAGGAGCAGGATGCGGATACCATGCAGGTAGCTTGTGATGGACAGTGTGCCGTAGTTGGCAGCATCGAGCGTAAACGGAAAGAACAGTCTGCGCCGAAGCTGTATGACTTAACGACCTTGCAGCGAGAAGCTAACCGCTATTATGGTTTTACCGCCAGTCAGACTTTGAAGATCGTACAGGAATTGTACGAAGAAAAGCTGGTGACATACCCGCGAACGGACAGCCAGTACATCACGGAAGATATGCAGCAGACCATGGCAGATTTGCTCAAACACTATGGCGGCGAAGCAGATGGAGTAAAGCAGGTGGTCAATAACAAAAAGGTCACTGACCACCATGCGATTCTGCCGACACTGGAAAGCTGCAAGCGTGGGTCAAACAGCCTGTCCGGGGATAAGGAAAAGGTCTTTGCTCTCATCGTCTGGAAGATGCAACAGGCAGTACAGCCGCCATACATCTATGAAGATGTTCTGGTAACAGTATGCTGTCAGGACAGGAAATTCACTGCAAAATACAAAAATGTCTTGCAGGCGGGACATACCGCAATGCCTGTTCCGTTTGCAGAACAGGAAAAAAGCAAGGATATGGCATTCCCCAAGAAACTGGAACAGGGCGAGGTGATTCCTGTGGTGAGCGCGGAGAAAAAGCAGGGCTTTACATCTCCGCCGAAAGCATTTACCGAAGACACCCTGCTTTCTGCAATGGAAAGCGCAGGCAACAGGGAGTTTGAAAAAGACACGGAAAAGAAAGGACTGGGAACACCTGCGACCCGTGCAGCGATTCTGGAAAAGCTGGTATCTTCCGGCTATGTGGAACGCAAAGGCAAGCAGATTCTTCCCAGTGCAGAGGGGGTTACGGCAATCGCAAATATCCCGGATTACCTGAAATCGGCAAGCATGACCGCTGAGTGGGAAAATGAACTGCTGCGGATGGAACGGGGCGAAACAAAGCCCGCCGACTTCATGCAGGGCATCGGTGGATTGCTGGAACGAATGCTGGCAGACCTCCGGCAAATTCCGACCGTACAGGAATCACCTATTTATAATAAGGTATCTATCGGGAACTGCCCGGTATGTGGAAAGCCCGTCTGTGAAGGCAAGCTGAATTTCTATTGCTCTGACCGGGACTGTAAATTTGCCCTCTGGAAAGAAAGTAAATACCTTTCCGGCATGAAAAAGACGTTCACAAAGAAGATGGCAACTGACCTTTTGAAGAAAGGACGTACCTATGCAAAAGACTTCTACTCTGCCAAAAAGGACAAGACCTTTGCCGCAGACCTTGTTATGGCAATAGAAAATGGCAGGGCGCAGTACAGTCTTGAATTTCCGAAAACACCAGCTAAGAAGTAAGGAGGGAACGATTGGCGAAATTTAACGATATTCGGGAACTTGCCCAGCAGAACGCACGGTGGGTAAGCAATTCTCCAAAAGACTGGATGAACTATCTGGATGTGGCGGCACGGCTGTACCGCTATTCGTTCAAAGATACTCTGCTGATCCATGCTCAGCGTCCTGATGCGACCGCCTGTGCAGAGCTGGAAGTCTGGAACAAGAAAATGAACTGCTGGGTAAACCGTGGCGCAAAAGGCATTGCGCTTTTGGACGATGCCAGCCCACGGGCAAAGCTGCGCTATGTGTTCGACATTGCGGACACGCATCTGGTGCAGGGCGGCAGAACGCCGATCCTCTGGCGCATTGATGATTCGGAACACCAGCAGATGATCCTCGACCATCTGGCAGATACTTATGCTCTGACGCAGACGGACAGCATGAATGCTGCGCTGATGGAACTGGCACAGCAGTTGACCGCTGAAAATCTGGAAGAAGCGATGGATGGTCTGGAATATGAGGTGGCAGACACTTTTCTGGAAGGACTGGATGAAGATAACCTCCGTGTCCGTTTCCGGGAGTTAATGACCAACAGTATTTTCTATACCCTTTCCCGACGCTGCGAACAGGAACCGCTGGAAGTTTTGGAAGATGAGGATTTTATCCGTATTGTGGATTTCAACCAGCTTCCGGTTTTGACGTTCCTGGGCAATGCTGTTTCGGAACAATGTGAAGCGGTTCTCCGTGACATCGGACGGGAAATGCAGAAAATTTACCGAAAAGAAGTCACAGAACATCTTGCAAAAACTGCCGACAGCTTGTATAATACCAGTACGGACTTTAGCACATTAAAGCGTGAAACTGAAACGAACATCACTGAAGGAGGAAAACCGTATGGAACTGACTTATCACCGCAAGGGGGACTACCTGTTTCCGAACCTGACCGTACAGGACGAGCCGATGAGCATTGGGAAGTACGGGATGCTGCGCAGGACTTATCTGAGGGAAAACAAGAAGAACTGGTATCAGAGTATGCTGATGAGCGGCAGGCTGAATCAGCATCTGGCACAGATCGACGAGCAGGCGGAGAACCGGATGGAAGAACTGATCGAGAGCCTGAACGAGAAGTATCCGGCTCCGAACAAGGAAACCGAACAGATGGCATGGGTGGCACATCAGAACAATCTGACCGCGATGGCGGAAGAGATCGTGCTGAAGGAATTGGTGTACAACTAACCGCTGACACAACCGAACAGGATTTGAGCGAAGCAGAGGAAGAAATTGCCTCTGCTTTTTCTCTGCCCAGTCTGCCGACCGTGGAACAGCAGATTCGGGCAATCGAAGCCCCGATGCAGGCCCAGTATGCCGATGAGATCACGATTCCGGCAGAAGTTGTGGATGAAATCCTGCGGACGGGAAGCAATCGAAGCAAAAGCCAGCTCCGCCTTATCTATAACTTTATGACCGAACAGACCCCGGAAGAGTATACTGCTTTCGTCAAAAAAGAGTATGGCGAGGGCGGCAAGGGCTTTGAGATCGGCGGCACAAAATATGCAGTCTGGTTCGATGAGTTGGGTATGCAGATCGCCGTTGGAGATACGGTTCGGAACGACCCCCAAAACAAAGCATTTCTGTCCTGGGAAGATGTCAGCGGCAGAATCCATCAGCTTCTGCAGCAGGGAGAGTACGCACCAAAGTCTGTCCTGGATGCAGCCCGTGGCAATGCTCTGCATGAACACGCAGAAGCCCTAAGCTATATGGAACGCGATATGGCAGAGGGCGTGGCAGAGATGGTCTTTGCCGATACGTCCATCTTCTCCGGCGGATACCCGGAACTTACAGAACGACTTGCAAAGTTGATTGACCAGCCGGAATTTCTGGCTGACCTGAACGAACGTCTTTTGGGACTGGCAGAAGCCTACACCGAAGATAAAAGCGTGATGCGGATGCCGTTCTATCGCCCGGACAAAGTATCTGAACAGTTTCAGAAGTTTGCCCTCCCGTATCAGCCCTATCAGGCAAGAGAGGGCTTTCAGTGGAATGAGCAGGAAGTCTTTATCACGGAAGATGAGATCAATGCTTTCCTTGCAGGCGGCGGGCCGTATTCGGATGGCAGGCTGGCAACGTACAGTTTCTTCCTTAACCATACAGAGAAAGCAGAACGCGCGGCATTTCTGAAAGACCGATACGGTGTGGGCGGCAGCAGTCATGCACTTTCCCGTGCAGATAATTCCCATGCCAGCTATGACGGCAGAGGTCTTGAACTGGCACGGGGCATCTATGGAAAGCCGGATGCGCTGGTAAAGCTGAACTGGAACCAGGCGGCTGAACGAGTTGCAAAGCTCATTGACCAGAGTTTGTATCTGAAGCCTGCGGATTACAGCCGGATGCCGAGTTACGAGCGTGAGCAGATGGCAAATCGGGTAATCGGTTTCTACCATCGTCTGTCCGATGAAGTAGAGCGTCCATTTAAGCGGGAATTGCTGAATGAGGATGCCAGAAAGAAACTGCCCACCATGCTGGCTGACCCGGAACAGGCGGTAGAGCTTCTGGAAAAGATGGATGCAGCACTTCTTTCCGTGCCGCTGGATTCCCCGGAATATGCGGAAAAATCAAAGACGCTTGCTGAACTGCACCAGTATGTTGAGGGAACGTGCACGATCTTCCCGGAAAAGAAAAAGGCTGTTGAGATTTCTGTTTCTGAGACAGGACAAATATCGCTTTTCGATATTTGGGCGCAGGAACAGGAATCGAAAGAGCATTCAACCACCGCAGTGGTTGAAGAACCCCAGAAGCAGGCGGCAAAGTACAGCAGAAATGTCGGGGATTATCTCTATCTGGAAGATGACCGCCTTTATAAAATCGAACGTGTTACGGATTCTCTGATCTATCTGAAAGATATGGAGCGTCCTGCATGGGCGGCGCGGGTGCTTCGACCGAACCAGTATGATGCAGAACTGGCAAAGAATCCGCTGAATGATTATCTTCTGGCAGGGCAGAAATCTGCATTGAAAGATAGTCGCTGTGTTTACAAAGAATGTCTGTATTCCATGCTGGATGCGGTGCAGCAGAGTGAAATCTATCCGTATCTCCGCGACCGCGATGTGGATGCAGACGAAGCGGAAAAGGAACTTCGGAACAAGATTGACGAGCTGTTAGAGCAGAATGCGAAAACTGCTCCGCTGTATCTGGAAGCAAGCCAGAACTGGGAAAACTTCAAAGACTGGTTGGTAGAAGATATTTTCCAGCGCACCTATCAGGATGTTATTACGGACAGACGGGATGCCGTTGCACTGTATCAGGATAGCAAGGACGCACCGCAGTGGGTGCGCGGCATTATGGTTCCGTATGCAGCGGAAGAAAAGGCCGTTGAGCCGACCTTGCAGCCCCTGCCGCTGGATGCCGTAAACGAATATAACGCGCTGAAAGAGCGTTACCCGGATGCTCTGGTCGGCTATGAGCAGTACGGCAACTTTGAGTTCTACGGCGAGGATGCAAAGCGCGTTTCAGAACTTCTTGGCAGCAAGCTGTTGGAAAAGGAAACCGCACTCGGCAAGGTTGAGGTATCTGGTTTTCCGCGTGAACAGTGGGTTTCGCAGGCAATGAAGCTCTGGAAACAGGGGGAGAGTATCTATCTGTCCGGCCAGCAGGAAGATGGAACCCATGCGCAGACAAAGTATTTCCGCAGAGAGGAATATCTGCCAGTCAATACCATCGTTGAACTGGACGATAGAGAGTTCCGTGTGGATTCGGTCAACTTTGAACAGGGAACGGTCAGCTTGCAGGACATGACCCTTGCAAAAGAAGCCCGGTATCCGATCTTCCGAACGGAACCGCTGGAGTACATTCGGCACCTGTATGAACAGGCCGATGTGCCGATGGAAGAAGCGGTGGAAATCACAGTCTTTACGGCTCTGCACAATGCTGGTGTGGCCTACGAGGATTTCTCCCCGGAGCAGATGGATGTGATCTATTCGGTGGCAGAATCGGGTGGCGAGTTGGAAGAACTGCTGAATCCCGACTTCTCGCCGGAACAGATGCAGCTGATCGCGGATGTGCAGACCCGGACAGATGCCATCCATCGTTCGGCAGTGGACGATGTTTTGAATCCTCTTACCAGTAAGCCTATGACCCCGGAAGAGGTCAACCATGCACGGCGGCAGCACAACCTTCCGCTGGACAGTGGAGCCGAAACGAAACAGCCTGTACAGCCCAAACAGGAGCCTATGAACTTCCGTATTACGGACGATGATCTCGGCGCAGGAGGAGCCAAGACAAAATTCAAAGCAAACATCGAAGCCATCCGGCTGCTGCAAACGCTGGATGCAGAACAGCGGCAGGCAACCGCAGAAGAACAGGAAGTTCTCTCCCGGTATGTCGGCTGGGGCGGCATTCCGCAGGCGTTCGACGAGAAGAATGCGGACTGGGCAAAGGAGTATGCGGAACTGAAATCTCTGCTCCCGGCAGATGAGTACAGCGAAGCGCGGGCATCCACGCTGAATGCTTTCTACACTTCGCCTACGGTTATCAAGGCAATGTATGAAGCCCTTTCCAATATGGGACTGAGCAAAGGTAATGTGCTGGAACCGTCCTGTGGTGTCGGCAATTTCATGGGTCTTGTGCCTGAAAGCATGGAAAACATCAAGATGTATGGTGTAGAGCTGGAAAGCGTATCAGGGCGCATTGCACAGCAGCTTTATCAGAAAAACAAGATTGCCGTGCAGGGCTTTGAAACGATGCAGTTCCCGGACAGTTTCTTTGACTGTGTGGTAGGCAACGTGCCGTTCGGCAATTACAAAGTGCCGGATAAGCGGTATGACCGCCACAACTTCCTCATCCACGATTACTTTATTGCAAAGAGTCTTGACCTTGTTCGTCCGGGCGGCGTGGTGGCGGTAGTCACTTCCAGCGGCACAATGGACAAAAAGGATTCCTCTGTCCGAGAGTATCTTGCCAACCGTGCTGATCTGGTCGGTGCAATTCGCCTGCCGAACAATGCGTTCCAGCGCAATGCCAATACAAGCGTAGTAGCGGACATCCTGTTTTTGCAAAAGCGTGACCGGGCGGCAGTGGAGCGGGCAGAGTGGGTAGACCTTGGTACAACGCCGGAGGGATACCCCATCAACCAGTATTTTGCGCAGCATCCTGAAATGGTGCTGGGTGAGATCACGACTGAAAGTACACAGTACGGCAAGCAGGAAACCACGGTCAAGCCCATCGAGGGCGCAGACCTTGCCCAGCAGTTGAAAGCAGCAGTTGAGAACATCCATGCGGAAATCACAGAGCCGGAAATCACGGACGATGAACTTGACCAGAATGCAGAACCGCTCCCGGCAGACCCGAACGTGAAGAATTTCAGTTACACCAACGTGGATGGACAGGTTTATTACCGTGAAAACTCCTACATGAACAAGGTTGACCTGCCTGCGGTCACGGCGGAGCGTGTGCTGGGAATGATCGCTCTGCGGGAAACCACACAGAAATGGCTGGACTGCCAGTTGCACGATGGTACAGATGCCGAAGTGGAACTGCTGCAAGGAAAGCTGAAAGACCAGTATAAGCGGTTCACAGCGCAGTATGGTCTGATCAACAGCACCGCAAACAAACGGGCATTCCGGCAGGATAGCAGCTATTGTCTGCTGGCATCTCTTGAGATTCTGGATGAGGATAAAAACCTCAAGCGGCTGGCAGATATTTTCACGAAGCGCACCATTCGCAAGCCGGAACCTGTGACCTCTGTGGATACGCCGAGTGAAGCCCTGGCACTCTCCATCGGAGAAAAAGCAAAGGTCGATGTGCCGTTTATGGCTGAACTTTGCGGAAAGACAGAGCAGGAGGTGACCGAAGAACTGGCGGGCGTTATCTTCCGCAATCCTGTCACACAGGCGTGGGTGACGGCAGACGAATATCTGTCCGGCAATGTCCGGGAAAAGCTGGCAACGGCAGAAACCTTTGCTGCAAACCACCCGGAGTATCAGGTCAATGTCGAGTATCTCAAGCAGGTACAGCCGAAAGATTTGAATGCTTCGGAGATTGAAGTGCGGCTTGGTGCAAACTGGATCAAGGCAGAGTACATTACGGACTTCATGGAGCGGGTGTTCAAAACGCCGAGTTACTATATCGGAAGTTCCATCAAGGCAACCTATTCGGAGATCAGCGGTGCATGGAATATCAGCGGCAAGTCGCTTGACCGGAGTAATCCCCGTGTGACGAACACCTATGGCACAATGCGGGTCAACGGCTATCGACTGCTGGAAGATGCGCTGAATCTCCGGGATACCAAAATTTACGATACCATCTATGAGGATGGAAAAGAAAGGAGAGTGCTGAACAAAAAAGAAACCATGCTGGCGCAGCAGGCACAGGAAGCGATTCGGGATGCGTTCAAGCAGTGGATTTTCAAGGATTTAGACCGCAGAGAGGAACTTTGCAAGGTCTACAATGAGCGGTTCAATGCGATTCGTCCCCGTGAATACGATGGCAGTCACATCAAGTTCGTGGGCATGACCCCGGAAATCAGCCTGATGCCGCACCAGAAAAATGCAGTGGCGCATATCCTGTATGGCAATAATACGCTGCTGGCGCATTGTGTGGGTGCTGGCAAGACCTTCCAGATGATCGCTGCCGGCATGGAAAGCCGCCGTCTGGGTCTGGCGCAGAAGAATCTTTATGTTGTGCCGAACCATCTGACGGAACAGTGGGGTGCAGACTTCCTGCGGCTGTATCCGAATGCCAATGTGCTGGTGGCAACGAAAAAGGATTTCGAGCCATCCAACCGAAAGAAGTTCTGTTCCCGGATTGCTACGGGCGATTATGATGCCATCATTATCGGACATTCGCAGTTTGAACGGATTCCGCTTTCTCCGGAACGGCAGAAATCCATGATTGAGCGGCAGATTCAGGACATAACCTTTGCGATTGCAGAAGCAAAGGCAGAGGACGATGGTAAGAGTTTCACGGTCAAGCAGATGGAGAAAACAAAGAAAACCTTGCAGGCAAAACTTCAGAAGCTGAACGACCAGAGCCGCAAGGACGATGTGGTTACATTTGAGCAGCTTGGCGTTGACCGACTGTTTGTGGACGAGAGCCATTTCTATAAAAATATGTTTCTCTACACAAAAATGCGGAACATCGCTGGTATTGCTCAGACCGATGCGCAGAAATCCTCGGATATGTTTGCAAAATGCCAGTATCTTGATGAAATCACTGGCGGCAAGGGTGTGACCTTTGCAACAGGTACGCCTGTATCGAACAGCATGGTGGAGCTGTATACCATTATGCGCTACTTGCAGTATGACACCTTGCAGAAACTTCATCTTGGACATTTCGATAGCTGGGCGGCTTCGTTTGGCGAAACCGTAACGGCAATCGAATTGTCCCCAGAGGGAACGGGCTACCGTGCAAAGACGCGGTTCGCCCGGTTTTTCAATCTCCCTGAATTGATTTCACTGTTCAAGGAGTCCGCAGACGTACAGACGGCAGATATGCTGAATCTGCCTGTGCCAGAAGCAGAGTACATCAATGAGGTGCTGAAACCCAGTGAAACGCAGCAGGAAATGGTGAGCAGCTTTGCCGACCGTGCAGAGCGTGTGCGGAACGGAAATGTCGATCCGAGAACCGATAATATGCTCAAAATCACGAACGACGGCAGAAAACTGGCCTTGGATCAGCGGCTTATCAATGACCTGCTGCCGGATGAGCCGGAAAGTAAGGTCAACCTCTGCGTGGAGAATGCCTATCAGGTATGGGAAGAATCCACGCCCGACAAATCCACCCAGTTGATTTTCTGCGACTTATCGACCCCGAAAGCAGACGGAACATTCAATGTGTACGATGATGTCCGGGAAAAACTGGTGGCAAAGGGAATCCCCCGTGAGGAGATTGCTTTTATCCATGAGGCAAATACCGAAACCAAAAAGGCAGAACTGTTTGCAAAGGTGCGCTCCGGTCAGTTGCGTATCCTGCTTGGTTCGACCCCGAAACTTGGTGCTGGTACAAACATTCAGGACAGACTGATCGCTCTGCATCATCTGGACTGCCCGTGGAAGCCCTCTGATCTGGAACAGCAGGAAGGACGCATTCTTCGTCAGGGAAACCGCAACCAGAAAGTGAAGATTTTCCGTTACGTCACAGAGAATACGTTCGATTCGTATATGTGGCAAATTCTGGAAAATAAACAGAAGTTCATCTCGCAGATCATGACCTCGAAATCTCCTGTTCGTGCCTGCGATGATGTGGACGATACCGCGCTGACCTATGCAGAAATCAAAGCATTGGCAACGGGAAATCCCTACATCAAGGAAAAGATGGATTTGGATATTCAGGTCAGCAAGCTGAAGCTGATGCGGGCCAACCACACCAGCCAGATTTACAGCCTAGAATCGGATATTGCACGGCGGTATCCGGCAGAAATCACGGCAGCGAAAGAGCGTATAGCAGGTCTGAAAGCTGACCTTGCAGTGGCAAAGCCGTTGCTGGAACAGGACAAGGAGAAGTTCTCCATCACGGTGGAGGACAGGGTTTATACCGACCGCAAGGAAGCAGGCTCGGCAATTCTTGCAGCCTGTGCCGCAATGAAGATCGCTAAGACAGAGGGGCAAATCGCAGATTTGGGAGGGTTTGCAATCAGTTCCCGGTTTGATGCGTTCGCCCAGACATTCAAGCTGACCATCAAGCGGCAGAGCAGTTATACGATTGAACTTGGCAGTGATCCGGCTGGCAATATCCAGCGTATTCTCAATGCGCTGGCATCTATCGAAAAGACACTGCCGCAGGTGGAGCGCAGATTGGAAACCTTACAGCAGCAGTTGGCAGAAGCAAAGGAAGAAGTGCAGCGTCCGTTCCCGCAGGAGACGGAATTAAACGAAAAATCTGCACGGCTTGCAGAATTGAATGCCCTGCTGGATATGGACGAAAAGGGGGATGATGCGGCTCTTGGCATGGATGAGGAAGTAACGGATAGCGAACTTCCTGCGCCGAAACGTGAGATTGAGCGGAGTGCAGACAGCGTAAAACGTCCGTCGATCCTTGCACAGCTTCACGAAAAGCAGGCAGAACGCATGGCAGAGCCGAAACCGCAGAAAAAGAAAAGTCACGATATGGAACTATAACTGAGAATGCCCCGTCAGATCTCCGAAAGGGAATCTGATGGGGCAGATTTTGTAAAGGAGGGCATGAATGGCAGATAAGCGGGCAGACCAGCTCAAAGAAATCACGGAACGGTTGGAACAGGGCGTAAAGGACATTTTTACTTCGGAAATGTATACGAAGTACCTGCTTACAATGTCGAAATTCCACAATTACAGCTTCAATAATACGCTGCTGATCGCAATGCAGCGTCCAGATGCTACGTTGGTGGCTGGGTACAATGCCTGGAAAAATAAGTTTAACCGCTATGTGAAAAAGGGTGAAAAGGGCATCCAGATCATCGCGCCTGCCCCGGTAAAGGAACGGGAAGAGAGGGAGAAAATCGACAAGGACACCGGGCTTACGGTGCTGAATGAGAGCGGGGAGCCGGAAATCGAAGTGGTGGAGAGGGTGATTCCCCGGTTCCGGGTAACAACGGTTTTCGATTATGCCCAGACAGACGGAGAACCGCTGCCTACGCTGGAAGTGAATGAACTGACTGCCCGTGTCAAGGATTATACCCTGCTGAAAGAGGCAATCGAACAGGTATCTCCTGTGCCAATTCGTTTTGGAGAGATCGAGGGCAACGCAAAAGGTTATTACAGCCACATGGACAAAGAAATCTGTGTTCGTGCCGATATGGGTGAGAGCCAGACCATTAAGACGATGATCCATGAGGTTGCTCATGCCATGCTGCATGACAGCGACCAGATGAAACAGCGCGGCGAGGAAAAAGACCAGCTTACCAAAGAAACAGAAGCGGAAAGCATTGCATTTACGGTTTGCTCGGCACTTGGCATTGATACTTCGGACTACTCGTTCCCGTATGTAGCAAGCTGGGCAAGCGGCAAGGAACTGAAAGAATTGAAAGATTCGATGGATACGATTCGATTGACCGCTGCTGATTTTCTTGAAAAACTGGAAACGGCGGTGGCAGAAAGGAGTGTGGAGCGCATGACGGCGATGGAATATGCTGAAAAGCTGATTGCGGACAAGGAACGGGACAAAACCGTTTTTGACAACAGCCAGCGAAATCTCATTGTAAACTTTGCTTACAAGCTGGATGACCGGGCGGCAACGGAAGAACTTGCCAACAATCTGGCGGCTGCAGTTGCGGCTGAAAACACGGAAGAAATCAATCGCCTGATGTGGGAAGCAGAGGAGAAGATCGAAAATCTGCCGGATGGCATGATCGGTCTTTCGGAAATGCACGAATATGGGTATCTGAAAGATGATGTTCTGCCGCTGACAAAGGAAGGCGCACGGGAGTGGCATCGGCTGGGCGAACGGATTTACCCGCTGTTTCAGGATGGCACGGCAGGAGATTTCGCCAGTCAGGAAGAGATCGAACAGCATGATGGCATCTTCGGAATCAAGGCAGACGCATGGAGTGCAATTTTGCTGGAAAAGAACGAAGAGTATCTGGAAGATGAGTATGCCCGCCCGGACGCTGCACTGACGCTGATAAGCCGGGAGCAGGCTCTGCGCCTGTTTGATGAGGGCAAGCAGATTTATCTTATCCGCGTTAGTCCATGGCCGGTTCTTGTCACAGGGCGTGAAGAAATCGAGCGGGGAAGTGACTATTTCCAGATTGCCCAGGAAGATTTGGAAAAGGACAAGCAGAAAGCAATGGAAAACAGCGAAAAAACATCCGTTGAAAAGCTGGCGGCAGACCTTGATAATTTCGCCTTTGACTTCGATTTCTACCACTATAAAGATAGCGTGGAGGACCGGGAACAGGCAGTTGAAGCACTGAAAGAACAGATTCAGGCTGGGGATATTCAGCCGATCCGGGAATGGCTGCAAGTTGCAGTGGAGGAAGCAGAGGGAGAGTCCGCAGAAAAGGCGGCAGAGCTGATAACCCGGCTGGATGCGTTGGTCAAGGAGCAGAAGCTGCTTTCCGGCAGTGAAAAGCAGTTTGGCATCTACCAGATCACTGCCCGTGACCCGGAACACGACTATCGCTTTATGAATCTGGACTTTGTAAAACGGCATGGGATGGAAGTGAACCGTGCAGACTATGAGCTGGTCTATACCGAGCCTCTTACGGAAAAAGATACACTTGAAGCCATTTACGAACGCTTCAATATCCAGCGTCCAACGGATTTTACCGGGCATTCGCTTTCCGTCAGTGATGTTGTGGTGCTGAACGATGGCAAGTCAATCAAAGCCTGCTATGTGGACAGCATCGGCTTTGCAGAGTTGCCGGATTTTTTCAAGGAAAGAAAGATGGATTTGAAGAAAGAAACGATTCTGGATGAACAGTTGCAGAAAATTGAAATCTTTGATAAGCCCGGTCTTTTCAGCAACAGCAGACTGCGGGATGAGGATGTGCCGGATGGATTGTACCGCTATGACCTGCGCGGGTCGGACTATGATCCGGGGCAGCCGATTCTGGTGGAGAAAACAGTGATCGTAAACCATGCGGCATCTGTTCTGATGGCAGAAGAACTTGACCTTGGCGCAGGCGGTCGGCTGGAACTGGGCGAGGAAGGGCTGAACTTCACGGGTGGATTGCTGACTGTACGGGAGTTTATGGAAGAACAAGAGCATAAAAAGGATGGCTTAATACACGGTGACTCCGACCAGATTGCAGTTGAGGGTCATGTTGGTACATGGTATGCGATTGATGAAACGGAGGTCGGTGGCGAGAAGTTCTTCCTGCTGGAGCATGAGGAATACGGGGATGAAGCTGCCTGCGTTGCGGTCAATGAGCAGGGAAAACTGGTGGCAGAAGATTTGTGGAACGGCTTTGATGAGGACTTTCAGGATGCCGTAAAGGAGTATTTTGCAGAAAAGAATCCGACTTCACAAAAAGAAGAACAGGCTGTGCCTGTGGCAGAGGAAAGCCGCACGGATAATTCGGATGTTCCGGTTTATTACGAATCTTTTGCCTATGCAGCAGAGAATGGCGAGGTGGATTTGTACCGCATTTCCAGACAGCTCAATGAAGATTGCAGAAATGCCATTGAAGAAGCGATTGCAGACAATTTCGATGGAATGCACCTTGCAGACGATGCTACGAAATCCGTCATTGAACAGTTCGGCATGGAGCGTATGGGCTATATTCTGGCGTATACGCTGAATTATAACAATCACGACGGACGGTATTCGCACAGCAATAAGGAATGGGCAGAGACCACCTGTAAAGGAGAACGCGGTAACAACATTCGTCCTGACTGGATCGTGCGCAGTCACCCGGCTGTGCTGAACGGATTTGTGGATATGTACCGCAAAGAACTTGAGGCTGAACAGCAGAGGGAGCCGGAAAAGCCTTTTGTGCAGCAGTTCTATGTTGTGACAGATTTGCAGACCAATCCGATGCAAATTGAGAAGTTCGGGGATCTCGATGATGCAATGTCCTGCTATCAACAGGTTCCGAATTTTCATCTAAAAGCCCTTGGCGTAGAGAAAACGCCTGAGCCACTTCCGGGCAGTCTGGACATTGTGCAGTGCAAGAACGGTATCGACACGATTGTGGAGGACTACAAGAAAGTTCCGGGCTGGGATAATCCGTACATCCAGAATCATGTTGTTGCATTGGTGGCAGAAGCATTGAAAGTGCAGGATGTGGCGGTAGCCTATGAGATCAACGATGGCTATTTTCACATCCAGACCAGCGAGGACGGCTACGACTATACCTTATATAGTAAGGACTTCACAGTAATGGACGGTGGCATTGTTGAAACAGATGAGTACAGACCCGTGCAGGAAGTGATGGAAGAAGTTCTGGCAGAACACGGACACAGCGTTTCTGAGTGCGGTGTGATTAGCGCTGAATATCTTCAGGAACAGTCCTACCGTGCAGAAACACAGCGGGCAGAAGCGATGAAAGAAAAGCTGGCGGCAGAGAAGCCTGCGCCAGAAGCAAGCATCAGCTTTTATGTGGCAGAGTGTGCAGAGTTCCCAGTGATGGGTGAGTTCCATGACAATCTGACCTTGGAGCAGGCATTGGAAGTCTACGATAAGATTCCGGCAGAGCGGATGAAGGGAATCAAGAGCATTGGCTTTTCCCTTGAGGATGGAAGCATCTATTCGGGAATGTTTGACCTGATGGTAGGTGGAGAAGTGCAGGCAGAAATCGTCAACCATATCCAGCATTACCGGGAAAGCCCGCTGGTGCAGAAAGCAATTTCGGATATGAAAACGCTTTTGGAAAAGCGGCAGGCAAGCAAGGAGTTAGAGGAACGCCCCAGCACCCGGCAGTCTGTTCGTGAAGCGTTGAAGAACCGCAAAAAGGCGCAGGAACAGCAGTCCAATCAGGAACAGGAAAAACCGAAGAAGGCAAAGAAGAAAGGAAAAATGGAACTGTGAGCAAGGTGAAGTTTAATGCAGATGAGATGATGGTTATGGCAATGTTTGAGCAGCCGACACGGACGGAAACCATGAGATATATCGAGGAAGTTGTTCCGTTTGTCGAGGACGATGTTGAAGTTTTTTCGCTGGTAGCATCGACCATGAAAAAGATGCGCTCTATTTCGGACATGGAATTTTCCAGACTTGACCTTAAACCGTATCTTCAGGATGTGGTGGCAAAATGAATATCAATCAGTATGCGGTCTATCAGCTGAAAGAAAGTGCAGAACTTGCTGCGTATCGGTCACGTTCATATCAGTATTTGACGGAACATCATTTTCAGGTGATCGTACAAAATTATCAGCAGGCGTATTTTACCAAGTTGTTTACATCGGACACACCAGAGATGATTCGGAAACGGTTGGAAGAGCATCGACCGAAGAATTTCCGTGGCCGTCCATTTGGTGTCGGTGATGTGATTGTCATAAACCAACAGGGAGAAATCACGGCGTATTTTGTGGATAAGGACTCCCTTGTTGTGGTTGCTGGCTTTATCCGCAGTAGTAGTTCTGGCATTCTGGTTACACTTGACACGAAAAATCTTTTTATAGATGGATGTGCTGGAACGTGGATGGCAACCGAAGAATGCGTAGTAGAAAGCCAGCACTTTTTTCTGATGCAGCATGAAGTCTATAAGGAAAAAGCACCGAACGTGATTGTAGATGCTTCTGGAAAACTGGTTTCCACTGAAATCCGAAAAGGGTTGGATGAGGATGCCAGAAAAAAGATTCTGGATTATCTGCATCCACCGCTGATGGAAAAGCCGATGAACCAGAAGCCGTCACTACACCAGATGGAACATTATCAGAAGTTCTATGAGAACGGGGAATATGTTCGGGCCGTAGAATCAACTACGGAACAGAACTACAATATGATTGATGGCTGTGCCAACAATCTCCCTAAGCCCCGCATAATCAACGGACGGGAATCCGTTCTTGATAAATTGCGAATCAGGCGGATGGCACGGGAAAAGCAAAAGAGTAGCCAAGAGCAGTCGGCTGATATGGAACGGAACAGGAAGTGATCTGTTGTTGCCCGGATGCAGAGGGTTCCCTGCAAACAGGCGTTGGAAGAAATATTTCAGGATCGCTTTGTGGAATTACAAAATGGTTTCTTGAAATACAGGGACGCTTAAAGACTGAAAATAGTGCAAGAGCCACCATAGGCTTACCCAACAAAAGGGTAGCGTATGGTGGCTCTTTTTTGCTTAAAGGGTCTGTTCTGTTCGCTGAGTGTGATCTCGAATGTGGTGCTGCCCCAAGATGTTGTCAACATTGGCGCAGGCTGTTCGTAATTCTTTCTGATAATCTTTATAATAGGTATAGGTGTCGTACTGAGCCGCTTTCAAGGCAAGCAACCGTTCTTTTTCAAGCTTCAAATCTTTCATCTTCGGAAGTGAGTCGTCTGGATTTTGTGCTTTCAGAATCTGGACGGCTTTTTCATGCTTCTCAATTTCATCGGCATGATCCTTGCGGAATTTTCCTTTGAAGCAAGCTTTCAAAAATTCATTGTAGGTGGATTTTGTGGAAAGGTACTGACCCAGATAGTGAATCTGCTCGTTTACAGATTTGATTTGTGCTTCAGTGTCCTTTGCCTTTTGCCGTGCATCGTGCATCTGTGAGGTGATGCTATCGTAGGTTGACTGTAAATTTTCTCTGGTGTCAAATCCGTTTTCCTGAATGTAAGCTACGGTCTTTGCCATCTGCTGAAGATTGGAAATTTTAACTTTTTGAGCATAAGCCCTACTTTGCTGAGCCTTGATGCAATTCTGCAAGTCCACAACAAGACGCAAATCAGAGCGAATGAAGAGAATGGCAATCGGGTCTGTATGGTAATCATGCACTTGCTGTCGATGCTTCTGTTCTTGCTCAACAGCAAGTGCATTTGCTTCAAAAAGTTTGAGCAGATAATCTTTATCAAAATTTGTGCCTAAAGAGCGACCAGAAATGTACTTCTCTCGCTCTGGATGCAGATAGCTATATCTTCCCCGATTTTCTTTCACGTGAATCTTATACTTTTCAAATAACTGGCTTTGAAAATCTTCAAACGAAATTGCGGAGGAAGAAATCTCTGAAACGGCATTCCGAACAAACTGCTTACGAGTCTGAAATGTTGTTTCCATTGGATTCATGCCATCAGCAATGATCTGTTCGTTTATATCTTCCAGCTCTTTCTGCCCTCGCTTTTGCAACCAGTATTCAGCTTCAGTGATTTTATGTTGAGCCGGAGAGAGAAGATCGACCTGATACAGATTTTCACGCTGGCATAGATTCATAAGTTCTTGCTGTAAGTATTTTAGATAATCTTTTGTCAGGTGATGTTTGTATCCTGCTTTGCAGTCAATGCTGCGTGTGGTGTATGACTGTGACTCTATGTCCAGTTTCCGTAAGCTGTTGATTATGATATGAACATGGATGTTGCCACTGCCATTATGTCCATCCGTGTGAGTACAAACCAATGCTTGATGGCCGGGAAGATGATTCTTCACAAATTCAAGTCCCAGGGTTTGTGCTTTCTCGCCAGTAAGATGGTGTTCGTCTTTATCGCGCGGATCAAAACTGATGATATAGTGATGGGACTTGACTTCGTCGTATCGGTAGTTTTTTCGATACTGGTCATTGAGCATTTCGCACTCAAGATCAAAGGTGTCGGGATTGCAGTTTACTCCATTCATGTGAAATTCGCTGCGGAGCATCATGCTCCCGTTTTCATCAAGGAGCGGTTTTAAGTGTCGTTCATCATGCTGATATTTCAAATAGCAGACTGCCGCACTGTAATCAGCGTTTTTTATTGCGATGTGTTTTAACACGGCCATGATAGGTTCCCCCTAATTTGATTGCTTCCTGCCGAAGCTGCCATAATGCAGTGAGATGTCGGTTGATCTCGTCCTGCATTGACTTGGAATAGAAACCGCCAGAGTGGAAGTATTGGGCAATCTGATTTAGGTTGTTGCCGATGGCAGAATACTCAGCAATCAGTTTTTGAAGTTCGGGAAGTTCTGCAGTGATGTTGTAGTGGACTTCGATGCGTTCGTCCAGCGCACTCTTCCTGACATAAACGGCAACCGGATAGCCTGCCTGTTCAGCAGAAATGGAAATAGAAGCGTACTCGGCATCCGTAAAACGTACCATTACGTTATTTGTTCTTTTTATCTGCTCGCACTTTTTTCTTCTGCCCATAGATAGAAACTCCCTTCAAATTTATTTGCGAAGCAAATCCCGACAAGCCGTAGGCGGTCGGCTGCGACCACTTTAGTGGAAGCCAAATAGCCAAAATCAGAGATTTTGTGCGTACCGAGGGAATGGGGAAGCGGAATCCCCATCAAGATTGCCGGTAACGAAAAATCACGAAAGTGAATTTTGAGTTACTCCAGGCGAATCTTGCCCTACTTACGGTGAAGCCGTTGCCTTACGCATTTTTCGGGTTCTTCTATCTTTAGAATCGGGCAGAGCGTGTTTCGCAAGGTGTTTTTGAAAAAAGACAAAAAATTTTTTGAAATACCTTGCGAAATGGCCTTTCTCCAATTCTATAAGTGAAAGAGGCTGACACACCACCCCAAAAACAGAAAGGAATGAGTGAATGACCGAAACAACTGCACGAACCTATCACACCATGGAAAGCCTGCGCCAGATGGCACAGACCGATCTCCGTAATGTGAACCGCAAGGAACTGGTAGACATCAACGAAGTGGAAATTAGAAAAGACTTGTCGCAGCGGGAGCGGATGGTCGATTTCATTTCGCAGATCAAGAACCCTTATTGCTATCTCGACAAGGGCATGGTAGTGAAAATCAGCTTTGCGGGAGAGAACCGATTAGAGGACACACTGAAAAAATGCGCACGGACGCATCGGAGATAAAAAAGAAGAAAGCAGAAGAAAATTTACACTTTAGCACATTAAAGCGTTGACATGGACCGCGAAATATGAGATAATGGCTTTGGGTCAAAACAGAATATGCTAACTAAAGCCGATAATTTTCTTGGTTTATTGTCAGAACGACAAATAGATTAGGAGGTTATCGGCTTTTTATGTTTTTTCAGGAAAATGAAAAATACAACTGTGCCACATATCTTCGATTGTCGCGTTCGGATGGCGACCAGCAGGAGAGCAACAGCATTAAAAATCAAAGAGCATTGCTGAACGATTACATGGGTAAGCACCCGGAATTGCACAAGTTCGATGAGTATGTGGACGATGGTTACAGCGGCACAAATTTTGAACGCCCGGATTTTAAGCGGATGATGCAGGACATTGAGAAAAGGAACGTCAACTGCATCATCGTCAAGGATTGTTGTGCGATAATGGGACTAAATCAGAAAGACCTTGAAAATCAAGGGATTCTGGCTTAGTCCCTTCTTTTTTGACCTGAAAGAGGAACAATCGCACTACAATCGGCGCACCGGATCAAAACCGGCTGGCGGTGGCTATGGAGGTACACTGCGTAAGCCCTTCCCGTTGCGCTACCCACAACGAAAGGAGTCCATCATGAAACAGGGAACTTTGGTTTATGACCACGCAACGGATCGGTACGACATTCGCTTTGACCTTGACTGCTACTACGGCGGTCTGCACTGCGGGGAATGCTTCGATGTCATGATCGGGGGCAAGTGGAAACCCACCCGGATCGAGATGGCTGCGGACTGGTATCTCGTCGGCATCCGCACGGACGATTTGCAGGGATTGAGGGTGAGGATGTGAAGACTTTTCTCAAGGAAGTGCTGCTTCCTCTGCTGATTGCCCTTTGTCTTGCCGCATTCTTCAAGCCGGTCTATATGGCGGACGGCGTATGTGACTACTTCCTGATGTGGCTCTGTGTCGGCTTCCCATTCGGCATCCGCAGGATGTGTCTCTGGCTCGTCCCCTTCGGTTACGGCATATCCGGCACAGTAGGAATCTTCGCACTCAACATCATCATCGGCGGTCTTATCGGAGGACTCGCCCTGATTGTAGGGCTGCTGCTCGGCATCATCCATACCATCCGAGACATCATCTGAATATCTGAAAAGCTAAGAGGTTTTGTTTCATTCTCCAATTCGGAGCATGAAGCAAACCCTCTTTTTTGTTGCCCGAAAGCTGGAACAATCTGCCCCTTGCAGATGACGGCGGTGCGGCGAGGAAAGGAGAGAAAACAAAATGAGCTACATGACAGCCGGTAAGCTGCAAGCCTTTGAAGCCCTCATGAAGGAGGTACCCGGCCACAACCACTATGACAGCGGATGCGACGGGATCTGCCCGGAATGCCGGTCGTGCTGCTTCCATCGTCCCTACTGGAAATATCAAACCTGTGTCTTCGAGGAATGTCCCTATTCCCCGGTGAAGCTGTCAACGCTGCGCTGTCAGCCGGTGATGGCAAGGGAGGGATAACCGCATGGCAGTCTATCGCGTCAACAAAAACCGTGGCTACACGGTCATGGCAAATTACCATCTCAGGGATAAAACCCTGTCCCTCAAGGCCGTGGGGCTACTCTCCAAAATGCTGTCCTTCAACGATGGCTGGCAGTTCTCAACGAAAGGTCTTTCGGCGATCTGCAAGGAAGGCCCCGATGCTGTTCTGGCAGCTCTCAGGGAGCTTGAGGACGCAGGGTATCTCGTCCGTCATCAGTCACGGGATGAAAAAGGCCGGATGAGCAGCATGGTTTTCGAGATATACGAGAAGCCGCAGACGGGTTTGCCGGACACGGAAAAACCGCATACGGAAAAGCCGGACACGGATAATCCGTTCACGGGAAAACCGTGTACGGAAAATCCCGCACAATTAAATACTAATCAAGTAATTACCAACGAAAGAAATAACTCTCTGAGAAACTATCAATCTATCAATCTTGATGGGATGGACAGGATGGATGAACGGGAGCAATACAGGGAATTGATCCGGGATAACCTTGAGATCGACATCCGCTCTCAGGATAGGCACTATGACCTTGACCGGGTAAATGAAATTGTCGAGATCATGCTGGATGCTGTTTGCTCCACAAGACCCACCATCCGTATCAACGGAGAAGATATGCCGCAGCCGGTGGTTAAGTCACGCTTCCTCAAGCTGGACAGCGGCCACATCGACTATGTGCTCCAAGCGATGAACGATTGCCCTTCCGACATTCGGAACATCCGGGCATATCTGCTCACCGCGTTGTATAACGCTTCACTGACCATAGACAACTACTATTCAGCCCGCGTGAACTACGATTTTCACGGAAAAGGCTGATGAGTAAGCATTCTCAATCAACTTCAAGGGGGTGAGATGAAAACATGAACCACATTTTACACGGTGTCCCGCCTTAGTGACGGGATTGCCCCGCAAAACTCAGAAAGGAGGTCCCCATGCAGGATGAAGTAAATACCAAAGTCGTTGCGATTGCCATTAAGGGCGGCAAAATCACTGCGGAGGTGCTGAAAAAGGCGCTCGCCAAATTCATTGAGGAAATTGAAAAGGCAGAGAAGCAAGCCTCTCAGCCCAAGACCTATCGGGGCAAGCAGTCCATCAAGCACCTTGTCAAGCAAAACGCCGCAATCAGCAACATTGAAGTGACCGACGGAAATATCAAGTCTTTCGAGCGCACAGCGAACAAGTACGGGATCGACTACGCGCTCAAGAAAGACACCTCTGAGCAGCCGCCGCGTTATCTCGTCTTCTTCAAAGGTCGGGATGTGGATGTGATGACTCAGGCGTTCAAGGAGTTTTCCGCCAAGACGGTCAAGCAGAAGGAAAAGCAGTCCCTCAAGCAGAAGCTCTCCCGCAGCAGGGAGCAGTCCAAAGCCCAGCACAAGGAGAAGGTCAAGGTCAAGACGAAGGATCGGGGCGTTGAGCTATGAGAAAGAAACTCGACATCAAAAAACTCGTCCTTCTCAATCTCCCGTATGTGTTCGCCTTCTACTTTGTGGATAAGCTGGCGGCAGTCTTCCGGCTGGCTCCCGGCACAGAGTTCATCGACAAGCTCACCGGCGGCTTTGCCAATTTCGGCGCAGCGTTTGCCAATCCGCTCCCCAGCTTTCATCCGGTAGACCTTCTCATCGGTGTGGCCGGAGGCGCGTTGCTCAAGCTGGCCGTCTACATCAAAGGCAAAAACCGCAAGAAATTCCGACAAGGAGAAGAATACGGGTCAGCGCGTTGGGGACGACCGGAGGACATCCGACCTTACATGGATGATGACTTCTCCAACAATGTCATCCTCACCCAGACCGAGGGGCTGACCATGAACAGCCGACCGAAGCAGCCGAAGTACGCGAGGAATAAGAACATCCTTGTGATCGGTGGTTCCGGTTCCGGCAAGACCCGCTTCTTCGTGAAGCCCAACCTGATGCAGATGCACAGTTCCTATGTGGTCACTGATCCCAAGGGTACAGTGCTGGTCGAATGCGGAAAGATGCTTGAGAAAAACGGCTATATCATCAAGTCGCTGAATACGATAAACTTTCGTAAATCCATGCACTACAACCCGTTCGCTTACATCAGGTCAGAGAAGGACATCCTCAAACTGGTCAATACGATCATCGTCAACACGAAGGGAGATGGCGATAAGTCCGGGGAGGATTTCTGGGTCAAGGCAGAAAAGCTCTACTATACCGCCCTCATCGGCTATATCTGGTACGAAGCGCCGGAACACGAGAAAAACTTCACTACCTTGCTCGAATTGATCAACGCTTCGGAGGCCAGAGAGGATGACGAGACTTTCAAAAATCCCGTTGACCTCATGTTCGATGAGCTGGAAGAGCGCGACCCTGACCACTTCGCGGTCAAGCAATACCGTAAATATAAGTTAGCCGCTGGCAAAACAGCCAAGTCGATCCTGATTAGCTGCGGCGCACGGCTTGCCCCGTTTGACATCGCGGAGCTGCGGGAGCTGATGAGTTACGACGAGATGGAGCTGGATTGTATCGGCGACCGCAAGACGGCGCTGTTCGTCATCATTTCAGACACCGACGATACCTTCAACTTTGTCGTGGCAATTATGTACTCTCAGCTTTTTAACTTGCTCTGCGACAAAGCGGATGATGTCTACAACGGACGGCTTCCCGTTCATGTCCGCTGCTTGCTCGACGAGTTTGCGAACATCGGTCAAATCCCAAAGTTTGACAAGCTGATTGCAACGATCCGAAGCCGGGAAATCTCAGCATCCATCATCTTGCAGTCCCAGAGCCAGCTCAGGACCATCTACAAGGATGCGGCGGACACGATTGTCGGCAACTGCGACTGTACCCTCTTCCTTGGCGGCAAGGAAAAGTCCACTTTGAAGGAACTCAGTGAAATCCTCGGAAAGGAGACAATCGACCTATATAACACATCAGAAACCCGTTCGACCAACAACTCATACGGCCTTAACTATCAGAAGACCGGCAAGCAACTCATGTCGGAGGACGAAATCGCTGTCATGGACGGCGGCAAATGTATTTTGCAGCTTAGAGGCGTGAGACCTTTTCTCAGTGACAAGTACGACATTACGAAGCATCCAAAATACAAAATGCTGTCCGACTACGATAAGCGCAACGCCTTTGACATCGAGAAATACCGTTCTCACAAGCTGGTAGTCAAGCCAACCCAAACCTTCGACCTCTATGACATGGGAGAGGTTGAAGCCGATTGAAGCCCCGTCATGCACTGCGCATGGGCAATGCCCAAAGCAGAACAATGACGGGGCTTCTATTTTTTTGCCCATTTTCAATAATTCACACTCAAAAATCAAGGAGGTCACTCTATGGAATTTATCAATCAGGCGGTTACGGTCCTTCAGACGCTCGTTGTTGCCCTCGGTGCCGGTCTGGCTGTGTGGGGTGTGGTCAACCTCATGGAGGGGTACGGCAATGACAATCCCGGTGCCAAGTCCCAGGGCATCAAGCAGTTGATGGCCGGTGGCGGCGTGGTACTCATCGGCACGACCCTCATCCCCCTGCTGTCCGGTTTGTTCTGATCACCGGTTCGCGTATCCACATGGGAGGGCGCGAAATGCCGCGCTCTCCCTTCATTTTTAACCAATTTCCAACACAAGGAGGTCATTTATGGAATTTATCAATCAGGCAGTTACCGTTTTGCAGACCCTCGTTGTCGCCCTTGGCGCTGGCCTTGCCGTGTGGGGCGTGGTCAACCTCATGGAGGGGTACGGCAATGACAATCCCGGTGCCAAGAGCCAAGGAATCAAGCAGTTGATGGCCGGTGGTGGTGTGGTACTCATCGGCACGACCCTTATCCCGCTCCTGTCTGGCCTGTTCTGATCCGGCAGCCCCAGCATAACCGAAAGGTGGTGAAATATTGGGATTTATCCTTGAAAAAATCGAGGAAGCCATAAAAGAGCTTCTGATCGGCTGGATTGAAAGCAACATGACCAATATGTTCACCGATGTCAACGACAAGGTAGGGACGATAGCTGCTGAGGTAGGCAAAACGCCTTCTTCATGGGATAGCAGCATATACCAGATGATCCGGGGACTATCCGAAAATGTGATAGTCCCCATCGCTGGTATCATCATCACCTTTGTCCTGTGTTACGAGCTGATCTCCATGATCACCGAGAAAAACAACCTGCATGATATGGACACATGGATGTTCTTCAAGTGGTTCTTCAAGGCGGCTGTGGCGATCTACCTCGTTACCAATACCTTTGACATTGTGATGGCGGTCTTCGACATCGGTCAGAATGTCGTAGCCGGTGCAGCCGGTGTCATAAGCGGCGACACGAACATCGACATCGAATCCACTCTTGAACAAATGCGCGCCAGCATGGAAACGATGGGCATTGGCGAACTGCTCGGCCTGTCCATAGAGACGCTGCTGATCAGCCTGTGTCTCAAGATTATGTCCATCCTCATCACGGTCATTCTCTATGGCCGTATGATTGAGATTTATTGCACCGTGAGCATCGCGCCCATTCCCATTGCGACGATGAGCAACCGCGAATGGGGCAGCATTGGCACGAACTATCTCAAAGGGTTGTTCGCACTGGCATTCCAAGGCTTCCTCATCATGGTGTGCGTGGCGATCTATGCCGTGCTCATCAACAACATGATCATCGCGGCCAATATCCACTCGGCGCTATTCTCGGTGGCAGCATATACGGTCATCCTGTGCTTCTCCCTGTTCAAGACAGGTTCGCTCGCGAAGTCACTATTCAATGCCCACTGAGAAAGGAGGGTCAGCTTGAAGAAATACTCCGTGATTTACGCCGACCCTCCGTGGCGGTACCGGGTCTACTCAAAGAAAGGGCTTGGTCGCTCGGCGGAAAGCCATTACCCGACCATGAGCCTTGAAGACATCAAGGCTTTGCCCATTGGAGAGCTTGCAGCAAAAGACTGTGTGCTCTTCATGTGGATTACCTTTCCCTGTATGCAGGAGGCGTTACAAGTCCTTGAAGCATGGGGATTTGAATACAAAACGACGGCTTTTGTCTGGATCAAGCAGAACCGGGTGTCCGACAGTCTCTTTTGGGGCATGGGGTACTGGACACGGGCGAATGCTGAACTGTGCATCCTTGCAACGAAAGGCCATCCCAAACGGGCAAGCCCCGGTGTGCATCAGGTCATCATGAGCCACATTGAAGAGCACTCTAAGAAACCGGAGGAAGCCCGCAACCGCATCGTCCAGCTCATGGGCGATGTCCCGCGCATCGAACTTTTCGCCCGCCAGTCCCCCGAAGGCTGGGATGTATGGGGCAATGAAGTTGAGTGCAGCATCACGCTTGGAAAGGAGGTTCCCAATGGCGTTTGTACCGGTCCCGAAGGACCTGAATCGTGTCAAGACGAAGGTCATGTTCAACCTGACAAAGCGGCAGCTCATCTGCTTTGCGCTGGCTGCGGCAGCGGGTGTTCCAATCTTCTTCCTGACTAAGCCCAGCCTCGGCATCTCCACCTCGGCAATGCTGATGGTGGTCATCATGCTCCCGTTTATCTTCTTCGCTCTCTATGAGAAGGACGGGCAACCGGCTGAAAAAATCCTCGGTCATGTGATCAAGTCCATGTTTCTGAGGGATAAGGTGCGGCCATACCGCACGAACAACCTATACGCTGCGATCCAGCAGGAAATCAAAGAGAAGGAGGAATTGCAGATTGCACAGCAGCACGAAAAAGGCCGCAGAGCCTAAGCGGCTTACCAAAAACGGCAAGGTGTACGGCGATCTTCTCTCCGCCGAGGAAAAGAAGAAGCTGGTCATGCAGAAGAAAAAGGACAAGAAGGCAAAGAAAGTCCGCAAATCGGCGCAGCAGACCATCCCCTATGTGGAGATGTGCCGCGACGGCATCTGCAAGGTCAGCAGCCGCCTTTACACAAAGACCATCCGTTTCAACGACATCAACTACCAGCTCGCCCAGAACGAGGACAAGACGGCCATCTTCGAGAACTGGTGCGACTTTTTGAACTATTTTGACAGCTCGATTTTTGTCCAGTTCTCTTTCATCAACCAGAGGACGAGCATCAGCGAGTTCAAGAAGCAGATCAACATCCCGGAGCAGGATGACGAGTTCAACGACATCCGCAGCGAGTATTCCGAGATGCTGCAAAACCAGCTCACGAAGGGCAACAACGGCCTCATCAAGCGCAAGTACATCACCTTTGGCATTGAGGCCGACTCCCTGCGCATGGCGAAAGCCAAGCTGGATCGGATTGAGACGGACATCCTCAACAACTTCAAAACCCTCGGTGTGAAGACCGAGCCGCTGTCCGGCTACGAACGGCTGAAAGTGCTCCATGATGTGTTCAACATGGACTCGAACGAGCCGTTCCGCTTCTCCTTTGACATGGTAGCCCGGACGGGACTCAGCAGCAAAGATTTCATCGCGCCCACTTCCTTCGACTTCCGTGAAGGCAAGTGCTTCAAGATGGGCAAGGCCATCGGCGCAGTGAGCTTCCTGCAAATCCTCGCGCCGGAACTCAATGACCGGATGCTGGCTGACTTCCTCGACATGGACAGCAACATCACGGTCAATCTTCATATCCGCACGATTGATCAGGCGAAAGCCATCAAGAGCATCAAGATGAAGATTACCGACCTCGACAAGATGAAAATTGAAGAGCAGAAAAAGGCCGTGAGAAGCGGATATGACATGGAAATTATCCCGTCCGACCTTGCCACCTATGGCGGTGAGGCCAAGCGCCTGTTGCAGGACCTTCAGACGCGCAACGAGAGAATGTTCCTTGTGACCATCCTCATCATGAATACCGCTGCCTCCCGCCAGAAGCTCGAAAACGCCATCTTTCAGACGGCTTCCATTGCCCAGAAATACAACTGTGCGCTCAAGCGGCTGGACTTCCAGCAGGAAGAAGGGCTGATGTCCTCACTTCCGATTGGCCTGAATCAGATCGAGATTGAGCGCGGGCTGACCACCTCTTCGACGGCGGTGTTCGTCCCGTTCACGACGCAGGAGCTTTTTCAGAGCGGCGAGGCGCTGTATTACGGGCTGAACGCGCTCTCCAACAACATGATCATGGTTGACCGCAAGCAGCTCAAAAACCCGAACGGCCTTATCCTCGGCACTCCCGGCTCCGGCAAGAGCTTTTCGGCAAAGCGTGAAATGACCAACGCCTTCCTCATCACAGAAGATGACATCATCGTCTGCGATCCCGAGGCGGAGTATTATCCCCTTGTGCAGAAGCTTGGCGGTCAGGTCATCCGCATCTCGCCGGTGAGCACCGACTACATCAACCCGCTGGACATCAATGTGAACTACTCGGAAGAGGAAAACCCGCTGACTTTGAAGTCTGATTTCATCCTCTCCATGTGTGAGCTGATTGTGGGCGGCAAGGACGGGCTGCAACCGGTGGAAAAGACCATCATCGACCGCAGCGTTCGCAAGGTGTATCAGGACTATCTTGCCGATCCGGTTCCTGAGAAGATGCCTATTCTCGAAGACCTCTACAACATCCTGCGCAGTCAGAGTGAGCCGGAGGCACAGCGGATTGCCACTGCCCTTGAAATCTATGTGCATGGCTCGCTGAATGTCTTCAATCACCGGACGAATGTGGATGTGAATAACCGCTTCGTCTGCTATGACATTAAGCAGCTCGGAAAGCAGCTCAAGAAACTTGGGATGCTCATTGTACAGGATCAGGTCTGGAACCGTGTGACCATCAACCGCGCCGCCCATAAAACGACCCGCTACTATCTTGACGAGTTCCATCTTCTTTTGAAGGAGGAACAGACGGCTTCGTACAGTGTCGAAATCTGGAAGCGCTATCGCAAATGGGGCGGCATCCCCACCGGGATCACGCAAAATGTCAAAGACCTGTTATCCAGCCGCGAGGTTGAGAACATTTTTGAGAACAGCGATTTCATCTATATGCTCAATCAGGCCGCTGGCGACCGGCAGATTCTCGCAAAGCAGCTCAACATTTCGCCGCATCAGCTTTCTTATGTGACCCACTCCGGCGAGGGCGAGGGGCTGCTGTTCTACGGCAACACGATCCTGCCCTTCATTGACCACTTCCCGAAGGACACCGAGCTGTACCGCGTCATGACCACCAAACCGCAAGAGGTGGCGTCGGCATGAAAAGAGAACCGCGTTTGCAGTTTTCCGACGCCGATCTTGCCGAGCCGAAGCTGGAAAAGCCCATCAAGCGGGTGAAAAAAGCGGAGGCCAAGGCGGATAAGGCGCAGGCGAAAATCCCCAAGAAAACCGTGGTCAAAAAGGAACGCGGCTTTGATCCTGCCACCGGCAAGGTCAAAACGCAGCTCCGTTTTGAGGAGGTGGACAAGAAAAAGCCGCCCTCAAAGCTGACCCATGCCGTGCAGGATGCCCCCGCCAGCTTTGTTCTCTCTCAGGTTCACCGGGAGGCGCGGCAGAGCGAGGATGACAATGTAGGCGTAGAGGCCGCGCACAAGGTAGAGCAAGTCGTGGAGAGCGGCGGGCGGCTGGTGCAGTCTGCCCACCGCGCCCATCAGCTCAAACCCTATCGCGCTGCCATCCGTGCAGAGAAAAAGCTGGAACAGGCCAATCTTGACGCGCTCCAGAAGAAAGCAGAGATCGACAGCCCCACCATCAATCCCGTTTCCAAATGGCAGCAGAAGCAGGCAATTAAGAAGCAGTATGCCGCTGCCAAGCACAATCAGGCGGCGCAGACTACGGCAAAGGCGGCAGAGAATACCGCCAAGGCCGCGAAAAAAGCCGCTGAAAAGGCTGAGAAAGCGGGCAAATATGTGTGGGAACACCGGCGCGGCTTTGCCATTGCCGCCGCAATTCTGCTGATGCTGGCATTTCTGCTCAACGGCCTGTCCTCCTGCTCGGTGATAATGGATGGCGTCGGCTCCGGGATCGCGGCCAGTACCTATCCATCGCAGGACGCCGATATGCTGAGCGCGGAGGCACAGTATTGCGCGATGGAAGCCGAGCTTCAGCGCTACCTCGACACCTACGAAAGCACCCATGACTACGATGAGTACCACTTTGATCTGGACACCATCGAGCATGACCCCTATGTACTCATTTCCATGATTACGGCGCTGCATCAAGGGGAATGGACGCTGGATGAGGTGCAGGGTACGCTCCAAATGCTCTTTGACCGCCAGTACATTTTGACCGAGGATGTGGTGGTGG
>OLSI01000366.1_pt1 | contig 38414 bp, 27 predicted proteins | sample 1672661 | NCBI WGS metagenome assembly OLSI01 (sample SAMEA3136711, study PRJEB25190) | human gut metagenome | biome: human gut; feature: human-associated habitat; material: faeces | place: Austria | collected 2013 | reverse complement strand
TACTGATATCAAAGTCATCATGGATACCTGTACCAAATGCAGTGATCATAGCCTTGATCTCTGCATTGCTGTAAATTCTGTCAAGACGGGCTTTTTCTACGTTGAGGATTTTGCCTCGAAGCGGAAGTATAGCCTGTGTCGCACGGTTTCTTGCAGTCTTTGCAGAACCGCCCGCGGAATCTCCCTCTACGATGTAAATCTCACAGTTTTTCGGGTCTTTATCGGAACAGTCTGCAAGTTTGCCCGGCAGTGCCATTCCATCGAGAGCTGATTTTCTTCTGGTAAGGTCTCGGGCCTTACGTGCAGCCTCTCTTGCTCTCTGTGCAAGAACAGATTTCTCTACAGTTGCTTTTGCTACAGTCGGATTCTGCTCAAGGAATATCTCCAGCTGTCTGCTGACTACATAGTCAACCGCTCCACGCGCTTCACTGTTGCCAAGTTTCTGCTTTGTCTGTCCTTCAAACTGAGGTTCCTCGATCTTGACACTTACGATGGCGGTAAGTCCCTCACGGATATCGTCACCGCTTAAGTTCGGTTCACTGTCTTTGAGCAGTTTATTTTTTCTTGCGTAATCATTAAATGTCTTAGTTAATGCATTACGGAATCCGACAATATGTGTACCGCCTTCCGGTGTATTGATATTGTTTACAAATCCGTAGCTGTTTTCTGTATAAGAATCATTATGCTGCATGGCAACCTCTACTGCCACGCCATCCTTTTCTCCCTCACAGTAAATAACTTCAGGATAAAGGGATTCCTTGCTTCTGTTCAGGTAGGTTACAAATTCGCGGATACCGCCCTCGTAGTGGAATGTTTTTTCTTTCTTGGAGTCTTCACGCTCATCCCTGAGAACGATGCGCAGTCCCTTGGTAAGAAATGCCATCTCACGGAGACGCTGTTTCAGAATATCGTAATCATAAACGGTTTCTTCGAAGATTTCTTTATCCGGAAGGAATGTTACAGTCGTTCCGGTCTTGCCTTCCTCACAGTCACCTACAACCTTCAGAGGATACATTGTATGACCTCTCTCATAACGCTGTTTGTATTCTTTTCCCTCGTGATAAATGCTGACTTCCAGCCATTCAGACAGTGCATTAACAACTGATGCACCTACGCCGTGAAGACCACCGGATACCTTGTATCCCCCACCGCCGAATTTACCGCCGGCATGAAGAATGGTAAATACAACTTCTACTGCCGGTATTCCTGCTTTGTGGTTAATACCAACCGGAATACCTCGTCCGTTATCTACTACTGTAATGGAATTATCGGGATTGATCGTTACCTGAATTTCTGTACAAAATCCTGCCAACGCTTCGTCTACCGCATTATCCACGATCTCATATACAAGATGATGCAGGCCCCTGCTGGATGTACTTCCAATGTACATACCCGGTCTTTTACGAACGGCTTCCAGACCTTCCAGAATCTGTATCTGGTCCGCGCCGTATTCTGTATTCTCTCCGCCCATGTGCTTCCTCCTGTCATTCTATATTTATCTGCAGACAGATGCCTCTGTCATTTTAAAAATAGGCATAATAATACTTATTTATTATAGCACAAAATGGCTCTTTTTCCAACCGCGAATCCCTGTTTTAAAGGGATTTCTTTTCGTACACAGAAAAAGGCCATGCATCTTTGCATGACCCTTTCCAACATTGGAATAGTCTAAAAATTGAAACCGGATGAACTTACTGCATCGGAGTTACTCTCTGCGGTAACATCCTCTGCGACTGTACCATCTTCTGTTTTGGAAATGTGTAAAGCGCTCTGTTTGTCACTTTCTTCCAATGGGATTTCATTCTTAAATTTCATCTGGATCTCCGCTGCACCCTTCGGAAGCTCTGCTTCATTTCCATCAACAGTAAAAGTTATATCATAAAATGTATATTCTGCATCTTCTGCTGTACCGAGACTGTCTACAGATGCCTTTTTGGCTTCTTCATATCTCGGATCACCCGGCATAAGCTTCTCTGCTTTGATTTCTGCATTCTCAGGAAGTGCTGCTTCCTCAGATACTTTGGCAGTGATCACAACTTCTTCATTTTCATAAAGAAAATCTGTTTTGATAGCTGGTTCTTCCGGAACTGTTAATTCTTCGGATTCGTCTGAAAATATGATTTCTACATCTTCTCCGGATATTTCACCTGTTCCCTCATCATAAACTGTTTGCGAAGAATCTGCCTGAATCTCCTGATTTTCTTCCGGCTGTACTTCTGTTTCTTCCGGAACCGGTTCGGTCTCTGTAACTTCTTCCTCCGGAATCTCTTCTGCGAACTCTATGACCGGCTCTTCACTGACTTCAACAGCTTCCTCAGACTGAATTTCTATGTCACTTACATCTGCTGCTGAAACAAGCGAAAATCCTGTTCCGATCATTGCGGCAGTCACGAAAACTGCTGCCAGTTTTTTTATTATATTATTTTTCATAACCTGACCTCCTTTTTTAGTTTTTAAAGTTTTTGTTGTGTTTCTTTATTCCTGTTAAAATCACTGCAGCTGCTGCCAGAAGAAGTACCACATATAATGCAATCGGTGTGTCATCACCTGTCTTTGGTGATGTCGTGGAATATGTCACAGATTTCGTCTGTGCACTGCTGCCCTGACTTGTCTTCTGGGAGGTCGTTGTCTTCTGTGTTGTTTCCTTTTCGGGTTCTTCTTTTTCTTCCTTTTCCTCTGTTGTTTTTTCTTTCTCCGGCTCTGTATTTGTGATAACAACTGACGCTGCTGTATTTACAGAATCAAATACTACAGAAGTCGCACTGACTGATACTTTGTACGCAAAATCTGATGTTCCGGCAACAGGTTTGCCGTTTACATCTGTCTCAGCAATATACAATGTCGTCGTTTCATTATCCTCAAGACCGACTTTTATCACACTGCTTACTTCTGATGTATCATTCAGTTTCAGCGGAACTATATTCTGTGAAACTTTGTCAGAAAGTATTGTATGATTTTCGTCCGCAAAAATTCCGGCATAGAATGTTTCATTGCCCTTTTTCGCATTTCCGTCTGCACCAACCAGTTTCTTCGTGATCGTCAGATTTCCTTCTACATAAAATCCATCTGGTTTTTTCACAAATACATTATCAAAATAAACCGTCTGCGTGCCATTCGGTTCTGTAACAGTCACTGAATTGCCATCATTAAATCTTGCCTGATATACTGTTCCGTCTGCAAGTGCACCCTTTGTCTGAGCTTTTCCTTCTGCATCACATTCAGCAACATAATATTTCTGATTCACTTCAAGATCTGTGAATTTTACACTTGATACAGAATTATTCTTAAATACAATTTCTTTTACCTCAGAAACGCGCTGTTCACATGCTTCATCAGAATACAATGCCACATAAAATACCTGATCGATTGCCATGAGATTTCCGTCAGTTTCTTTTAGGCTCTTGGTCACTTCTACAGAAGCTTTTGCTTTTTCCAACAAGCTATCTTCAATGAGAAGGATTCCATCCTCATTGATTGTCGTCGTAGTCTGTTCTTTGTCAATCTTACCGTCTTCACCGATCACAAATACGGTATCTGCTGCAAGATCATATCCTGTCGGTGCAAGATTTTCATGTAATGTATATTTCACACCAGCTTTCAGACCTTTGATTTCCTGCGGTACAGTTTCTGATATCCAGTTTCTTACAACAGTTCCATTCTCATCCAGAATCTGGATTTCTGCGCCTTCCAGTACTTTACTTGTATCTTTGATATCCACTTTACTGATACTTACAGAAGTAGGTTCTTCTACGTATTTGTTTATGTATTCTGCTGTTTCGTCCTGACAGGCATCGTCATTTTTCCAGACAGATACTTCTTTTTTCAATTCACCGGAACCATCATCTGTTACCACAACTTTATAGCGGTATTCTGTAGTATTTTTTTCGTATCTTTCGCCTGCATCAGCTTCTTTTACTACATAGTAGTATGTGCCGGCACCTCCATCGATACTGTCACTCTGTATCATTGCATATTTACGCGGCGCAAAACTTCCGCTGCCTGTTCCGTCGTCTCCGATCGTTACTTCTACGGTGTCATCTGCTGTATCTCCGGTTGCCCATGTTTCATCCGATTTGTAAAGATCAAAGGTGAAGCTCTGGCCTTTTGCCTTATCTGTACTGAGCCCTTCGATGCTCTTCTTTACACTTACAGTAAAGTCTGTATCTGCTGCCTGGTAATGATTCGTAAAAGTGACACCCAACTCTTTGTCGATTGCCTTTCCGTCAACTGTTACTGCTGTTACTTCAAGTGCTTTATCGACTTCGTCGACTTTGATGACAACTGTATGTTTTGTGTCATCCTTTGTATATCCCTTTGCATCTTCTGACAGATTTTTTTCTTCTACTGTGTAGGTATAGGTACCAGCCTTGTTAAATTTGATCTGTTTAAATCTCTTTGTCTCTGCTCCGTTTACTGTAACTTCATCTTCATACCCTTCTCCGGAAAGTTTGAATGTAAACTGTCTGTTTACGGTTCCATTCTCCGGATAACCTGTGATCACTTTCGTTACCGGAATTTCATAAGATGTTTCTGTCGGCTGCGCAGTATCTGTTTTATTGTCAAATATAAATCCGGATTGCCCGCTTAACGCTGTGAGACTATCTTCATCCGGCAGACTGTTTCCGATATCTTCGGGTACTGCATAGTATGTAACCGTTTTGCTGTATACTGTATCGGAACCCTGTAACTCTTTTGCAACATTTACTTTTACAAGATACTGTTTTGTTGAAAGTTCATATCCTTCGACCGGAGTCTGATCTTCTGAAATAAGGTACCAGTGGTCTCCGATTTCGTCATCTGTTGAATACTGAATATCACTAAACTTTATTACACTTCCATTGTTGGTCTTTGTCTCTTTTGACTTCCACTCATTATCTTTAAATTCACTCAGATTAAAATTAAATACCTGATCTGCAGTCGGAGTTTCACCGTTGACAGTTTTAATTGCAGTAAATCCTGTGGATGTCGGAATAAGTGATCCGCCGTCATATGGCCAGCGATGTCCCTCTCCTCCGATGGACATTCCATTTCCTATAAAGCATCCGTTATAATTACCGGTTGGCATATTTATTTCCGCATTCGGTGCAATCACATGACCGAATACCGGTGTGGAAATTGAATCAATGTTTACTGCACTTGCATTTGGAAGATTAAATACGATTGGAATACCGCTTTCATCTTCTTTTGCAGTTAAATTTGTGATTTTTGGAAAATTACTAACAGTTCCACTGTCCAAAATATTAATAACTGTAGCTGCAGTACTGCTTCCTTTTATATTGATAAATACTCTTCTTCCATGTGTATTCAATGTCACATTAGAGCCGGTATTTATCTCAATAGTCTGCCAGTCACCTGTAATATCATAAGTTTCTGCACTGTAGTTTGCAAGCTGTGCTGAAGTTGCTGTTACTGCCGATTTCAGTGCTGACCAGTCTACATAGCTGTCTGTTGTATAAATCTGCCCTTCCTGATTAAAATTCACCTTTCCATTCAGAGTCTTTCCATTATCGGATACTGTATTTGATGTGCCTACATAAAGAGGAATCTTGTCATGCTTATTTCTGCTGTTGCATGGTCCACTGTAAGAGACATATCCCCCTATATAAGAAGGTGTATTTACATAAGCTGAATCAGAAAAACCTGATCCAATGCCCGAATAATCTCCCTTGATCAGAACAGCTCCCATACAGTGAGTATTCATCTCCACATCACCAAAAGAAACCACATTAAACTGGTTCAGAAGAAATTCCAGTGAATAATCAGTTCCAAAAGTATCGTTCGTAGTATTTTGTGTACTGAAAACGGCCATCTCACTTCCATCTGAAAAAGCATCAATGTCCGTGTTTTCCTCCACTTCAACTTTATTTCCTTTCTCAACAACATTTCCGATCACCTCGCCAAATGCTGTCACAGATGAATCCGCCATAAGCATGACAACTACGAGAAGCAGTGTAAGGATTTTCCTTAATAATTGTTCTCTTTTCTTCATAACCACAGCGCCCTCCTTCATTTTGATAAAATATAAAAATACAATCACAGATAATTTCTTTGTATTGATTTTTTCTATTATATCATTCAGGCTCTTTCTTCATCTCTTTCCTGGACGCTGTGTTTCGAAACTATTCGAAAATATCAGACTTTTTTTCGGTATTTTGACAGACTTCACCTACGGATGCTACATAATAATTGACTTTCAGGCTTCTCTTCTGACCCATCTTACTCATAAACTGCTTATTGATTCTCTTGGAAACCTTCTGGCAGCTCTCCTGCTCAATTTCAATCAGCATGACCAGATATTGTCTGGAATTATATTTTGTATAAAAATCACCTTTTCTGATGGACTCCTGAATCGATTCACGCAGCATTGCCGACATTTTCTGTTCTTCTTCTTCCGTAACTTCTCTGTTCTCGTAATTCAACGTGCAGAGCATGATAAATACCGACAATCCCGTTCGTTCTACCATCCTGCTGAATACATGATACACATCTACAAAACTTGGATAAGAACAATAATATGCTCCTGCCACATTCTCTTTTTCCATAAGGCGGTACTTGATATCCTCAATTGCACCCGCCGCCTGCGAAGCACGCTCTCCCATAAATCGAAAACGTTCTACAAGTTGCGGTGACGGTGCGATTCCCAGTTCATCCATAAGACGCTTTTCGGTGTTTCGATAGACTTCCAGACCTTCTTTATACCTTGACATACTGATCAGACTGTCAATTTCCCATACCTGCCAGTTATCAAAAGGATATATCTCTGCTGCCCGATGTGAAATCTTATGTATATCTTCGTAACGTTCCTTATCTTGCAGTCGCGTACACAATTCTTCCACGCAGTAAAAATAGAGGTCCCGGCAACTTGCGTTTTCTGCGGCTGCCCAGTTCTCCCCAATCATATCCGGAAGAAGTTCCCCTTTATAGAGTTCCCAGGCCTTCTTCCAGATTTTGATTCGCGTCTCTTCTCTTTTTTCTTTTTGCCATTCTGAATCAGTTTCCGAAACTGACATACATCTACAGAAACAGGAACATTTTCATCCCAACTGCACATTCCTGCATTGATCTGAATATAGTTGCTCTCCGGAAGACCTGCTTTTTGTAACTGTTTACGAAGACGGAAAATCGTGTTATTCAGGCTTCCGTTTTTATTTTCAACTTCCGCTCTTCCATAAAGAGCTTCGATCAGAGCGGCTTTAGAGATACCGCCGTCTTGTGAATGCAATAGTATCAACTGCAAAAGCTGCATAGTTTTGGAAACTGCATTTCGGTCCAAAACTACTTCTTTGTCATTGAATTCCAGTGAAAAACCACCAAACATCCTGACTTTCAGTAAATTATTTTCCATATGCTTTTCCTCCGCTATGCAGCTTTTTCTGCTGCTGTCGTTATTTTAACAGATACTGGTAAATTTCCCTCTTGCTGACGCCACGGTCTTTTGCGACCTGTTTCATCGCATCTTTACGAGAAATACCCTGTTTTTCATAAATCTCCATATGTTCTTCTATTGATATTTCTTCCCAGGAAGCAACTGCCTCTTCTTTGAGCTCCTGGCGGCTTTTGCCCTCAATTACAAGAACGCATTCACCAAGTGGCTTCTCATTTTCATAATGTGCAATGAGGTCTGCTATTGTTGTACGAAAAGCAGTTTCATGCTTCTTCGTCAGCTCCCGGCAAAGTGTCATCCGACGATTGCCCAGTGTTTCGTACAAATCTTTCAGCGTACGCACCAGTTTGTGCGGAGCTTCATAAATAATGATCGTCCTTGTTTCATTTACCAGTTCATTCAGAATTTCCCGGCGCTCCTTTTTTTCCATCGGGAGAAACGCCTCAAATGCAAACCGGCGGGTTGGAAGTCCTGATAAAGTAAGTGCCGTAATACAGGCTGCCGGTCCCGGCAGGGATGTCACTTCAATTCCCGCATCATAACACATTGCTGCCAGTTCTTCTCCCGGATCAGAAATTCCCGGAGTGCCCGCATCTGTGATAAGTGCAATATTCATCCCATTCTGCATTTTTTCTATCAGTGTGTATGCTTTTTCTATTTTATTGTACTCATGATAACTGGTCATGGGTGTTTTTATTTCGAAGTGGTTCAGAAGCTTGATACTGTTTCTGGTATCTTCTGCTGCGATCAGGTCTACTTCCTGTAATGTGCGGAGTACTCGAAGCGTAATGTCCTCAAGATTTCCGATAGGTGTCGCACATAGATAAAGTCTGCCGCTCATCCGAATCAACTCCTTTCTTTTATATCTTTCTGTTGATTTTATATCATTTCATATATTTCAAGAATTTCTTTTGTGTATGTACCCGGTTTCTCATAAACGATCAATGGCGGTTCTACGGAAATTCTGGAATTACAGCCTTTTCGCGCCTCGATCAGGACCATATTAGGTTCTTTGTCGACATACGGATAAACAAGCTGCATTCTTTTTGGCTCCAGTTTGTATTTCATCAGCACCTGAAAAATCTCTGCAAGACGGAACGGTCGATGTACCATAAAAAATCTTCCACGATCTTTTAATACATTTGCCGCCTGACTTACCACATCTTCCAGCGTACACAGGATTTCATGACGTGCGATGGCTTTTGCCATATAGGGATTCTGGATTCCATGCTGTCCGATCATATACGGCGGATTGCTGGTCACTACATCAAAAGAAGCTGCTCCAAAAGTCGCAGCAGCCTCTTTAATATCTCCGCATATAATATCAATGTCGGATTCCAGACTGTTGTATCTCACACTGCGTCTGGCCATATCCGCACATTCCTCCTGAATCTCAAGCCCGGTCAGATGACCGCCTTTGCCTTTTGATTTCAGGAGAATCGGAATAATTCCTGTACCGGTACCCATATCAAGTACAGTCTCATTTTTTCTTATGTTTGCAAAACCAGATAAAAGAACCGCATCCATGCCAAAACAGAATTTCTCAGGATTCTGAATCACATAAAAACCATTCTGAAGATCGTCTATCCGTTCATTCGGCTGTACAAGATCACTCTGCGGATTTTTTACCATGGGATTTGGAATCTCCTTCTTTTTGTTCTGATTCTTTTGTTTCTTTACCTTCTCTTTCGAAAGCCTTTGCTTTTTTCTTCCGTGGGCGGAATTTCAGTTCATTTACCGAAAATTCCTGAATTTCCTTTTCGTCGTTCACCTCAACGATAACTTTTACCCGCTGACGGAGAACGTTGACACTGTGTACGGTTCCCTGCAGTCCACCCGGAAGTGTGACAGTGTCGCCTGTTCCCGGAAGATTCTTATTGAGTTCCTCGTATGTTTCCTGCTCGTTCTTCAGGCAGCACATCAGTCTGCCACAGACACCGGAAATCTTTGTCTGATTCAGGGAAAGATTCTGCTCTTTCGCCATCTTGATCGATACCGGTGCAAACTCTGACAGGTACGTATGACAGCAGAGACATCTTCCGCAGATACCGATTCCACCGAGAATTTTTGTCTCATCTCTTACACCGATCTGACGAAGTTCGATTCGAGTCTTGAAAATAGATGCAAGATCCTTTACCAGCTGGCGGAAATCGATTCTTCCGTCGGCGGTAAAATAAAACAGTACTTTATTATTGTCAAAAGTATACTCCGCATCGATCAGTTTCATTTCCAGATCATGTTCACGGATCTTCTTCTGGCAGATTTTAAACGCGTCTTTTTCTTTCAGACGATTCTGTTTTTCTCTTTCTTCGTCTGCTTCTGTCGCAACTCTGAGGACTTCTTTCAGCGGATGTACTACTTCCTTTTCTCCTACTTCCTTCGGTCCGAGAACAACTCGTCCGAATTCGATTCCACGCGCGGTCTCAACGATTACATGATCGCCAATCTGCATTTTATAGTTTTTCGGGTCAAAATAATAAATCTTGCCCACGTTTCTAAATCTGATACCAACAATTTTTGTCATTCTATCTCTCCCTGATCGTCAGGAACAGTAATTCAAGTGCAAGCTCGAAGTTAACATTTGCACGAAGACGGACTTTTGTCTTTTCGAGTGCCTCCAGAATCTTTTCCAGATTTTCATAGGAGCGCTGGCTCGCCTGTTCCTTTATATAATTAATTTCCTGTTTAAATACAAGGTTGTCAACTTCCTGAGTAGCCTTAAACATCAGAACATCTCTGAACCAGAACTGGAAAATATCCAGATAATCTCCTATATTCTGCTTTTCGCCCGAAAGAGACTTGATCTCGTCCGCAAGCTCATATACTTCCATTGTATTAACATATTTCAGTATCTTTAAGGCATTTTCTGTCATGGCAGAAAACTCCTCTGACGTAGCCGCATCTTTGGCTCTGCCGATACTTCCCTGTGCAAAAGATGCATCAATCTCTGCCTGATAATCCGGCACATGCAGTCTCTCCATCAGGTATTTCTTAACAAGGCTGTCATCGACTACTTTCAGATCAAGACGTACACATCTTGACTGAATCGTAGGCAGAAGTGCATCTATATTGCTAGTCAGCAGTATGATCACTGCATATTCCGGCGGTTCTTCGATTGTTTTTAACAGAGCATTCTGAGCCTGTACTGTCATCATTTCCGCATCAGGGATAATATAAATCTTGTGCGGACTGCAATACGGTTTCACTGCAACATCGTGAATCACCTGCTCACGGATCTCGTCAATGGAAATGGTGCCCGGTTTCTCATGGTTGACCATTATAATATCCGGATGATTCTTGCCCAGTGCCTTCTTACAGGAATCACACTTCTGACATGGCTCGGTTCCGCCTGCTTCACACTGCAGCGTCATTGCGTACGTCGTTGCAATAAGCTTTTTGCCGGATCCCGGTCTGCCCGTAAAAATGTATGAATGGGATATCTTTTCTGTCTTAATTGCATTCTGTAAATGTTTTACAATATCCTTATGCCCTATAATATTATTGAAACTGACCATTCAGAATCACCTCTCTTGTCTGTAGTTTCTGTATACGAATCTTTGTTCGTTATACTGTCATTATATCATACTTTAATAGTCAATCAAAACTATTTTTGTTTATGACATGGAATTTATAAAATGTTACTGTTCACTCCGTTCACAGCAACTTGGTCAAAATCCATTCCAAATCACCTTCGGTGATGGGATTTTGCCCCGTATGTCTCGGGATTTTGCCATATTCATGGCAAAACACCTCGCGGGATATTACGTATGAACAGTAACTATAAAATCAATAATATTTCTGACACATTCATCAAGATCGTCATTTTCGAATCTTCTGCTGATCCCGGCCGCCTGAATCTTCTCTTCGGAAAAATCTTCCTGATCTGCAAGAAATCTGCGGCACAGTTCCTCATATTTCGGTGTTTCCTGCTCTTTTTCCCTTTTGATTGCACGTATCAGTCTTTCACCGTCTTCTACCTCGATATAAACAGGAACTACATTTGACTCCCCGTAATAATTTCTCATTTTCTGATAGGATTCCAGTGTGCCGATTCCCAGATAATGTCCTTTCTTAAGATCAATCTGTCCATCATCTGCCGTAAAATAAGTCCACACACCGTATACTGTATTGTAAGCTCTTGCTTCGATGACTTTTCCTTCTGTCTTAAATTCCTGAAGTTTCTTTTCGTCTGTAAAATAATACTGTTTGCCGTTTTCCTCTCCGTCTCTTACCGGTCTGGTCGTGTAGAGAATCAGCTTCTTGAGATTCAGTTCTTTATTTCCTGCAAGTCTGGAATAGATTTTGTCTTTTCCTGACGCACTTTTTCCCATAATGTAAAAAATCTTACCCATTGGTTTCTTCGTATTGCTCCTTTGTTGTCTGTTTTACCACACGGATGGACTGGTTCGTATAGTCTTCAAGCCCCTGCAGATACAGGCCTTCTTCCGTATATATTTTTATATTACGGATAAACTTTCCCGTAATCTGCTCTCCCGGAGTAAGAAGTGGTATTCCCGGCGGATACAGATAAGCAAACTCTGCCGATATCCTGCCGATACATTCTTCCAGAATGCAGCTTTCGCTCTCCGTTTCCATTGCCTCAGAAACAGAAAGTACCTGATTCAGGACACAGTGCATAGCTTTCGCGTCCATTTTACGTTCTTCCATTCCTGTCAGATCAAGCTTTTTCACTTTTTGCTCTTCTTCCCGGTCTATCTCCTCGATTGCCTGACAAAGACGTTCAAATCCCTCTTCCCTGTCTCCGACTGCTGCAAGTGCGAGAGCATACGTTTCACTCTCCATCTCCATCTGTATATGGTATCTCTCCAGAAGGATATCATACAACTGCGCTCCTGTCAGTGTAGAATTCACCGTAGAAAAAATCAGTTTTGAACGGTCATAATCAAATACACCATTTACATCCTTTTCCGGATCTGCCAGGCAGATATATCTGCACTGCGAAAGCCTCTTTCTTGTCCGCTCCAGCATTTTTGTAAATTCACGGAACATTTCATAACCTTCTGCTGCCATCGTATCGATACATGCATCGATACTTGCCATAAGAATATAAGACGGACTGCTCGTCTGATAGATTCCCATAAATCTCCGAATAAGTCTTCCATCCACTCTGTCACTGCAGTTATGAAGAATTGCAGTCTGCGTCATAGCCGGAAGCGTTTTGTGAAAGCTCTGGATTACAAGGTCTGCTCCAAGTTCCACTGCTGAAGTCGGAAAATAATTCGAGAAATGAAAATGTGCTCCATGTGCCTCATCAACGATCAGCGGAATCTCATATTTGTGCGTAATCTCAGCAATTGCCTTAACATCAGAAACTACTCCGTCATAAGTCGGTGAAGTAATCAATACTGCTTTGATTTCAGGATTCTCTGCAAGACATCTTTCCACTTTGTCCGGAAAAATTCCGCCGTTTATCCACCACTTCATATCCATCTGTGGATAAATGTAAGTTGGTTTTAACTCTCTCAGATACATGGCATGATATACTGCTTTATGACAGTTTCTTGCCACAAGTATCTGTCCCTTCCGCGGAACTGCTGCCGAAATAGCCGCAAGCAAAGCTGCAGTACTTCCATTCACACTGTAATAACTTTCTTTTGTTCCATAAAGCTTTGAGACATTTTTCTGCGCCTCAAGAAGAATGTCTTCCGGATGATGAAGATTATCAAAACCTTCGATTTCGGTAATGTCTCTCTCGAAAGGAAAATCACCTCTTACCGAATCCGGATTGCGCTTATGTCCCGGCATATGAAACGGATAATAATCCGACTGACCATAGCTTTCGAGTTTTTTATATAATTTTTCCATAATTATTATACCTTGAAGCGATAGCCGACACCCCAGATAGTTTCTATATATTGCGGCTTCGCCGTATTGAATTCGATTTTTTCACGGATTTTCTTGATATGAACCGTGACAGTTGCAATATCCCCTACAGATTCCATGTCCCAGATCTGACGGAACAGCTCCGCTTTTGTAAATACACGGTTAGGATTCTCAGCAAGAAATGTCAGAAGATCAAACTCCTTCGTTGTAAAAGTCTTTTCTTCGCCATTTACCCATATACGTCTCGCCGTCTTGTCAATCTTGATTCCTCGAATCTCAATAATGTCGTTCTTTACTGTCCCGGAACCAACCAGCCTATTATATCTCTCCATATGTGCCTTTACACGTGCAACCAGTTCACTCGGACTGAATGGTTTCGTCATGTAGTCATCTGCACCAAGCCCCAGACCACGGATTTTATCAATATCATCTTTCTTTGCTGAGACCATGATGATCGGAATATTTTTCTCCTGGCGTACCTGACGGCAGATATCAAATCCGTCCACCTCCGGAAGCATCAGATCAAGAATAATCAGATCATATTCTTCTTTGAGTGCTTTTTCAAGGCCCACATCTCCTCTGTTCGCTATTTCTACTTCAAATCCTGACAGTTCCAGATAATCTTTCTCCAGATCTGCAATTGCTTCTTCATCTTCAATGATCAGAATTTTGCTCATTTCATAGGTACCTCCTGGTATTTTCTTAAAACAAAGTACATGATCGTTCCGATTCCCTCACGGCTGGTTGCCCATACCTTGCCGCCATGGTCTTCAAGAATCTTACGAACGATCGAAAGACCGATTCCACTTCCTCCTTTGGAAGAATTTCGTGAAACATCGGTTCTGTAAAAACGGTCAAAAATATAAGTCAGATCTTTTGATGCAATACCTTTACCATTATCTTCTATCTCAACCTGTATAAAATCTCCGACATCTTTTACCCGGATCTGGATCACTCCTTTTGGCTTATCCATATATTTGATCGCGTTGCTGATGATATTATGGATCACACGCCGGATCTGCTCTCCGTCAGCAATGACAAGGACATCCTTTTCGACATAATTTGCATAATAAAGCTGAATGCCTCTCGTCTCCAATTCCAGTCCGACTTCTTCCGCACAGTCTGAAAAATAATCATCAACATTTAATTTGCTGAATGTATATGGGATACGGTTGGTATCAATCTTTGAGTAAAAAGTAAGCTCATTGATCAGATGATCCATCTCATTTGTTTTGTTGTAAATGGTGCGCACATAGCGGTCCATCTTTTCCGGTGTATCTGCAACCCCGTCCATGATTCCCTCTACATACCCCTTTACGGCTGTGATCGGGGTCTTCAGGTCATGGGAAATGTTACTGATGAGTTCTTTATTTTCTTTATCGAGAAGTACTTTTTCTTCTGCTGATTCTTTCAGCCGCCGCCTCATCTCTTCAAAATCCCGACACAGATCACTGATCTCATCGTCCCCGGTTACTTCCATAGTAAAATTCAGATTACCTTCTGCGATCTTATGTGTAGCATTGCGCAGCTTGTTCAACGGCACACTGATACCTGCATAGATCCACAACATGAGAATTGCCGCTGTCACCACAAGAATAATGATGATAATTGCTGCCATATCATATAAAAAATTGCGGAATTCAGGTACAATCCCTGAAGATCCATCGGTAAATTCATCTGCCAGAGTATCCTCATCCATATCAGAACCATTCTGTTCCTGATAAATCTGATACTTCTGTGCATACCGCTCCAATGCCTTGAACTGGCGGTTCCCCACCGTCAGCATAACCATCGTCATCAACATGATTGGAATGATCAATATTGCTGCAAATGCTACAAATAATCTTGTCTTTAACTTCATAAAAAACTCCCTTATGGTATTCCTTAGCTCAGTATACCATAAAGGAGTTTTGAATTCATCTAAACAAATTTCTTGTTTTCTAAATTTTCTATAAAAGTTGTGGCTGTCAGTTGCGTAAGTGCCGCAGGCACGCAGCAACTGCCTTTTATACTATAAGTATTTTTTTAATATTTCGACTTTATCCAGTCTTTCCCATGGAAGATCCAGATCCAGTCTTCCAAAGTGTCCATACGCTGCCGTCTGCCTGTAGATCGGACGACGCAGGTCAAGCATCTTGATGATTCCGGCCGGACGCAGATCAAAGTTCTCACGAACAATCTCTGTGATCTTCTCATCAGACAGCTTACCGGTTCCAAAAGTATCTACCATAACGGATGTTGGCTGAGCAACACCAATCGCATAAGAAAGCTGAACTTCACATTTATCTGCTAGTCCTGCTGCAACTACGTTCTTAGCTGCGTAACGTGCTGCATATGCTGCAGAACGGTCTACCTTGGTGCAGTCCTTACCGGAGAAAGCTCCACCGCCATGTCTTGCATATCCACCGTAGGTGTCTACAATAATCTTACGTCCTGTCAGACCACTGTCACCGTGAGGTCCGCCGATTACGAAACGACCTGTCGGGTTAATGAAATATTTAGTATCAGCGTCAACCATATCAGCCGGGATGATCGCATCAAAAACATATTTTCTGATATCCTCATGGATCTGCTCCTGAGTAACATCCGGATCATGCTGTGTAGAGCATACAACAGCATCGATTCTCTTCGGTTTTCCAGTCTCATCATACTCAACTGTAACCTGAGTTTTTCCATCCGGTCTTAAATATTTCAGGGTACCGTCTTTACGAACTTTTGTCAGCTGCTGTGCAAGTTTGTGAGCCATGTTGATCGCATATGGCATATACTCCTCAGTTTCATTGGAAGCATAACCAAACTGAAGACCCTGGTCACCTGCACCGATGGAATCCAGCTCATCCTCATTCATGCTGTCCTCTTTCTGCTCAAGAGCCTTGTCAACACCCATAGCGATATCTGCAGACTGTTTATCAAGAGCTGTGATAACAGCACATGTATCAGCATCAAAACCATAATCAGCATTATCATATCCGATCTCACGGATAGTATCACGAACGATCTTCTGGATATCAACATTAGCCTTTGTTGTGATCTCACCCATAACAAGTACAAGACCCGTAGTAGTAGCAGTCTCGCATGCAACACGGCTCATCGGATCCTGCTCCATCATAGCGTCAAGGATGGCATCGGAAATAGAGTCGCAGACTTTGTCAGGATGTCCTTCAGTTACAGATTCAGATGTAAATAAAATTTTCTCCATGTTTTTCTCCTTTTGTATCAAAACAACGGTTATAGACATAAAAAACAGCCCGTACAATCCGGACTGTTTAAATTCTGTAAACAATCCTCTTATTGTTCGATTGCTCGCTCAGGTTGGCACCTTCCAGAATACTCCGGGGTTGCCGTGGCTTCTCAGATCCTTTGTATCTCCACCACTCTGAATAAAAGGCTATCTTTTATGAAATTACTGCAACACATACAATATACTTCTCATCCCCAAATGTCAAGAAATTTTTTCTACAAAATTCTCTTTTGATAAAAAAAAGACAATATCATGAAAACCTGTTGTTTATCCCACAAAGAAAGACCAGACATCTCTGCCTGATCCTTCCTTATGATCATTTTTTACAATGATCCCTTATTTTTTCTTTTTTCTCTTTACCTCAATTCCCGCTGCGCCACCGATTACCACTGCTGCTGCAAGAATTCCAGCCCATACGCCAATCGGTGTATTATCTCCTGTTTTTACAGAAGTACGTCCTGTCGTTCCTCCGTTATCAGATGTTCCGCCTCCTGGTGTATTGTTATCCTGAGAAGGAGTTACAGACGGCTGTCTTCCCGGTGTTGGAGTCGCTGTCGGTTCAGGTTCTGTCTCCTGGCTGTTTGTAATCTCAATACTGTTGATATAGCTTTCGCTCTTATTCAGAACTACATCGCCTTCACCACTTACGTCAAACAGGAATGTGTCCTTATCAATCGGATTTCCTTCTTCATCTGTCTCCATTACTGTATAAGTAACAGAATCCGGTTCCTCATTTGCCTCGAAAGAAACCTCGGCCCTTACTGAACCATTCTGTTCAAGTTCTACATTATTGATCAATGTAAGTGTTCCATCAGACTCTTCTCTGAAAATACCGGCATAGAAAGTATCCGCTACTGTATCTTCGTTTCCGTCGACAAGGACTTTCTTGGTAATATCAATATATCCTCTTAAGGAGAATCCATCCGGAATAAAGTAATAGTAGTTATTTACATAGGATACAGATTCCGCTGTTCCGCTCCGGCTGACAGAAGCTTCATTGGATTCATTTTCATCAGCATCTGTAACATTGTAATAGAATGACTGTCCATCCTCAACTTCGATCATGTCATTGATCGCCATCGGATCTCCGTTTTCATCCAGCTCAAACACATAATAGGTTCCATCCGGCACATTGGACCAGGTCGCTGTCCCGCTGTGTGCATTGACAAGATGAATATCCTTCATATAGTCACTTCGAAATGGAATGGTTCCCTCTTTATCCAGAAACAGGCCAACCTTATAAACCGCATCATCTGCTTCCATGTCAAGAATATCAAAATTTTTGTCAATATAAAACAGCTGCTTTGTAACCTGGATCTTTGTTTCTTTTCCACCGTCATTTGTCACAGCTTTTGGATATGCCTGCACATCATAGGTCCATCCGGTTCCCTCTTCTGCAAAAGGAACAGAAAGAAGCATCGGTGAAACAGACACCTTGCCTTCCGGATTATCCTGTACGATCAGATACATACCTTCCTGCTGATTGCTGTACACGATTTTTCCCTGTGCGTCTGACTGCTTTTCAACTCCGGTAAGTCCGATCTTTTTTACCGCAGCAGAAAGAGTCTCTGCCGCAGAATACCAGTCTTCCGCTGTTTTCAGATTTTCAAAATCAATTCCTGTAAACTGAAGCATACTGTCTGTCACAAAATGTACATTTCCATCAAATGTCACACTTCCCACTTTGTAAAGTGTCAACTTCACATTGGGGATTGGCACCACTGTCCCATCGTCTCCGGTTTCCTGGATCTTCAGACTGATATTTCCGGTTTTTCCCGCCTCATAATCTCCGGCAAAAACAGCAGTTGTTATACTTCCGATCAGCAGCGCAGCCGTTATCAATAATGTCAGAAAGCTGCTTAAAATATTTTTACGCTTAGTTCTCTTTTCCACTTTTTCCCGCCTCCTCTTTATTTCCTGATCTTCTCCGTTTTCCGCCATTTCGAATAATCAGGTAGACCAGCAGTATCAGGATTACAAGCACCGCACTTCCCGCAGTCATAATCTTCTTAGGATCTGTCTGTGCAATCTTCTGCGGAATTGTATTATCAGCTTCTTCTTTTTTCACATATTCCGTTCGGATTCCCCTCACAAGAAGTCTGTGCGTATTTACTCCATACGGAGTACAGGTCACAAGTGTTACATGATCTTCCCCTTCAACAATGTCCAGCTCTTCAGTTTCAGATGGAAGTACTGTTTTGATCTGATCCACTTTATATGCCAAATTTTTTCCCAGAATATGCAGGATAAAAATATCTCCTTTTTCTATCTGATCCAGATCTGTAAACAGTTTTGCACTGGGAAGTCCTCTGTGCGCCGCCAGAACAGCATGTGTGCCCGGCCCACCAATGGGAAGACTTGTCCCTTCCACATGACCTGCACCTTTTTCCAGAACATTTTTGCTCAGGCCATGATAAATTGCCAGCTTTGCCTGAATCCTGGGGATCTCTATACTTCCCATCAGCCCATCACCATTAGGATCCAGAACCTCGTCATAGGGATGTGTCGGTTCGTAGTCTTCCTCCTCATCAAACGCATCTACTATAGAATTCACCGGATGTTCTGCATTATATTCTTCAGCCTCTTTCCAGAGCTTTTCATAGTTATCTGCGGAGAGGTCTGAAACTGCCTGATCGTAATTACTGATCAGCAAGGCATTTCTGTACTGATTCCACATATCGCTGAATGTTGGATAGAAAAAAATTCCTGCGCCTGCCAAAAACGCTGCTGCAATAAAAATATTAAGAATAACATTTTTCTTTTTTCTCTTTTTCCCCATGTATTATTTCCTATGTTGTTTTCTGTTCTGAATATAATTTACTGCTGCCACAAGAATTACTGCGATCACAATTCCCACAGCAACACAAAGTGCAAGCATCGGGCCTGTCGGATTTGTTATTCCTGTTGCTTTCTGCTCTGTCTTCTGGATCTCCTTTGCATTCTCAACAGAAATCCTGTGGCCTCTTACCAGTATCCTGTGGGTATTCACTGCATATGGTGTACACGTTATAAGCGTCACATAATCTGCGCCGTCTTTAATAGCCAGAGATTCTGTCTCCTCCGGAAGAACTGTCAGTATCTGATCCACTTCATATGCCAGTGTTCTGTCAAGAACATGCAGGTAAAAAACATCTCCTTTTTCCACAAGATTCAAATCTGTAAAAAGCTTTGCGCTTGGGAGGCCCCTGTGTGCGGAAAGAATACAATGCGTGTTCTCGCCGCCAACAGGAAGACTGCTTCCAAATAGATGTCCGGCACCTTTTTGCAGCGATTCCTCTGTGGTGTAATGATAGATTGGAACTTTTACATCAATCACAGGAATCTCCACATAGCCCATCATTCCATCGCCATTCAGGTTCAGAAGGGACTCATATGTACTGTCCGTCTTTCCATCTCTTATTGAAAAAGCATCCGGCACGCTTTCCTGTTTGATCTGCTCGTTATATTCCTCTGCTGCCTTCCACATGCTGTCAAGTTCCTCCGAATTATTATTCGAAGAAACACTGCTGCTATATTTACTGATCAGAAGATTATCCCTGTGCTTATTCCAGGCATCGCTGACCATCGGATACAGCAGTATGGACAATCCTATCAGAAACAGCAACCCAAGTCCAATATAATTTTTTTTCTTATTTTTTCTCATAGGTTTCTCCATACTGTTGTATTACCACTCCCGGCCTCCGAAGAGGCCGGGCGGTAACTGATTTACTTAATTATTGCTTTGGTTAAACTGATCGTTCTGATGATTACTCCTCAGATCCTTTTCTGCGGCTGATGAAGAAAGCACCAGCAGCACCGGCCATAACTACAACACCGATGATAGTGAAGAGGTATGTTCCCATTCCACCTGTGGATGGAAGCTGAGCAATCTTAGTATTAATAACATCTGTTACTGTTGTAGTTTCTGTGATTGTTTTAATTGTTCCGGTTGTTTCATATGTTGCTTTGTAAGTAGAAGTATTTTCTCCATCAATTTTAATTGTTAATGTATCAAGTTTTCCCTCTGTAGTATATGTTGCAGAAATTACAACTGGAATCTGTCTGGTATTAAGAGTAAATCCTGAAGGAGCTTTTGTCTCAACAAGTGTATATTCGCCTGCATCAAGTCCCTCAAATGTAAGTCCACCATCTACACCTGTTGTAGCTGTATAAACCTTACCTGTTTTCTTATTGGTTAATGTAAATTCTGCACCTTCTTTAACCTCAATTACCTTATCCGCTTCAAGTCCACTCTCTGTTTTACTTGTACTGATTACCTTACCATCAGCATCAACCTTGATGATCTGGTTAATCTTCTTATTATAATCCTGGATACTTGCAGATAATGCTGCACCAATAGAGAATGTATAAGTATATGTGGTGCTTTCTGTCTCTTTTGTGTCATCTTCATCTGCAGGGTTGTTGGAATAAACAAGTTTAGCTGTATTTGTATTCGGATCAAAGTTTTTCTCTGCCTGATTATTTACAGTTGCAGAATATGTTACTTTGATTTCTGCATTTCCGTTAGCTAATGCATAATTACTATCAATCTCAAACTCAAATCCATCCGCATTAATTGTTAATTTTCCCATTTTTGAATCTACTGCAGCTCCATTAATTTTAATGCTATCTGGAGCTAATGTAAGACCTTTGCTTAATGTATCTTTAATTTTCAAGATTACCTTTGTGTACTGTTTGCTGTAAGATGGGATGTGAGTTGTAATCTCATAATTAACGATATCACCAATAGCAACATCATTTCCATTTTCTACATAAGGTTCATCTTTAGTATCTGTTCCATCTGCTGTAGTAGAACCTGTGATTTTTTTCTCGATAGATGGCTGAGTAGATTTTGCATATGCTTCTCCACCTAATGCCCAATTTCCATCAGCATTTACAGGACCAGCAGTCATTGTATTATCACTACCACTTGCACTGTAAGCTACACCGAGAAGCATTGGATTATAAACTTCATTAACAGTTCCTGTTACGAGTACAATCCAATAACCAGGAGCTAATTGAGCTTTATAATCAACTAATCCCTCTGTTCCTGCTGCAGTCATAGATGTTGATGGCAGAGTTGCAAGCAGAGTACCATTTTTTACGATATTAGCAACTTCTATCTGAGTCGGTGCAAGCACATTTCCTAATGCTACATCCTTATTTACTGTTTCATATCCAATAAAACCGTTTCCTGATTTATCATACTGTGCTTTTGTAATCTGATATGCGGTAACTGTCGCTCCCGCTTCTACATTATGCACTACTGCTTCTGCCGTGTCGCTTTCACTAGGAATTGCCGCAAATACAGATGCAGCCATACCAAGCACCATAATCGCTGCCATCAGTATTGCACTGACTTTCTTAAATAAATTCTTCATATCTTTGCTCCTTTCTTTATTTCTCTTTTTCTTTTTCAATCTCCCCGTGTTTCATTTACAATTAATGTGTTACGATCTTTCTGCTTCTTCCTCCTTTCGTTTATTCGTTATAAACAACAGGAGTGCAGTTGCAAGAATCGCCACACCACTGATTGTAAACCCGTAGATTCCCGGTCCGCCGGAACTTGGCAAAGAATAAAGTTTTGTATTTGAAATTATTTTTACTGCGTCGAATTCCAGATTTTCTCCGTCTCTCACAGTTACCTCAATTCCATCACTCAGAAGTGAATATCCCTGAGGAGCCTTTGTTTCAATAATTGTATATGTTCCCGGCTCCAGCTCACTGAATTTTGCCTTACCTTCTGAATTTGTTGTTACTGTAATGACATTTCCATTTTTATCTGTTACATCCTCCCCATCCTTCTGAAGCTTAAATTCCGCTCCGGCAAGAAGAAGTTCAGAATTTTCACTGTCAACCTTAATGATCGTTATTGAACAGAATCTCTGATTTGTAACTGTAATATTTTTCTGCATTTTATTCTGTTCATCAACTGTCAGATTACTGTAGTCTACTTTATATTCAGCATCTCCGATCATTATTGTTGTATCAGTTCTTACATAGCCTGTATCTGTTTCATTTACCTTAATAGTAAAATCTACATTCTCGTTGCCTGCTGCCGGTCGAAGCTCCTTCACCACATATTCAATTCTGGAATCTAGCTTATCAAACACTGCCTCATAATTATTATCAGTATTAAGTTCCAGATATTTACCTTCCACCGGTGTTAATGTCTCTACGCCATCATTGACTGTCTTCTGATACAGGCCTGCATAAACAGGAACCGTTCCGGCGATTTCAGAAGATCCTGCCTTCCATACCTTATTCACCTTGATCTTGCTGTATGGAGTATTTGTAACAGTTACTGCTGCATCATAATACAGTTTGACAGTTCCTGCATTTCCAACTACAGCCTCTTCATCCTGATGACCAGTCTCTCCTGCCCTTACTATATTCCTGGTCTCATATACAGGATTTTCATACTTTTCCTGATCCTCTGCACTAAGAACCTCTGTCACCCTGTAATAAGTGCCGGAAAGAATTCCTGTTATAACAACTGTAAAATCTTTTCTAATTCCGGAAACAACTCCATTCTCAATGGTTCCGCATACAATTGCAGTTGTTCCATTATTCGTAAGCTGGTTCTGGTCATTATAGTAATAATAATTTCCACTGCTATCTTTTAAATAATAATCTCCGGAATAATTCTGAAGCTCCTGTTCGCTGGCTCCCAGTTTAATATTAAATGTAAAAGTATCTGAAGTTTCCACATCTGGATTCATCTTCTTGGTAATCTGAAGCTCTCGACTGTTTGCTGCTGAACAGTTATTGGTATAAACCACAACCGGTCTCATACTTACTTCTTTTTTATCAGTCTCAACGCTCTTGATTACTCCCTTTCCAGCCTCCTGATTATTTTCATCATACTCTGTATAACCTGTATCATTAATCGTGATCTGGCTGTATTCATCAGACTTTACTCCAATTTCTTTTACATAATATTTCCTGTTCGCCTGCAGATCTGTAAAAATTGCAGATTCATCTGGTTTCAGATAAAATACATTTTGATACTTCTTTCCGTTGATGATCTCACCAGTACCATCTTCACCATTATAAAAAGTAATCGCTTTATCTTTTACCGGCTTGCCGGCATTTCCATAATATGCAGAACTGTTTAAAAGCTCATATTCTGTATCTGAATATGTTTCATTTTTCTGTGCGCCTGTACTTAATGCTTTCTGTGCATATAACTGGAATGCAAATTTTACATTACTGTATTTTTCCTTGTCAGTATTGCTGAGCTCTTTTCTTACTTCAACCTGACCGCTTGGAATAACCTGAATATTGAACTTCACATGAAGATTGGAAGCACCTGCGCCTCGTTCCATGTAAAACATCTTAAATGTATGGGTCGTATAATCCTTAAATGTATTTCCTGTGAAATAATTTCCAACCTTGCTATCATCCCAACCTGTTCCATCCGGAAATACTCCTGCTGTCTGGAATATTGCTTTCAATGTAGTGCTGGATTCCACCGGGTCATTACCTGTCTGGCAATCCTTCCAGCTTACAACGCCTGTATTGAAGTTGATCTTACCGGAATGTGCATCATGTACACCTCCAATATCAAGAACCAGCACACCATCAATATAGATCCACATGTCATCGTCGCCGTTGAATTCATAGATCATATCCTGCTTGGTTGAACCATCGGGAAGTGTTGCTTTTCCATTCTTTGGCTGCAGGAAATTAGCTCCCATATACATGCTGAAATAATAATCGTTTGTTCCCTGAGTCAGATAAAGTTCTCTGCCTTTTTCCGGATCAGTATCAGCTAACTTCTTTCCATCTTCGTCATATAGATTCGCATTTGTTGAAAATTTTCCATTTGCGATTTCATTATATGGCATGAAATTTCCACGTTTATAAAAATATCTGTCTTCGTTTTTCGGCGTTCCGATCACATCATAAACTGTAAAATTTGAATTATCAGATCCCAGATAAGCATAATTCTTAAAACTGCTGTACTCGTAATATCCTGTTGAATCATAAACTGATTGTAAAAATAAATGATTCACTTCTTTTCCATTGAACAACGACTCCAGATTTGTCCCTGAATTTGATGCAATTGGATATCCATTATTTCCCAAAAGAGTCCTTAACAGATTCTTTTTGATACTTCCATTACCATAAGAACCTCCAATATCAATTCTGGAATTACTATCTGGACCAATGGCAACATTATTTCCATCCAGGTTTTTCATTGTCATTGTGATTCCATCACTGGTATGATTCACAGTTCCAACAGTTTCCGGATTCTTTGCATAAACAAAATATACGGTACCACTGACATTGTTCCAACTGTTACCTGAGTCAGCACTGCTATACTGATTTTTTTGCTTTGAATAACGTAGCCTTTTAATTTCAGTTCCTGTATCTTTCGCTGTTGAACTTACTTTTGCTTTATAAAAAGAATAATTTCCAACATTTTGAATCTTTCCTGCAATATTGCTTACGCTATACTCAGTTCCACTGTTCAAAGATACTGAACTATTTTGTCCAATTTCGTTTCCGGCAGTATCTACTACCCGTATACTTAATTTACTATTAGTATTGGTCCACGTGATCGTAAATACTGAAAAGCTTTCCGTCTCAAACTCTGCCTTCTGGATTTCACCTTTCGCACTGGTTTCCACACTGGCTGTTCCGTCCTGGGTCATATCTACAACAGACTGCACATTGCCATCCTCATCTTCAACCAGATGCATTACTGAAATATCAAATGTCTGCTGCGCTGCATTCTCATTTTCACCACTCTGGAAAAGCTGATCATTCTCTGCATTGTCTGCACCATCAAGAATGAATGTTTCCGCGCCTGCTGTTTCCCTGATTTCTTCCGGAGCTTCTGATTTCTGATACTCCATGGAAATCTTAACTTTTCCAGCTTCAGGATTAATCTTTTCACCATCGCTGCCTGCAAAATAAATATCGTAAGCCAGAAAACCTTCAATAGAATAATTTTCGTTCTTCGCCTTATTCTCAAGCTGTGATGCTACTTCTGAATATTGAGCAGTTTCTTTTTCCACCGGAGTTACAATGAATTCCGCATCTTTCGGGATAACTCCGCTCTCAGCAGTTGCTGTTACAATTACATTATCTATGGTTTTGGTATAAGTAACCGGCTCTTCCAGTTCCATGTCTGCGACTTCTTCCTCCGCTGGTTCTTCCTCCTCCTTTTCAATCAACTGAGCCATATCGCTTCTTATGTAGGCTTCTGCTTCATTCCAGGACACCTTGTACCATGTTATTCCGTCTTCTGCTGTTACTGTTTCCAGAAGCGGAAGTCTTGTCCCTGAATTTACGGTATCAATTACTTCCGCTTCTTCAGATGGACTTACATGAAGATTTACATCATCTGCAATAACTTCGATATAACTTATCTCTGTTTCTGCATCCTGATCTTCCTCCGCCTCAGAATCATCTTTCTCTGCATTCTCAGAATCCTGTGGATTTTCTCCATCTGCTTCATCAGCATTCTTCTCCGGATCCGCTTCCGGGTTACCGTCGGGATTCTCTGGCTGATTCTCATCTCCCTGTCCGTCCGAATTTTCTGCTGGCTGCTCTTCCTCCTGTCCATCCTGATTCTCTGCTGCCTTTTCCTCTGCCTGTCCATCTGGATTCTCTGCTGCCTTTTCCTCTGCCTGTCCATCTGGATTCTCTGCTGTCTTTTCCTCTGCCTGCACATCCGGATTCTCCACTGGTTGTTCTGGCACCGGTACTTCTGTCTCACTGTCTGTAAAATCCGCTTCCTCACTGTTTCCTTCAGTCTGTCCAACATCTCCTGCCTCTTCATTGACTTCCGGCTCAGCACTGACTTCTGCAGAGTCCCACATCACCGCAAACACTGCATTATTACCAGTTTCCACCTGCACGGTCTCAAGCTGTCTGTAATCATTTACATTCAGGACTTTCAGTTCTCCACCCGCCTGCAGTTCATACACATCCGTATCACCAGTACTGCCGTTATAACGAAGTTTCTGAACCGTTACATTGGTGTTAGCCATATCATTAAGTTCCGGTGCTGTCAGTGTCTTACTTTCAATTGTTATCTTTACTCTACCGTTTGGATCAACTCTGTTTCCTCCGGCATCCACAAAATACACATCATATGCCAAAAAACCTCTCAGGCTGCTGCCTTTGTTTTCAGCTATCCATGTAAGCTTCTGAGATACTGTATCATAAGATACGGATGAATTGCCGCTTACAGTATCTACTCTAAAAGATGCGTTCTGTGGAATCGCTCCTTCGTCCTGCGCTTCTGCAGTCACCCTGACTGCATCGTTTTCATATGTAAGCATTGATTGCTGTACCTGCTGTTCCTGGTCTGCACTGTCTGAATCTGATATGACTTCTTCGGCGGTCCAAACGGAATCCTCTGTGCCATCCGTAAACAACTCTTCCGTCCCATCTCCAAATATTTCATCCGCGGAGATCGTGTATGCACTTGGCATACAGGACATCGTCAACGCCAAAGCCACCGTGAATGCCAGGATTTTTTTGATCTTAACATTTTTCAATTTCTTCATACCTTTCCCGCTTTCCTGTGTATGCATTAACGTGTACTATATTTTTTATTACCTTCCTTTCGTTTTTATTCCTTTCTTTTTTAAGAACTTCAGGTTTTTTGTTCCGCACTGAAAATTTTTCTCGAACAGCCTTTTTGACCCTAACATCATTATTTCTGAGTATCAAAATAGCTGTCAATACTGACAGCTATTTTTAACTCGTCCGATATATAACCAAAACACTTCTCTTTAAGCTCTTTATATGTTTTCAGTGCTTTTTGAAGTATTCTCATTAAATATCCGACTCTTTATGAAAATTATTATATAACGCAGAATATAATTGCGTAAGGCTCATTTTTCCGCAAAAAAGTGCCCCTTTACTTCAACATATAATCTTTCAGTTCACTCCTTTTATTCACATTAAGCTTGGAAAAAATACCAGTAAGATAATGCTTCACAGTATTTACAGTGATTCCCAGATATGCAGAAATCTCCTTATTCGACCAGCCCTCACCTGCCAGCATTGCAATGGAAAACTCCATTGTTGACAGTTCATTTGTTACTTTCCCCTTTGTCTGAGGATTATGTATGGACACCCAACTCCTGCTAAAAGATAAAACCCCCTCCGTGATACGCCTGTACATATCCGGATTGCTCTTGCGTATGCAGGCTTCCAGGAGCCCACGCAGAAGTCCGTGATGTTCTATAAAAGGCTCGATAAAATTATCCTTTTCAGCCAGATTCCATCCTTTCATCAACTCTTCCCGTGCATCCTCGATACATTTTCTGTTGATACTGCACATTGCCAGCATACACTGAATATAGATCATACTTACAGGATACACTTCCCGGGTCATAGCCAGTGCTGCCTGGCACATCCCATATGCACTCCAATACTCTCCATTCAGATATGAATGGTGTGCCATTACATACACAGCAAAAAGTCGCACCCATTCCGGCAGCTTACTGCTGTATTTCCACAGTGAAGGAATTCCATCCGTTGGAAGATGAAGAAGAACTGCTCCTGCATATCTCGCAAAAACACATACAGCCAGTGTTTCCTCGGAAACCTTTTTTCTCATGGCAAGCTTCAGGCACTCCTGGATTTCTTCCAGACCACGCTGTACAGCCACCAAATTTCCCAACGTCATATTTGAATATCCATAAATCATACTCGCAGAAAGGCGCAGCTCCATGATCTCACTTGTCAGATAACGTTCCGCAATCTCACTGCTGGACTCAGCTTCTCCCATGAAATAAAAAAGCTCTGCCTGGGCAATATTCCGGACATCCATATCTTCAAAACCAGCTACGATTTCCCGGGCTTTGCCCGGTTCAAAAGAAGAATTTAAAAGTGGCATTACAGTATATTTATTCATCTCTATTTATCTCCTTTTCTGTCTGTCCAGACCTGAAAAGCTCCCTGATGTCCGATTGCCTGACGCAGACCCCAGCTACATTCATCAACTATAACTCTTATTTTAAGTATAACTGAAATTGTCCAAAAATGAAAACTCTTTGTTAAATCTTGCCAGGAAACAATCAAACAAAAGAGCTCTCAGACCACAGGTCCAAAAGCTCTCTTCTCAATATTCACATATTCAGTTCAATCATCCAACACGAAGACGGAATTTCTGAATTTCCTTCTCACTGGAAACTCTCTCGATCTCAGCCCCAAGACTTCTCAGTTTATCCTCGAAATTCTCATATCCACGCTGAATATAAACAATATCATCAACAATCGTTATACCCTCGGCAGCCAGGCCTGCAATAACAAGTGCAGCACCAGCGCGAAGATCCGGAGCACTTACACGCGCACCAGTAAGCTTCTTCACCCCATCAATGATAGCAGAGTTGCCCTCCACCTTAATGTTCGCACCCATACGTGAAAGCTCATCTGCATATTTGAAACGGTTCTCAAAAATACTCTCTGTAACAATACTTGTACCCTCAGCAAGTGCAAGAGTAACTGCGATCTGTGGCTGCATATCTGTAGGATATCCTGGATATGGCAAAGTCTTTACATGAGTACGGTGAAGTGTATGCGGTGCACGCACGCGAACTGCATCATCAAACTCCTCAACCTCGCATCCGATTTCCTCAAGCTTCGCTGTTGTAGCTTCAAGATGCTTCGGAATGACATTACGAACTGTAATATCACCACCTGTTGCTGCTGCTGCAAACATAAAAGTTCCAGCCTCGATCTGATCCGGAATAATAGAATACTCTGTACGATGAAGAGTCTCAACACCACGGATACGGATCACATCAGTACCTGCTCCCTTGATATTAGCTCCCATACTGTTCAGGAAATTGGCAACATCAACAACATGCGGCTCTCTCGCAGCATTCTCGATAATTGTACGGCCTGCTGCCATGGAAGCTGCCATCATGATATTGATAGTCGCACCAACAGAAACCACATCAAGGAAAATATGGCTTCCGTGAAGATTCTCAGCTTTGGCAACGATAGCACCATGACAGATATCCACATCAGCGCCAAGAGCGCGGAATCCTTTCAGATGCTGGTCGATCGGTCTACTGCCGATATTACATCCGCCCGGAAGCGGAACTTCTGCATGTTTATATTTTCCGAGCAATGCGCCCAGAAGATAATAAGATGCTCTGATCTTCTTGATAAATTCATAATCTACACTGAGATTGCCGATGGTAGAACCGTTGATCTTTACAGTAGATTTATCTACACGTTCAACCTGGGCACCGATCTCAGAGATTGCCTCAAGGAGAACATTGATATCTCTTACATCCGGCAGATTCTCAATTAATATAGTTTCATCAGTCATAATGGCTGCTGATAATATTGCAAGAGCAGCATTCTTCGCGCCCGCAATATCCACTTCTCCAACAAGAGGATTACCGCCTTTAATCACATACTGTTCCATAACACACCTCTATTATTTACTCCTCTATGAGCAGAAAATTACTGCTGTTCACTCTGTGATCAACACTGATTTTTTTCCGCAACTTATAGTTATTTTCATCACTTAGTATAAATAGAAACATCTGTTCCCGAAACCCGTTTTTTAGGTCAGTTGTATATTATAACACATATTTCACATTTGTAAACTACTTCTCTCCCCGTTTCAGTGCCTGAAGAACCAGCTTAAGGCTTCCTTCCAGATCTTTATCTTCTTCGTCAACGATGATATCCGCATACTTTTCGTATAATGATACCCGTTCTTCATACAGACTTTCAAGCGTCTGGCCTTCTTTCAGAAGAACTCCACGTCCTTTAAGATCTCCAAGACGTTTCGCCAAAAGTTTCAGTGAGATCTTGAGATAAACAACAACACCTTCTGATTTCAGATGCTGCATTGCCTCGTCACAGTACACCACACTTCCGCCTGTGGCAATTACTGTATTCTCAACCTGAATGGACGCATTCACACGGTTCTCAACCGCCTTGAATCCTTCCGGTCCATCCTGTTCAATGATCTCGCTTAATGTTCTCTTCTCTTCCCTCTGGATGATCAGATCAGAATCAATAAACTGGTATCCCAGTACCTTGGCAAGCACAACGCCGATGCTGCTTTTTCCAGCACCAGGCATTCCTATCAGTGTAATATTATTCATACTGTGTCCTTTCATTTTAGCATAACCGCATTCAGATCTCCGCGATCATCACTTTAGTATCATTTTTTCCGTTTACTTGTTTTCTTCTTCACACTGTAGCCGAAAGTTCCTACTTTCCGGTCACCTGCCAGATACTCTCCATGAGAATAAACAAGAAGTCCTGCATCGTTGAGATGAAATTTATTATTTTTATCCATGTATGCTTCATCAGCATGAACCGCAAGCACATCCGCCAGAAACATATCATGGGATCCCAGTTCTTTAACCTCATGTACTCTGCACTCAATGGAAACCGGTGACTCCCCGATCATCGGTGCAGAAACATACTGTGCTTTCTCTTTTGTGAGATTCATTTTCTGGAATTTGTCAACGTCGCGTCCTGAACGCACTCCGCAGAAATCCGTTGCAAAAGCCAGCTTTTCTGTTGTCAGATTAATGACAAATTCTCCCGTTTTTCTTATCATATCGTATGAATAGCGGGATGGTCGGACTGAAATATAAGCCATGGCCGGATTCGTACACACAGTTCCTGTCCATGCAACTGTAATAATATTATCATTGCCTTCACCATCTGTAACACTCACCATTACAGCAGGCAGCGGATAGATCATATTCCCCGGCTTCCAGATCTGTTTCGCCATTTCTCTGGCCTCCTTATGCGTAATCACTGTTCATAAGCTGAGCAGCCTCCATCATAGCCGGGATCAGCTGTTTCTTTCTGGATACCACGCCTTTCAGGCAAAAAGCATCTCCTTCCGGTTTCCGTTCAAAAGCGATCTCAGCCATCTGCTGGCTTCCCTCTCCATAGAAAAGAAGCTCTGTGGATTCTTCCAGGATATTAGTCAGCATAAAGTAAACTCTTGTGATATCATGGCGTCCGCATTCACTTACCATAAACGGCATCAGTTTCTCCTTGATCTCCTTCAGCTCCTCACTGTCCATGGAACTGATCTGTCCCACGCCAAAGGAAACATTGCCTTCACCGATAAATTTCTTATAATCCTGATAAAAGATCTCCTCAGGAGACTTATCTTTCAGATTACTTCCTGCTGAGAACATTTCTCTTGCAAATTTCTCAATATTGATTCCTGCTATCAGGGCAAGCGCACTGGCAGCTATCTTATCCTTCTGCGTGCAGGTCGGTGAACGGAACATCAGCGTATCAGAAATGATCGCGGCACAGAGAAGTCCGGCGATCTTTTCCGGGATCTCCAGTCTCTGCTCCCCATAAATCTCATAAAGGATCGTTCCTGTACATCCAACCGGCTCATTACGGAAAGCAACAGGTGTCATAGTCTGCAGAGTTCCAAGCTTATGGTGATCGATGATCTCAAGAATTTCAGCCTTCTCAATATTATCAACAGCCTGATCCACCTCATTATGATCAACAAGCACAACTTTTTTCTTATGCATATCCAGAAAATTACGTCTGGAAATGGTTCCGATACATTTGCCATGAGGATTGATGACAGGGAAGGCCCTGTGACGGTTTTTTATCATAACTTCCTGAATATCATCAGTGAAATCCTCAGTGTTAAATGTAACCATGTTATCACGTTTCATAACATAATTTACCGGAATACTCTGATTGATCAGTCGCGCAATATTGAACGTATCATACGGTGAGCGGATGATCACGATACTTTTCTCATGGGCAAGCTTCACTACTTTCTCGGAAACTACAATATTCAGTCCTACAATAATGCAGCTTACATTCTGGCTGATAGCCTGAAGATGATCTTCCTCACGGTCTCCCATGATGATCATATCATTCTCTTCAATATAGCCCTCCATCATCTTCGGATTGGCTGTTCCAACGAGAACTTTTCCCTTAACAAAATATCCGTGGCTGTTTCCCTCTACAACCTCACCTCCTACAGTCTCAGCAATCCTCTGATACTGTGTCCTCGCATTTGAAAGGAGGTAGCTGTCCGTTGTATCCATATAGGTCTTGGCAATATCTCCGATGGTCACAAGGCCTTCCAGGCAGCCGTCTTTATCGCGGATCGGAAGAGATACGATACTGTTCTCCTGCATCATATCCCAGGCATTCTTCAAAGACATGCTCTTGTCTGCCTGTGGGCTGATACGGATATCCATATCTTTAACCTGGGTTCCGATATTTCCAAGATAAGCCGGAGGCTGCACGCCAAAACGATTCAGCACATATCTTGTCTCCTCATTGATCTGGCCGGCTCTCTTCGGAATATATTTCTTGTTCTGTGTGGTTCTGTTTTTAATGTCAGCATAGGCAATAGCCGAACAGATGGAATCCGTATCCGGATTCTTATGTCCGATTACAAATATTCTCTCCTGATTTTTCATTCACATCCATCCTTTTTCATCCAAGTGTCGTTGCTATGTAGTGTGGACATTTCTCAGTCCAGCTTAATATTTGCAAAAAGTGAACCAAGGGATGTTGTTGCCTCTTCATCGGACTCAGGAAGCTCAAAAATCTCCTCCTCAACTTCCTTCGCCATCAGATCAGATGCCTCTTTAATGCTTAAGCTCAGTTTACCGTCCTTGATAGCAATAACTTTAACCTTAACTTTATCACCTACGTTTACTGCCTCTGAAGGCTTCTTAATCCTTTTTTCGCAAATCTGTGAAATATGCACCAGACCGGAAATCCCGTTTCCAAGATCAACAAAAGCTCCATATGGCTGCAGGCTTTCAACAGTTCCTTCTGTTACAAAGCCAACCTCAATATTGGATATCTTGTTTCTGCGGTCCTCGTCTGCCTTCTCACGAAGAAGTTCTTTTGCAGAAAGCACAAGTCTCTTCTTCGCTTTATCAACATCAATAACCTGTACAATAAGCGGTTTATTCAGATACTCTTCCGTATCCTCAACGTAGCTCAGAGCCAGCTTGGAGGCCGGAATAAAACCACGAATGCCTTCCACGTATGCAATAGCTCCACCGTTTACGATACCTTTTACAACAACATCCAGTGATTCTCCTGATTTCTGAAGTTCAGCAAGTTTATCCCATGCCAGAACCTCTGCTGCCTCCGCTCTTGAAAGCAGGATATTGCCCTGTCCATCATCCTTACGGAGAACAGTTGCCTGAATCTCCTCGCCCGGCTGTACTGCTTCTTTCATATTAAAGCCCGGCTCCCTGGAAAATTCCTCTGCCGGAATGAATCCCTCTGTATAATATTTGAGATCAAGAACAACACCTGTCTCATCAACACTTACAACTGTACCGGTGATAATATCACCTTCATCAATTTTCTTAAAAGAAGCCTCAAGCTCCTGTTCAAAATCCTTCATAGACTCCGCCATTTCCTGACCTCCTGTTCACTTTTATCTATTTATCATTTACTGCAAGACAGCACTTTATGCCACTTCCGATTTTATCCTTATCTTAGTTATTATAGCATGAGCAATCAGCCCGCGCCATGTTTTTTTAGTACATCATAACCCAAAAAAGCTCCTGCATTGCAGCAGAAGCCCTTTTTTTAAACATTTATAGAATTTTTTCCATAAAACGAGGAGTGCCCCGGTAGTGGCTTACCGGGGCGATTATTATGAAAAAAATTGTATGTGTAATGATACAGATACACACCATTACAGCGTCTTTTGTAATGTTCTTTCGAACTGTTATTATAGTACCAAACAAATATGAACATATTATGAACAGCTCGTGAACTTTTAGCGTATTTGCACAATTTTTCCCTCTTGCATCCTCTTTTTTTATAAAAACGCCACATTTATAATTTTATTCCGCTTTTTCAATATTGTACATTTTATATAAAGTCAACAATAATGCGCCTAATAAAAGTGACATTTAAAACACCTGCCTCTTACTGACGGGAAAGCATTCCTTTAATAAACTGAATTGCTTTCTGAAAAATATTCTTCACATCTGATTTTGTAACGCCCATATCTTTCAGGGTACTGTATGTATCATTTACATATTTTTTGATCTGGTCATTACTGACATCAATTCCGCGGAACTTGCTGATGATATTTACTAGGGAATTCTTATCATCATCAGAAAGTGATACACCATAATGATCTGCTGCCTCATCAATTCCCTGTGATATCTCATCGTCTGTAATCTGATTGGAATCAAAAAGTCCCTTCACATAAACAATAATATCACTTACTTTATCCGGATCAGCTGCAAGAGATTCAACTTCGTTATCTTTAAGAACCGCTTCCACCTGGCTCATAATTGAACCGGAATCAGATGCCATAACCATAATTGGTGAAGTACAGGAAATAATACCAGCAACAACCAGTGCTGTGATTCTGTTCATTTTTTTCATAATATTCATCCTCCATATAGGCATCCGCCCGTATACATCAACTATAACTGTCTTCTGTTTCAATAAATTCATTTCCTTTTGACGCTCCACAGTATAACACACCTGCCCTGCCCCTTGTAAAGCTGGATTGACCTTTTTTCAAAATTTCAAGGTCAGACTTTATGTATATACCAGTAAATATATTCACAATATTTTCATATTTTCAACAAACTTTCCTAACATCTCTTTTTTACAATAAATATTGTAAATTTTTCATTACTTATTTGTGTCTGATACCTCAGGCACAACCTCCTTTCTATGACAAGTTATATATGTCCGGATGGATTCCTCTCCAACATCTGTCCGGAAACGCAAAAAGAACCCGGAACAGCTGCCTGGGTTCTTTTTGTATCTTTGTTTATTTTTTCATTTCGTAAATGCAGTTGGCAAGCATTGCAAACTGTTCCAGTGTCAGTGCCTCTCCTCTGATATTCAGTGGAAGTCCACACTTTTCAAATACATTCTCGATTTCTTCCTTACTCAGGGAAAAATCTCCGGAATTCTTAATTCCATTCACAAGTGTTTTTCTTCTCTGGTTAAAAGACGCACGGATCAGTCTGAACATGAGACGTTCATCCTGTACATCCACCGGCGGCTTCTCATAACGTGTCAGTTTGATAACTGCACTTCCGACCTTCGGACGTGGCATAAAACAGTTCGGCGGCACATTAGCCACAATCTCCGGCTTCGCATAATACTGCACAGCCAGAGAAAGTGCTCCGTAATCCTTTGTGCCAGGTCCGACCTGCATACGATCCGCAACCTCTTTCTGTACCATAACAGTAATGGAATCCACCGGAACATTCTTCTCAAAAAGTCCCATAATGATCGGTGTTGTAATGTAATACGGCAGGTTCGCTACTACTTTTACCGGTTTTCCGCCGTTCTTCTCGTCTGCGATCTTTTTAATATCAGTCTTAAGAATATCATTATTGATCACAGTTACATTATCCCATTCCTTTAGAGTATCTTTAAGGATCGGGATCAGTGAACTGTCGATCTCCACAGCAGCAACCTCTCGTGCCGCTTCTGCAAGATACTGGGTCATAGTTCCGATTCCAGGACCAATCTCCAGTATAAAATCATCCTTCGTGATTCCAGAAGAATCTATGATCTTCTCCAGAACATGTTCATCGATCAGAAAATTCTGACCAAACCTTTTCTGGAAAACAAAATGATACTTTTGAAGGACTTCAATGGTATATTTCGGGTTGCCCAGATAAGGTCTGGCCATATTTTTTTACCTCTGCTTTTCTGTTTATTATTATCAGCTGAAATCCTTTTCAAGAAGTACTGTGTAACCATCACGGTCTACACGCTTCTTGGAGCGTTTAAATAATCCGCTCTGTGCTCTTGTCATTGCATCATCAAGCATTTTCTTCACAGTTCCGATACACATCGGCTGGTCTTCCTTCTGGTTGATCCCGATCAGATTGTACAACGCAAGCATTCCCATCTGATCAATGCGGAATCCATTCTCCATTGTATAGACCTTTGCAAAATTGACAAGCTCATCATTTGTAAATACAGGAATGTTGATCATTGATGTGAACTTCTTCGCAAGCTTCGGATATCTTGCGATCAGTTTACGCATACCAATCTTCTCATCTTCAAGAATTACAATCATTCCCTTTGTATTGCCATTCATCACTTCTTCAAGCTCAGCCGCTGTTTCCTGGGAAAGCTGGTTTGCATTCTCAATAACAAGGAAACCTCCTGCAAGCTTGGCAGCAATTTCTTCAATATCTTTGCCGTTAAGATCTTCTGCGAATATATAAGCAACCTTGGATGCCTCGATATTCAGTTCTTTACAGATTGCCGGGATCAGGCTGGAGATCAGTCTTGTCTTTCCTGTTTCTCTGCCGCCCATAACGATCACATTACCTGTCCGTGAAGTCCTGTCTGCTGCCCCTTTCTGTACATCGCAAAGTACATCAAGCAATTGCTCTTTCATTCCAGGAACAGCTACAAAATAGGTGAAAAGCTGTTTCTCTTCATCTGTGAGCAGTCTCTTTCTTGAAATGATCTTGTTTGGATCTTTCTCCGGCTGGATAGTCTCGATGAATTTCTCAATCTGTTCTTCCTCGCTGAGCTCTTCATCATCATCCATATCTTCATCATATACCATATCCGAAACGAAGTCATCATCTTCCTGATCTTCTCCTGAAGTGAAGTCATCGCCACTATATTCTTCTTCCTCTTCCAGAGGTACTTCATCCTCTGCTACAGTTACAGACTCATCTGCATTCTCTTCTGCTGAATGTTTCTGTACTCCAGAAGGACCATTCAGAAATTCTGCTTCTGCAGCCTGAAGATCCTCTTCTGTAACAGGCTCTTCATCTTCATCATATACACTATCCGGAACGCTCTGCCAATCTGCATCTTCTGCATCAGATTCCTTCTGCGCTGAGATCTCTGCCATAATATCTTCAATATCTGCTGCATCCGGCTCATCCGGAACAAACTCATCTCCTGCAAGATCAAGATCATCATCTTCTTCTGCATTATCTGCTGTATGTGCTACCTTGTTTTCCTCCGGAATCTTAATTCCCTGCTCTGTTGCAGCCGCAAGGATCGTATCCTCAAGATTAAACTCTTTTTTATCAGAATCCGATTTTTCGCCTACAGATGCTGCAATTTCATCAATGCTTCCAAAAATTCCGGAAGAATCCGGAAGATCAGCCGAACTGCTTGCATTGTCCGGATCTACATTAATCATTGATTTCGGGATCTTAAGCTCCGGCATACGGATCGTTGCAGAAAAATCAGGTTTACCCTCCTCGTTAAGCGGAACTCCTGAATCTTTCTCTTCTTCATCAGATTCATTCATGATCTCAGCAACACTCCGGGAAAGTTCTTTCTCTGTAACTTTCTCAGTCTCGGCTTCTTCAGCCTCCTCATAAACTTCTTCCTCTTCGTCCTGCTCGTTCTGAACTTCAGATTCTTTCATTAACTCAACAGTTCCGGATGTCAGATTATCAACACCGGTTTCCGGCATTTTCTCAGGCTCTTCTGATTCCTGAATTTCTTCCTCCGCTTCAGCAGCTTCTGTTTCAGTTTCATTCAAAGCTTCCTCTGTGACAACAGGCTCTTTATCTGACTCTTCCTCAGATTCTTCTAATGCAGCAGCTTCCGCATCGGCAACCTTCTTCTGAAGTTCCTCTTCGCTGTCTTCATCCTCTTCTTCCTTCTTATGACCACCAAAGATATCCCGGAAACCTTTTGAGATTTTTTCCTGAATAGTCTCTGCACTGTTCAGATCTCTTTCATCATCAACCGGAATCGTGTCTGTAACAAGGCGATTTTCTTCATACTCTGTATCAACAGCATTTTCCCTGCTTTCTTTGATCTCCTGCGCTTTTTCCGGCGGGATCAGCTTCGGAATAAACTGCTCTTCATATTTTTCTTTCTCTTCTCCTGTAAGAACGCCCATTCTCTGTTTCAGATCAAGAGCTTTCATTACGTAATTTCCATCATTGAACCAGAGAACCATCTCATTACAGAGATCCAGGCACTTCTGCTTGTCTCCTGCCTTATAATACAGTTTTGCCAGCT
>OLSI01000353.1_pt1 | contig 38992 bp, 32 predicted proteins | sample 1672661 | NCBI WGS metagenome assembly OLSI01 (sample SAMEA3136711, study PRJEB25190) | human gut metagenome | biome: human gut; feature: human-associated habitat; material: faeces | place: Austria | collected 2013 | reverse complement strand
CTTGCATGTGTTAAGCACGCCGCCAGCGTTCATCCTGAGCCAGGATCAAACTCTCTGATATAGTGTTTGTCCAAGTTCAAGATAACTACTTGGCTATCTATCCCTTTTACTGTTTTGGTTCATTGAACCGTTCTTTTAAAATTAAATGAATGTAAAAGAATTTTCGTTTTCATGTGTTTCACTGTTCAGTTATCAAGGTTCCTGTCGTTCTTTTTTATCAGCGACAGCTTTTATATTATATCAAAGCTGTTTTTGTTTGTCAAGAACTTTTTTAACTTTTTTCAAAGTTTTTTTGTTTTGACTATTCGTCGTTGTTGTCGTTTCCGCGACAGCTATATTAGGATAGCACACCTTTTTTTAATTGTCAACACTTTTTCTAACTTTTTTTAATATTTTTTCATTCATGGAAAAATCTACAATTGATACATCTATTGAGTTCTGTTTTCTCCTAGTGTACAGCGTCCAAGAACAAACTTACGAAATACAGTAGATGCAATACTTTGAGGATACTCTAAATCGTATACTAATGATACACTTCTGTCCGGCATTTCATCTAATATTTCTATCTGAAATACATTTCCGCTCATCATTGCCTCTTTTACAAACTCCGGTGGCAAAAAGCCGATTCCAAGATTATGTTCAATTGCCGGAAGCAGTAAATCTGTTGTTGCAAATTCCACTGCGGGTTCAAACGGTAGTCCGCGCTTTGCGAAATAAGAATCCAGAAAAATACGAGTAATCGTATCAGAGGTCAGACTCACCCAGGGATAATGACACAATTCACCTAATGTCATCATACGCCCCTTTAGATTTCGATATTTTCTGCCCGCAATTAAAATATCTGTATAAGAATGAACGGTATGTTTTATAAGAGGGTCTTCTATCGCAAATGGAATAGAGGAAATCATTGCCATATCAACCTGACCTTTTTTCAATACTTCTATTGATTTTTGGGAACTATTATTTAAAATCTTAAATCTTACCTTTGGATGAATTTTCCGAAATGCCTCAATTGCCTGAAACAGACAACAATGAAGTGCTGTTTCAGTTGCACTGATTGTAATAGACCCTTCATCTACCGACATTAAATTTGTAATTTTTTGTTCTCCACGGAAAAACTGTGCACATCCTGCTGAGACATATTCATAGAAAGTTTTCCCCTCCGGTGTTAATTCCATTCCACTTTTGCTTCTAATAAAAAGACGGCATCCTAACTCCGCCTCCAATTTATGGATCGTTCTTGTCACAGCAGGCTGACTCGTCTGAAGTGCTGATGCAGCCTTTGTCAGATTTCCATATTTTGCAACATAATAAAAAATTCTATAATATTCAAAATTTGAGTTCATTTTTTTATCCCGCTCTCTTACCTCTGTCCGCTTCACTTTCTGCTTTGTTTTTTTCTTCGTACATCATTTTATCACAAAAACAAAACTTTTTGAAACTATTTTCTCTTCTAATCTGTCTAATAAGTGTAAGATAAAGAAAAACATATCTAACCGAAAGGAGGTTTAAATATTTTGCTGTTGTGCTTGATGCAGATGGAAATTTACTGTCAGCCAATGGCTCTTCCGACTCTGCATATACGGTTGCTGTTCAGGACAGCGATGTCTCTTCTATCTCCGTTTATTTATGCGATTATGATGAATATATGGATGAACTAAAGGGATATTATTTCTCAGCGGATTATCAGGAAAAAGCCAAAACAAAGACGTTTAAACAGCTTCTCGATGAACATGCTTTTGCAAGTGATACTATTAACTTTAAAAGATAATTACTGCTTTATCTAACCTTAACAAATCTAAGATAAAACCCAGGTACTTTCAATCTCCAGTGTTGAAAGTACCTGGGTTTTTACTCTATGGTTTTTACTCTATGCTTACGGTATTAGGCTGGGTATGAAAACTTACTACCTCACTTCCCAACGACTCCATTTCTTTTGCATTTTCAGGTGTTGTATATTTTCCCGTTTCATCATACATCAGCCAGTCCGGTGCATCAAAAAATGCAAGTTTTGGGGAAACTTCTTCGTAAAAATCTTTTAGAAGCCCGCCATTTCCATGATGTCCCATCTGAATATAATCTGCTTTTAACTTTTCTCCCCATGTATCAAGCAGATAATCACTCATCGCTTTTCCAACATCTGCACAAAACAACATACTGGATTTTTCTCCCTGCACCTTAAACATCATAGAACCATCATTTAAATAATCCTGTGATAATTCCTTTACATGTTCATCATAGGCATTATAAATATCAACTTTAAGCCCGCAGATATTCAGTTCATCTCCCGGATAAACGTATTTTAAATTTTTTACATTCAAATCCAAAAAATCATTATAAGTATCCACACTATCCCAATGTGCACGTTCCTGACACAATTTCGGTGACGGCATATCTACCGTATAAACTTCCTTGATTTCAATTCCCTGCAAATCTGAATAAATTGCATTAAACGCTCCAATATGATCTTGATGTGGATGGGTCAAAATCCATGCATCTACTTTTCCGCCCATCTCTTTAATCGTCTGACGCACAAAATCTGCATCTTCTGTCCAGCCACCATCTACAACAATTAATTGCCCCTTTCCACCATACAATGTATAAAACATAGAATTTACATCTCTTGGACCATATTGTGTAATCAGCCATGTCCTTTCCGTATCCTCAATTATTTTTTCATACTGGATAAATTTAACTGTTATGATCCCGAATAACAAAACGATAATAACCAGTGCTACACCAATCATTTTGTTTCTTTTTTTTGATTTTTTTCTCATCTTTCCCTCATCTATTTTTTTATATTAATTCTCCATCAAATGCTTCACTAATTTCTTCCTTTAATTCAAGAATGATTTTCTGATGATTTTTTCCCGGAATCAGCTGAATTAACTTGATTCCTTCCTCTTCTTTGTCAATAATATTTCCTTCATGGTGCGTTGGATTTAAGACCCATACACGATCCACAGGATTTAATTTGCGAAGCACAAAATTTTCATCCAGCCCTCTGCAGTATTTTGAATGAAGTTCATTTTTATATCCCCGAATTTGATTTTCACAAAATGACTTCGTATCCCTATTCTGCTTTTTTGTTTTATCCTGAAAGATACTCTGTATCTTACGATATTTTACCTCAAAAATAATCGTTGACCAGTAAACATCTTCTCTGTATAAGTCCATTCGGATATCGGGGCGATAATGTCTGCCTTTCGTAAATACCGGCTGATTTTCTTTTGTTGTATCCTCTAACTGCCTGCACAATGGTTCATCATAATGAAGCTTTATCCGAAATTCTCCCTTCACAAACCCTACAACCGTACCTGATAACAGTTCCGGAATTAACACCCGACCTTCTGAAAATTCATCGAAAATCCATCCCTGCGGTTCAAACCCAATTTCTTCACTGATCAAGAATCGGCAAACTTTAACAAAACACCAGATTTCATACAGCGTTTCCGAACGTTTCTGCGAATACGCATATCCCTCGCTCCACTGTATTTTCACGCTTTCCTGTCTCAATTCCTGATACATTTTATAAAACGCATTGTAGCGCACGTCATAAATTAATACATGCGGTATGAAAACAGGAGCGTCCTTTTTAATCTGACCATACCATTCTTCTTCCTTTATCATTCTTGAAAGATTGGAAATCGTTTTTGCGCTTTCCAGATATCCTTCTAATTCTGATAGCATTTTTTTCTTCAACTCGATTGGAATCTGGTTCTTATCTTTAAATTCTACCAATTCTTTTAATTCGATGCGAAGCAGTTCGATATATCGCTTTGTTGATGTTTCAAATGTATGTAGTTCGTTTTCGTAAAATGTGATAATTTTTTTCAGCCACCGGTTTTCCGGCAAATCATAATTGCAGATTCTTTTTGGAACTAAATAACTTTGTTTTCCCTCTCCTTTTTTTAGATAATCTCGAAAGGTGATGCCATCCATTTTGGAAATTCTATGCATCGGCTCTCTTTGATAGATTTTTTCTATTTTATAATTCGGTTTCTCTTTTAAATCCAAAAATGCCGCCAATATCTGGTTAATGTACTTTCTCATCACAAAGAAATGATATAATTCCTGATTCGATGACGAAGCCATTCCACTCGCTCCAATGGAAATGCTTTTCTTAATCACATCTGCCGATAATCCCTGTATTTCCTCTTCGAGTTCCTGCCTCATAATCTGCCATTCCTGTTGATTTACATTTTTCGGCAATATCTGAAACCATTGATAATAATTCCTTCCATCATGAACCAGACGCATTGCGAATGTTCCGACCCGAATTGCGTATTTAGAAGAAGAAAATTCAAACATTTTCTGTGCCATTTTAGATGGCGATAAATAAAAATTCCCCTCTTTATCTATGTTGCAATACTCTTCCGGAAGTAAATCAATTCCATCAAAATAAATTCTGTCATCTACATTTTGAGAGTGAAATAGAATTTTTACTTCTTCATACTCTCTAAATGCTATCCGGTCTAAATCCGTGTGGTTCATTTCATCAAAAGATTCGGCAAAATTTTTTACCACAGTTGAAGTATTTGGAAAATTGTAAGAATATCCCGACTGAATCGTTATCTCCACACCTAAATCATAAAGTGTAACCATAATTTTCTATCTCTCTCTTTTTTACCTCAAGCATTTTTTTACTCTTTTCAAAATCAGAAATATCGGAATATTCTTCAAATAATTTCGGCAGACTTGTCTTTACATTCTCGTCAAAAATATCGTAAAGCTGTTCTTTCTGCCCTCTAACCTTTGTTAAAACTCTCTGCACAAACTGAATATCAAATCCCTCTCTGCGGGAAATCGCCTCTTCACTTTCTGTTTTTGGAAGATTGATTAAATATTTTGCTATCTGTTTTAAAATTCTTGGACCAACTCCAAGCGTTTTTGAACAGCCGTTTAATGTTGTATGTACCTTCCATAAAAATTCTCGTTCTCTTGCTGAAAGGATATCTTTCTCCAAATCTAACTCTTTCACCAGCTCACCGTATTTTTTATAACTCCAGACTTTGTTCTCTGTTTGTTCCGGTTCTGTTTGTTCTAGCTCTGCTTTCTTCCCATCTCCCACTCTCCATTCGGTATAAGGCACTAAATCAAGCTGAATAACATTTGCACGGTCCAGTACCTTATCTGAAAAATGAAACGTCGATTCATCCATATTTACCGTTCCAATAAACCGCAGATTATTTCCGATTTTTACACTAGATGGATATTTATCTACATTGTACAAACGGGTTTCATATTCTTTCGCATATAATTTTAAAAATCTGTTTTGTTCCGGCATTTCTAAGATGGATAAAAACTGACTGAAATAATGCTCTACTCTTGCCAGATTCATTTCATCAAAACAAATGAGATACAATTTGTCCTGATTTTCTGCTTTTGAAGCCTCAATTAAAGTATTTACAAATCCGGCATCGTCCGGACGATAAACCGAGTGCATAGAATCCACAAACCCGATTAAATCACTGTCATCACTCCAGTTTGGTCTCACCGGAATCATTTTCAAACTTTCTTTTTCCAGACCAAGAGCCTTTGCATAGCACCAGACAAGCTGGGACTTTCCTGTTCCACTTAAACCAGATAAAATCACAAGCGGACTGCTTTTTACTGCAGTGTGAAAATTAATCAAATCCTTGACTGTATAATACAGACCGCTCTCATTTGCAGTCTGTTCAAAGTGCTTGATAAAATTCCATTCACACTTCTGCTGTTTTTTTGCCCTGCGAAAATCAGGATTTAAATTTTTCAAAATTGTTCGATGTGTCTTTTCATCGATAAAGACAATAGAATGACCTGCCTCTGAACGAACAAAATGCTTGCATAATTTTTGACCAACAGGAATCCCCTTATCCCTGCCATTTGTCACATAATATCCCCCATTATCATCCTTTGTATTTTCATCATAAAAGATAAGATATGGGATTGCTGAAGCCTCCGACTTTTGATATCCTGCCACCTCAAACAGTCCTTTTCCTGCTTCTAATTCTTTATCCAATTGTTCAAAATTTTCAAATGAACTGTTTTCACTTGTAATCAGCGGAATCGTAATAAATTTATCAATTTGATGATAACGCTCTTTCTCCTGATTTCCAAATATATTTTCTGCGATTTTGCATTTATATTTTTCTGAAATATTATCATCTATATATTCAAATCGAAACAGACAGGTTTCAAGCTGTTTTTTATAAAATTCTGCCCTTTGCTTTCCCTCTAATTTACTATTATCTACAATACCTTCACCGGTAAATTTATTCTGAAAACACACGACATATTTATTTTCCGGTTCCTGATTCGGAATCTCAGAAATTACCCTTAAATAAAACTGCAGATTTCCTGCACCGTTTACCACACAATTGCTTTCCTTTAAACCATTTTGCTTCACTTCTTCTTCCGTTGCCAAAACACCTAGCCAGCTTGTCTTATTTTCTTTCATAATTCCTATCTTATCCTATCTTACTTTTTTCTTCTTCGTTACTTGATTCGGTTAAAATCCGACATTTTCGACAGTCTTTGTTTTCCATAAATTGTTTTATTTCCATTACAGGCAAATGCAATCATGCATATAATTGCAAACCACACCACATGTTCCGGACCAAATACTTCAACTCCAATTAAAATTGGCGCAATCAGGGTATTTGTCGCACTTCCAAAAACGGCTGCGTAACCGAGTCCTGCCACCAATAAAACAGGCAGACCCAAAGCAGAAGCCAGAATGACCCCAAGTGTCGCACCGATTGAGAAAAGCGGAGTGACTTCTCCCCCCTGAAATCCTGCTGCAAGTGTCACAATCGTGAATACTGCTTTTAATAAAAAATCAAACACATAGACCTTTTCTCCTGCAAAACTTGCAGAAATCAGATTCGTTCCAAGTCCACAGTAACGTCCTTTCCATAAAAGTAAAAACAAAATTGAAAGAATGATGCCTGTAAAGAAAATCCTCCGGTAAGGATTTTTTATAAATTTCGCCAGTTTTTCTTTTGCAAATGCCAGAAAATACGAAAAGGCTCCGCCTGTAATTCCAAACACAATCGCAATCAAAATCAGTTTGGCAATGGTCTGCGGATTCACAGAAAACGTATCCGAAAAAGAAACCGAAAATTTTTCCAGTCCCAATAAATGAGACGTAAAACTTGCAGTAAATGCTGCACTCATTGCCGGAAGCATCGCCTCATAAAATAATGCCCCGACAACTAATACTTCAAGTGCAAAAAAAGTGGCTGCAAGCGGTGTCTGGAACAACCCGCCAAAACCCGCTGCCATACCCATAATCAAAAAGATTTTTCCATTTTTTTCCGTCTTTCCGGAAATTACTTCAAATTTCTTTCCGATTGTATGAGAGACCGCTGCACCTATCTGAACTGCAACACCCTCCCTTCCGGCACTTCCTCCAAATAAATGAGTAAGCCAGGTAGAAACCATAATAATTGGAATCAATGCCTTCGGAATTTCTTCATTTTCCTCAAAACCGGTTTCGAAAATGAGCCCCATTCCCTTTTGCGATTTCGGGCTGATTTTTTGATATAATAATAAAATTGCCACACCGGCAAGCGCCAAAAATGGAACAAGAACGGTAACGTGTTCTCCTCGAAATGCCGTAATGCCTAAAAGTACCCTTCCAAATATCGCATCTACTGCTCCAACGATAATTCCAATCAGAACACCCATGATTGTATAGAGCAAAACCGGTATATATTCTCTTATGCTTAAATGCTTCATTTTTCTTTGTCTCTCTATCTATTTTTTTGCAGAACAGTTTGTCAGCTTACATTCGATTTGAACTTAATGAATAAAATGGGTTGCTACTCGTTTTTCTGTTTCCGGCAGACCAAATGTTTCTTTTCCAAGTGCAATACTCTTCATTAAAAATGTCATATTTCTTGCAAGTGTACGCATGGTCTGTTTTCCCTCTTCATCCATCTCAGCTTCACCCACTTTTCTTCCGTGAATACTGTTCCAATACTGACTGGAAGCAATCGGCATGTTGGAAATAGTAAAATATTTATTCAGCTCATCAAACGTCGCTGAACATCCACCACGTCTTGCGCAGACCACACTTGCACCCACTTTCATCGTTTTATCAAATGGTGTACTGTAAAACAGTCGATCCAGACATGCAATCAAAGTCGCATTTGCGGAAGCATAATAAACCGGACTGGCTACCACAAGACCATCCGCTTCTTCAAACTTCGATGCCAGCTCATTTACGATATCATCATTAATGGAACATTTCCCGTTCTTATAGCAATAATTGCAGGCAATGCATCCACGAATGGCTTTGTTTCCAATCTGAATCGTTTCATATTCCACTCCATTTTCGGCAAATACCTTTTCCATTTCTTTTACTGCAACGGTTGTATTTCCGTCTTTGCGCGGACTTCCATTTAAAATCAATACTTTAAATTTTTCTTTCATAAGTCATTCCCCTTTCATTAAGTAAAGCGAACATTTACAATCCGCTTATCTGCGGTAAAGCGGACATTCGCAATCCGCTTCGCTGCTTGCTCATGAACGCAGTCGCTTTGCGATCTGTCAGTGGGAGCTTTCACCTCCCACTGACAGAAGCATCCCCCTCACCCGCCGCTTAGTGCTCTGCGCACTTGAAGCGGGGGAATGCTTATCTGCGTTCAAAATATTATTTTTATTTTATCACAACACGCTCTAATTGACTATATCCTCCCAAATACCAAAATGCTTAGAAGTTAAATAACCGATTGACAGTAGCAGGAAACCTAAGGTAAAATATTAACAAACTATATACCTGTGACAGTCATCAAAAACAGTAATGTTTTGAGTTAAAAAGAAAATCAGTGCAAATCTGATACAGATGATTCTACTGTGAGACATACCCCCAAATATGCACACCGGAGGAACTTCAGTAGCATATTTTTGCAGGTCGTTAAGTCAGAAGGCTTGCTGTTACTTCGTTCAAGATTTTTGAAGAAAAGAATCTTTTATACGCAGTAACAGCATTTCATGATTTTAATCAAGTAGTGTATAAAAGAGCTTTGATTCAGAAATGGAGAAAGGCTCTTTTTTGTGTATAAAAAAATTTTTCCAAAAAAGAGAAGTGTATATAGAAAGTAGAATACTTTAAAAGGAGAAGGAGCATGAAAAAAGAATTTAAGCGAATGCTTAGTATTCTTCTGGTTCTAACACTTTTAGGAAGTACGCTGCCGATGTCCGTATCAGCTTCCGCACTTCCGACCCAAAATGCTTCAGCAATTGAGAACCAGGAACCAACCGATGCATCACAAAATGATACACAAAATGATGCACAAGATGTAACGCAAAACGAAACACAAAACGAAGCACAAACTGAAGAAGCACAAGAATCCCAACAGGAAGTACAAGCTTATGCCAACACGCTTCCATCCACAATTCCGGCCGGGGAAACTTATACCCTGTCTGAAGATGTAACAATGGAAAGCGGTCAGTGGTTTGAAAGTATTGAGGGAACCTTAGACGGAGCAGGACATACCATTACCCTGACCGATAAGCCACTGGCAAATAAGGTAACCGGAACGATTCAAAATCTGGGTGTAACCAGTGAAAAAGTAATTGAACGCGACGATACTTTCGGAAGTATGGCAATGACTTTTAGCGGAACCATTCAAAACTGTTTTTCTACTGCCAAGTTAAACATGGCCGGTTTTGATGAACCGGGTGGATTAGTAGGTACCGCAAACGGAGGTGTGATCCAGAACTCTTATTTTGCAGGTACCGTAACCGGAATGCTTTCCGGCTTTTACGGCGGTTTAATTGGTGTCAACAACTCAAACGATACCAAACTAAAAAACAGCTGCTATGGACCTGGAAGTATGAATGGTGCCGTAAGTATGGGTGGCAACAAAATCACTCCGGAAAACGTACAGCAAAAATCCTTAGAAGATTTTAAATCCGGCGCAGCAAACAGCATTTTAAATACTAATCTTCCGGAGACCGGATTTTCCTGGGCAACTCCGACAGATGGCAGCAACCAGGGATTTCCGATTCTCGTAAAGGGCGGTTCTACCGAAGCACAGAAACCGGATAAAACAAACTTACAAAAACTGGCAGACACTTGCAGTGCACTTAGCAAAGAAGGCTATACCAAAGAAAGCTGGATTAAACTTGAAGAAGCACTTGCAAATGCACAGAACGTTTTAAAAAATGAAGATGCTACACTTGAAGAGGTTACAACCGCAACTGCAACACTGCAGGCAGCAAAAGACGGTCTGAAAAAAGAACGACCGACAGAGCCGGTGGCTCCTCCTGCTGATGCAAGTCAGATTCAGCATATCTCAACCGAAAATGATTTAAGTAAGATTAATTCCAGTTCCGATCAGTACTATGTACTGGATCAAGATATTACCATAAAAGATTCTTACTTCTCTATGACGGAATTCAATGGGGTTTTAGATGGACAGGGACATGCCATTATCTTTGAAAATGCAAACTGGATGTTCCAGCATTTAGGGGAAGAAGGCGTTTTACAGAATCTGTATTTTACCGGTACCATTGATACCTGGGAACAAAGTGGAAATGGACCAATCGGACAAAATTTAAAAGGAACTGTCATCAACTGTTTTTCAGATGTAAAAGGAAGTTTAGCCTGCGGTTTTGCAAAACGTCTGCAAGGCGGAAGCATTATCAACAGCTATTCCATCAGTGAAGGCAAAAAAGGTGTTTTATTTAATCAGTATAAAGAAGGCACCCTGAAAAATACTTACTGGCAGGAAGGACTTGCCAATCCGGCTGAAATTCCGGCTGCTGCTTTAAACAACTCTTCTGCAAAATCAGAAGAACAGCTGAAAACCAAAGACTTCGTGACGCTGTTAAATCAAAACAGAGGCGCAAATGGTACCAAATGGGGGCAAAACAGCAACGGCTATCCTTATTTCGGAGAAGATAAAACTTATAATCCAGACAAACCAAATCTTCCGGAAAACAAATATGAAATGGTTATGGTAACTGAAGCAGGCGAAACACTTGCCATCGAAAACCAGACCTTTACTGTTTCACCGGACGAAGTAAATGCATTTGGAATTGTAGGAAACTTCCAGTTAAAAAACGTGCCGGAAACCAGCACAATTTCATGGGGCATTTCAGAAGTAAAACCAGAAGGTTCCTTAATGATTGGAGCCGATAATGGTGACCTTCGTATCGACAAAGAAGGCTCCGCTACCGTTACTGCGACGGAAACCAAAGCCGATGGAAGCAGCGAAGCCGTAGCCTGGGTTAAAGTCATTTCAAAAGCGCAAAAATTAGAAGAGATCAAGCTGTTTATCGACGGACAGGATGTAACCAATCAGACCTGCCAAGTTGCCGGCTCTGAAGAAAAGAAAATCGAAGTGAAAGCCAAATATCAGGGCAGCGATGCTTTTGTACCTGCAAACTCAACTCGTTTTGCTTACAAAGCCAGCGATGACTCATTGATTAAAAACTACAACGATTCCAGCAGCTTTTCCTTTAAAAAGCCTGGTACCGCAAAAATGGTTGTGACCTCAAAAGTAAACAATTCCATTACCGCAGAGGTGGAAGTAACTTCTACTTATGTACCGGCAACTTCTGTAAAACCTGCGATTTCCGGAAAGAAAGTCATTCACGGAAGAAATGCCAACGACCCGGATCAGTATGCTTTCCTCCCGGATTACAGTGGCGTAATTGTCTCTCCACAAAATGCAAGTTATGCAGATAATTGGAAAGTAACGAGCAGCGACGACTCCATCGCCGAATATGTGGAAAGTATGGTAAAAGGATATGTACCATACAAAGCAGGTACCGTTACTTATCGTGCGACCCTTACACAGACCGATCCGGAGACCAAAAAAGAATCTACCGTATCCGGTACCTCTGATGTGACTTATGCATATGAAAATCCACTTACTGAAGTAACTGCAGTGCAAGATAAAGTAAGTATGGAAAATTTCACGGAACAGCCTCTGGAATTAAACTTCAAAGGTGAAAAATCCGATGCCGGCTGGAGTGTTACCTATCCAGACCTGAAATGGACCTTTGATAAAAAAGGTATCGTTAAAATTTATAAAAAAGAGCCGATTCTGTGGAAAAAAGGCACAGAATGGGAAGGCGCACCGGATTTCAATTCGGTTGTCACAAATGATCAATATTATGTAAAAGCATTAAAAGAAGGAACGGTTGTCGCAACCGGTACTCCTCTTGACAACACAAACTCCGTCGCTCCGATTCAGATTACAATTGAAGTTGCAGGCGGTGAAACTCCACAAATTAATATCGACGAACTGGTGCAGAAAGGTCTGCTTGGCGCAAAAGCACATTTACAGGCAATCAGCCCAGAACAGAATTATGAATGTATTGAGCACGACTGGATTGTTTATGACCTTCTTCGTGCCGGAATCGCCATTCCGGAAGAAAAACAGAATCAATATTATGATTCTGTAGTAAAAACCGTCAAAGGCTGGAAAGCAAATAAGAAACCTACCGAAATTGAGCGAGTTGCCCTCGTCTTATCTGTAATGAACAAAGATATTACCGATGTAGGCGGTGTCAATCTCGCAGAAATGATTTATAATCATCCGAATTTAAACAGTGGCTCTAACGAAACAGCCTGGGCACTCTTAGCACTGGATGCAAAGAAAACACCGATTCCATCCGATGCGAAATGGAATAGAGAACAAATAATTTCCGCACTGCTGACTTTCCAGAATCCGGACAACGGAGGCTTTGGATTAACCGATAACAAAACTGCGGGTGTTGATACAACCGCTATGGCATTACAGGCACTGGCACCATACAGACAGACCAACGAAGCGGCTAAAAATGCAATCGATGCCGGTCTTGCATATTTAAAAAGTGCAATGTCCGATTCCTACGATATGGGAACTGCAGAAAGTACTTCCCAATTATTATTAACACTAATTGCGCTGCAGATTGATCCATTAAATTCCGATTTTGGTACCTCTTATAGTAACGCAATTACAGGCTTAATGGATTATTACTGTGATACCACAGGTGCAACCGGTTTCTGCCACGACAAAACCAACAAAAAACGCAATGACATGGCCAGTGTACAGGCCTTCCAGGCATTAAGTGCTTATGTTCACTATAAAAATGGCGGAAAATTCTATTGGGATTTATCGGAAGATACAAAAGAAGTTACCGCTGCAACCGTAATGCAGGCAATTGATCAGCTTCCTGAACTGAACGAGCTGACTTTAGAAGACGAAGCAACCATACAGGCTATCGAAAACTTGTATCAGCAGCTTAGTGAGGAAGAAAAACAAAAAGTAACAAACCTCGATGTATTGGAAGCTGCACGAAAGAGAATTGAAGCACTAAAAGACCTTGGCGACCAAAAAGGAACCGTTTCTCTCACTATCATGGATGGAATCCAGGCAGACACTCAGGCACTAAGTGCAACAGAAGATCCAGCCACCGTCAGAGGCACTATTCTCGATGTGCAGGTTCCAATCTACGCACAGGACTCTATGATGAGCATTATTCAGCGCGCTTGTGAAGAAAATGAAATCGATATTTCCCTTCGATTCCAGGGCACTTATATCGAACGAATCGACGGACTGTCCGAATTTGACCGAGGCTCGGGAAGTGGTTGGAAAGGTACCTTAGATGGCGTCTTCCCAAATAAAAGTTTTGCTCAATGTACCGTACAAAACGGGGAAGTAAAAGATCACTCTGTGATTACTGTAGAGTACACCGAAAATCTTGGTGAAGATTTGGAAGCAAATGCTGAATTAAAAACACTGGGCTTACAGGGCGGTAATTTAAAAGAAACCTTTGAGAGAGACCGTTATGAGTATACTCTGCTCACAAACCAGGATGAAATTTCTTTCACACCTGAATTTTTCAATCGCTACAGTGTTGCAAGCATTGAAGCCGACGGTGTTGCGTATGGTGTATCTCAACAGATTCCGGTTAAAGTCGGAACACAGATTCAGCTGGTTTCCGAAAAGAATGTACGAGGAACTGACCGCAGAACTTATACCTTCCTTGTAGAAGCACAAGGAGAAGAAAAACCGGGTGAGCAAGAAAAGCCGGACACTCCTGAAAAACCGGGCGAATCGGAAAAACCGGGTGAATCAGAAAAACCTGACGACCAGCAAACATCCGTTACTCTGCTGTCAAATAAAGAGTATGGTATTTCCTTAAAAGGTGAAGGTCTGACAGATGATATGGAACTTTCTGTAAAACCGATTAAAAATGACCACGAAGATGTTGCTCTGATGAAAAAAGAGCTTCCGACAAACAAATCTTTATTCTGCTTATATGAAGTAAAACTTCTGAAGAACGGAAAAGAGATTCATCTCCCGAAGAAAGCAACACTTTCTGTTTCGGTCGGAAAAGAATATGAAGGAAAAGAAATGACCCTTTTACATTGTGTAAACGGAAAAGTAGAGTCTTTAAAAGGCACAGTAAAAGATAAAGTGCTTTCCATAGAAATCAGCAGCCTTGGCACCATTGGTGTGGTAACGGATGCCGCTAAAACGCAAACCGGAAACAATAAAACTACCAGTGGAAACAATAAAACTACCGTTGGAAACGGTAACACAAAGAAATCTCCAGGCGCAACGGCAGCACGAAGTGGCAGCGCTACTTCTGCCGGCAAGTCCGTTAAGACCGGAGATGAGTTACCACTTGGCGTTACGCTTTTGATGCTTCTGGTATCTGCGGGAGCTTTAGGCACCGTGGGTTATAAAAAAAGAAAAGAGAGAAAATAAAGCACTGCAAAAAGTAAGCTAACACATTTATTAATGCCTCCATAGAAGATATGGGGGCATTTTTTTACGCTTTTTTAAACCAGCAGTTTAATGACAAATCTTTCTTTTTACTCTATACTAAGTATTGTCAGCAAGAGAGATTACAAAAAAACAAATTGAATATTTGAATCATACCTGCGATCAACTCGATGAATAAAGTACGCCAGTACTTCGAGGTGTGTGGTAAATCCAATAGACCCGGAAACGGGTGAGGGGCGCCCAGTCAACCAAATCAAGGATACTTCTTTTGGAAGGCTGCCGGGGTTTAGTGATAAATCCCGGGAAGACGGAAACCGTCAACGGAAACACATATCGCAGAAATGCCCGCATTTAAAAGCACGGAACTTCTGGATGCAGCAATAGACGCCTACGGTGTAGGAGTAAGCCTAAGGGGTATCAGTGTGGCAACTGATATGACAGAGGTAAAGCCAACAATGCATTCTGCCTTGATGACGGAGAAATCCGCCTATAACAGAAGTCGCCGGTGAAAGTAGCCATATGGCAGATTGACAAAAACTCGTTTATTAATCTGAATGGACGGTGAAATTTACAGGTAGCCAATCCTGTGCAGGCTTGTGGCGTAAGCCAAGGGTAAGAAGTTAGGGGTCGCTCCCCGAAGCTCAGACTTATCTTCCTGGTGGCAGAATATAAGTGAAGGGCACGGATTGTACGGCGAAGGCCGGATCGTAGGTATGATTCAAGTATTCAATCCTCCAAACTAAAAATATAAAAAAGGTGTATGAAATCCTCAACAATTTCATACACCTTTTCATGTTTTCTTAAAAAAGCATCTCCTGATTCCACTCATATCCCAACATTTCTGCAATACGAACTGCCAATTCGATGTCTACCATATCGCTAATCACACCTAATGCCATATCAAATCCAGCCATCGTAGAACTACTGGAATAATATTTTCCATCCGATATCCATCTTACATCTTCCGCTCGTCTAATTTCAGCGGTAAACATTCGTTTCCAGTTTTGATCACCCGGATAATCTGCAATCTGTCTATGATATAAAAGCCCGGTCTGCGCCAAAATAGAAGAAGCATTTGCAATCATCATACAAATATCTGCCTCCTGCGCTGCGGCTTTTATCGTTTCTAATTTCTTTGGCTCAAGACAAAGCAACTTGGTTGCCGTGCGTCCTCCCGGAAGCACCAATATATCCTCCACCTCTTCTGGAATCAATAATTCAGTCCAAACCTTCACACCTTGTTTACTGCTAACTAATCCTCCGTTTACCGACAAATAATTAATATAAAAATGTTCCGGTGCCATTCCAAAAATGTTAGCAATTCCTAAAGCATCTAATGTCTCAAACTCATCATAAAGAACAATATTTACATTCATCCGCAGTTCCCCTTTCGCATCACTCCAATAATATCTTTATTTTATCAAATCTCTTATTCTCTAACAAGCCATACAGGGGGATAAGTTACTCAGAACTCGGAATTTTATTCGCCAAAAGCCGAACAACTGTCTACCAATTATACTTATCTGTGATATAATAGTCGAAAGATAATCATATTCAAACAGGAAGGATAGATATACTATGTTTCAGATTTTTGTAGACTCTGCTGCCAATCTTCCGGCTGTAATAGCAAAACAATATAACATCAATGTCATCTCTTTTATTAATCTGATTGACGGAAAAGAAGTTACCTGCTATAATCCAGAGCTTTCTTTAGAAGAAGAACGCCAAAAGGGTACCGAATATTATAATGCCATGCGCAAAGGCTGTGAAATCAAAACCGGACTGATCAGCACTGCAACTTTTGAAGAGAAATTCCAAAACACATTAGAAGAAAATCAGGACGTGTTATACTTTTCTTTAAGCAAAAATATCAGTGGAAACTTTAACTCTGCACGCTTAGCCGCAGAAGAAGTATTAAGTAAACATACAAACGGTCGCAAAATACGCTTAATTGACTCTCTCAATGCATCTCTTGCGCAGGGAATCCTTGCAATCTACGCCAGCATCATGAGAGAAAAAGGAATGGAGATTGACGAAGTTGCCGATTTTTTGGAGACTTGCGTAGGAAAGATGAACGGTGTCTTCACAGTTGGCGATCTGAAATATCTCTCCCGCACCGGACGCATCAAGGGAAGCGTAGCAACAATTGGAAATATGCTTAAGATTAAACCGATTTTAAAGGGAGATAAAGATGGCTATATTGTCACTTATAAAAAGGTGCGTGGTCGTAAAGCTGCCTTAAATACACTAGTAGATCTGGTTTGCAATAATATCGTAGAACCTGAAAAACAGATTATCGGTATCGCTCACGCGGATGCCTATGAAGATTCTCTGTATGTGATGGACAAAATACAAGAACGAATCAAAGTCCGTGATTTTATCAACACCTCTTATGATTTCTGTACAGGAAGCCATGTAGGACCGGATACAATTGCACTTTTCTTTATCGGAAACGATCGAGAACTTACTAACGAGTGATTATAAAAAATACCAAGAGGGGCGTGAAAAATAGCTTTGTTCACGCCCCTCTTAACTCATCACTGACGAATATCCACAATGCCTGTTTCCAGTGTACTATCCACAAACTCGCTGCTGCTTCCATTTCCGGATAAATTAAGGTACATATTCGAAAGTTGATTTTCATCCACAATCCATGCCATTTCTACCTGAATACTCTCTCCCGGTTTTAAAGTTGAAATATAGTTGCCACCATTTCCATAAGCTTCCTGTACACTATAATAATCCATTTCAAATGCCTTGGCTACGCTGCTCGAATGAATACAATCATAATTATCTCCCGATTGCTCATTTTCGATATACAATTGATAAGTGTCACCTTTTGATTTCAGCAACATCAGATTTCCGAGATATAATATATGATTCAATGTAACTTCTGAATTATTCTTATAAGTTGCCGTCACAAAGACCAGTTTTTGTTTCACATTTTCGGTTTTCACAACTTCATCCAGAACTTCTACACCATCTCCGGTCTTTATATAAGAAAGCTGATTCTCTACTAATTTTCCATCCTCGCCAACTGTCTTTTTCCATTCTTCCGGAATCTTATTTTCATCTAACAAACTTAAATCATCTGAAATCTGAACCGAATCCACTTTTACCGATACATCTGCCGATTCGATTGAATTGCCATTTTCATCTTCTGCAGAAACGTCTGGGTAAATCTTAAATTCTTCTCCTGTTTTCCAGAGTTTTAATTCATCCGATGACACACTCGTTACCATTTCTCTGGTTTCTGTTTCCGGCTCCGTTGATACAAAATCACTCCAGCTGTACATATCTTTTGTCGCAATCATCTTATTTGTTTCAACAAGAGAAATATTTTCTGCAAATTTTACCGCTTCCTCCTTTGACATATCATCTCCCACATAAATGACTGCCATCCGGTATTCATCCGGACACATCAGATAGATTCTCTGATTATACGAGCCGCTCTGCTCCAAATCCTGATACCGAAGATAAACGCCCTCGTATTTTCCAAAATTCCTTTCTTCACTTTCTACCACATGATTGTCCGTTAATACGCTTTCAAAATCCTGTTCATCTAACAGCATCAGGCTCATTGAAAAACCACCCTGATACGGTGTTTCCAAATTAGAAAATTTTCCTTCTTCTACCTCTTCCATCCCATCCGGAAGGTAGCCTGCCTGAATTTTTACGTCTGGAATCTCATCCGGAATTGCGGTCATTTTGCTCTGTTCATTGGCTGAAATCTTTGTTGCCACCTGATAAGTTCCCTGTTTTTCCAAATGCATTGCATACCATTTTGAACCGGCATAAGCACTTGTTGATACGCCTAAAATACAAACTGCGGCGACTGCTGCCACACGGGTTCTGCTCCATTTTGTTTTCTTAGCATTTTGGGTTGGAAATACCGCAATCTGCTCATTTTCCATTTGTTTTCTTATTTCATCCTGAATCCGATTATGAATCATTTCCGGAGTTTTTGGCATTTCTTTCTTGATATCTTCTAATTTCATACGAACACCTCCTTATGTTCAAATGCTTTTTTTAATTTTCCACGGGCTCTTGCCAGACGCTTTTGCACTGCACCTTCTGTTATTTCCAAAATCTCTGCAATTTCTTTAATACTAAAATCCTCCGCATAATATAAAATAACCGGAAGTTTCAATTCCTCTTTTAATTCAGAAACCGCCTGATACAATTCACTGTAATCTGTTTTTTCCGGCTGTTTTCGCTCCGGTATCTCTGTCGTTTCCATCGTTACATATTTTTTCTGCCTGCGAAGCAGACTATAACATTCATTAATTAAAATCCGAATCAGCCAGGTTTTCGCATAGTTTTCTTTTTTCAGCGTTTCCCTCTTTTCAAATGCCTTCACAATGGTTTCTGAAATTGCATCTGCACAATCCTCATCATTTCCAAGAATGACTTTTGCAGTAGCATATAATTGATTTTCTGAATTTAAAATCAGCTCTCCTAAATTTTCTTTCGTCAAAATATCACCACCCTTTTCTCACCGGCTGTTCGATACAAATTTTGAATGCAATGTTTTCTTACATAGATTAGACGTTTATGAAAAAAAAATATCCCTTTTATTCTATTATTTTTTTATTTTGTAACCTTTTTCCTTTCTCATTTGTGTTATAAATGAAAGGACCTTTCAAAATATAATAGGAGTAAAAAACTCATGAGACAATCCGTTCAGGAATTGATTGAACGTTATCAGAATAATCTTTATGCAATTGCATTTAACATCTGCAAAAATCCATCCGATGCGCAGGATGTCGTTCAAGATACGTTCATTCAATATTATACAAGCAAAAAAGAATTTGAAGACGAACAACATCTGCGAGCATGGCTGATTCGCATTGCAATTAATAAAGCGAAAAATATGACTCTTACTTTCTGGCATCAGCATAAAGTTTCTTTGGAAGAATACATGGAAACTTTAACTTTTGAAACACCTGAATCAGAAAATCTTTTCGAGGAAGTCATGAAGCTTCCAAAAAAATACCGAATCGTCATTCATTTATTTTATTATGAGGATTATTCCGTTAAGGAAATCGCAGAAATTTTAAAGTTATCACAAAGCAACGTAAAAGTTCGTTTATCACGCGCAAGAGCACTGCTCAAAGAATCATTAAAGGGGGAATGGAATTATGACGAATAAAGAAAAATATAAACAGGCTTTTTCTGGATTGCATCCCTTAGAACCAATTTCTCTGGAGGTAACACAAATGGTAAAAATGCAAAAGAAACACAAATTTCAAGTCGCTGCTGCAATCCTTACCGCATTCATTTTAGTCGGAGGCACCGGAACTGTATACGCAGCAAATGTTGGCGAAATCCAGCGTACCATTCAGCTCTGGATTCACGGAGACCAGACTGATGCCACACTCGATGTAAAAGAAGATGGCTCTTATAACTTGAATTATTCTGATGAAAATGGAAATACAGTAGAGCAGGGCGGTGGCGGAGTCGCATTTGATGCCGACGGAACAGAACGCCCGCTTACAGAAGATGAAATCATGGAACAGATTAATATGCCTGAAGTAGAATACGAAGAAGATGGAAGTGTCTGGGTTTATTACGAAAATCAAAAAATCGAAATCACCGATAAATTTGATAATGATAAAATCTGCTATGTGAAAATTAAAGGCAAAGAAAAGACTCTTTATTTAACTGTAAAATACCAGAATGGTTACTGCATTTCAGAAGATAAATACCAAAGCCCTGCTTCTTTTAACTGATTTTTCATTTTTCACACAAAGCAAGAGCAGTTCAGAAAAATCATTCTGAACTGCTCTATTTTATTTTTACAAGTTCTCTGTAAGAGACTGTAAATTAATTCACTGATTTTTTCTTAGCAGATTTCTACTAATTCAATCTTAAAGTTTAATTCTTTTCCTGCCATTTCATGGTTTGCATCAAAAGTAATCACACCATTTTCTTTTGAAACAACTTTAACCGGGAATGGCTGTCCCATTGCGTTCTGAAGGTAAACCTGCTGACCTGCTTCTAATTCTTCAGAACCTGGAAGTTCACTAATCTGAACACTGAAAACTGCATCCGGGTTTGCCATTCCATAAGCCTCTTCCGGCATCAGATGAATGTCTACGACATCGCCAACTTCCATATCTACAACCGCTTTATCAAATCCTTTAATCATCATTCCAGCTCCGCTGATAAATTCAAGCGGTTCACCACGGTCATAAGAAGAATCAAATTTTGTTCCATCATTAAAAGTACCTGTGTAATGTACTCTTACTGTTTTTCCTGCATTTTTTCCCTCTAAAATAATCTGTGGAGTTCCACATCCATGGCATCCGCCACCGCAATCTCCACCACAGCTATGACCTTCTTCATGGTCTCCACAGCTGTGACCTTCTTCGTGATGATGATCACAAGTTACACCGGCATCTTCCAGAGTTCCATCTAAATAATCCTGAACTGCTTTATCTGTGTCACCTGCTGCACCTGCACACACTTCAATTCCTGCTTCAGCAAGAGCGGTCTGCGCACCGCCACCAAGACCACCACAGATTAAAACATCTACACCCTGATCAGCTAATACACCCGCTAAGGCACCATGACCACTTCCGTTAGAACTGATTACTTCACTGGAAATGATTTTGTTGTCTTCTACTTCGTATACTTTAAAATTCTCTGTCTTTCCAAAATGCTGAAATACTTCTCCGTTATCATAAGTTACTGCGATTTTCATTGTTTGTATTCCTTTCGTTCTCATATAATTCTGATATTTTTTCTATAGTTTATATGATAACATAGATTGTAAGGAAAAGCTATTTGTTATTTACATTTCAATATGTTCCAATATGTTTCTATTATTTCAGTTTCTACGATACCATCACGGATTTTGTTTCCAAGATTTACATTCCAATATGTTTCTATTATTTCCCTTCTATCCCCTCGGCACTCATTCCTTCCAGAAGCTCATTTACATTCCAATATGTTTCTATTATTTCTGTACATAGCAGAACGATTGATATTGTGCGTTCAAAATTTACATTCCAATATGTTTCTATTATTTCGCTTAGAATTGCTATTAAAAGCAGGTGTAATTAAAATTTACATTCCAATATGTTTCTATTATTTCGCAGTTGCTTATTTGACTATTGTTGCAGGAATAATATTTACATTCCAATATGTTTCTATTATTTCGATGGAGTTGACATGGATATCCGTGAGACACAGATTCATTTACATTCCAATATGTTTCTATTATTTCAGATACAAGTTCTGGGCGAGTAAGTGCTCAAAAGGGAATTTACATTCCAATATGTTTCTATTATTTCTGTTAGCACATCTGAGCCGCTAATAGAAGGACCGTTATTTACATTCCAATATGTTTCTATTATTTCTATCTTCCATTATTCGTGGCGACTGCAAAGATATAGTATTTACATTCCAATATGTTTCTATTATTTCAAGGTCTTGTAATTAACGGAAATGACTTAAAACGCCATTTACATTCCAATATGTTTCTATTATTTCGAAAGCCATACAGGTGTATAACCACTATCGCAAGCACATTTACATTCCAATATGTTTCTATTATTTCTTATTTGAAACAATCAAAACAAACTTGCAAAATTTCATTTACATTCCAATATGTTTCTATTATTTCGAAACTATCATTGCAGGATAATAAGCGTTGAAGAAATTTACATTCCAATATGTTTCTATTATTTCCATGACAAGGATTTCTTCACCCTGATATTCGTCGAAATTTACATTCCAATATGTTTCTATTATTTCCAGATTTCCCACCACATTTATTTCATATTCAACCGGTATTTACATTCCAATATGTTTCTATTATTTCAGCTACCGCCCATTCTGCATGATGATTCCATGATACATTTACATTCCAATATGTTTCTATTATTTCGAGCGTCTGTCGTATCGTCCAGTAAAAGCCAAGGAACATTTACATTCCAATATGTTTCTATTATTTCCGATAATCTTCCTGAACAGATTACAATTTTAAAATCATTTACATTCCAATATGTTTCTATTATTTCCATGAATGAAAATAATATGCCTTTATCACTCATGAATTTACATTCCAATATGTTTCTATTATTTCTGTATTGTGTACCCTGTTCTGTCAGTTCCTTAAAGAAATTTACATTCCAATATGTTTCTATTATTTCTACTTTTGCCAACTTCATATCCACCTATTGTATTTCTATTTACATTCCAATATGTTTCTATTATTTCCGTCTTTATTTTTGATATGTGTCACATTGTATACAATTTACATTCCAATATGTTTCTATTATTTCCCTTCTGCTCCGGAGAGAAAATTTTTGATTGCGTCATTTACATTCCAATATGTTTCTATTATTTCTTGCAGGTGAAGCGATAGACCAGAACGGCAGGTATTGATTTACATTCCAATATGTTTCTATTATTTCCAAAAGCATAAATGAATTTCTGATATGGAAAAAGATTTACATTCCAATATGTTTCTATTATTTCGAATGAGGCAATCGGGGTCCTGATTCGCCTCTGGCTGTATTTACATTCCAATATGTTTCTATTATTTCCCAAGCGCTGAGCTATCTTATAAGCGATATCAATACTATTTACATTCCAATATGTTTCTATTATTTCAGAAGAGCAGAAACTATACTTTTTCGGACAGCTCTGATTTACATTCCAATATGTTTCTATTATTTCGAGATTGCCAGCTTTATGCAGGAAGTGCATCGAACATTTACATTCCAATATGTTTCTATTATTTCGGATAATTTTTACCGGATTCATCGACGACCATTTGCATTTACATTCCAATATGTTTCTATTATTTCGAAGCAAGAAAATTGTAAATGGAGCAGCAGCTACTATTTACATTCCAATATGTTTCTATTATTTCCCGTCCAATGTAGCCCTTTATAATTCCACTACTATTCTACCATCTTTTGTCGACCCTGTCATTATCTTCTGTTTTTTCAAGAAAATCTTCTCTTTCTTTCCTAAACTCTGCATTTTCCTGCAAAGCGTCAATTGTCGACTCCCCATCTTTTTTACCTTATCACAGGTCGACAGTTTTCTTTCTATATGAGTTCTCCATCTGTTTCCAATTCTTCTTGCATGATAAGCCCCATGCCTTTTCCTGTTTCAAACTCAAACTCATATTTGTATGTTGCCCTATAAATATCCATAACTTTTCGTTTTCTTCCATTACCAATTGTTTTTTTATCAACTTTTTCAGGGAATTTTTGATAAATTGGCAAACTTAATGTTAAGTCTTGAAGTTTTGATTTTATCAGACTTCTTGTTTCTCTTCCAATGTTTGGTTTACTCAAAAATTCTATTCCTACATCAAATACTTCTTTTTTTTCTTGATAAATTCGTTCAGGAACAATCGTAATACTGTTAATATTTCTTACTTCTGCTTCTTTTGCCAGATATTCCGTAGGATGAATATTCTTAAAAAGGTTTAAATATGTCCCTATCTCTTTAAAATATTGTGTTTCTTCAATTTCTCTAATGTTATACACTTCATTCATATATTTTGTCTTATTCTCTTCTGTAAAAATATCACCCTCATATTTTCTCAAATGTTCTAGTGCCCGCTCATACAAATCCTTTTCATATACACTGTTTTTTCCAACCCCATTTTCACTAGCATATACATGAATATTTGCTTCTTCCGGACAATATCTTCCTTTTCGATTACATCTTCCCATTCTCTGTAAGAGACTATCTGCTGTAGACATTTCTGTATATAAAATATCAAAATCTATATCCAGACTTGCTTCTACTATTTGCGTTGTAATCCAGACACCTGTTTTATCCGATTCTGAAAACTCCATAATATTTTTTTCCAGCAACGCTCTGTCTCGTCTTAAATATCTTGAATGAAGAAGCCATACATTTTCACTTTTTAATTCCTTATAAAGTCGTTGTGCCTCTAAAACAGTATTACAAATGACTAATACTTTTTTATGTTTTCCCTGTTCTAAGATTTCATTATACACACTCTTATCAATTTTAGAATCATGAATTTTTACTCTGTGTCTGGAGTTAATTTCTTTTTCCTCTATATCTGTAAAATCTTCAAAAGAGTATTCTAGCCCACATTCTTTCATGAAATGCTGAAGAACCGGTGAAAATGTAGCTGTGATAATGGCAAATTTTCCACCCATTTTTTGAATTATTGATAATCCATAAACAATTGTTGCAATAACTCGTGGTTCATACGCCTGTATTTCATCTATAATTAGCTTTGAATATTTTAATGTTGCCGCAAATATTTCCGTTCCAAGTGCCCGATAAACAAATTTAAATAACTGGTCTACCGTGCAGACAGTCAACGGCTGTGACAGCATTTTCGCACGGTCATATTTTTCGCAGATTCCGGCTTCTTCCTGTTTGTATTCTTTCAAATATTTTGCCATGCTGTCTGAATGAAGCAATGCTACATCTTCATAAGAGTATTTTTCTTTTACTCGATTATAAATTGCATTTGACGAAACTTTTAACGGAAGAGTATAAAATCCTTTTTCTCCGTTCAGCCAAAGTAAAGCTGCCTCTGTCTTTCCGGAACCAGTAGGGGCTACCACAACCAAACTCTCATCTTTATGTTCCATCATGAATTGCTGTGCTGGTTTCAATTCATATTTCTCTAAACATTTTTCTACGCTATTCTTTAATTTCTTTTCATGTAAATCTACCGCTATTTCTGCCTCTTCATAACCTGCACTTACGGTATAATCAAATTTATTCAGCATACCTTTTATAAGCAGATATTCATTCCAGATTTTCGACCAATTTTCGTACTGGTATTCCACTATTTTACTGCTGTAAAGGTTGTTCCGAAATAAGAGTTTATAGATATTGCTACAGTACAATTTGCTAATATCTTTATTTAAATATTCGCTTACCTGCTGCATATAATATTTTCTTCCATATTCTCTGATTTTCTCTCCATCGTAATCATCTTCCCTGTCGTGATGATAATAAATGGCTGTAATAAATGGACTAAAATCTTCTTCTGAAAACTCTTCTGATAATTTTAAAAACTCGCTTTTTGAAAGCGTAACTGCACTTAGAAATCCATGCGGAATCTGTTCCAGCTTTCTGCTATCCAACTTCGTTTCTTCATCAACTTCTGGATTGAACATCAGTGCTTGAAATAGAAGATTCGCTTTTCCCCAATCGTGCCTTTTACAGGCTTCTAAAATCAACAGTTTTTCTCTGTCTGAAAAATATGCTCCATACTGCTTAAAAAATGCTTCCGCACATCTGACAATTTCTTCTTCATGTTCTTTTAAAGTTTTTTGTTTTTCTTCTAAATCTTTACCAAAATCGTCTATTGTATGATTTATAATATTTATCTCTGTCTCATCAAATTCATCTTGAAGTTTTTCCTTAATCTTCTCTAAATCTTCTTTTAACTTGTCTTTTTCTCCTTGAGATAACTGCCTTTTTTTTGATTTCGCATAATATTCCATAGTTCCACTCTTTTCTGGAACAGCACTATTTTCAATAGTACTGTTCCTTAAATGATTAATATAAAACTATTGCTGCATCTTTTTCATGTTCTACATCTTTACTTTTTTTATTTCCATCTTTTTCATTTTCTGCTTCTCTAATTTCTGCATAATTGTCCGTATATGCGCCTGTTTCTAACGTAGTCCCTTTTGGACAATAATATGCTTTCACTCTTCCCCCTTCTTTTTTCCAGCGTCGAAGTCCCTGTTTTGTTATTTCATATTCACGGGTCAAGTTATATACTGTCATTTGTTTATTTGGAAGTTCAATTTTATCCTCACTGTTTTTCCATTCCCATTCTACCGGTATATACATGTCCCGTTTTAAATCTACTTCGTCCTCTCGATGAATTTCTACAATATCAACTCGTTCAATATCCAGTAAATCTTCATAACGGCCCAATGACAAATATTGAGGTGGATTTTTTAATGCATGATAGACTGTCATAAAATCTTCTTCATTTGGAACAATATGAATCACCAAATGATTCTCACAAATGAGTTCCACATTTGCGATTCCCTTAAACGCTCCATATTTTGTTCCATTATCTTCAATGCAGATATTATGTCTGCCTTCCTCAAATTTTGCTCCTGCTGAAAAAGCATATCTCGTATAAAGTTCCGAAATCATTCCGCTGTTTGTTCCTTGAATACAAAGTTTCATCGGATGAAATTCTGTATAACCGCATGCAGCATGAATCATTCCAAGAACAGTCGAATATGGAGGTAATGGAAATGTCTCTTTTATGATAAAACTACTTGGTTTTCTATAATTCACAAGATTTTGAAAACACTGTAATCTAATTGCTCTCTCCATAGTAACTATCCACTTCTTTCTTTAAATGTTTGAATACAGTTCCCACAGATTCCGCTTTTAACTCTGCTTTGATTTCAGTTTCATTACCGAAAATTCCAGATGTAATTCCAACAACTGTGTTTTCTTCTATCTCATTGTCTTCAATCAGTTCTAATAATGTTTCCACATTAATTTTATTACCCTCTAATTTAATTCTGTTCTCAAAGAATGGATTCTTTCTTTGATATCTTCCGCCAATAATAAATAATGGGCTTAAGTTTTCTCTTCTGCCTTTAATATCTCTATATAAATAATGCAGAGAATCTAACAATACTTTTATTCGTTCTGCTTTTTCCTGACTTGGAATATCAATCTCTCCGTCTACTCCCACTCTGTCCAAATCAATTGACACAGTATACGCATAATAGGAACGATGAATTTCACTCTGTGCAATTCCATTTTCCAGATTTTGTCTTACAGCCAGTCCCGCATTTGTAAGAAATTCCAGATTTCCCTGAAACGGTTCTAACGCAATTGCATTACTCAATCTTACAACCGCACTTCTGGTCGTTGCTCCACCTTTGTTATCAGCATCTTTCCCCTTTTCTTTTCCTTCACTCTTTGATGTTGTTTTCATATAACCAAACAAGTCAATTTCCGGATAATCTTCAATCGTAGCCGACGGCGCAAATTGGACTACCCCACTCTTGCCATCGACCGGTGTATTATCCCACTCTGCCTGCTGTACAATGTTGTAACGCAATGCCTGTCTGGAAATATAAGAATATTGCCAATCATTCCCTCTTGTCATTTTCTTTAAAGAAGAAACGTTTCCAATTCCTTCTCCATAGTTTGCACTTTCTGCTAAAAAAACCATTGTAATTGTAAATCCATCTCTCTTCATTTAGTTTTCCTCCTTTTTGCCCTCATAACAGCCATCTAATCCAATTATAAATGCATATCCATAATCTCTGAATTTTCCCTTATCCTCCAACACTTCTACCATACCTGTCGGTATTAAAAGTTCTGGTCCGTTCTCATTCTTTCTTGAACCATAAGAGTTATATAATCTTAATACAATATCCAAAAACCTCCACACATTATTTACATACAAAGCATTTAATAATTGATATACTGTTCCTCTTAAGCAATCTCCAGAACTTGTTCCCTTAGCCTGCATAATTACTTTTCTTAAATCTGCTCCGCTTTTTTTCATAATTCCACAGTTCATAATAATCTCCTTTCTTTTTTCATCTTTATCTACCATTCCATACCACAACTGGATTTCGTAAATACAATTAACATAAAAACTGAAAGACTCATTTTCAATACTTTCTCTTAATAATCGATTTAATAGCTGATACTGATTACGCTGTTGAAACAAATTTGCTATCACCGCTTCATGTACATTCAAAAATTCATTTTTAACTTTTGCATTTGGAGATTTTGCAAGCCATTGTAATGCTGTCGCTACACTTGGTCTACTTATTGTTTTTAGCATACGTTTATTTACAATACTTAGAAAATACTTATCTTCCGCCTTTATTCCACGTAAAATTACTTGTATATTAGAAAATCCCTGCAGTTTTTCTTTCAATAAAATATTAATGGACTCTGCAAACCACGCAGAATATCTTTCATTTTCCTTTTTTTCACCATCCATACTGGATTTTCTTGATTTTGAATTTGCATCTATCAAGGCATTAATATTGTTATTTATATTTACAAACACAAATTTATTTGCAAACAAGCGGAATCCTAATGGACTCAATGCATAAACAAAAGCACAGGCAGGACAAAGAAACGCATCCGCTTTACAATTCCAAAAAGCAGAACGTTTTCTCGTAAAATCATCTCCTATTTCATTCATAAATGCGATAGAAACCTTTTCTTTTGTATTCATTGGCTCACCACAGTCTATGCATAAATCTTTTGCTTTTTTATGGTCCGCTTTCAAATAACTCCGAAATGGTTCTGAAAAATCTTTTTCAAATAGTTCCCACATATCTTTTTTTGCATTTGCCCGCAGTAAAAAACATTTTCCATCCCAAAAACGATTAATGTAAGTATACACCACACTTTTCATAATAAAAGTTTCCTCGCATTTTGGCTGTTTCAAAAATTCCTGTAATTCACTCAAACGCTTCTGAAGTTCTTCTACTGGCAGTTTATCACTCAACTTTTCTTTCTTTAATTTTAAATAAACATCTGGTGCTTCAATCTTATCTTTGATGTTTTCAAACCCAGCCTGATAACTATTCGAAAGCAGTTTATCATTGATAAATTTTAAATCTTCTTTCTCTGCTTTTTCTGGACTCCATTCTCCCTCAGTAATTTTGTCCAAGCATCGTCCTATTCTGTCCATTACTCCCTGATACACCGTAGATGTTCTAAAACATTTAACAAACGCCTTAAAAGCCATATCCGTCCAGTTTGCATTTTCTACATTTTCTGCAAATTCTCGGTCAAGCCATAAGCCCTGTGCATCTTCTGTGATTCCATAATCCACATCTCTTCGAGCACCTGCTGTTTCCAACAGGTACTCCATCCCTACAATTCCAGCGTTCTTCAAAAAATCGCCCATTGTAATTACATAGCGTTCCACCAAACCATCCCCTTTCTGAATTAAGAAAATTTAGAATAAAACAGAAAATTTTCCATGTGCCTCACTTCGTCTACTTCCCAGTCCTGCTGCATATAATAAATTTAACAGTTCCGGATTTCCAGTTAACTTATAAATTCCTATGCTTTGATCCGTATAACGTGACATTACTTTTGAAACCACCTTCTTCCCTTTTAACGGAGTAATAGAAAAATTGCTGATATCCATATTAATATTCAGCTTTTCTAAAAACACTCTTAAATTTTCCTTCACCATAGAAGGAAACTCTGCATCTTCACAAGTATAATAAATATCTGTGTTATCCTCTGAATTGTGTTTTCTCACAATCAAAGAACTCTGCATTTTTATAATAATTTCAGTATCTTTAATTTCTTGAAGATTTTGCGCTTTTATTGCTACTAATTTCATAGAATTTTTATTCATCGGATGTGATTTATTCTTCATCAAACTAAATGCATTATAAAACTTTAACAGCTCCGCCATATTCGCATCCGAAAACGATATAAAAAATTTATTTCCCCGTATTCGGATTGTTTCAGTTCCAAATCTGGCTTCTGGTAAAAAAAACGACCAACTGTAGGTTTTGATTACAGATTTCTTTTTCGTATAAAGCTCCTCAAACCACTCGGATGAATAATTTTTGGCAGAAGCTTTTAAAAAACTCAAACCTATACGGTCCATCTCCAATGGAAGTTCTGGATTTTCAACTTCAAACTCTAGATTTAATTCGGTCATAGTTGTTTTCCTCTTTTCTTTTTTCCGAAAGGACTATTATTTTTTTCTTCATAATATCACTAGGTTTGTAAAAAGTCAATAATTCACTCAAAACAATACAATCTTATAGGATTAAAAAATGAGTGATTAAAAAAGACTTTCTTTTTTTTATTTTTTCGGTTACAATATATGTGTTACATTTTGGAATGTAAATATAAGTTTGTATTGATTCATATTTTAAAATAGTCCCATATTGGAATGTACAAAAAAAGGATTGCATTTTGTAAATTGAATGCAATCTTTTCTTTCTTCAATGCATTAAGCTTTTTACACCATATCAAAATCCGTGTGCCTCTTTTTTAGGAGACACACGGATTTTTTTACTCTTTTTTTGACATTACCATTTGACTTTTTGGTATTACCAGTGGTAGAATACATAAAAAATAAAGGAACCTCATATCCTATATGCTGCCTGCGACATATACCATACGATATTCCCTTATCATTTATAAAACAGCAAAACATAGATAGGAGACTTTTTAGAATGTTTGAACAACAATTTATTAACTTCATGGAAAAATTTGACTCTGTACCTTTTACAATCAAAACACAAGATCACACCTATCAAATTGGAAAAGGAGAGCCTACATTTTCTGTTTTCTTTCACAAAGTGCCAAGCATGTCTGATTTGCTTACCAGCACTTCTATTGCCTTAGGCGAAGCGTATATGAACGGTGATATTGAAATCGAGGGTGATTTATATAATGCCTTAAATATGTTCTTAGGTCAACTTGGAAAATTTTCAACTGACTCTAAAAAATTAAAACATCTTATTTTCCCTTCTCTTTCTAAAAAGACGCAAAAAGAAGAAGTTTCTTCTCACTACGATATCGGAAATGATTTTTATAAATTATGGCTCGACGACACTTTGAGTTATTCCTGTGGATATTTTTCCAAAGATACCGATACTTTATACGATGCGCAGTGCAACAAAGTTGACCGAATTTTGGAGAAATTATATTTAAAAGAAGGAATGACGCTCTGTGATATTGGATGTGGATGGGGCTTCTTATTAATTGAAGCCGCCAAAAAATACCATGTTCACGGTGTGGGAATCACATTGAGCCAGGAACAAAAGAAAAAATTTGAGGAACGAATTCATGAAGAACATTTAGAAAATCTGCTGGAAGTTCATTTACTTGACTATCGTGATCTTCCAAAATCTAAAAGAAAATTTGACCGAATTGTCAGCGTCGGTATGCTGGAACACGTTGGACGTGGCAACTATGAAGAATTTATGTCCTGTGTAAAAAGTGTTTTAAAACCGGGCGGATTATTCCTTCTCCACTATATCAGCGCCCTGCAGGAACATCCTGGAGATGCATGGATCAAAAAATACATTTTCCCGGGCGGAGTTATTCCAAGTCTTCGTGAAATTATTCAGATTGCCGGTGATATGCGTTTTTATACAATTGATGTAGAAAGTCTCCGCAGACACTATAATAAAACGCTTCTTGAATGGAATAAAAACTTCCAGGCTCATAGAGCAGAAGTGGTAAAAATGTTCGATGAAAAATTTGCCCGTATGTGGGAATTGTATTTATGCGCCTGCGCTGCTACTTTCCAAAATGGCATTATTGATTTGAGCCAGATTTTATTTACCAATGATGTGAATAATGATTTGCCAATGACGAGATGGTATTAAATTTTCAAAAAATCCCTAAAGAGAAATGCTATTTTTTCTCTTCAGGGATTTCTTTTTACTTAAAAAACACAGCATCATCATAGGTGATATCATATATGGTGTCAATTAATTTATTATTTTAATTGCACTATTTATTTATATTTCACAGCCGTTCCATAAGCAATCACTTCTGCTGCTCCAGCCATAACCTGTGAAGAACCATATTTCACACCGATAACCGCATCGGCATCCATCTCTTTTGCTTCATCCACCATACGCTTCGTTGCAATCTGTCTTGCTTCGTTGAGCATTTCCGTATAACCTACGATTTCTCCACCGACAAGAGTTTTCATTCCTGCCATAAAATCTCTTCCCACATTTTTTGTCTGTACAACCGTTCCTTTTACGATTCCCAGCGCTTCAAATTCCACTCCCGGAATATATTCAATACTTAGAAGCTTCATCTTCTTCTCCTCCTTCAATCTCTTTCATTCTGCCTGCAAGTGCAATCCAAAGTCCAATTATCAATGCCACAGGTATTGCAATTAAAAATACCAGAAGCCCAAATGGTATTGGGTCCTGCGAATTTCCCCACAGCATAAATCCAATGGTAAGTGCCATAAGTACAGTCATAACCACTGCCCCAATGATTGCACCTTTTCTTTTTTTCTTATGAACATCCATTTTGTTTACGTTCATAAACTTTGCACCCTCTTTCTCCATCTGTTCAATTTCTTCCAGACATTCTTCCGCATTCAGAGTTTCCAAAGATTGATGTTCCGAGATGAGGCGTTCACAGATATCCTGCATTTTCGTAAGTCCTTCTTTGCGATATTCCAGTTCTTTTAAATGCTGTTCAAGGCAAATCTGCAGGCTTTTCTTCTTTTCAAAAAGAGCTTTCATTTCTTCAATAGAGAGATCCATTTTCCGAAATAACTTAATTTCCTGAAGTCTGACAATATCTTCTTTATGATATTCCCGATATCCGTTTTCCGCACGTTCCACATCAAGAAGTCCCTGTGATTCATAAAAACGAATATTCTTTTTTGTAATCCCTACCAGTTCTTCCACCTGTTTGATTTTCATTTTTATTCCGTCCCTTCTCTTCCGACATTTTTTGAAAATCTGTCTGCGTTGTTTCTTTGTCTGTACCTTGTTTATACGACTTCCATAAGGTGGAAGGTCAAGTATTTTTTGAAAAAATTTTGAAAAATAAAACATTCCAGTCAGCGTACACTTAGAAATCTATGCGGTTTCACATTTTACTTCACACTTTTTTGCTTCTCATAATTGCAAAAACAGAACTAAGCAGAAGTAACATCGGATAAAACAATTTCGGCATAATCTGAAATGCAGAAATTTCTCCACCCAGTTCATTTACCGCTGAAATTGCTACCAGCATCTGCGCACCGTAAGGAATGACTCCCTGAAAAATACAGGAAAACGTATCCAGAATCGAAGCTGTCTTTCTTGGAGTAATTCCATATTCCTCTGCCATCTCTTTTGCGATTGGGTTTGCCATAACAATCGCTACGGTATTATTTGCCGTTGCAATATCCATCGTTCCAACCAAAAGTCCCATTCCAATCTGACCGCCTTTTTTTCCTCGGAAGATTTTATGAATCCAGCTAAGCAGAGCATCAAATCCACCATATTCTCGAATTAACGCACACATTGCAGCCACTAAAATCGCTACCATGCAGGTTTCAAACATTCCGGATACTCCAGAACCCATGTTGGTAAGTAAATCAACCGGCGTCGTATGTCCGCCTATCAGCATAATAAATGCCCCGGAAACAATACCTGTCAAAAGCACGACAAATACATTAATTCCAATAATTCCTCCAATTAATACCAGTACATAAGGCAATACCTGAACCAGATGATAAGACTGGCTGACATGCCCCTGAATTTCTGTCTGAAAAGATAAAACCAAAATCAAAATCAGTGTTGCTACTGCTGCCGGAAATGCAATCCAGAAATTTTCACGGAATTTATCTTTCATTTCACAGCCCTGTCCATTACAGGCGGCAATCGTTGTATCAGAAATAAATGAAAGATTGTCTCCAAACATTGCTCCTCCCATAACGGACGCCACACAAAATGCCAGATTAAATCCTGACGCCTGCGAAACTGCTGCCGCAATCGGAGTCAACAAAGTAATCGTTCCAACCGAAGTTCCCATTGCCACTGATACAAAACAGGCAACTACAAATAATACGGCTACTGAGAACCTTGCCGGAATCAGACTCAACATAAAATATGCCACACTCTCCGCACTGCTTCTTCCGACAACACCGACAAAAGAACCTGCTGCCAGAAAAATCAAAAGCATCGTGATAATATTTTTATCTCCGACTCCCTGTGCCATAACTTCCAGTTTCTTATCAAAACTCAACTCCCGATTTTGCAGACATGCTACAAGAATTGCAGCAAGAAATGCAACTACAATCGGCACATTATAAAATCCCATTGGAATTTTCATCACATATTCAAATGAAATTCCAAGACCGAGATATAATACAAGAAATACACCGATTGGCAATAACGCAATTCCTTTTCCTTTTTTCATCCAACTTCTCCTTCTTGATTTTAATATAATTTTATTCTAACATACCATACTTCAAACTACCATTCCTATCTTTAACTAAAAAAATAAAAGCTCTGCAATGTCACAACTTCAGAGTTTTCATTTTTCAAAATTTTTTTATTCATTTTTTATATTTGATACTTCCAATAATCTGAATATATTCCTTTTTTCTTTAATAGATCACTATGATTTCCCTCTTCTTTAATTTTTCCTTCCTCCATTACATAAATATAGTCACAATCTCTCACTGCCCATAAACGATGAGCTATAATTATCACTGTTATTTCCGAACATACTTGATTTATAATTTCATTAATATTCTGTTCCGTAATAGTATCAAGATTACTAGTAGCTTCATCCATAATTAATATGTCTGGCTTTTTTAATAATGCTCTAACAATGGCTAATCTCTGTTTTTGTCCTGCTGAAAGATTATTACCATTTTCCTCTAACATTGTTTCATATCCAAATCGAAAAATTAATGAAACAACCCCTTTTTATTCTATTTAAACATATATTCTACCGCTTTGGCTGATACCGCATATTTGATACATTATAGACCGTTACAAATGCTTTTGGGTCTTGATGACTGATATAACTCATCAATTTCTGATATTCTGTTTTATCCACAATGGTAATAATCTCATTTCGTTTTTTCATGTTATAAGCACCGGTTGCTTCATAAATGGTTGCTCCACTATGTAAATCTTCGATGATGAATTTACGCAGTTCTTCTTCTTTTTCTGTAATGACACAGACACGCCGTTTAATATTATAGTCAAAAATAAAATGGTCCAATACAATTCCATTAAAATAAGTTCCAAGAATACTTAAAACTACCGTCTTTTTGTCATACACTAATGCTGCCGAAAGTGCCACACACATTCCAGAAAGCGACATTGCCTTTCCAAGTTCCATATTCAAATACTTATTCATAATCTTTGCCACAATGTCAAGCCCGCCAGAAGAAGCATTTCTATTAAAAAGAATACTGAGTCCTACGCTGACTACTAAAATATAGCAAAACACATCTAATTCCTGACTGTTTGTCAATGATTTAAAATTCGGTGCAATTTTTTCAAACAAACCAATAAATAATGGTAACATAATACTAGTATATATTGTCTTCGCACCAAATTCTCGTCCACAGGTAAAAAATCCAATAATCAGAAGTACCACATTTAAAATCATCGTAATGGCAGATAACGGTAATGGCACAAAATTAGATAACACAATACCAAGACCCGAAATACTACTTACAGACGTATGACTTGGCACTAAAAAGAAATAAACTGCCGCTCCAATAATTGCTACAGCCCAAGTCAGAATTATCACTTCTTTTAGAATATCTGCGTAATTTAACTGTTTTTTCATAACCCTACTCTCCTGCTTTTTTTCTCCGATATTTTGTTGGAGTCATCTTATAATATTTTTTAAACATCTTACAAAAATATTCTACATTATCAAATCCACTACATTCCGAAATCACTGCTATTTTCTTTTCCGTCGTAACAAGTAATTTTGCAGCCTCCTGCAGACGATATCGAAGCAGATAGTGGATTGGCGTATCATTCAGATATCTCCGAAACAGATTGAGCGCGGTGCTTTTACTAACCATTCCATGATTTGAGATGTCTTCCAGCGAAATCTTCTCCTTATAATTTTCATGGATGTACTGCATCATCATCTGCAGACGCACCTGCGTTGAATCCAAAGTTTTCCCTCTTTGTTCCAGATATTTTTCTTCTATATTTAAGTACATAAGATGCCACAATTTCTCAGTCTAAAAAGTATTAAATTCCATGTTCTTTTTCACCTTTATTATCACAGGGACAGAATTTTTGCTACAAAAACTGTGCTTTATCTTCATCCCTAAAATATCTAATTATCTTAAGCCATTATTATACAATAAACTCTCGCTATATTCAAACTACAACAGCTTCAAAAAAAAGAAAAACCCATAGAACAAAAATTCTACAGGTCTTCCAAATTTATACAAAATCTATTTTTCTACTCCCTACTGCTTTCTCTCTTCTCTCTGCACCTGAACGTCTGATACTTGCAAAAATCGAACCGGAAATATTATGCCATACGCTGAAAATTGCTCCCGGAAGTGTTGCCAGTGGATTTCCTGCAAAATTTGCAGCAGCAAGTGACACTGCAAGTCCACTGTTCTGCATTCCCACTTCGATTGCAATCGCAGTTGTCCTGGAATATTCCACATGAAAAATCTTTGCGACAAGAAGTCCAAGCATCATTCCAAAGAAATTATGAATTGCTACTACAACAAGTACAAGCACTCCACAACTTAAGATTTTCTCTGCATTTACCGCTACGATTCCTCCAATAATCATTACAATAGCGATAACAGAAATAAGCGGCATAACATCAGACACCTTATCTACATGCTCCCCTGCAAGACTTCTCAGTAAAATTCCAAGCAATACCGGCACAAGAATAACTTTAATCACGGACAATACCATTGCCCAGAAAGAAACTTCTACCCATGCTCCTGCCAGTACATAGACCAGAAATGGTGTCATAAGCGGTGCTGCCAAAGTGGACACAATCGTCATTCCCACAGAAAGTGCCACATCTCCCCCAGCAATATAGGTAATGACATTGCTTGCTGTTCCGCCCGGGCAGCAGCCCACCAAAATTACTCCCAATGCCAAATCTGCCGGAAGATGCATCACTTTGCAAAGCACCCATGCAGCCAATGGCATAATTGTATACTGCGCTACCGCACCAATAATCACTTCTTTTGGTCTGGAAAATACCACTTTGAAATCATTCATCCGTATCGTAAGACCCATTCCAAACATAATGACGCCTAAAAATACGGATGTATAATTTGTCATCCATGCAAATCCATCCCGCCAGAAAAATGCAAGGCAGGAAAATGCAATAATAATAATTCCAATATATCTGGATGCAAAACTACTGACTTTTCCGATTTTATTTAAAATATTTTTCATGCATTATACCTCGTAGCTGAAGTTGTCAATCAATCTGGTTTTTCCAATATATACTGCCATTGCTACGAGTACATTTTTGTCAATTTTTTCTACCGGCTGCATTGTCAGTGCATCTACAACAGAAACATAATCAATTTTTGCAAGTGGCTCTGCTTCGATTACTGCACGCATTTTTCCAAGAAGCTCTTCTGCCATCATTCCTGTCTGAATGATTTCCTGCCCTGCTTTTACTGCTCTTGACAGGCAAAGAGCTGCTTTTCTTTCCTCTTTACTTAAATAAGTATTTCTGGAAGATTTTGCAAGTCCGTCCTCTTCACGGATAATCGGGCAGCCCACAATTTCAATGTCAAAATTTAAATCTTCTACCATTTTGCGGATAATTGCCAGCTGCTGTGCATCTTTCTGTCCGAAATATGCCTTGTCCGGTGCTACGATATGAAATAACTTAGACACAACCGTGCAAACACCTTTAAAATGAATCGGTCTGGTTTTTCCACAAAGGGTTTCAGATAATGTATCGATACTTACAAAAGCATGCGGGTCATGGTACATTTCTGATGGTTCCGGACAGAAAATCATATCTGCACCAAGGCTTTCACAGAGTTTGCTGTCACGCTCAAAATCTCTTGGATATGCCTCTAAATCTTCTGTCGGTCCAAACTGGGTTGGATTTACAAAATCTGATACAACTACGATATCATTTTCTTCTCTGCATTTTTTAATCAGACTTGCATGCCCCTCATGAAGAAATCCCATTGTCGGAACAAGTCCCACAGTCTTTCCTTCTTTTTTCCATGCTTTAATTTGTTTTCTTGTTTCTTCTATTGTTTTTGTTACCTGCATCGTTTGCTCCTCTTTCTTCAGTTACATTCCACTGATGTCCTGATTTTATAAACTCAGAGATAGCCTCTTTTCTGAAATTCACTTTCCTCTTACTTGCAATATTGTTAATCCTATTGCTTCGCCTGACTTCTCAGCCTTACTCTTCCATGTCTTTTAATAAGCCATGTTTCTCATAATTGGTTACTCTACTGATTTTATTCTCTTCATTTACAAATACAACTGCAGGTTTATGTGTACGTGCCTCTTCCGGCTCATACTGTGCATATGCCATGATAATAATCTTATCACCTGTACTTACACATCTTGCTGCTGCTCCATTCAAACAGATCATACCGCTCCCGCGTTCCCCGCTTATGGTGTATGTCTCGAATCTGCTGCCATTATTTACATCTACAATCTGGACTTTCTCATATTCCAGTATGTTTGCAGCTTCAAGCAACTCTTCATCCACAGTAATACTTCCTACATAGTCCAGTTCCGCCTGAACAACGGTTGCTCTGTGGATTTTTCCTTTTAACATTTCTATTGTCATCTTATATA
>OLSI01000325.1_pt1 | contig 40232 bp, 44 predicted proteins | sample 1672661 | NCBI WGS metagenome assembly OLSI01 (sample SAMEA3136711, study PRJEB25190) | human gut metagenome | biome: human gut; feature: human-associated habitat; material: faeces | place: Austria | collected 2013 | reverse complement strand
CAAGCTTCACCTCGCCCATTATGCTGACATGTATTTCGCCAAGCTGTTCATTCCAATCGACGTGAAGCTGTGGATCTTCATTTTCAAGCACACGGAAATACGACAGCAGAGTGTGCATATCCAAATCACACACAGGCTCGACACGATAGGTAAGAACAGGCTCCAACAGTGGTTTTGCAGAATCCTGCTCAAAACCAAACCCCTGCCCTGCATAGGTTTTAGTCAACCCTTCAACAGCGCAAACAACGCCAGTTTCAGCGTTATCAGCATTACGATATTTAGCCCCTGAATATATTCTTATCCTGCTGACCTTTTCCGAGAAGCTTTCACCGTCAGCCGATGTGTAATCTACTAGATCTCTAACCTTAAGACAGCCACCTGTTATCTTCATAAAAGTCAGGCGTGAGCCACCGTCCTCTGAAATTTTATACACTTTTGCACCAAAAGTACCGCTGTCATATACACACGGTGCAAGCTCTGCAAGGGCGCTCATAAATTTTTCTATGCCCTGTGATTTTAAAGCTGAGCCGAAAAAGCATGGAAATACTTTTCTATGAGCCACGGAATCTGACAGTATCTTGTCAGACATTGATCCCGTTTCAAGAAATTCATTCATAATATTTTCATCAAAAAGGGCGCAATCCTCTGCGACTTCGGACTTCATACGGCAGAAATCCACAAATCCACTGCCAAGACGACCTTCTAAACTGTTCATGACGAAGGTTTTATCAGCACCGTCCAAGTCCATTTTGTTCACAAAAACAAAGGTTGGGACGTTATAACGCTTTAACAGCCTCCAAAGAGTTTGGGTATGGCTTTGCACACCGTCAGTGCCACTTATAACAAGCACAGCAAGATCAAGCACCTGTAATGCACGCTCAGTTTCCGCTGAAAAATCAACATGACCTGGTGTGTCAAGCAAGGTGAAAGATGTGTTTTTATATTCAAATTCTGCGGGTTTTGAGAAAACAGTTATACCTCTGTTTTTTTCAATCATATCCGTGTCAAGAAAAGCGTCGCCGTGGTCTACACGTCCGACCTTTCTTATTTTGCCAGACAAATAAAGCATTGCTTCCGAAAGCGTTGTCTTGCCTGAGTCGACATGGGCGATTATGCCTATTACTGTTTTTTTCATATTTTCTTCCTATTTGCTAAATTTCAATGTACTCCATTTCATTCTTCATTTGCACAAATCCAAACTTTTCATATAAAGACATGCCCATTTCTGCGATATAAAGGGTTCGTATATATGCTTTCTTCATGCTATCTAATTATAAATCATTTTCAAGAAATGATGATATGTGGAATGGTGATTGTAAGAGATGAGAAAAGTCACTTTACTGGGGATGAAAGTACAAGGCTTTATGATGAAACAGAATTTGAAAAATACCGTGTAATACAGGATAGATTGTTCATGTCTGATTTTGATAAATATATGTTGGAATTGGAAGAGAATACGAAGAAGTAGCAATTAAATTGAATGTTGATAGACAGACAGTTAGCAAATAGGAAAAACTAAGGACGCAGTAGTAAAAGTCAGATTGCTATTTAAAGAAGGTGGACAATCCTTTGGCTATGGCACAAGCAATAAAAGTATTATTGAATAAAAGAACAAGGAGGAGAAGGTATATTAATAAATGATTAATGAGTCATTTCGATATACTGAGAATGAAATATGTGGATTATTTGTGGAGTAATCAGCATTATATTTTGTATTGGTGGTTGGATATTAAAAATTAAAGAAAGTGATAGGGCGGTATTATCAGCAGTCTGCTCGTTAGCATTTGTGATAGCTACACTTTTGGCTCAGTACAAAATGGCATTAAATTGGGTTAATAAAAAAGACTGGACAGCGTTAATGGATGTTATGCCATCAACGCTTGTAATATTGTGTGTATGCTGTCGTTTTGATTTTGGCAAATGTGATTACAATTGCAGATAAGAAAAATAATAATTGCCAATAGTGGTAATTATGGAAAAAATAGATGTAGGTGGGTGCAGGATAAAAAAATTAGATTAATGCTAGATGAAATGAGGAGATAGCAATGTAAAACACTGAATTAAAAATAAATTTGCAGGATACAGAATGGAAACTTGCTTATATTAATCATGACAGAAATATAGCTAGAGCAATTGTTTATGATGAAAAAGAACAATTTTATTTTGTAAGAGCAGAACGTGATGATGATTTTGGAAAAGCAACATTGATTGAAACGGCAGGTGGGGGTGTTGAAGAAGGAGAAGATTTAACAGACGAAATGTACAATCAACATATTAATTTTTGGGAAAAATAGTACAATGACATATTATGTCCTTGTGTCAAACTACAATGAAAATGTAAAAGTTAATGATTTGTGTTAAAGATACGGAGGAATAAATATGGCAAAAAAGGTTAGATTTCCATTAGAAATGGAAGATGGTGTTGAAGTAAGAAGTATGGAAGAATTACGTGATAATTTTTCATTATCAAGAGTTTTGGGATACTTTAATGATGGAAGGCTTGTAACATGGCTTCAGGACAGGTATGAAAATGCTATTGCAGAAGAAATCGAAGCAATTAATCCAAACGAAGAAGATGTTGAAAAGAAAATTTGTGAAGTTTTAGATGTAAAATATGATGAAAATACATCTGAAGAAGAAGGTATGGCTGAAGAAAGAAAGCGTAAATTAGAGCTGCTTAAGGAATATCCTGATACTATGAAATATGCAAAGAATGTTGACTATGTAGCTTTTGATCAGGACGATTTATACGATTTACTTGATGAGAACGCAAAAGAAATTTATTTGTGTGGTAAAAGATTTTCAGTGCCGATATCTAAAGGTAATACAAAGTATATTGGAATTATTGATGGAGTTGAGGTTGTGATAGAGGCAAAACAGCCTGTTGATTTTGAATCAAAATCCATTTCCTTTGTAAATTGTCAATTTGATGAGAAATATAGGAAGATAGTAGGCACAGAAGAAAAGAATTTGTCAGTAATAGCAGAGAACAAAGAAAACAAGGCGGATAGTAAATTTGATATCTTTAATGATATTTTTGATTCAGAATCGGAATGCCAAGAAAAATCGAATGATAGTCAAGCATTAAGTAATATTGATTTGGATGAGATAAGCGAATTTGTGGATAACATAAGTGAAATTTTAGAAGAGTTTGTAGATGAAGCGTTTGAAAACGAAGAAGAAGGCTTATATGAATATGACGGTTCTATTGAGTGTGAGGCTGATGATTACAATGATTCGGGTTATTACATAAAAGCGAAAGCAAAAGCTGCATGTAAGGAGGAACTGTCAAGAGCAGTATCTGAAGTTAAAGGATTATATGAGAACGTAAAAAAAGAATTAATAGATACCACAGAAATATGCTATAAAGAATTAACATTTTCAATTGCAGCATTCTTGAAAAATGTATTTTTTGAATCTTGTGAGGCATTTGCGGATGTCTATTGTACAGGCAATACGAAAGGGTACGTTGAAAGAAAAATTGATGATTTAAAGACTTCAGTTAATAAACCAGACGAAAGTTGGGAAGAACAAATCCAAAAAAAATGTCAAAAAGCATTTGCAGAAGCTATTGAAAAATCGTTCGATGAAGAGGAAAAAGAAGTACCTGGTATTAAGGAATTATTTGAAAAATGCGAATATTGTGAAGAGTATGAAGACGATTATAGTTTTTATATTGATAGCGCATGTGAGAGTTTAGTTGATGCATATGAAAGTATTATTTATGACGCAGAGGCGGATTTTCCGAATGCTGTATACGAGTCATACGTTGAAGTAATGTATGAATATGTGAATAATTTAAAAGAATGGATAGGTAGTTTTCAAAATCGAAAAACTGTTACCGGGAGAGAGATGATTGAAAGGATGATAAAAAGACTTAATATGTAAAAATGTTAGAGCACATAAAAGAAAAATATAAAATTAGTAAGTGATTTGGGCGACCATTCGTTTTCAAAAAAGTTGAAAATGAATGGTTGTTTTCTTTTTGAAATACTTAAAAAAAATGTCAAAAATCAAATTGACACTAAATAAAATTAATGTTATTGTTGTGACAAATATCAAAGTGGCACAAAATAAACTAAGAGGAGGTAGCTATGATAAAAACATTGGAGGAAGCATTAGAACGCATTAAGAAACTGGAAGAAGAGAACAAGAAGTTGTTGTCGGAGTTGGAATATTATAGAAATAGAAATTATGGTGGAAGAAAGAAACATAACGAGGCATGGATGGCTGCTTATAATGATTTTGCCGGTAAATATGAGAGTGGTATGACTATTAACGAAATTGTAGCAGAAGGCGATATTAGTAGGAGAACTGCATATCGGTATAAAGCTTATTATGATGAATTAAAAAGTGTGAAGGAGAACAAATAGCTTATGGAAGAAAAACAAAATTCAAGAAATGTATCTATTGTTAAAGATTTAAATGGAAATAATATTGTTATAATTAATGATATTGTTTTTAAGGGGAAAAAATCCATTGGTTGGAAAGATGTTGAAAAATATTTGATGAGATATGTTGGGGAATTGTACACAATAGCAGCTACTAACGAAGTGGTTTATATAGGAGCAGATTTGCCAGATGAGTATGCACATTCAGAATATACTAATATTTTAAAGGGTGCAAATGCTAAGGCTAAAGCCAATGCAGTACAAGGTATTCCCGAATTAATTAAAATTTCATCGGGATTAAAATATTTTCCAAATAAAAAGAAAAAACATAATAACGATGCAAAATATGGTTGGTATAGGTATGAATCAAGATTCGCATTACCTGTATTTGGTGAAGATGGTGAGATATTGAGATTTAATGTATTTCATGTGGCGATGTTATTGCGTCATGCTAGAGATGGAAAGAAATATTTATACGATATTATGAATATAAAAAAAGAAACGAGCAACCTTTTCCAGTCACAAGACCTTACTCAGTGAGAAAACCCATTCCTTAGGTTAAATGGTAGCAGTTTATTTTACAATTGTCAAGATGGAAACAAAAAAGAATAGTGATTGTTACAGAGCAGATATAAAAGTTAAGAGCAAATGTATTAATAAATAATTATGAAAAATAATAAGGTTAGGGAATAGTTGAAGAAAAATAACAGTCATATTAAACTTTATGCTATACTGTTTTTAGAAACTTATTTATCCATATTATAACTGAAAAAGGATTAACATAAACAATGAAAGTATCACAAATCACCAAAGAACAAATCAACGATGAACTTGTAGACAAAATATTATATGAAGGAATGGAATATAAGCAACAGCCGATAGACGTTGCAATAATATTAGGAAGTAGCAAGGCCCATACATATAGACTTCCCTATGCAGTCAATGTTTATAAAAAAGGATTAATATCAAAAATCATAGTGTCAGGTGGACGTGTCATTGAAAGCAGTGGTATAGGAGAAGGTGAATTCTTAAAAGAAAAAGCAATAGAACAGGGTGTTGATAAAGAAGATATTTTCGTTGAAAGAGAAGCAATGACAACGTGGGAAAATATGCAATTCTCACGTGAAATAATTATAAAAAATGGATTGTTAAAAGAAGCTATGAATGTTGCCATTGTTACATCGTCTTTTCATATGAGACGAAGTCTTGTGATAGCAAAAAGAATTTTTGAAAATGATAATGTTAAAATAATTTCGCTACCCGGCGAGGATAATTCTACAAGGAGAGCTAAATGGTTTACCAATGATAATGGTCGAGCAAGAGCGATTGGTGAAGTGGAGAAGATAATAGATTATGTTTGTCAGGGAAGAATTGACGATTTTGAAATAAGACAGTTGAAATAAGATTATAAAAATTATCGGACCTAAATCTTAAAAAAGGGAGGAATATCAAATGGAAAAAATAATAGTTGACGACGGACAAAAATTTGATTTTGGAAAAACATCAAAAGAGTATGGAAAGTATAGAGACATTTATCCAAAGGAATTTTTTGATAAATTGTATGAACTTGGAATAGGAAAAGAAGGAAGCAATTGGCTTGATTTAGGCACAGGCACAGGTGTGGTTCCAAGAGGAATGGCTAAATATGGTGCAAATATTACAGCCACAGATATTTCAAAAAGTCAAATTGAAGAAGCAAAATTGCTATCTCAGGAAATGCCTAATATCAAATATGAAGTAAAATCGGCAGAAGAAATAAATTATCAGGAAAATTCTTTTGATGCGATAACGGCATGTCAGTGTTTTTGGTATTTTGATCCTAATATTATTGTTCCTAAAATAAAATCAATGTTGAAGTCAGGTGGAATTTTTCTTAAGGTATACATGAGCTATATGAAAGAAGAACAAATCACGCAGGATTCGAATGCATTAGTGAAGAAAATTAATGGCTCATGGAATGGAGCATCTGCGTCCATAAAAGATTTGAAAACTCATTATTTTGACAATCCGCATATGGATACTTTGATTGTAGATTTGCCGTTTACAAGAGAAACATGGCATGGAAGAATGATGGCAAGTAGAGGTGTTATGGCATCTATGGATGCAGAAAAAATTGAAAAGTTTGATAACGAACATATGGCAATGTTACAGGAAAAATATCCTGAGAAATTTACAATAAAACATAAATTATTTTTAACTTGGTATTATATGTAGCATAAGTTTTATAACAAAAGAACAATAGGGTTAGCAAGAGTGGTGAATGATACAGAAATACTTGCACAAATTCATTATATGTTAGTATATCGTGATTATCAGGGCCAGAGTATTGTAGGAAAAATGATAGAATACATAAAAGAAAAATATAGATTTAGTAAGTGATTTGGGCGACCATTCGTTTTCAAAAAAGGTTGAAAATGAATGGTTGTTTTCTTTTTGAAATACTTAAAAAAAATGTCAAAAATCAAATTGACACTAAATAAAATTAATGTTATTGTTGTGACAAATATCAAAGTGGCACAAAATAAACTAAGAGGAGGTAGCTATGATAAAAACATTGGAGGAAGCATTAGAACGCATTAAGAAACTGGAAGAAGAGAACAAGAAGTTGTTGTCGGAGTTGGAATATTATAGAAATAGAAATTATGGTGGAAGAAAGAAACATAACGAGGCATGGATGGCTGCTTATAATGATTTTGCCGGTAAATATGAGAGTGGTATGACTATTAACGAAATTGTAGCAGAAGGCGATATTAGTAGGAGAACTGCATATCGGTATAAAGCTTATTATGATGAATTAAAAAGTGTGAAGGAGAACAAATAGCTTATGGAAGAAAAACAAAATTCAAGAAATGTATCTATTGTTAAAGATTTAAATGGAAATAACATTGTTATAATTAATGATATTGTTTTTAAAGGTAGACAAAATATTAGTTGGAATGATGTTGAGAAATATTTAACTAAGTATGTGGGTCAATTTTATACAATTGCAGATAGCAAGGAGGTAGTGTATATAGGTTCAGATCTTCCGGATGAATATGCCCATTCAGAATATACAAATATCTTAAAGGGGGCAAACGCAAAAGCAAAAGCCAATGCAGCACAGGGATTACCTGAATTAATTGAAATATCAACGGGAAAGAGATTTACACCAAATACAAAGAGTAAACATAATAATGATGCAAAATATGGTTGGTATAGGTATGAATCAAGATTTGCTTTGCCTGTATTTGAAGATGGTGGGGATATTGTAAGGTATAATGTATTTCATGTAGCTATTGTATTTCGTCATTCAGAAGATGGAAAGAAATATTTATATGATATTATGAACATAAAAAAAGAAACGAGTAGCCTTTTCCAGTCATAAGACTTTACTCAGTTGAAAACTCATTTCTTGGCTAAATGGTAGCAATTTTTTTGAGAATTGTCAAGATAAAAATAGAAAGTTATTATTAAATTTACTTGAAATTGAAGAAAAATAACAGCCTTTATATTACTTTATGTTATACTGTTTTAAAAGAGTATGTGTGGCTTAATTCACCCATATGAATGTTACAATAAGATTATAAATAGCAATAAGAGAGGACGCCAATGCTGGATAAAGCTAAAATAATAATGAAGATAATTCCATATCAAGATAAGTATAGAGATGACCTTATTTTTATGATTCTTGAAGCAAAAAATGCTTTAGGAAGAGTGCCGGGACTTAATGAAGATTTACTGGATATCCAAAAAAATTATAACAAAAGAACAGGAGTAGAAAATGAGAACGGAGCAGGTAACGCTTACCAACATGTGTATGGTGTATGATGACGACGGCAATGTGCTTGTACAGGATAAAGTTGACAACGATTGGGGAGGCTTAACATTTCCGGGTGGTCATATTGAAAAGGGCGAATCTTTTGTGGATTCGGTCATACGTGAAGTATACGAAGAATCAGGGTTGAAAATAGAAAATCCACGAATTTGTGGGACAAAGGACTGGATGGAAAAAGATGGCAGCAGATACATAGTTGTTTTTTATAAGACAAATAAGTTTAGTGGAGAGCTAAAATCTTCTGAGGAAGGAGAAGTAAAATGGATTCCACTGGAGGAGATGAAAAAAGGAAATCTTGCAATGGATATGGATGATATGCTGAAAGTTTTTCTGGAAGATGATATTAGTGAGTTCCATTACACTGTGGAAAATGGTCAATGGAAACACGAACTAAAATAGTAAACAAAATAATGAAAAGGATGGTGAAGAAAATGTTATTTATTTGTTACCCAAAATGTTCAACATGTAAGAAGGCTAAAAAGTGGCTTGATGAGCATGGTATAGAATATACAGAACGTCATATTGTGGAGAAAAATCCGTCTTATGATGAATTGAAAAAATGGTACACCGAAAGTGGATTGCCATTAAAGAAATTTTTCAACACAAGTGGGATGCTTTATAAAGAAATGCATCTTAAGGATAAGTTACCAACAATGAGCGAGGATGAACAATTACAGTTATTGTCGACAAATGGTATGTTGGTAAAACGTCCGTTAGTTGTGGGTGAAAGTCAGGTATTGACTGGATTTAGAGAAGCGGAGTGGACAGAGAAACTTCTGTAAAGAAAGATTTTAGTGTTCGATTTGCTTTGGTAAAGAAAGCTTCAAAATATAAATTACTGAAAAATAGATTTAAAGTTTCAGAAAATAAAGATGGAGCAAGTATAAAATCATATACTGTTAATTCGGATGATGTCATTGAATATGGTGGAGTAAAATACATAGATGCAGATGGATATTTATCTAAAGGTATCACTTTTTACTGGGAAGAAGATGGTGGAATGGAGAAGGCAGGAACTATAAAGGATATTGCATATAATAAAGATATTAATGGATTTGAATGTGAATACGCCATTAAAGTAAAATATGTTGGAGAAGATACATATTGGAAAGATGGTATAAGCTTTCTAAGAAGCGCCAAGATAACAGGAGGAGACACAGTGTATTATGTAGCTTTGTTTGATTCTAAAAGACCTATAAAAAAAGAGAATTTAGATTAATAAAAAACAGAGCAACTTCAAGAAAGGTTTATAAAAAAGAGGTGCAACCATGAAAACAAGAAAACAGGCAACAGATTTTGGTTTAACATTTGAAAATACATATTTAGACACACCTTTCAAAGACACTAATTGGCAACTTATAAGAGTTAAAGGCAGCAAAAAGGCATTCCTTTGGGTGTACGAGAAAGATGGCTTTGTGAATTTGAATGTAAAAGTAGACCCCCAGTGGAGAGATTTTTGGAGGCAGACTTATGAATCCGTAATCCCCGGTTACCATCAGAACAAGGAACATTGGAATACTATAATTTTAGATGGAAGTGTACCTGATAAAGAAGTAAAAAGAATGATAGCTGAAAGTTACGATATTATCACTGACAGTCCAACCAAGAGAATATATGAAGCTGTAAAAAAGATACCGAAGGGTCATGTAGCAAGTTACGGCAGAATTGCCGAGATGGCAGGAGAACCGAAAATGGCAAGAGCTGTTGGCAACGCACTACACAAGAATCCGGACCCGGAAAACATACCTTGCTTTAGGGTGGTTAATTCAAAAGGAGAACTTTCGGGAGCTTTTGCCTTTGGCGGAAAAGATGAGCAGGCTAGACGGCTTATTAAGGATGGCGTTGAAGTTGTGGATGGAAAAGTGGATTTGTCCAAGTATGGAATATAAAAATTGTTAAACCGGGAAAGTACAGAGTAGTTGCAGAGATGTCATTTTACTCTTACTTTGATTGGCATAATTGCCCAAGTCCGGAAAGAATTTCACTCACTATTAAAAAGAAACCAGTTAATGGTGTTAATGTAACAGAAACTAAAGGATTGAAAAGTCAGAAAGTTAGAGTAAAATTCAAAAAAGTTGCAGGCGCAAAGAAATATCAGGTTAAAATTGGTGGTAAAGTAAAAACAATTAAGAAAACATCTTATTTATCAAAAAAGTTAAAAGGTGATAAATACTATGGTATTTCTGTTCGTGCAAAAGTTGGAAAAAAATATGGTCCATGGAGCCCTAAGAGAAGAGTTTGGGTTAGAGAAAAATAAATATAAAAAGTATTTGATTATATAAGTTAAATATTGAAAAAAGAGGTAATTATGATTTGATTATGAAAATTGTAATTACCTCTTTTATTGTGCAGAAAAAAATCTTACATATCACTCTTCTCAGTATTCTGGGAACAAATTACAGCTGGTAGTGAGTTATACAAAATAACTGAAAAATACTCAAACAATTCTGTTGGGTCGCATTTGTTTGGATTCTGAAATAAGTTAATTAACATACCAGCCAATGCTTCAGTATAAAAATTGCATAAGAAAAACCTAAAATGGTCGGTTATTTTAGCATTGTATTTTGCTTCTGTATCTCTAACAATATTTGTCCGTATTTGCACAAATTATGCCATGTCTTATTTTGGCTACTTACAAGTGGCTTGATAAATTTGAATACATACCATTTGTGCCATCATTTAAAGGTTTCGGAAATGTTGTAAGAAAAGTAATGATACCTGTTTTCGTAATATTCGTCATTGTAATTGTGCCATCATTTTTAGCATCAAATTCGAACAGTTTTAGTTATGGGGCATCAAAGATTTTTAATGAGAAAACAAAAACGGGAGCAGATACGGCGAAGATAGAAAAAGCATTATATCCTATGTTGATGCAGTAGGTGCATTAGATGTAAAATTAACAAAAGAAAACGTTGATTATTTAGAGGAGTTATATGTGCCACATCCAATTGTAGGGGCAATAAAAACAAATCCAAAACAAGGCGTAATGTTGTTAGATGAAAAGAAATAACATATTTCAGAATAAAAGATTATTCATAAGGTGTTATCTTAGACGAAATGTGGTAAATTATTTAAGTAGAGGAAAAATATTTATTATTGAAGATAGAAAATAATTCTTAAATAAGATGAAAATAATTCTTAGAGAAGACGAACAATAATTATTTTAGTAGAAAACTTAAATAACAGAAAGAAGGTAAATTTTATGAAAATTAAAACAGCCCTTATAACAGGTGCAACATCAGGTATTGGAATGGAGTTTGCAAAGAGATTTGCAAATATGGGCTACAGACTTATTTTAACAGGAAGAAGAGTGGAGCGTTTAGAACAGTTAAGCGAAAGTCTTAGCGTTCCATGTAGAATAATTCCGGCAGATTTGTCAAAAGAATCAGGCTGCTATGAATTGCTTGAAGAAATAGCAGATGAAGATATTTATGTATTTATTAATAATGCCGGATTCGGTGACTGTGGAAACTTCAGTGACACAAAACTTGAAAAAGAACTTTCAATGATTAATGTAAATATTAAAGCAATGCATATTTTATTTAAGAAAGTCCTTAAGAAAATGCTTAAGCAGGGACATGGAAGAATTTTGAATGTGGCATCATCAGCAGGACTTCTTCCGGCAGGCCCTTACATGGCTACTTATTATGCAACAAAGGCGTATGTAGTTAGCCTTACCAAAGCAGTGGCACAGGAATTAAAGGAAAGAAAAAGCAATATATATGTTGGCGCTCTTTGTCCGGGACCTGTTGACACAGAGTTTAATGACAATGCAGATGTAGTTTTTGCATTAAAGGGAATCACAGCAGATTATTGCGTTAAGGAAGCTTTAATGGGAATGAAGTATAGAAAGACAATAATAGTGCCATCCTTAAAAATGAAGCTTGCCGTTACAGGACAGAAACTTTTACCGGAATGTATTTTACTGAAAATTGTTGCAAAACAACAAAAAAGAAAACAAGGCAAATAACATTTGACATATACCCATAGGGGGTATATAATTTCCTACATAAAGAATGTTTAGGAGGTTATTATGATTAAGACAACATTAGGAATAGATGGTATGATGTGTGGCATGTGTGAAAGCCACATGAATGATGCAATTAGAAATAATTTCAAGGTAAAGAAGGTTAATTCTTCACATGCAAATAAGACTACAGAAATTATTTCAGAAGGTCAGTTAGACGAAGATAAGTTAAAGCAGGTTGTTGCTGATACTGGTTACACAATGACATCTATTAATACAGAAGAATATGAAAAGAAAGGTTTTTCATTATTCCACAGAAATTAAGAGTTAAAAAATAATGACAGAAATTAATATTAATGTTAAAATGTCCTTTGGCGCTTTTTTGCGCTAGAGGATTTTTTTCATATAATAGAAAATTTCAAAGAAAGGATGCCCTTGTGGCAATTTAACAGTTACTGTTAAAACAGGGACAAAAGATGCAGGAAAGAGAAAAATTAAAATCACGATTGGGATTCTTGCTAATCTCAGCAGGGTGTGCCATTGGTATTGGTAATGTATGGAAATTCGCTTATGTTGCAGGACAAGGTGGAGGTGGAGCTTTTGTATTAATATATTTAATATTTTTAGTTTTACTTGGTCTTCCTATTATGACAATGGAATTTGCCATAGGTAGAGCCAGCCAGAAAACACCGGTAAGAGCTTATAAAGCATTGGAAAAGCCAAAAACAAAATGGCACATACATGGATATATAGCGTTAATTGGTAACTATGCACTTATGATGTTTTACACAACAGTTGCAGGTTGGATTCTATATTATTTTTATTTAACAGCTACAGGAAAATTTGAAGGGTTAGATTCAAAGCAGGTTGGAAATGTATTTAATGAAATGTTAGGACAACCTGTAACCATGGGTGTGTGCATGGTAATTGTTGTAGCAGTTGGAGTTTTTATCTGTTCAAGAGGCTTACAGAATGGACTTGAAAAAGTAACAAAGGTTATGATGGTGGCATTACTTTTAATTATGGTAGTGCTTGCTGTAAATAGTTTCTTTATGGATGGAGCAAAAGAAGGGTTAAGCTTTTACTTAATTCCAGACTTTGGAAGAATGAAAGAAGCAGGAATTATGAACACCGTTGTTTCGGCAATGAATCAGGCATTCTTCACTTTAAGTGTAGGTATTGGTGCCATGGCAATTTTTGGAAGCTATATTGGAAAAGACCGTTCATTGTTAGGGGAGTCAGTTAACATTGCCTGTCTTGATACATTTGTGGCACTTACATCGGGCTTAATAATTTTCCCGGCTTGTTATACATTTAATGTTAATCCAACTCAGGGACCAAGTTTGGTTTTTATCACACTTCCAAATATTTTTAATAATATTCCATTAGGAAGAATGTGGGGAAGCTTGTTCTTTGTATTTATGACATTCGCAGCATTTTCAACAGTGCTTGCTGTATTTGAAAATATTATTGCATGCGTAAGCGAGCTTACACACTGGAGCAGAAAGAAATCAAGTTTTATAAACTTTATCGTTATTACTTTATTATCACTTCCATGTGTACTTGGATACAACGTATGGCAGTGGAAATGGTTAGATGTTTTTGGTGGAGCAATACTTGATTTGGAAGATTTCCTTGTAAGTAATATTTTACTTCCACTTGGCTCATTAGTATTCCTTTTATTCTGTACAAGAAAATCAGGCTGGGGCTGGAACAATTTCAAGGAAGAAGCAAATACAGGAAAAGGTGTAAAAATACATAATTGGATGAGAGCCTATTTAACATATGTATTGCCACTTATAATCATATTTATTTTCGTAATTGGAATATATAATAAATTTTTCGGAAAATAAAAATAGCGATTTACAAATAGCAAAATAATTATAAGTAGAATGTTAAAATGTTTTGAAAAAATAGCTTGCAGATGAATCTGCAAGCTATTTTTTTATGTATTAAGAAATGTAAAAGAAAAATACAAAAATTGTAATCATTGTAAAATAACTCTTTAAATATCTTTAAATATAAAAAGGGAATGTTCTAAATACTTATTCTTATTTTATTTTTTTCTTACAAATATCTTCAAGACAGCATTTATCACAGTGTGGAGTAGTTCGTGCAGTGCAAACTTCTCTTCCATGATAAACAAGTCTGTGGCAAAAATCACTTCCCTTTTCAGGTGGAATAATTTTCCATAAAGCCATTTCAACTTTTTTAGGTTCCTTGATTCCGTCTACAAGACCGATTCGGTTACAAAGTCTGATGCAATGAGTGTCGGTTACAATGGCAGGTTCACCAAAAACATCACCCATAATCAAATTAGCACTTTTTCTACCAACGCCAGGTAGTTTAAGTAAATCTTTCATATTGTCAGGAACTTTGCAGTTAAAGTCATCACGTAACATTTTCATGCAAAGACTAATATCTCTGGCTTTGCTTTTTCCAAGGCCACAAGGTCTGACGATTTTTTCGATTTCTTCAACCGGAGCATCTGCTACAGCTTCAATTGTTGGGTATTTTTCGTAAAGAGCCGGTACGATTTTGTTGACACGTTCATCGGTGCATTGTGCAGCCAGTCTTACGCTGATTAGCAACTTCCAGGCATCATTGTAATCTAAGGTGCAGTCTGCGTCAGGATACTCCTTTTCCAGTCTTTTTATAACTTCTAATGCTAAATCTTTTTTTCTCATAATATAATCCTTCATTTGTTTTATTAATATTAGAAATTATATCATAGCTTTAATAAATATTTCATAGTAATTTAAGTTTTTTTATTTTAAAAGAGTGTTATAATTAAAGATATAAAAAAGAACGTACCATAGTGATTTTTAGTCACAGAAAGGAGCATATATGGTAAATAGAATTATTTTAAACGAAACATCTTATCACGGAGCAGGGGCTATTGGCGAGATAGCTACAGAAGCAAAAGGAAGAGGCTTTGCAAAAGCATTTGTTTGTTCAGACCCGGACTTAATTAAGTTTGGTGTAACAAAGAAGGTTTTAGATGTTTTAGAAGGGGCGGATTTAGCATATGAGGTTTATTCTAACATCAAGCCAAACCCAACAGTTGAAAATGTAAAAACAGGTGTTGAAGCATTTAAGAAATCAGGTGCGGATTACATAATTGCCATTGGTGGCGGTTCATCAATGGACACAGCAAAAGCTATAGGAATTATTATTAATAACCCTGATTTTGCAGATGTTGTAAGCTTAGAGGGCGTGGCACCTACAACTAAGCCGGCTGTACCTACTTTTGCGGTACCAACAACAGCAGGAACTGCAGCAGAAGTTACAATTAATTATGTAATCACTGATACTGAAAAGAATAGAAAGATGGTTTGTGTAGACCCACACGACATACCGGTTGTTGCATTTATTGATCCGGACATGATGTCATCAATGCCAAAAGGACTTACAGCAGCTACAGGAATGGACGCATTAACACATGCAATTGAAGGCTTTACAACAAAGGCTGCTTGGGAAATGACCGACATGATGCATCTTAAGGCAATTGAAATTATATCAAAGAGTTTAAGAGGGGCAGTAGAAAACACACCTGAAGGAAGAGAAGGTATGGCTCTTGGTCAGTACGTTGCCGGTATGGGATTTTCAAATGTAGGTTTAGGAATAGTTCATTCAATGGCACATCCTTTAGGCGCTGTTTATGATACACCACATGGTGTTGCAAATGCCATTATTTTGCCAACTGTAATGGAATATAATGCAGAAGCTACAGGCGACAAGTATAAATATATTGCAGCAGCAATGGGCGTTGAAGGAACTGAAAAAATGTCTGTTGAAGAATACAGAAAAGCAGCAATTGATGCTGTAAAACAGTTATCAAAGGATGTAGGAATTCCAACAGACTTAAAGGAAATTGTAGATCCAAAAGATTTAGATTTCTTAGCACAGTCAGCTTATGATGATGCATGCAGACCAGGTAATCCAAGAGATACATCTGTAGAAGAAATTAAGGAATTATATAAGTCATTATTATAATTTCGCGACTCATTATTGGACCTTAATAGTATAGAGGGCAGAAGTAAATATAATTTCTACCATAAGGTAGTGAGTGAACAGGAAGCATTACATGCAACTCTTCTTCGAAAAATGAGAAAGAGTTGCATGTTGATGATTAAATGAAATTACATAAAAGACAAGGCAATAGAAAGAGGAACATAATGGAAAATAACAAAGTACAATTTACAACATCCCAAATGTTGAAGTGGATGGAGTATGTAGCTGATTTGAAGGAAGTTAGTCCTGAAAAAATTAAAATGTTAAACACATGTGGAAAAAGACGTAACATTTTGGCAACAATCGCTACACACAAAATGATTTTAATTTTTGCTGATGAAACACACAGCAATGTGTTATATAAATGTTGGGAAGCAGGATATGGTGATTATGAAATGTACTATGGTACAGGCTATGAACCATCAGAAATGAAACACTGTAAGGTAAGCGACTTAATGGATGATGGAATTTCAGGTCCAACAGTTATTTTTATAGTTAATGAAAATACAAGAGAATCAATGATTTTCGGTATGAAGAATGATAATTTTTCAATGGGAACTGTAAAATACGTTGGTCACGAAATCCGTTCAGTAATTATGAATAAGTTGGAATTAGACGTAAGTGATGTAGCGTTAATGGTAAATTCAGAAAGTATAGCTATTGAATCCTCAATGGTTGCTTATGAAGGCGTTATTATTGCTGATGAAAGAGATGCAGGTTCATACAGAACAATGGAAGAAAATGTGGACAAATTTGGTGTACATAACATTGAGATTATCTCTGATTTGAAAGAGGAAACATTAAAGAATCTGCCAACACCAAGAATTGCTTTTATTGTTGCAACTAAAGAACATATTGAGGATGATATTATAAGTTTGCTTGCAATTAATCCTAACATTAAATTCATGTTCTACACATTGGAGTTGGATATTTTATCAGACATTAAATACATCCTTGAAAAACATGGAATTAATGTAACTGAGGTAATGCAGATAACAGTATCAAAAACAGACAAGAACAGCATATTTGTGGCACAACCATCACCATGGATTATTACAGGTGAAAAATAAATTACAAAATAATAAAATATAAAATTATAAAAACTGTGTATTAGTTAGTGAAAAAATTATGTAACTAACTGATGCACAGTTTTTTTGTGTAATAAGAAATTCCTTCATAAATTCTTATTACATAAATGAATGTTCCACTAGGGAGGCACTCTGGTGCGGGAAGAAAATAGTTGTGAACGGGGGCATAGCGGGGGCATAGAATTACGCCAGTGATTGGTTTTGTTCTAAATTAAGTGCATTCAGAAAAAAAGAAACATAAAAATATGTTGACTATATAAATAAAACGTGATAATATACAAACACCGAATAAATAGCAACGTAGTGTATATGATGAAACAAAGCAAGGAAAATGTGATTTTTGTAGCTGGTTAGTCTATTATAAAAATCAATCCCCTAAGGGCAATTTATTTGGAATAAAAAAGGAGGTGAATATATATGGATGTATTCCTACAAGAACACGGAAAAACGATTTTTATCGCAGTTTGTATTCTACTGTTAGTGGGTGTTGCCTATGTAATAGGACCGATTATCAGTAATGCAGTGAAGGACGTTGTAGAGAGCTACTCATCATCTGTAACATTTGGTTCAGTAGCCGGGAAGATTCCTTCGGGAAATTAAAGAAATAGCATTTGTGTAACAATTAATATTAAGAGGTCAGGAGTAGAAAGATGAGAAAACTGTCATTACCGGATAGAGCCTTTGGCGATTTATTAAAATATATATTAGACGATAATATAACGGACATTAATTGGAGTAGGGAATTATGGATTAATCATTTGGAAAAAGGAAGATATAAAGTTAACAATTTCAAATTAGATGATATTTTTATAAAACAGTTTTATACACGAATAAGCAACCTAATGAATGTTCAGTTTAATCAAAATAACCCTTTATTAGAAGCGGAAACAGAGAATTTAAGAATATCCATACTACACGACTCTGTGACGAATACAGGAATAAGTATTAGTATTAGAAAAACTCCGGCAATAAGAAGAATTAATAAGGACAGATTAATTTCAGAAGAATATTGCACAGAAGAAATTGATGCATTTATGGAGAATGCAATACGAGCCCATTGCACTGTAATTGTAGGCGGGCTTCCGGGAGTTGGAAAAACAGAATACATAAAATATTTAACCGGTTATATACCGGCATATGAAAGAGTTTACACGATAGAAGATAATTTGGAGCTTAGATATGCGGCAATAAATCCGGATAAAGATTGTGTTGAAATAAAAGTAAGTGAAAACTTTGGTTATGCAGAGGCATTGAAGGCAAGCAAGAGACAGTTGCCGACTTGGGTTTTACTGGCTGAGGCAAGAGGAAAAGAAGTTAAATATCTTTTAGAAAATATATCAGCAGGAGTTCATTGTTTAACAACAATTCATCTTGATGATGCCGGTAAAATTCCTGACCGATTAAGAAATATGGGAGAAAACATAAATGAGAATGATGTGTATTCTTTTATAGATATTGGTGTGGTGTTACATTCAAATGTTAAACAGGAAGAAAAAATAACAAGACACATAGCTCAGGTTATGTGCTTATCAAGACATAACGAGAAAAATGAAAAAGTTATGATATATGAAGATGGAAAAATTTTAACTAAGGATATACCGGAAGATATTTTAAGAAAGTTTAAATTACAGGGTATTGATAATCCATTTACAAGATAGTAACAGGATGGATAGTTCCTTACTGGCTGTAAGGGATATTAGCCATAAATATATTGCAGTAGAAAAGGGAGGAAATGGGTGAAAGAAAAAATTTTACAGATAATAAAGGATTCGGCGAAGATTCTGGCAGTAGTAATTATTGTGTGTTTAGTCTATAAACTAGATCCTTTATGTATAGCTGTTTGTCTGTTGGCAGCCATAGTATTTAATTTCTTTTTTCAAAAAGAAGAAAGAAAAAGGGAAGGTTATTTAAGAAAATTCCATGATGTGCTTCTTTACATGGAACAGATGATTTATTCCTTTAAGAAACAACCGAAAATACGACTTGCCCTGTCAGATGCACAGAAGGTAAGCTCCAACAGAATGAAAGAAATTATTGAGGAAGTTATAGTCAACATAGATTCAAAAATGACTGACAAAATATATGAAGAATCCTTAGAGATTATAAGACGGGAATATGATTGTAAACGACTAAGGTCCCTACATGAATTCCTGATTAAAATAGAACAGCATGGCGGTGAATATGAAAATTATTTGGATATTCTTTTAGAAGACATAAAAGAGTGGGGCGATAGAACATCTCTATTTATAAAAAATGTAAACAGAGTAAAAAGAAACGTAATAATATCTATATTTTCAACGCTAATAACCTGTGGCTTTATGGCATATTTAATACCGACAGAATATAGATATACAGACCATATTGTTTATCAGATTTGTTCAACTATTGTAATTTTATTAATGTTATTTTCTTATTTGCTTATTGTAAAGAAATTAAATCTTGACTGGATAAAGGAAAAACAGTCTCTGCAGGATAACATGGTTGTGAAATATTATATTTTAGTTGAAAAGGCATATTATGACAAAGAAAAATTAAGCATTACGGAAAGACTTACATACAAAAAAGCAAAGAAGACTTTAGAAAATGAAATTAAGAAAGTTTTTCCTGACTGGATAAGAGAAGTGGCAATTAATTTACAGAATGAGACAGTGCAGTCGGCAATAGAAAATTCTTATGGAAATCTACCTTTTGTTTTAAAAAGACCGGTTAGAAAACTACTAATAGATTTTGAGCAATATCCGGTAGGAATTGAGCCTTATGATAACTTTTTACGAGAGTTAGATTTGGAGGATATTAAATCGTCTCTTAAAATGTTTTATTCAATGAATCAGTTAGGAAAAGAGCAGTCAGAAAAACAGATTAATTCTATTATTGACAGGAATAATAAGCTTACACGACAGAGTGAGCAAATGAAGAATAATGACAAAATAGGAGCGGCAACAATGTTTACGGCAGTTCCAATGACAGTTGGCGTAGTGAAAATTATGATCGACATGATTTTAATGATTATTGTGTTTACCTCGTCAGTGGCAAATGTTATCAATGGTTAAGGGGTTAAGGAAGGTGGTGAGCAAGTGAAAATATTATTATCAGAGGCAGGTCAATGCATAATATATGGAGTTTTATTTGTGATTATAATAACAGGATTTTACCAAATATTAGAAAAAATAACAGGTTAGTTTTGTTAAAGATATTTGAAAAATGGGAAATAGAAGAAAAAAAGAAGACAAAAGAATTAGGCAGAAGATAGAAAATCGGCAATAGAAAATAGAAGATAATAAATAATAGGAGAAGGGAGAAAAGGTTATATGGAAGAATTTTTATCAGAACATGGACAAACATTAATTAGCGGAATTATATCGGTATTACTTATTATTTTGATTTTGGCAGCCATGGCAGCAGTAGGAAATATGGATGAATATGAGATAAATTCTGTTATTGGAAAGTAATATATTAGCATTTTAAGAAGATAGAAGATAAGGAAATAAAAGATGAGGAAATAGAAGATGTTAGTAGTTAGGGAGAAATATAAAGTGTTGTTTTTTGAAAAAACAAAAGATGATTATTAGAAAGTATAAGGTGTAAGGTGATTAGGTATGGAGAATTTTTTAAGCGAGCATGGAGAAATAATTTTATATGGTCTAATTGGAATTATGGTTGTTGTAATAACCTGTGGGTTATGTAAAAACAAATGGAACCAAATAACACCTGAATACAAAAATGAAAAAAGTCAAAGCAATGAAAAATTTTTAAAAGAAAGTAAAGACAAATATCCTGTTATTGAAGGCCAGGAGGTTATATATCTTGAGTATTTAAGTAAGGAATTTGATTATTCAAAATATATTAAAGCAAAAGATTATACAGGAAAAGACATATCAAACAAAATCAAAGTATACGGAAATATAGATTTTGAAAAAAAGGGAATTTATAAACTGAAATGTGTTGTTAAGTCAGACAATGGACTTACATGCACAAAATACATAAACGTAATAGTGGAGTGAAATATGAGAGTAGCAATAGAAATGTTTTCGATTGTAATTGCCATAACTTTAGGGTGCATATTGTTTGCCTCTTTTATTAGCAGCAACAATCAGGTATCTAATGCAAGAGATTTTTACAATGTGGCCGTAAATAGAATCGAGGATAGTAACTGTAATGACCAGGTTATAAGCCAGTGTAAAAGTGAGGCAGGTGAAAAAGGATACACTTTGGAAATAGAAGATTTGACTATTTATAATGAACAGCCAAGCAGACTTGTAATATTAAAATACAGCATTACAATGCCGGTGTTTAGCCTGTTTGGTAATGGCTTAAGCAAGCAGGGGGTGATTGAGGGGTATGCCAGATAAAGGTGAAAAACAAAGAAAAAGTAAAAGAAAAGATAAAAGAAAAAATCGAAATGTAAATATAAATTGGGGAATGAATTTATTAAAAAGAATAAAGGTGAATCTATTAGAAATAATAGAAAACAAAAAGGCGAATTTAAAAAAATATATAATAAACTGTATGAAAATGACTGGTATCAAAATTAGTATAGTGACTATTTTGGCTTTAGGCTTTAGTACGGCATTTTTCTTTAATAGTGTGTATGCTTTAGCTGGTTCAGGTACGGCAAAAGATCCGTATATTGTATCAATTGAGGATGAACTAAGAGACGTATTGCTTACAAAATCTACAAAGTCATGGGTTTACGTGGGTGTAAAAAAATCAATAACAATAACAAGGAACATAGCAATTAGTAAGGGGAAATTTAAAATTTATGCCTATGATAGCAATGTAACATTAAAAAGATCATCAGATGGAGAAAAATCAATAAATGGAGGCGAGTATCCTAAATATTGTATGACTTTAAGTGGAACTACCGAGATAGACATGGGTGTTACGGCCACAAAAAGTAAGACTTTAACTTTAGGTGGAAACAAAAGTAATTTTTCTACTAAAAAGAGAAGCTCAGGCTGGCTTTATTTAAAAAGCGGAACTAAAGCAACAATAAACAGTAATTGCGTAGTGAAAAATGTAATGAATAATAAGGAAGAGGACGGTGGTTCTGCAATTTTCACTTTTGGAACTTTAATTTTAAATGGAACCATTGAAAACTGTGAAGGTTCTGACGGTGGGGCCATTGGAGTGAAGAAAGGAAGTGTAACAATAAATAATAATGCTGTAATTAATCAGTGCAAATCATATACAGAAGGCGGTGGCATTTTTGGCATGGATGGTTGTACCATCAAAATTAATGGTGGAACAATATCTAATTGTGTAGCAGAAGAAGAGGGCGGAGCAATATTTGTAAGTGGTAGTTCAAGTTGTACAGTTGAGAAGGGCACAATAAAACAGAATAGTGCAGGTTTATCAGGTGGAGCCATATTTTCAGGATATGGGGCAAATTTAACTATTGGAAAAAATGGAAAAGGTCCTTTAATAAGTTCAAACAATGCCAAAGGTAATGGCGGAGCAATCAGGTGCAACGGTGGTAGTGGAAAGAACGCCGGCGGAGAAACAAAAATCTATGGTGGAACAATTTCTAATAACTTAACTAAGGATAATGGTGGCGGCATATCCTGTGGAAATGGTGGAAGCTCAGGTTCTTCAAAAATAATAATTAAAAATACAAATATTTCTCAAAATGAAAGTGTAAATGATGGCGGAGCCATTAATTTTCCAAGCAAGTTAGTAGGTATCGACAATGACTATGTAGAAATAACAGATTCTGTTATTGATAATAATTACGCACAAGGAAAAGGCGGTGGTCTTGTAGTTGCTAACAAAGTCATTTTCTCAAAAACCACGTTGTCTAATAATGAAGGTGTAAAAAGTGGTGGTGGAATTCATATAAATAATGGTGATGTGACTTTTAACAGCGGTGAAATATACGGAAACAAAACAGGCAATAACGGTCAGGGAATATATGTAAATGGTTTGTTAAAAATCAAAGGAAGTATTTATTTTAATGATAATAACAATGTATATTTAAAGAAAAATAAGTATGTGGAAATTACGGGCAGTTTAAGTAGAAAAAGTGGCTTTATTGCAAAAATTAATTCGGAAAAAGAAGCTCCCGGTACAAAAATCATAAAAGTAGGTTATGGAAATAAAAAGGGGAGCGATGAATTATATTATGCAAATGGAGAAGAAAAATATACCTGCACAAGTAATGGTAGTTCGAAAATATTACGTCCTACAGACGAAGTAAGTGGCTATGAGGACAATTGGATTATTATAAGCCGGCAGTATTCCATAAGGTATGAAAAAAACTGTCAGGATATAGTGACGGGGATGCCTAATAGTCAGCACAAATACTGGAATGAAAATATTAATCTTAGTACAAAAAATGTTGAAAGAGCAGGTTATGAATTAAATACACAAAAACATTGGAACACAAGTGAAAATGGCAACGGAATAAAGTATAGTCCAGGAAGTGTTTATAGTGGAAATGCAGATTTAACATTACATGCAATATGGGAAAAAATAACTGTGAAGGAAATATACATTACTACCACAGACCGTTATTATGTGGTCGGCCAAAAGATAGTTTTAAATAAAGACGAGATTTTAAAGAAAGTAAAAGTAGATGATGACTTACATACAGGTTATAAATATGTTTTAAAAGTAGTAAGTATTAAAGAAAGAAATATGGATACAGCCTTGATTACAGGCAATGACATACAGGCAGAAAATTACCTGAATACTAATGAAATAAAAGAATATACAATTAAGATTGTAACTAATTCGGCGGATAAAAAAGTGACAGCCTATGGAACAATGAAAATTTATGTGTTAAATACAGATTTAAGTGGGCAGAGAGTACGCTTTATATCTGAAAAATATATTGGAACTTTAGATGCTAATTCCAAATGGAGTAGAAGCTTAAGTGGCAAGTTGCAAGATTCCATAAAAAGAACAAATAGCAGTCAGGGAAAGTATTATATAGAAATTTCTGATAGCAAAAGAAACAATATTAGAGACAAGGTAAAGGAAAACAATTACAAAAACAGTGAGAATTTAACAAGTATAATAAAAGGAAAATTAGGACTATGAAACAGACAGTTATTGTATCAGGATTTATAGTGGTTATTTTAATTACGGCTATTACAATTCTTTCAGTTGAAAGTAAGCAGGACAGAAAAGATGAGTTGGAGAGAGTTGTTGCATCAGCAGTTAAACAAACTGTAAAAGATAGCCAGATTAAAGAACAGAAAATAATAAAATCAGATAAAGACATGATTGCAAATTTTGTTCAAAATGTTTGCATATCATTAAAGGCAAAAGGCAACATATCAATAAAGGTTATGGGAGTGGATTACAAAGAAGGCTTGTTAGACGTGTATGTTCTGGAAAAGTTTGAATATTTAACAGGAAAAAATGGCACAGTTTCCGTAAGAAAATGCGCCATTTATGAATAAAAATATGAACAATATTATATAAAAAATAATATCAAAAAATAATATCAAATAGTTCTTTTTAGAAAACGTAATAAATAATGTGCAGTTGTGGTATGCAAAAATACCATCTACAAATATTTATTTATGAATTTTTGTGCTGACTTCTCCGGATGACAGCCATTTAGTAGTACCGTCTTCAAATTGAACTTTAAGACGGCAGTTTTTGTCAATATCAATTGCTTTGGCAACGGAAGTTTTAGAACCTTCAATTACGGTAATAGTTTTACCGATAATCATTGAACGTTCAATATATTCTTTTACATAGGATTTTGATTTGAAATCCTTGTAATATTCCATAAAATAGTCAAGGAGATTGGCAATCAAAATACTACGTTTGTTAATGGAATCTGTTTGTTTGTCAAAAATTGCAGTGGCAATATCCTTAATGTTGTCAGGAAAACCACCATCAGGAATGCAAACGTTTATACCGATTCCAACTATGGCATAATCAAGTTTTCCGGTCTCCACGTTAAAGGCACCTTCAGTAAGAATTCCACAGGTTTTTTTATCTTCAAGGTAAATGTCGTTAACCCATTTAATAAGGGCACGTTTGTCACTTACATCTTCAATAGCCCTAGCTGTGGCAACGGCAGCAGATGTAGTTAAAAATAATGATTCCTCTGCGGGTATATCAGGTCGAAGAAGAATACTTATATAAATTCCGGTACCCTTAGGAGAATAGAATTGTTTTCCGGTTCTTCCACGACCGGCAGTTTGTTCTTCAGCAATAATAACAGTACCTTCTTTTGCACCCTGTTCAGCCATTTCCTTTAAAATGGTATTAGTGGATGTAACAGAAGAAAAAACAGATATATCCAAATGGGGATTTTTTAAATGTTGTTTAATACTGTATGAAGATAAAATATCATTTTTTTCTGCAAGGCAATAACCCTTGTTTGGTATGGCATTGATTTCGTAACCTGATTTTTCCAATGCTTTAATTGCCTTCCAGACAGAATTACGGCTGACACCCAGATTGTCAGCAAGTTGACCACCTGAAATATAGTCACCTTTGTTATTTTCAAGTTCTTTTAGAACTTCATCTTTTACACTCATAATATTTTCGTGTGTTGCTATTTAACCATTTGCATTGCTGTTTAATCCTTTAGTTCATTGCCGGTTTAATAGGCACACATGCTCCTTCCATAAATTAATAAGAACTAGAAACAAGTATAACATTATTTTTTTGGGGCTTCAACATAACAGAGAAGAAACGTCACCCAAATAACAAAACAGGTTGACAATCAAAAGAAACTGACTTACAATGACTTAGTCGCAAAAAAATGTTATGTATTTAGGAGGAAATTATGAGTAACACACAGAAGAAATTTTTATCAGTTCAGGATATGGTACTAATAGCTGTATTTACAGCAATAATGGCAACTTGTTCATGGATTAGCGTGTCTGCAGGTCCTGTTCCATTTACTTTACAGACTTTTGCAGTTTTTGTAACAGCAGCTTTACTTGGCACTAAGAGAGGCACAATAGCAGTTGTGGTTTATATTTTACTTGGAATAATTGGTGTACCTGTATTTGCAGGACTAACAGGCGGCCCATCAGTAATCGCAGGTCCAACAGGCGGCTTCATCGTAGGCTTTATTTTAACAGCAATTATTATTGGTTTATTAATGAATTTAACAAATGGAAAAAGCGAAGTTGTTAAACTTGTTATTACAGTAGTTGCAATGGTATTAGGCGATGTAGCATGTTTTGCAATAGGAACAGTTTGGTTTATGGTTGTAACAAATAATACAGTAGCAGTTGCTTTAACATACTGTGTTATTCCATACATTATTCCAGATATTGCAAAAATAGTTGTAGCAACAATTATTGCAAACAGAGTTAAGAAATATGTGCAGATATTCAATTAGACCACACCATTTATTATGCCTTCAGTTTTTTGAAGGAAAAGGGTATAGCAATGGATTTGTGGAAAATATGACAAAAATTCATAATGAAATGTTAAGTAAGAATCCTTATGTTGAACTAACAGAAGGGGCAGATGATATATGCGAAAACTGTCCTAATAATGAAAATGGAATATGTACTCAGGAAAAATCAGTTTCAGGTAATGATAGACGCACATACGAAGCAATAGAGGATGAACTGAAAAAACAAAAAGGTGACCTTACATGGAACCAATTAACAGATATGGTTCACAAGTACATTATTGATGTTAATAAGTTACGGGCAGTTTGCGGAGTATGTCGATGGTCAGATATATGTGATTCTTACAACAAAAATAAATAATATTAAGAAAATCTCTTTGTACAGAAGACAACCAATCTGTATGGAGAGATTTTTTATATATAATGGATAGAAAATAAAAAATATGTTAGTATATACACTAGAGATTTTTGACAAAGAGAGGTAGACAATGGAAGTAAAAGACTTACAACAATACGAAATTATTATAAATAAGCATATTGAAGAAGTTAATTCAAATGCATACTTACTAAAACATAAAAAAACAGGTGCAAGAGTTGTTATCTTATCAAACGATGATGACAATAAAGTTTTTAATATTGGTTTTAGAACACCGGTAACAGATGACACAGGAGTTCCACATATTATAGAACATACTGTTTTATGTGGTTCAGACGATTTTCCGGTAAAGGAACCATTTATGGAATTAGTTAAAGGTTCACTTAACACATTCCTTAATGCAATGACATATCCTGACAAAACAGTTTATCCTGTGGCAAGTTACAACAACAAAGATTTTAACAATCTTATGCATGTTTACATGGATGCTGTTTTTCATCCGAATATTTATAAGGAAGAAAACATCTTTAAGCAGGAAGGCTGGCATTACGAATTAGAAAATAAAGATGATAACATTACAATAAACGGTGTTGTATATAATGAAATGAAGGGAGTATTCTCATCAGTTGACGGTTTAGGTGCAAGAGTTTCACTTCAATCATTATTCCCGGACAACGGCTACAGTAATGAGTCAGGTGGAGATCCTGATTTTATACCTGAATTAACATATGAACAGTATTTAGATTTCCATAGAAAATATTATCATCCATCAAACAGCTATATTTATTTGTATGGAGATATGGATGTAGTTGAAAGATTACAGTGGATAGATGAAAATTATTTATCAAAATACGATTATTTAGAAGTTGATTCAGAAATAAAATATCAAAAGCCTTTTGATAAGCCGGTAACAGTTACAAAGGAATATGCAATTTCAGATAGTGAGAACGAAGATGAAAGTGCAGTCTTAATTTCCAACTTTGTAATTGGCGACAACTTAGATACGGAGTTAAGTATCGCTTTTCAGATTTTAGAATATGCAATAATGGAAATGCCGGGAGCCCCACTTAAGCAGGCTTTAATTGATGCAAAGATAGGAAAAGATATTTCAGGCTCATACGAGGATGATGTTTTACAGCCAATTTATACAATTACAGCTAAATATGCTAATCAAAAGGACAGTGACAGATTTAATGAAATAATTAATAATTCATTAAAAGAAATTGTTAAGAACGGTATTGACAAAAATGCTTTACGTGCAGGTCTTAACAGTTTGGAATTTAAAGAAAAAGAAGCTGACTTTGGAGGCTTCCCAAAAGGCTTAATTTGGGGACTTAATTTAATGGGTGCCTGGATTTACAATGAAGAAAATCCATTTGCAAGTTTGGAAACAAACAGGATTTTTGATTTGTTAAGAGAAAAAATTGACACAGATTATTTTGAAAAAATTATAGAAAAATACATGATTAACAATAATCATCGTTCAACTGTAATTATGGAACCTAAAAAAGGTTTAACAGAGGAAAAAGAAAAGCAGTTAGAAGCAAAACTTAAGAGTCTAAAAGACTCAATGACAGATGAAGAGATTGAAGCGTTAATTATTAAAACAAAGGAATTAAAGAATTATCAGGAAACACCTTCAACACCGGAGGAACTTGAGACAATACCTTTATTGGAAATTGAAGACATTAATGAAAGTCCAAGACCATTTATTTACAATGAAGAAAAGTTGCCTGAGTTTACGGCAGTATATAATGAATTATTTACTAATGGTATTGGATATTTGGATGTGACATTTAATTTCGAAAAATTGCCAATTGATTATGTTCCGTATGTAGGTTTGTTTAAATATGTTTTAAGTTACATGGATACAGAAAGAACTTACACAGACTTAAATACTGACATTGATATGAATCTTGGTGGTTTAGGTTTTGGAACGGGAATTTATGTAAACAGTTATAACAATGCATCAAAATACCAGATGGAAGTTCATACAAAAGCCCTTTACGACAACCTTGAGAAAGCAGTAAACATAATTGAAGAAGTTCTTACAAAAACAAAATTTGATGATTACAAACGTCTAAAAGAAATTTTAGAAGAAACAAAGTCAAGACTAAATAAGTCAATTATTCAGTCAGGTAATGTTGCAAGTAGAATGAGAACCATGTCTTACTATGGCAGCGAGTCATATATTAGGGAATTATTATCAGGCATTGCTTTTTACAAGTTTGTTGAAGAACTGCTAGATGATTTTGATAATAAGAAGGAAGAAATAGCGAAGAAGATTTCTGATACGGTTAAATATGTATTTAGAAAAGACAACATAACTATTAACTACGCAGGAAATAAGGAAAGCTTTGAAAAAGTAAAAGCTTTAGTTTCAAATCTTCAGCAGAAAATGAATGAGCCTGTAGACTTTAAAGAATCATTTGACGGCTGGACTTTTGAAAAGAACGAAAAGAATGAAGGCTTCACTACTTCAGGTCAGGTTCAGTATGTGGCACGTTGTGGTAATTACAAGGACAGCACAGATGAACAATTCGACGGTAGCATGCAGGTTTTATCAAGCATTATGAGTAGCGAATACCTGTGGAATAACATTAGAGTATTAGGTGGTGCTTATGGTTGTGGCTGCTCTGTAAGCAGAGGAGGCGACATTATATTTACATCTTACAGAGATCCAAATTGTAAGAGAACAAGTGATGTTTACTTAGATGCACCCAACTATATTGAGAATTTCCAAGCAAGTGAAAGGGAAATGAGAAAATATATTATCGGTACAATAAGTGGCATGGACACCCCAATGAGTGCGGCGGACAGAAGTGGAAGAGAATTTGCAAGCTACATGGCACAGGTTAAATTTGAAACATTAGCTAATGAACGAAAAGCAGTGCTTACAACAACTGTTGAAAAAATAAGAAGTCTGGCACCTAAATTTAAGAAGGCGTTGGATAAAAATTACATTTGTGTAGTTGGTGGAAAAACTGCAATAACAAGAGACCGGGAAATTTTAAAAGAAGTAAAGGAATTAGGATAAGAGGTACAAATGGATAAGAATTTTAAATCAGGATTTGTTGCATTAATCGGTAGACCAAATGTAGGTAAGTCAACTTTAATGAATCAAATCATTGGACAAAAAATAGCAATTACATCAAAGAAACCACAGACAACAAGAAACAAAATTCAAACAGTTTATACATGTGATAAAGGGCAAATTGTTTTCTTGGACACACCGGGAATTCACAAGGCAAAAAATAAACTTGGTGAATACATGGTTAATGTGGCAGAAAAAACATTAAAAGAAGTTGATTTAATTATGTGGTTAGTTGAACCTGATACTTTTATTGGAGCAGGTGAACAGCACATTGCAGAACAGTTAAAGAACATTGACGTTCCTGTTATTTTAGTAATCAACAAAACAGATACAGTAAAGCAGGAAGAAATTCTTAAGTTTATTGATGCCTACAGAAAGATAATGGATTTTGATGAAATTATTCCAGCATCAGCTCTTAAAGGAAATAATGTGGATACAGTTATTGAGCAGATTTTTAAATATCTTCCTGAAGGACCAATGTATTACGATGAAGATACTGTTACAGACCAACCAATGAGACAGATTGTTGCCGAACTTATAAGAGAAAAAGCCCTTCATGCATTAGATGAAGAAATTCCACATGGTATAGCTGTAACAATTGAGCGAATGAAGAAAAGACGTCACAAGGACATTTATGATATTGAGGCAACTATCGTTTGCGAAAGAGATTCTCACAAGGGAATTATTATTGGCAAAAAAGGCAGCATGCTAAAGAAAATCGGCACAAATGCCAGATACGAAATTGAACAGCAACTTGACATGAAAGTAAATTTACAACTTTGGGTAAAAGTCCGTAAAGACTGGCGTGACAGCGAATTGCTAATGAAAAATTATGGCTACAAGGAAGAAAGATAATTAAATAATGCATACAAAATCTTCTATTGTAAATCCTAACTATATAGATGCGGGTGTCAAAACACTGTGATTATAATTAAACGGATTGTTACGTGCAAAGCACTCTCATAATCCTATCTTTTGACACTATAATCATACAACTATTTACAGGGAGGATAAGATGGATAATTTAGAGAGTTGGAGAATGTTTGAATCCACAGGAAAAATAGATGATTATTTACAGTATGCTAAAGAGAAAAAAATTAATAAAGCAAGAGAAAATTTTATTTCAAAAATAGAAGGCGAAAGAAATGGTAGAGACAATAACAGCGGTAGGTATGGTGATTTCAGCGACACCTATAAGTGAATACGATAAAAGACTTGTAATACTCACAAAAGAGTTTGGTAAAATAACAGCTTTTGCAAGAGGTGCAAGAAAGCCTACAAGCCCATTTCTTGGTGGCAGTCAGCCAATGGCTTTTGGAGAGTTTACATTGTATAGAGGGAGAAATGCATATACAGTTACGGCAATGAAAATTAATGAGTATTTCAGCAACTCCATGAATGATATTGACAGTATGTATATGGGAATGTATTTTTTAGAACTTGCCGACTATTATGGAAGAGAAGGCATAGAGGCGAAAGATACATTAGAGCTTTTGTATATTGCAATGAAACAGCTAAGCAAAAAAGCCATTCCCATTGACCTGATTCGATGTATATATGAATTGCGTACGTTGGTCATTAACGGTGAGTATCCAAATGTTTTTAATTGTGGAAAATGCGGTAACACAGAAAATCTTGATTACTTTGATTTGGAACACAATTCGGTAATTTGCAGTAATTGCCATGGCAAAATACGCAAAAACAAGATTCTTAATCCGTCAACTGTATATGCATTACAGTATATTGTAACAGCAAAAATAAATAAGCTTTTCTCATTTAATGTAAAAGAAGAAGTATTAGCGCAACTAAAACAGGTAATTGAGAGCTACATAAATAAGATAATTCATAAAAAATTTAATTCTTTAGAATTTCTGGAAAATTTATATTGAAATTAGTTCTCATAAAGTTTAAAATTACTATTTAGGTATGCAAAAATACAGGAGGGACATTATGAGATATATTTTAAAGAGGGTTTGTGCGTTGTCATTAGTGCTTGCCATGATTTTAAGTTTTACAGCCTGTGGAAAAAAGGTTGGGGACATTAAGTTAGACAGTGGCGTTAATGCAATTTACATTGATGAGGATGGCGCAGTCAGCTACGGCGTAACAGAGAAGTTCGCTGACAAAGACTATGACAAAGATGCGCTTGAAAAATACATTAATGATGAAGTGAAAAAATACAACAGTAGTAGTACAGCATCAGTTGATGATGCTATTTCAGTGGATAAGTTTGAAGTTGAAGATAAAGAAGCTTATTTGATTTTAAAACTAGCTACAGTGTATGATTTTAATTCATATATACAGAATTACAACAAAGCAGAAGAGGGTACTTTTTATGCAGGAACAATTGCAGAGCGAGGTGACTGCAAAATAAAAGGTGAATTTACTTCTCCTGACAAAAAGGAAACATTAAAGGCAAAAGAAATCAAGAAAATGAGCAATGCCAACATTCTAATAGTAGATTCAAAATACAAAGTGGAAATTGGCAATGATGTAAAATACATTAGCTCAAATTGCAAAGTAGATGAAGATGGAATTGTAACAACTTCTGACAAGGAAATGAGTTACATTGTATATTAAATGTTAATGTAAAGCTAAATGGCTTATAAACAATACATAAAAATGGAGGATTTTATAATGGAAAAGACAATGGATAAGATTGTAGCATTGGCAAAGAGCAGAGGATTTGTTTATCCGGGTTCAGAAATTTATGGAGGTTTAGCTAATACTTGGGATTATGGAAATCTTGGTGTTGAATTAAAAAACAACGTAAAGAGAGCCTGGTGGAAAAAATTCGTACAGGAAAATCCATACAACGTTGGTGTTGATTGTGCTATTCTTATGAACTCACAGACATGGGTAGCATCAGGACATTTAGGAAGTTTCTCTGATCCATTAATGGATTGTAAGGAATGTCACGAACGTTTTAGAGCAGACAAGTTAATTGAAGATTACATGGCAGACAACGGAATTGAAATTGAAGAATCAGTTGATGCATGGTCACATGAGCAGATGGCTTCATACATTGAGGAAAAGAATATTTGTTGTCCATCATGTGGAAAACATAATTTTACAGACATTAGAGAATTTAACCTTATGTTTAAAACATTCCAGGGTGTTACAGAAGATGCTAAGAATACAGTATATTTAAGACCTGAAACAGCTCAGGGTATATTTGTAAACTTCAAGAATGTACAGAGAACATCAAGAAAGAAAATTCCATTTGGTATTGGTCAGATTGGTAAGTCATTTAGAAACGAAATCACACCGGGTAACTTTACATTTAGAACAAGAGAATTCGAACAGATGGAACTTGAATTCTTCTGTGAACCTGATACAGATTTAGAATGGTTTGAATACTGGAGAGGTTTCTGTCGTGACTGGTTACTTAATCTTGGAATTAAGGAAGACGAAATGAGATTAAGAGACCATGAAAAAGAAGAATTATCATTCTACTCAAAGGCAACAACTGATATTGAATTCTTATTCCCATTTGGTTGGGGCGAACTTTGGGGTATTGCTGATAGAACTGATTATGATTTATCAAGACACATGGAAACTTCAAAAGAAGATTTAACATACTTTGATGATGAAAAGCATGAAAGATATGTGCCATACGTTATTGAACCATCACTTGGTGCAGACAGAGTAACATTAGCATTCCTTTGTGCAGCATACGATGAAGAAGAAATTGGAACACCTGAAAAGCCTGACACACGTACAGTTCTTCATTTTCATCCTGCAATTGCACCTGTTAAGATTGGAGTTCTTCCATTATCAAAGAAATTAAATGAAGGTGCAGAAAAAGTATTTGCTGAACTTAGCAAATATTACAACTGTGAATACGATGACAGAGGAGCTATCGGTAAGAGATATCGTCGTCAGGATGAAATCGGTACACCTTTCTGCGTAACATACGACTTTGATTCAGAAGAAGATGGAGCAGTTACAGTTCGTGACCGTGACACAATGGAACAGGAAAGAATTAAGATTGAAGATTTAAAAGCATACTTTGAAGAAAAGATGGCATTTTAAATAATAAGTCATAAAGAAAGTAAATGATAAATATCTTAAATATTGAAAAATAAATAGCTTAAATAATATTAAGCGATAGAGAATACTAGATGATGTTTAATATTAAAGATAAAAATATTTAAGATATTAATATTAAAGATAACACTAGCTGAAGCAGACAGCTAATATCGAAACTGTTTAAGATTTTTTGAAATCAACAGTAAAGATATGGCTGTCTGTTTTTGTGTAGCGAAGAAATCTTTTTTATTTTCCGTTATATCAAAAAGCTAATCAAACAGGTGTGAAACAACATAAAGAGAAAAATCAAAAATCCCATAAAATAGCATATTGAAACGATTTTATACAACTTTCATAAAAATAATAAAAATTATTTGTATAAATATTACAATATACATTTAGGGGTAAAATGTTATAATTTTTACAGGATTGTGATAGTGCAAAACTGTAACGATTCACACGATTAGGATTAGAAGAATTACTTAATCTAATCCATACAGGGAAATTGAAAGAATACTTTGGAGTTACCTACCATACATGAAAATATACTAATGCACAACATGCCGAAAGTTATGCATTTTATTACGAAATGAGGTAGTTTAATGGAACCAACAATCAAAATGATTCAGACAAGGGAATTTATTCTGTTGCGTATAAGAATCCCAACGGACAGATTATTGTTGTAGTTCAAAATGAACTAAGCAAACGTCACAGACTTGCAGTGGCAGTGGATGGTAAGGGTATTAATACTGAAGTACCTGCACATTCAATTACAACATTTATAGTTGACAAATAATACGCAAAAACCCCTTATAACAAAGGAAAAAAGTGGAATTTTTTATTGACTATAAAAGTGCGTATGTTATAATTAACTTTAGGTGCAAATGCGCCCTTTTTCAGCCTGTAAATTTACACAGGAATATTATTAAAAAGACTGGGCGGCATCAAAAATAGAGTGTATGAGTTACTTATGATGGCCATATTCCATAGGACTCATGACATAAAATACTAATTAATTAGGAGGAAAGAAACATGGCAAACAAATGGGTATACCTTTTTAGCGAAGGTAATGCTAACATGCGTGAACTTCTTGGTGGTAAGGGTGCTAACCTTGCAGAAATGACAAGCTTAGGACTTCCAGTACCTCAGGGATTCACAATCACAACAGAAGCTTGTACTCAGTATTATGAGGATGGCAGAGAAATCAATGAAGAAATTCAGAGACAGATTAACGAATACATCGTTAAGATGGAAGAAATCACAGGAAAGAAATTCGGTGATAAGGAAAATCCTTTACTTGTTTCTGTTCGTTCAGGAGCTAGAGCTTCAATGCCAGGTATGATGGATACAATCCTTAACCTTGGTCTTAACGAGACAGTAGTAGAAGCTATTGCTGAAAAATCAGGAAATGCTCGTTGGGCTTGGGACTGCTACAGAAGATTCATTCAGATGTACTCAGACGTAGTTATGGAAGTTGGTAAGAAATACTTTGAAGAACTTATCGACAAAATGAAAGCTGACAGAGGTGTTAAGCAGGACGTTGAACTTACAGCAGAAGATTTAAAGGAATTAGCTGGACAGTTCAAGGCAGAATATAAAGAAAAAATCGGCGAAGACTTCCCAGATGATCCTAAGGAACAGTTAATGGGTGCTGTTAAAGCCGTATTCCGTTCATGGGATAACCCACGTGCTAACGTTTACCGTCGTGACAACGATATCCCTTATTCATGGGGAACAGCTGTTAACGTACAGTCAATGGCATTTGGTAACATGGGTGATGACTGTGGTACAGGTGTTGCATTTACAAGAGATCCAGCAACTGGTGAAAAGAAGCTTATGGGTGAATTCTTAAAGAATGCTCAGGGTGAAGACGTTGTTGCCGGTGTTAGAACACCAATGCCAATCGCTCAGATGGAACAGGAATTCCCAGAAGCATTCAAAGAATTTGTAAAGGTTTGTGAAACACTTGAAAACCATTACAGAGATATGCAGGATATGGAATTCACAGTTGAAAATAGAAAATTATATATGTTACAGACAAGAAATGGTAAGAGAACAGCTCAGGCTGCTTTACAGATTGCTTGTGACCTTGTTGATGAAGGTATGAGAACTGAAGAAGAAGCTGTAGCTATGATCGATCCTAGAAACTTAGATACATTACTTCATCCACAGTTTGATGCTGCTGCTCTTAAGGCTGCTACACCAGCTGGTAAGGGACTTGGTGCTTCACCTGGTGCTGCTTGTGGTAAGATTGTATTTACAGCAGATGATGCTGAAGCTTGGAATGCAAGAGGAGAAAAGGTTGTTTTAGTTCGTCTTGAAACATCTCCAGAAGACATTACAGGTATGAAGGCTTCACAGGGTATCTTAACAGTTCGTGGTGGAATGACATCTCACGCAGCCGTAGTTGCTCGTGGTATGGGTACTTGCTGTGTATCTGGTTGTGGAGATATCACAATGGATGAAGAAAACAAGAAATTCACATTAGCTGGAAAAGAATACCATGAAGGAGATTACATTTCAATCGATGGTTCAACAGGTAATATTTATGATGGTATCATTGAAACAGTTGATGCTACAATCGCTGGAACATTTGGACGTATCATGGGATGGGCTGACAAGTACAGAACTCTTAAGGTTAGAACAAATGCTGATACACCAGCAGATGCTAAGAAAGCTAGAGAACTTGGTGCAGAAGGTATCGGTCTTTGTCGTACAGAGCATATGTTCTTCGAAGAAGACAGAATTGCTGCATTTAGAGAAATGATTTGTTCTGATACAGTAGAAGAAAGAGAAGCAGCTCTTGAAAAGATTCTTCCATATCAGCAGGGAGACTTCGAAGCTTTATATGAAGCTCTTGAAGGATGTCCAGTAACAATCAGATTCTTAGATCCACCTCTTCATGAATTCGTACCTACAGAAGAAGCTGACATTAAGAAGTTAGCAGACGCTCAGGGCAAATCAGTAGAAGAAATCAAGGCTATCATTGATTCACTTCACGAATTCAACCCTATGATGGGACACAGAGGACTTCGTCTTGCAGTTACATATCCTGAAATTGCTAAGATGCAGACTAAGGCAGTTATCCGTGCAGCTATCAATGTTCAGAAGAAACATTCTGATTGGACAGTTAAGCCTGAAATCATGATTCCATTATCATGTGATGCTAAGGAATTAAAATATGTTAAGGATATCGTTGTTGAAACAGCTGATGCTGAAATCGCAGCAGCAGGTGCTGAACTTGAATATCAGGTTGGTACAATGATCGAAATCCCTAGAGCAGCATTAACAGCTGACGAAATCGCTAAGCAGGCAGACTTCTTCTGCTTCGGTACAAACGATTTAACACAGATGACATACGGATTCTCAAGAGATGATGCTGGTAAGTTCTTAGATGCTTACTATGATGCTAAGATCTTCGAAAACGATCCATTTGCTAAGTTAGATCAGGTTGGTGTTGGTAAGTTAATGGAAACAGCTATCAAGCTTGGTAAGCCAGTTAACCCTAACCTTCACGTAGGTATCTGTGGAGAACACGGTGGAGATCCATCTTCAGTAGAATTCTGTCATAAGATTGGTCTTGATTATGTATCATGTTCACCATTCCGTGTACCTATCGCAAGATTAGCAGCAGCTCAGGCTGCTATTGCTAACAAGTAATACACTGACTAGTAAAAAGAATATAATTACTTAAATAATGAACTCCTGTATATCAGAAATGGTATGCAGGAGTTTTTATAAAAATAATATGATAAAGAGTGGTTCAAAAATGAAAACGAAAATCTATTATGAAAGTCAGACAAATTGGACAAAGGATGACTATTATTATTTACATCGTTACCTTCATAGGATGTTATTTTATTATGAAAAGTATTCGCAGGAAATAAGAATGTTAAATATAGAAAAAATGTCAGCAGAAACAAAGGTATTAATGTATTGTATTATAAAATACTACAATTATGATTTTCTGTTTGATAAATATGAAAATTTATCTAAATTGACTGAAACAAAACCGTTGAAAAATAAGCTAGTGTTAGATGATAGCACAGTTTCAGAAAATGACATATATAAACAGATGAATGTAATTTATTGAGGGAGAAATATGAAAGAAAGTAATATAAAGATATTTGAAAAAGCACTATTACTATGAGATGAACAATTGGAAAAGAAAAATCACGACACAATTGTAATAAAAGCGATAGGTGGTTTTGCAATGTTATATAATGGCATAAGAGAGCATGGTTATACAATAGATATTGATTCTCTAACAGTAGAATTTGATGAAGAAGTAAAAAATCTTATTAAGCAAATCGGAATAGATATGGATTTGGATGAAGAATGGTTAAATACTGATTGTGCTACATTGAATGGCTTTCTATCCGGATTAGAGCCTATTATTGAATGGGAAAAAGTAAAAAGATATAACAGAATAGATTTGTATTTTGCAGATAATTGGGGATTAATTGAGACGAAAGCAAAGGCAATACATGATGGTGGTTTGGTTCCAAGAAAAACAGATAAAAAAGATTTATTACTTTTGTTAAAAATAGTAAATATTAATAATATTGATGAAGTAAAACAGAATAAAAGATTAAAATTTATTAAAGAAAAATATGAAAGAAGTTCTATGTATCTTGATAACATAAAAGAGTGGTAACAAAACTAAAAGATTAAATAGGAGTAAAGATATGTGTAAACTTTGCAAATGCGATACAGTTAAACAAAGTACTACAACTCATGTTATTAATTACAAAAATAGTATCATTGTAATTAAAAATGTTCCTTGTGAAGAATGTGAGCCAGCAATAGTAAGACTGCTCACTGATGCCATTTGCATCAAGCCACTGCTTGGCAGTCATTCCTTCCGGTCTTGGCATGCACTGCGTGATGATGTTTTTCCAGCTTTGTTTGCGAACTTCGCGTGTACATTTATCCATAGCTTTTAGCCTCCTATAAAAAATTTAAAAACTACATTGAGTTTTTAGATTTCTTATAATATGGCATAAAGTCAATCATCTGTTAAGGCGGGTGGTTTGACGTTTACTAATAAAAACTGCAATAAGTCTGAAAAAACGGAAATAACTCCGAGTTTTTGTCATGAAATAAGTATGATAAATTAAATATTTTTTTATAAACTTGCATTTAGTCTAAAAATTTGAGTAAAATGTTCTGTATTTGCGGGAACTATCTTATGAAATTGCATTTTCTTTTAAAACAGGAACTTTTAATTTGATTCGGTCAAAATTTCCGTTTTCGGAAAAATTTAATAAAAAAGAGTTATAGATTGTTTATTTATTCATTAGTTAACAAGAGAGATAAGAAATCTAATTAACCAGATTCCTTATCTCATAGAAAAACTATTATTTATAGTTAATATACTATACATAAAAAGAACATCTTGATTATCAAATTTTATATAACTATTCAGAATCCTTGAAGAAACATATCTAATATCAATAACAGTAATCTTCCTATAACCATCTATTAATAGAGGAACTAAACTACTGCCATAAGAATCACGAAAAACAATTAATTCTTTATTACTATTTGAAGTAGGATTAACAATATCTATAATAGAAGATGCTCCTGATAAATATATATCATATTTATCTAATGATTTTATTTTATCATAATCATATATTTTTGTATATTTTTTAGTTTCGTTTTTTATGAGTTATATGTACATACCTATGGTCATTCCATAAAAATTAGATAAAGAACTAGATTTTAACCAAGTCTAGCATGATTATCTTATGTTATCCGCAATATTTATAAAATCAAATTTAAAATATCAATTTTTTGTCTCTATATCTATATCTATATCTATATCTATATCTATATCTATATCTAGTCAAATCATATCTTCCATATCCCAGTCTTTCAAGTAGTCTAAGCATCTAAGCATTAGATAGATTACTCTATCTGCCAAATCATACCCTCCATATCCCAATCATTCTCGAGTAAGTAGAAGACTTGGCATCTCATCCCCAAATCCTCCCACCTTCTCTTAATTCATTCTCTCCAGCCACGGCACAGAAGCCATTGCCCCCAATAAGGCATATTTGTGGTCTCGGAGCAAGGTTTGGATGCGAGCGCATGAGCGAACATTCAAACCGCCGCGACTA
>OLSI01000304.1_pt1 | contig 41746 bp, 40 predicted proteins | sample 1672661 | NCBI WGS metagenome assembly OLSI01 (sample SAMEA3136711, study PRJEB25190) | human gut metagenome | biome: human gut; feature: human-associated habitat; material: faeces | place: Austria | collected 2013 | reverse complement strand
CCTCGGAGCTGCCGCCGAGCGTTCCGCCGCCAAGGTCAAGGGTAACGACCTTCAGTCCGTCAGAGCTCAGTGTGTCAGGGTTCAGGATTTCAAGCACGGGGCGGAAACTGACGAGCGGGAGGAAGTCCGTAGCATCGTCGTCGTTCCAGCGTCGGCCCGAATCGTACCCGCGAATCGCACGGAGCGACGAGTTGTATCTTGTTGTGTCCTGCCCCCACGAATATATGCCATTCCAGTTTTTGATGTAGCCGCTGTCCTTGTCCAGTATCCTGTCCCATTCGTTGCTTTGGGGCGTACCGCGTTCTGAATCACCCGAGCCTCTGTTATCACTTCCCACGGACGGCGCACGCAGTGTATAGTTCACACCTCCTGTGGCATAGTCCTTGCCGAAAATCAGACCTGCGGTATTCAGGTCATCCCAGCTTACCGTATGCGTTACGGCATAGTCCGCAATGAATAGGCTGTGGGGATATTTATTCTTCTGAGCATACTCCTCGGTGGTTGCCATTTCCGATGTGAGCTTATAAGCGTTGACCGTGCCTGCATAGGTAAAAGGCACATAATGCAGGGTGCTGTCCGGCAGATTGCTGTTTACCGTTCCGGGGATGTTCATCGCCGAAAGGTCAAAATAGTATCTGCCACCAGGGGCGAGGGTAAACTGCTCGTCAGGCTGACTTTCCACCGTCAGCGTGACATCCGCAAAAGCACTTGCAAGGTCGGTCTTGCAGTCACCGTTATACTGCTCGCTGAATACCTTCATGGTATAGTCGCCCGGTGCAATGTCAGACGGGATTTTGATTTCAACCGTTCCGCTTTTGGCAGTAGGTTGTGCTACTCTGCCGTAATACTGTGCGCCGTTGTTATCCGCCAGGATGACAGAGATATATTCATTTTTCCCTGTGGTCGCCCCTTTGTAATTCAGCGTAACGGTATCGTCGGGGGCGGCGCTGACAGTTTTTTCCGTTACAGCAAAATTGCGTCTACTATCTAAAAGCGTCAATTTCCACTCGTTTCCGCTGTATTTGGAAACTTCTGCCAATCCTCCGTCAGGCTTTCCGCCCACGGCGGCAGATGCAAAAAGGACAGAGTTCAGATTTAAGTTAAAAGCGGGACGAACAGTCCGATGATTATTGAAAATGAGGACAGAGAAACCAGAGTATTGGACAGAACCCTCACTACGCACGACGGCGAGACGATATTTATCGGAGCCGGGGGAGCGCAGCCACCAACCGCTATCCACCCAATTCGGATGTGCAGGATTCAAGGCACGCAGATCGTTGTTTACAGCAATAGCCTCTTTTGCGGAAAGTGGCCAGAATACAGCGTTATCCACCTGCCCTCCCGCTACACAGTCGGTATTCTCTCCGTCGTAACTTCCGCTTGTCAGCGTCCGTTTCTTTACGGCAGCATTTTCTTCTGTCGTCAGCTTTTCCGCAAGCGCATCTATTGTGGCTTTCAAATTACTCGGTGCGTATTCGTTGTTTAATATGGTATCGACAAATGGTATAACCCCCATAGCGCCTGCCGCAAGCAGGGTAATATCCCCCTTTGAGCTTGTAACACCGCTTCCGTCATAGCCGATAACTCGCCATGCAGCGGGATTATTTTCATGGTTTTGCCCGAAATACACAGTCGGTGCGGTCGCTGTGTTTACATTTTTACTTAACACACTTAGTGGATCTGCACCAAGCTGTATCGCAGCAGAGCCCTCTGTCCCAACCTCCTCGGCGAATACGCTTATCGGCGTAAGGCAGAGCATCATGCATAAAGTCAGCAGGATACTAAGTATTCGTTTTTTCATTTTTCGCCACCTCCGTTATATAAATTTAATCAAGAGCGGTTATTGTAATAGTACCTCTAAAGCCACCGAGATAAGTATTGTATGCCGAATTTTCAAACCACAACTGCAATGTAATGTCTTTATTTGACGCATCATACATTCTGTTGAAATTAAAGGAATGTTGATCATTGGTATACGGTATTTTTGCCCCGTCCCTTTTTATTCGTGTAAGCTCCCTGCACAGATCGTCATCATAACCGTCTGTCATCTGAATAGAGTAATTGCCGCTTTTGTTAGCTTCGTTTGAACCGACTTCGAGAGAACCGCTTAAGCAGACATTGTAAATATGTCCTTTTTTGAGTGTAATATTATTCATGTAGGATGAAATCAAGCCGCCCTTGTTTATTTTTTGGTAGACAGTAATATTGGCACGACTGTTATTCTTCAGTACTACTTTAATCGGAGAGGCCGCCTCTCCGTAAAAATATCCCGAACAGCTGCCGTTCTGACCTGCGTCACCCTTGTCGCCTTTATCTCCTTTGTCACCCTTTTCGCCTTTTTCACCGTCAACACCTGTGGCTTTCACTCCCGTATCGGTTGTTCCTATCCACCAGTTGCCGTTTTCGCCGATGAACGGGGTGTTGCCGTCTTTGCCGTCAGCGCCGTTTTGTCCGTTTGTTCCGTCCTTACCATCAGCACCGTCTTTGCCGTCAACACCATCTTTACCGTCAACACCGTCTTTGCCGTTTATACCGTCCTTGCCGTCTGCGCCGTCAAGCCCTTTCAAAATTGAAAGATCGTAAAGGTTAAGCCATGTTTCATCTCCGACATAACGCCACTGTAGGTTATTTTCATTTACACGGAACTCAGGTGTTTTTCCGTTTGCTCCGTCCTTACCGTTCTGTCCGGCATCTCCTTTATCTCCCTTGTCGCCTTTTTCACCGTCAACACCTGCGGCTTTTACGCCAATGTCGGTCACTCCGAGCCACCAGTTGCCGTTTTCACCGATGAACGGAGTATCACCGTTTTTGCCGTCAATACCATCGACACCGTTCTTTCCGTCGATTCCGTCTTTTCCGTCAAGACCTTTCAAATTTGAAAGATCGTAAAGATTTAACCATATTTCGTCACTGACATAACGCCATTGAAGATTGTTTTCATTTACACGGAACTCCGGTGTTTTTCCGTTTGCTCCGTCCTTACCGTTCTGCCCTGTGGGTCCCTTTATATCGGAAATGGCAACAAGGTTTTGCCAGTCTTCTCCCTCATAGCGCCACTGTATATATTCTGTTGTTCTTTGTACCTCTATGTTTTTGCCGTCAATGCCGTCTTTACCGTCAGTACCGTTTATTCCGTCAGCACCGTCTTTTCCGTCAGCACCGTCTTTGCCGTCAATGCCGTCTTTACCGTCAGTACCGTTTATTCCGTCAGCACCGTTTTTACCGTCAATACCGTCTTTGCCGTCAATACCGTCTTTGCCGTCAAGACCGTTCTTTCCGTCAACGCCGTTTTTACCGTCAGTACCGTTTATTCCGTCAGTACCATTTTTGCCGTCAGTGCCGTCTTTGCCGTCAAGACCGTTCTTTCCATTAGTACCGTCTTTGCCGTCAACGCCGTTTTTACCGTCAAGACCGTCTTTTCCGTTAAGACCGTTTTTTCCGTCAGTACCTCTGAGCGTGTTAAGAGCTACAAGATCGTGCCATTCCTCTTCGGCGGTATCTCTCCATTGGATTGCTGTGCCGTTGTTTCGCACCTCCGGCAACAGGGTTTTGCTATTTTCCGCCTTGCTGCATACGGCAGCAAATGCAATGCAAAGTACGATGCAAAGCACAAGACAAAGTGCGGTAGTAATACAGTATATTCGTTTTTTCATTTGTCATTGCCTCCTCTCAAATATTGTGAACGGTATTTATCAGCAAACAGGGCAACACCCTGTTTTAAGACCTCCATTTGGGTTTTTAAATAATATTCATCCTCAAACATAGCATAGTGTACACAGGCACGGACAAATATAAAAATGAGCGGTGTAATCACCGTGTACGGAATGCCGATTTTCGGCTCAAGTCGCTTGGCATACTCGGTATAGCGCTCATTTACCCCCTCAAAGAATTTCTTGCCGTGTTCAATATATTTCGGATGGGTATAGACCTGATACATCAGCCGATATTTCTTGCCGTGCTTCTTTGCGGTCCAATACGGAACCTCTTTCACAAATCGAACAACATCCTTCGGGTCGGTGGGAGCTTTTTCCATAAAATCATCCTCGACCTTTTCCATACAGTATGCAGTTGATTCAATAATCAGTTCATCAACACTGTTGAAATAGGAATACAGATTTCCCGTTGTACAGCCACACGCTGCCGCCAAAGCCTTGATGCCCGTACCGGTCAATCCGTTTTCAGCATAGCATTCAAAGCATTTTTCCATTATTTCCCTCTTACGCTCGTTGTGCTGTTCCTCTGTTGTTCTCATAATGTTCGCTTCCTTTTGATAACTAATCGATTAATTAATTATAGTATAGCACAGAGCTACGGTAATTTCAACAATTAATTAAGAAAAAATCGCAAAATATTAAATTTTTATCACATCTGTCGGAAACTTTACTGCTATAGCAGTACCCTTTTCCGAACTCTCTTCCACACGAACTTTACCATTGTGCAGTGCAACGATTTCCCACACCAAAGAAAGTCCCAATCCAACTCCACCGTATTCTCTGCTTCGGGATTTATCCACACGAAAGAAGGGCTGAAAAATACTTTCTCTGTATTGTTCGGGGATGCCGTAGCCGGTATCCGCAACCGTAATAACAAGCTGATTGTCTTTGTGCGTTACGGTAATATTCACTGTACCGTCAAAACGGTTGTAGCGTATAGCGTTTTCGGTCAGATTATATAACAAACGATAAATCAGCGTGTCACTGCCTGTCATAACAGCATCGCCCGTGCTTTCAAGTGTAACATTGTTCTTCTCTGCAAGGGGTGCAAGGTCAGTGAAAATCTCTTCTACCATAGGTCCTATCTCTATGCGGTCGACACACGATACTGTGCGAAGCTCACTCATTTCCAACAGGGTTTTTGTCATTTGCGTCATTCGTTCGGTCTGCTCACGCAACAATCGGAGAAACTCCGCCGTTTCAGGCGATACCTCGGGATGCTCTGCCGAAAAAAGTTCAAGCTGTGCCTGCATAAGCGAAAGCGGTGTGCGCAACTCATGTGCGGCGTTTCCCGTGAACTGTCGTTGAGCGGTAAATCCCTCATCAAGACGGTCAAGCATCAGATTGAACGACTTGACAAACTGTCTCAGTTCAGGCGGAACTTCTTCGGTTATCTTCATATCCGTTAAATTGTTAGGTTGAACCTTTTCAACCCGAGCGGTAAAAGTACGCAGAGGCTTCAGCGCATGCCCGCTTAAAAAATACGCAAGCACACCGCCTAACAATGTTGCCGCCGCCGTAATATACCAATTGGTAGCGATAAAGGATTCCTGTGCTCCGTTAATTACAATAGTCAATTCACGATCAAGCTTTTCGTGTTCGGGATCGAAAAAGTCAGGTTCTCCTTTGTCCGTATCACCGTAACCTGTAACATAAGAGCCTATGGAATCCATATAATGGCTGCCGGAATAGCCGATAAGAACATTCATAAAAATGCAGGTGGCTCCGATAAGGAGTGCAGTCATCAGAGTTATGCGCCATTGCAAGGATAGCTTTTTCATACTTTTTCTTCCTCCATAACATATCCTTCACCAATGCGATTGCGAATCGGGTCATAGCCGAGTGCCGCACGCAGTTTCTTTCGTAATGCAGAAATATGTACTCTTATTGAATTGCTGAAATTGTCAACACTGTTATCCCAAACATGGTCGAGCAGTTCTTCCTGACTGACGGGGCGACCTTGATTAAGAAGTAAATATTCAAGTATTCCGATTTCTTTTCGGGTAAGTGACAGCTCCTGACCGTCAGCAACGGCAACACGGGCTTTGGTGTCAAAAGCAACCTTTCCACAGTTCAAAACAACATTGTTTTGTGTAAACCGACGGCGAGTCAGACTGCGTATTCTTGCCTCAAGCTCCTCCAAATGAAAAGGCTTTGTCAGGTAATCGTTTGCTCCGGCATCCAGCCCCTCCACCTTGTCGGCAACCTCACAGCGTGCCGAAAGAATTAACACTCCGGTATCTCTGTCGGTTTGTCGCAGAGTTCGCAGTACCGTCATCCCGTCTGCACCGGGTAAATTCAGATCAAGTAAAACAAGATCGTACTTTTCTATTCCGAGCAACTCATTTGCTTTGTTTCCGTCATAGCAAAAATCAACGCTGTATGCCAATCTTTTAAGGCTGCGAACAATTGTCTCGCACAGCGCACGCTCGTCTTCAATTACTAAAATACGCATAGAAACTCTCCTTGTTGTGTTTTCATATTTCTTTGATAATTTAATTATATCATTATATCGCTCAGACATAAAGTTTTTGTTAAGTTTTCGTTCTTAACAGGGATTTTACATCCTCTGTGCTACAATGAGAGCACAAAAGAAAGGAGTGACCGAATTGACTCGAAAGAAAAAAGCCGTATTTCAGATCGTACTGATTATCTGCGGAATTACGATGCTGTGTTACGGAGCTCTGCGTGGAGAGGCAGAAACCGTGTTAAGCAAGGCAATCCGGCTGTGTTTGGAGTGTGTGGGAATTGGATAACAAAGAACCGAAGAAAAAAAGAGGCGGTGTATCGCAGTTTCTCTCACGCTTTCGATGGCTTATTCAAGCAGGAGCAACTTTGCTGAGTAATATTCATCTGCCGAATTTATTGAAGGGCAGAATTTATCAAGGCAAAGGAAAGGCTGTTTGCGTTCCGGGACTGAATTGCTATTCCTGCCCTGCGGCATCGGGTGCATGCCCAATCGGCTCGTTTCAGGCTGTGGTGGGTTCGTCAAAATTCAGTTTTTCATATTATATCACAGGATTCCTCATATTGATAGGAGTTCTGCTCGGGCGTTTTATCTGCGGTTTTTTGTGTCCGTTCGGATGGCTTCAAGAACTGTTACATAAGATACCGACAAAAAAGCTTTCCACTAAAAAGCTGAAGCCGCTGACATACATAAAATATGCAGTTTTGCTTTTTGCTGTAGGTTTGTTGCCAATGCTCATTACAAACGATGTGGGTATGGGAGATCCTTTTTTCTGTAAGTATCTTTGTCCTCAAGGGGTACTTGAGGGGGCAATCCCTCTTTCCGCCATTGATTCGGGAATCCGTGCCGCACTGGGTACGCTCTTTTCGTGGAAGCTGGGCATATTGATTACGGTAATCGTACTGAGTGTACTTTTCTACAGACCGTTCTGCAAGTGGCTGTGTCCTCTCGGTGCATTTTATGCATTGCTTAACAAGGTGTCGCTTTTCGGAATGAAAGTAGACAAACACAAATGCATTTCCTGCGGAAAGTGTGCCAAAGTATGCAAGATGGATGTAGATGTAACCAAAACTCCCAACCATACCGAATGCATACGCTGCGGTAAGTGTATCCGTGCCTGTCCTGTCGAGGCGGTCAGCTTTTGCTACGGCTTTGGCAAAGGAAAAGAAAATGATTGTCCCGCTAAAAAAGCGGAAACAGCAAAACAAAAAATTGAAACAGAAATTGAAACAGAAAAGGAGTAAACACCATGAAAACAACAAAAATTTTAACCTTACTGACTGCCTTGATGATGTTGTTAAGCTTTGCCGCCTGTGGCACAGCCAAAGGCAATACGACGAATACTACTGCAAATAAGAAAAGCGAAACGGCTATGCTGACAGCTGTGAATCCGAAAACAAAAGACGAGGCCGCCGACCTGCATCAAAAACTGATGGCACAGGAAAATGCTATTCTTTCCGAAAACAGCGCGCTTTGGGAAAAGGTATTTGCTTCAGCCGATAAAGGTATGGCGATGAATGAGGACGGCAAAAACTACGGCGATTTTCTTCTGAAAACAATTGACGGTATCAAGGATCAATTCAGTGCAGATGAGTTGAAACTGCTTAATAAAGGCGCCGAAGAGATTAAGGAAATTGAAGGAAAGCTGACGGTTTTGGAACAAAAATTTCCCGGATGCGGAGAAAAACCGTCTGATGGAGATATGAGCGTTCCGGCTGAAAACGGTAAGCCCATCGAAAAGGATAATCTGATGAAATTCCCGACATTTGACGGCAAGGATCTTGACGGAAATGAAGTTAAGAGCAGTACGCTTTTTGCAAAAAATACCGTTACTGTAGTAAACTTCTGGTTTACCACCTGCAATCCCTGCGTGGAAGAACTTGCCGATCTGGAAGCTCTGAATAAACAGCTTGCAGAAAAAGGCGGAGCAGTAGTTGGAATCAATTCATTTACACTTGACGGTGACAAAACGGCTATCTCTGACGCAAAGAATATTCTGGCAAAAAAGGGTGTGACCTACAAAAACATTTGGTTTGATTCAAAAAGTAAAGCCGGAGAATTCACATCCGGATTGTACTCCTACCCCACAACTTATGTTGTCGATAAAAACGGTAATATTGTAGGAGAGCCGATTGTCGGTGCAATAACCTCCGAAAAGCAGTCTGAAAAGCTGCAAAAGTTGATTGATCAGGCAATTGCAAACAGCAAGAACTGATGTGTGCCTGTCCCGACAAAGTATCAATAATGCATATTTTCAGGTTCTGTAAATTTTACATATAGATTCCAACAAATATGCAATAATTAAGCCCATATAATTTTTCGTACAACAAAACCTCCTGCAACGGATTTTACTCTGTGCAGGAGGTTTATTCTTATTCCGATATTTTTTATTTCATCATTATATCTGTATAAAAATTTTACATAGCTGTAAAGCGGTTTGTCATCACAATAAATTTGTATTCTGTTCAAGCATTAAAAAAGAGGCTCTTTCGAGCCTCCTTACCGTAAATGTTCTACCCTATTTTATTGTAGAGTTTGTTACTGTCAAAATGCAAATATCAAAACTGCCGATCTGTTATTTTACTTTTCATATTTGACTATATCAAAAAGAATTCAAACGAAATCAATAATGTGTATGGTGATATCATGGCTGATGAGATTAATACACAAAGAAATTTTTTTTGGTCAATTCGGTTTTTACGAATACTATTGACGAAAAAATCACAATGTCGGCAACAAAAGGCTTTGCTGTAATAACTGCTCATATTAAATTCTTCTTGAATGTATTAGATTGATTTTTAGTGATTAAGTGTGTATAATGTATATCGGGAGGTATCTATGGGAAAACAAAATTATTTTTTCAGCGGAATTACGGACATACTGATTCTTGCCATTTTGTGTGAGCATGACAGTTATGTGTATGAAATTGTAAAATTCATAAAAGAAAAATCAAACGGATGCCTGTCCATATCTCAGAACACCGTTTACGCAGTCACCTACAAGCTTGTTAACGAAGGAAAAATCAGCGAATATTCAAAGCTTGTCGGCAAAAAACGCACACGAATTTATTATCATATCGAGGACGAAGGTCGGGCATATTATGAAAACCTTTTGGAGAGTTTTCATAATGCTTACAGCGGTGTAGAGAGTATTTTAAATATTTTAAAAGAGGACAAGGGCAATGAACAATAAAGTTTGCAAGGAATATATTAGGGAAATAAAAACGGTTTTCCCTGTTAAAAGCAAGCAGGAACGGGAGTATATCAAGAATCTGAGCAATGATATTGCGGATTTTTGTGAGCAAGAGAGCATAACCTCTAAGGAAGAATTGTACAACAATTACGGAAGTCCGATTGATGTTGTTTCGCAATATTTTTCAGCAACGGGGATTCCCTATGTTGTCAAGAAAATAAGGACAGGCAAATACATCAAAAGACTTATTGCGGTTGTACTTATTCTTGCACTCATATCAACTGTTACATACTGCATTGTTTTGCATGAAGACCATCAGATTACAAAAAGACAGGAAGCTGTTATAGCCGAAGATGTAATCGAATAGTACAAATTCCGTTCGGATTTTTTTAAAATTTACAGACCGATTTCAAATTTGATTTTGAAGTCGGTCTTTTTTTGTATATACGCTTCTTACACAATGAAAATACATATTCTGATTGTATTGTATCAATAGACATTGTAAAAAGCAATACTTATTAATATTTTCTTTATCTAAAAGTCATATATTCATATCTGCCAATGAAAGCATCAAATACAGCATTTCCATACAAACCCCTCAAATCGCTTATAACGCATTACTTTTCTTTTGTAACTTCATCCAGACCGATAAAGTACATACCTTTTCTTTTAGATTTTTCAAGATGAATCTTTTCGGAATCAACAATCAAATCCGTGTAGAGGTTATTGTCAGTTTCGACAAAACAGAATATTCTGAATTTGCCGAAAGTTATGGTTTTGTCGGCTTTATGTGCAGAATCGGAATATGCGAGAATATCTGTTTCACGATTTGGTACTGCCACAAAAAGAACCTGTTCTCCTGTCTTTTTATCTCTGATTTTGTAACTTCTGATAAATGTGTAATCTTTTGAAAATGAACCGTTGTTAATTTCAATTTGTTCATACACATCAAAATCAGCGTTCCTGTTAATCATAGAAACCCTACCTTTTCGTTTTGTATAAACTGCCGGTGAAATTATTTTCGTTTTATCATTAATCATTAACACAAATTTGCTGTTTGGTAAATCTATTAAGGTATCGTAGACAAAATGTTTAATTAAATTTATATTTATTCTTCTGTTTGTAAAAGCCACTTCTGATTTGACAGATTTGTGATAAAGAGCATCAAGAAATTTTTCTAACAAGTAATAGAGCAGGAAAAAGAAACAAAATATAATAAAACACGCTAACTCGAAAGCAGATCCACCGCGTGCATTTAAAGCAATAACTTCCATATAATCACAACCTACCATTCAGCATACAACTTTCAAAAGAATTATCTTTATTGAGCAACAACACATTTTCGGCAAAATGTAATAACAAACCTGTTTCGGTCGTTATTGGAAATGAACAACCGTATTTCTTGTTATCGTCATTTTGAAAACCGAATTTCAGTACGAACTTATAGTGCCCGAGATTATCGTATTCAGCAAGCCCTATTGAGAAAAATGACTCCGCAGACAAATCAGTATCTTCCCATATTTTTTCAAATAACAAATTATTCATTTTTCCATATCACTTGTTCATTAAGCTTGAAAGTAATTTTTCATACTTTGCATTGATTGTAATTTGCGTTGCGGTATTGAATACAAACGAAGTTACTCCGTCATCACAACCATAATCGTCTATCTGTCTGACGGTGCAAATTCCGTTTTCCAGCGACAACGGTAATCCCGTGATATTCTCATTACCGCTGTGCATCAATTCTATACTTACTATGAAGTTTTTAATGATTGCGGATTTTATTGCGGAATCAAATACAGCGTTACCGTCAATTTCAACGCTGTCTTTAAAAGTATCAGTTTCAATCAGTTTCTCCATTTTTTGATTATATTTTGAATCATACTCGATTCTGAAGAAATCAGATACTATTTTTACAATTACACCGTCACAAGTTCCGTCTGTATTGTACATTTGAATTGCGACCTCATCTTCGCTAAGTGCAATAATCTTGCCGTAAATAAACTTGTCACATTCATCATCTGTATAAAAACTGCAATTTTTATTGCTTTGAAAAGCTTTTAATAATTCCGAATACATCGTATCTCCTCATGTATTTTTCAGCTTTGTTTGATTTATCTTTATATTGTCTTTCATTTTATCTTAGTGTTAGCATCTAAATAATACAAAACAAAATGAGATATCCCCTTTAAGTGTTGTATAATAAAAAAAGGAGGAATTCATTATATCACAACAAAAAACTCATCACACCAAGCAATTCAAGTTGGATGTTATCAACTATCGCAAAGAGCACCCTGATCTTACACAGGTTGAATGTGCAAAGAACCTGGGTAATTGTTTGAGAGGGTATCTTCTCTGCCAGCAGCTTAGTTGGCAGAACTTCTCATTTTATTTTGTGCTAAATCTTGACACAGAACCAAGTATTTTTAATTTCACTTGCTTCTCACCCCTAATTACTACTTAATTTCTTAGTGTTAAAAATAATACATATTATAGAAAAGATAAAAGTTAGAATTGAAACGACCATAATCGGAATTTCATATGTCGCAAAATCAAAATATCTAATATTATATCGTATAAATGTAACTGTAAAATTATAAGCTGAATGTATTAGTATACCAGGTACTATTGAATTATATTTATCAACAAGGTAATTAAAAATCAAACTCAATAAAATTGCTGACAATACTGTGAATATAGATGATGAAAAATGAATAACACCAAAAGTCAACGAAACTAAAAGTGATGATACCCATATTGGAAAAGCCAATTTTAGTTTTGAATAGATTAAGCCACGAAATGTAACCTCCTCTACAATTGGAGCTAATATACTCTTGGCTACAAACAAAAAAACTACATTTATTCCATTGACTGATTTGTGCAAATCATTTGTATTTGAAACAGTATCTTCTCCCTGAAAGAATGGTATACAATTTAATAGAATTATAAAAATAAAATATACTGATAATCCTAAAAGAATAAAAGGCAATGCCGAACGCAGAGTTATTTTATTTAGTTTTATACTATCAACAAAATCATATTTCTTTACTTTTAGAATAAAATAAAAAATAATCATAATTAATGAACAAGCAATTATCTCCATAACATAAGTTGACATTTGAGGGAGATTTAAATTTATTTTACTAAAGCATACATATATAAATGAAATTATTAATGCACATATTATTGGTGTAAATGAAAAAATAAAAAAATAACTCACCGATTCACATATAGCTTTAAACTTATTCAAAACTATTCCTCCTATTAAAAACTAATTTTATATGATAACAAAACTGATTTTTGACAGAAAGTATGCAGGGGTACTATAGATATTTAAAAACAATCTGTCTATTGAATCAAACAAATTTATGATGTAATAGTATTTATTCATATGAAATTTCTTTCCGAAAAGATAAATAATCAGTCGGTTGATACGATTGATATGTGATTAAATTTACTGTAATCAATTCCTGTGCTTTTCAAATTATCAAATTTAGAATATTTGAAATTGTTATTGCAATCGACCATAATAATGGTATCATTGTTTAACAACTCCATTATAACATAATCATTCGAAGAATAACAATCCTCAATTTTATCAGCAAGAAGTTCTTTTGAACCGTTCAGAACATCCTCACCTTCTATCATTCCGCTTGCGTCAACCATATTTTTATCAATGACTTTAACACAATCCTTTTCGCCATCAGCAAGGTTGTGCCAAACAAGAAGCGTATCGTTTATTTTGACTGCATATCCATCACGGTTAACCGAAAAATGTTCTCCTACTTTAAGATTTTTATAAGATTCATAATCATCAATCGAAGGATCACAGGCGGATAATAAAAAAAGGATACATAAAGTACTCACTATTGTACAAACAACTTTTTTAAACATAAAAACACTCATTATCATTTTCAATATATTTCAGTATCTTTTTGACAACACTAAAAATTTTCTTCATAATATTTTAAAAATTCATCAGCCTGTTTGTTTGGATTTGCTGATTTTATGTATTTTGTAATACTGCAATTGCCGTACCAAACCGAGATATATTTTTATTACGGATAAAAAAGCTCTTTAGGCAACAAAAATGTGTAAGGTGCGGTTATTATTGCCATTGTAAGAGATGCAATTATTTTCTGCTTTTTAGAAAGTCCTTTATTGTTAAATGACACACGATAATTAAAAGCAAAAATAAAAATACTGCTAAACAGAATACCGCTGACAATAAACAAAACTCCGTAGATGCTGTCATAACAGGAATGGTTGGTTGCAAGATATATTCCCGAAAGAATTTGTTTTCCGATATCGTTGCCCTCGTAATATTTCGCACCTGATCCAATAGATATTGCCATTAGATACAACACACCTAAAAAATCAGAAAGAAATCCATACAGAAATACGGGAATTATTGATTTCTTATACAATTGCCAAGTGAATTTCTTGTAAATAAAAATTGAAATTATTAAGAGAACTATTGAATCTATTATGAAATTTCCTAAGGCTGATACAATCCAAAGAATGGGAACAAAGAAGAACAGCATAAACGGCGGCAAAATCATATTGTATAATTTAACATCTTTTTTCATAATATCACCTCTTGCACTTTTATTATACTATTTTAAAGCAATATTTGTCAAGATTTGTATTAGTTATTTTAATACATTAATCCCGATTCTTTAAATAAAAATCGGGGAACAGACATTATTTTATCTGTTCCCCGAATGTGTTTTATAAAATATTAAATTCAGTAAATTATTCTTTTACAATGTTTTCAAAGGTGTGCCAACCGAGAACTGCACATTTTACACGGGCAGGCATATGAGAAATGTCAGACAATGCTCCGCCCTCCTCAAGCTCTTCAATTTCTTCGTCAGTTGCTTTGCCTTGAATCATTTTAAGGAAAATATCTTTCAGATGTTCGGCTTCATCAACTGTTTTGCCGATAATCAAATCAAGCATAATATCGGCTGACGCCTGGGAAATTGCACAGCCGTCACCTGTAAACGAACCGTCTGTAATCACACCGTCTTTGATGTTAAGATTAAGCACAATGTCATCACCGCAGCTTGGGTTTACACCCTCAAGGCTTGCCGTTGCCGTATCAAGCGGATGTTTGTGCATTGGATGAAGATTGTGATCGGTCAGGATTTCATTGTAAAAGCTTCTGTTATTTTCCATATCCCATTCTCCTTCTGACAGATGACACACTGTTCAAAAACGCATCAATGTCATCTTTCGTATTGTAGAAATAAATGCTTGCCCTTGTTGTTGACGGAATGCCTAAAAATTCCATCAAAGGCTGTGCGCAATGGTGTCCTGCACGGACTGCAATACCGTCAGCGTCAAGAATACTGCTGACATCATGCGGATGAACTCCGTCAATTGTAAAGCTGATAATTCCGCAATGCTCTTTCGGGTTGTTACTTCCCTGAATATTGATGTGAGGAATTTTCATAAGTCCGTCAAAGGCTCTTTTGGTAAGCTCTTCTTCAATAGCACCGATTGTATCAAAACCAATATTTTGAATGTATTCAATTGCGGTTTTCAGCCCCCATGCGCCAGCCGCATTTACCGTTCCTGCCTCGAATTTATGCGGTAAATCGGAATAGATAACCTTGTCCCTTGTAACGGAATCAATCATCTCACCGCCCGTTAAAAACGGCGGCATTTTTTCAAGAAGGCTTTCTTTGCCGTATAATACACCGATTCCGAAGGGTGCCATAAGTTTGTGACCGGAAAATGCAAGAAAATCTACATCAAGCGACTGAACATCAACGGGAATGTGCGGAACGCTCTGTGATGCATCAAGCACAACAACTGCACCGCATTCCTTTGCAAGCTCTGTGATACGCTTTATTGGAGTTTTGCAACCGAGTACATTTGATATGTGAGTTACTGCCACAAGCCTTGTACGCTCCGAAAAAGCCTGTTTCAGCTGTTCTTCGGTAATTGTGCCGTCAGGGTTGCATTCAATGTACTTTAGCGCTGCGCCAGTTTTTTCTGCAACAACTCTCCATGGCAACTGGTTGCTGTGGTGTTCCATTACAGTGACAAGAATTTCGTCACCTTTTTTTAGAAAATTCATTCCGTAGCTGTAGGCAACAAGATTGAGGCTTTCGGTTGCATTGCGTGTAAATATTATTTCACGCTCCGACCTTGCATTAATGAACTTTCTGACTGTTTCACGGGATTGCTCATAACATTCTGTAGCTTTGAAACCCAGATCATAAAGTCCACGCAGAGGATTTGCATTGCATTTTTTGTAGAACTCCATTTCCGAATTTATAACTGATTCAGGTCTTTGAGCAGTTGCGGCACTGTCGAGATAGACTACAGGATTTTCTCGCAAAAGCGGAAAATCTTCCTTAAAGTTTTTCATTTGCATAGCCTGTAACCTCCTCCAGACAGGATTTTGCAAGCGTTTCAAGCTCCTCATCACCGATTTTCGAGCATAAAGCGTCAAGCTTTGCACGAGCCATAAGGTTACAAGCCTCTTCTTCGTCAAGACCTCTGCTTGCAAGATAGAAAAGCACATCATCGGACGGTCTGCCGATTGACGCACCGTGGTTGCCCTCAACATCCTCTTCCGCACAAAGAATGAGCGGTACGGTCTGATTGATTACATCTTCACCTAAAATGAGAACATCTTCGTTCTCGTCACCTTTTGCACCCGATGAGCCGAGTGGAAAATCAATTGTACCACGGAATAATTTATGTGCTTTATCTCTCAAAACACCTCCGGCATTCATTGAGCTGACGGTCTTTTTGCCGATATGCTCGGCAACATAGTTCATATCAAGCAACTGCTCGTCCTTGCAATAGTAGCCGACATTGAGGTCAAGATTGCTCTGCCTGCCCAAAAGCGTTGCCTTTGTGCCTGTATAGGTTTCATTTCCGCCGATAAAAAGCTGTAATATCTCTGTGGCTGCATTATCTTCACATTCTGCACCGACATCGTTTATAAAGCGGAAATTTTTCGAAAGGAGATTAAGCTGTACGAGTCTTATTTTTGCGCCTTTTTCAGCTTTAAATTTCGTTCTTAGGGCACAAATACCGTTTGCGTTCCACGCTGACTGCATTGTCATAAACACGGTAAGTTCTGTGTTTTCGGGAGCGTAAAGTTCTACATCTGCAAAAGCGTTTTCACCGTTTTTGCAATTAAAAAACAGCTTTTCGCTTTTTGTTTTATCAGCCGATATTCTGATTTTTTCAGACTGTGATATTTTTGAGATTTCGTCAATCTCCTCGCCCATACCTGTCTGAATATTTGCAAATGAATCCCAAATTTCCGAATCGGAATTGTTTATATATTTTTCGATTATTTCTTTTTGAACAGGAATACTGTTCCAACCGTCAACGGGAATATTTCGGATTTTTGCCCAATTCACTCCCAATCGGTTCCAAGTGGGTGACGGAAGAAAGTTCACTGTTAAGTCTTTATTATCAACCATAATGTCCTCCTTATCCGATACTGCCCTTCATCTCAAGTTGAATGAGATTGTTCATTTCAACCGCATATTCAAGCGGAAGTTCCTTTGACACATTGTCTGCAAAACCGCTGACTATCATCGCCCTTGCATCCTCTTCACTAAGACCTCTTGACATAAGATAGAATACAGCCTCATCGCTGATTCTGCCTATTTTGGCCTCGTGACCGATATCTGCGTGCGGAGTTCTGATATCCATTACAGGAATAGTATCTGAGCGTGACTTTGAATCAAGCATAAGTGACTGACATGAAACGGCAGATTTTGCATTTTCGGCAGATTTGTTTACAACAACGGAGCTTCTGAATGTGCTGATACCGCCGTCTTTTGAAATTGACCTTGTGTTCATAAACGAAGATGTTTCTTTGCCGATATGAACTACTTTTGCGCCTGTATCAAGGTTCTGTCCCTTGCCTGCAAATGTAATGCCCGTAAATTCCATTCTTGAACGGTCGCCTTTTAAAATTGTCATCGGATAAAGATATGACACATGAGAACCGAATGAACCCGATACCCATTCCATAGTACCGCCATCTTCAACAAGCGCTCTTTTGGTGTTAAGGTTGTACATATTTTTTGACCAGTTCTCAATTGTTGAATATCTGAGTCTTGCATTTTTCTTTACAAAAAGCTCAACGCATCCTGCGTGAAGATTTGCTATGTTATATTTCGGAGCAGAACAACCCTCTATAAAATGCAGGTCTGCACCCTCGTCAACGATAATGAGCGTGTGTTCAAACTGACCTGCACCGGGGGCGTTAAGTCTGAAATATGACTGCAACGGAATTTCTACCGATACTCCCGGCGGAACATACACAAACGAACCTCCTGACCATACTGCACCGTGAAGTGCGGCAAATTTGTGGTCATTCGGACGGACAAGTTTCATAAAATATTTTTTTACCATATCGGCATATTCGCCCTTTAACGCACTCTCCATATCGGTATATACTACGCCCTGTGAGGCAACCTCTTCACGAACATTGTGGTATACAAGCTCGGAATCATACTGTGCTCCGACACCTGCAAGGGACTTTCTCTCTGCCTGTGGAATACCGAGTCTTTCAAATGTATTCTTGATATCTTCGGGAACTTCCGACCATTTTGCGGTCATCCTTGTGTTAGGACGGACATAGGTTGCAATATTGTCCATATTAAGTCCGTCAATGGGCGGTCCCCAGTTTGGAACTTTGAGTTCATTATAAATTTGAAGTGACTGCAAACGGAAATTCTGCATCCACATGGGATCGTTCTTTTCCTTTGAAATTTTTTCTACAATTGAGGCATCAAGACCTGATTTGATACGGTAGGCATCATTTTCTTCGTCTTTGATATCGTAGACACTTCTGTCAACATCATCGACATATGTTCTTTCTTTCATCTTAATACCTCCGTCAGAACTTTTCTGCATAAAGTTCAAGATACTTCTCAAAACCGTGTTCATTGATTTCATCAATCAACGATGCGTCGCCTGTTTTAACTATATGGCCGTTTACCATAATATGGGTATAATCAACTTTGAGAGATTCGAGAATACCTGTGCTGTGTGTGATGATGAGCAATGCACCGTCACGGTTTTTCTGATAGTGTTCAACGCCCTTTGAAACTGTGCGAACCGCATCAACATCAAGACCCGAGTCTGTTTCGTCAAGAATTGCAAGCTTTGGATTGAGTAAAAGCATCTGCAAAATTTCTGCTTTTTTCTTTTCACCGCCCGAAAAGCCTACATTTAGATCACGCTCGGAATATGACGGATCCATCTGCAAAAGCTCCATAGCCTGTCTGAGCTCTTTTTTAAAGTCCCAAAGGCGGATTCTTTTGCCACGGTTCTTTTCAAGAGCATTACGAATAAATGATGAAAGCGAAAGCCCCGGAACTTCAAGAGGACTTTGGAATGAAAGAAAAATTCCGTCCTTTGACCTTTTATCGGGGGTTTCATCGTTAATGTTTTTTCCGTTAAAAAGTATTTCGCCTGAATTAAGCGTATATTTAGGACTGCCCATAAGTGCAAATCCGAGCGTTGACTTGCCTGCACCGTTAGGTCCCATAAGCACATGCGTTTCACCTTTGTTTATACTAAGATTTATATCATGCAGAATTTTCTTTTCCTCTACACTTACAGTCAAACCGTTTACATCAAGTAATTTGTCTGCCATTTCATAATCCCACCTTGTTATATTATCAACCCACCAAAGGAGTGGATAATTAAAATATAACCTTTTCAACCCATTTTGTCAATGGGTTGGTATTGCATTTTTATCGTTTTTTGTATATAATCAAGGTATATAAGCAAAATAGGCTTACAAAATATGCAAGCCTTGCCAAAAGGGGATAATTTTATGCTGATTTCAAGTAAAGGTCGTTACACGCTGTATGTGCTTGTCGATCTTGCAAAAAACGGGCAGAACAGATATATTCCGCTCAAAGAAATTGCAGAAAGACAGAATATTTCCAAAAAATATATGGAAGGCATACTCAAAACCCTTGTTGACCGCAATCTGCTTGAGGGCGTAAAAGGAAAGGGCGGCGGCTATAAGCTGACCAAAGAACCAAAAGATTATTCACTCGGTGAAATTCTCAGGCTTACGGAAGGCGACCTTGCGTCTGTTCCCTGCACTTCAAAAACTCACGAACATTGCAATCATATGGAATCGTGTCCCTCACATCCTATCTGGCAACAGCTTGACAATTTAATCAATAATTACCTTGACAGTGTAACTCTTGCAAATTTACTTAATAATGAATAAAATAAATACGCACAACATCTTTGCTTTTGTGAAGATAATGTGCTATAATAACAATAGACAGATATAATTTAAGTTATTTTTGCACAAATTAAGCTGTCACTACGAATCTATCAGCAAAAGCAGGTGATTTTATGGCTTTCGATACATTTGACGAGGGTATTAATCCCGGTGGAATGAGAAGCAAAAACGAAATTAAAACCTTGATATGTTATTTGTATAATTCTGTAAAAGAAAATATAGACAAAGGAATTGTCATACAGGCAATTCTAAAGCAGGGACTTGCCAATTATTTTGAAACAAGTTCCGCCTTTGACGACCTTGTTACAAACGGTAACCTTGTGCCTGCCGATGATGAACACAAAACATATGCGCTCACGGAAAACGGTGTTGAAATTGCAAAACAGCTTGACAGCATTCTTGCGTACTCTATCAAAGAAAAGGCATACGCTTGTGCGGTTAAGCTCCTTGCCGTAAAGAAAAATGAGATTGAAAACAAGGTTGATATTGTAAAAAATTCAAACGGATTTACTGTTAAATGTTCGGTGTCCGGCGGTGATATGGATTTGATGAAGCTTGATGTTTATGCTCCCGAAATGGAACAGGCTCTTATTCTCAAAAAAAATTTTCTTGACAATCCGAAAAAAGCGTACAAAATTATGCTTGCACTCCTGACCAAAGACAAAGAAACTGTTGGTGAGGCTCTTGAGGAACTTTACGGCATTGTATAAAATTTCATACAAACAATTAAGGGGCTGTCGATGTGACCGCCCCTTCTGTGATTATTCAGAAAAAAAGATTAAGACCGAGCATAAGCGTTACTCCGGGTATTCCTCCTATTATTGATACCAAAAGCGATAAAAGGCTTATGGGCAAAGTTACGCCCGTAAAAGCTCCCGTCAGATTGACCGCAAACAATGTTGCCGCTCCCAAAGTCATTGAAAGCAGAGAGCGTTTGAACGGGTGCTTGTTTTTGCCGAGAAAGTGCAAGATTGCGAAAGTTATAAATGTTACAAAAATAATCAGACATATTCCCCACCAAGGCATTTTTAACAACTCCATATAAAAAGTAAAACCGCCAGAGGATTGCCCTGACGGTTAATTTTATGCTGATTATTAAGTTAATATGCTTACAGTATACCAAACTTTGAAAGCACATTAAGTGCAATTACAAAAATTACGAATATTGCAGCAAAAACTTTTGTCCAGCGTGAGAGGAACGCATCAATCGAACGAGCCTTATTCTTTGAGAAATAAGAATCGGCAACACCTGTTACAGCACCGATACCCTGCTGATTACCCTCCTGAAGGATAATTACAACGATAATGGCAACAGATACGATTGCGAGCAATACGCCTAAAACAATGCCCCAAATGCTCATTTTTATCTTCCTTTCATTTAATAAATACGAATAAAACAAATTCTGCTTTAATAACTGTTTTATAATACCACATAAACACAGCTTTTTCAAGAGATATTACAAGATTTTTATTAATTTTTTTCAAAATCAAATCAGCGAAAGCTGTTCGTCTTTTGAATCATCGTTCACGGGCAATGCACCTCTTGCAGGAAGTGAACCTGTTCTGTAACGCTTTGGATTTGTAAAAGTACCGTCTTTATAGCGTTCTATGCTGAAAAGTCTGTGACCTTTTTTGGGCTTGAGAACGGCAACACCCTGTGTTGAACGGGTTGTTTTGAGAGCGAGTGCACCCGTGTGAACAAGGAGCATATTTCCCGATGACGCCTTGAAGAGTACCTCTTCATCCTCAGGCATATAGAGAAGTCCGACAAGCGGAGATTTGTCGGAATATGCGCCCGTGAGCTTTTTACGGTTAGTCTTTGTTGCGTAGGATTCAAGCGGAACTTTTGCGGCCTTACCGTTTTCAAAAGCAAAGAGCAGCATACCCTTGTAATCTTTTGTAACAACCATTTTCACAGCATTTTCGCCTTCATCAAAGCCAAGCTTTGCGGCAACATAGTCACCGAGTACGCTTGCCTTTGTCTGTGCAAAATCATCAGCCTTTGCCTTATACACCTGACACTTGTCTGTAAAGAACAAAAGGTCGCAGTTGTTTGTGAACTCAAGCTCCTGAATAATTTCGTCACCGTCTTTGAGCTTTTGTTCACCGCTCATTCTGAGCGACTGCGGAGTAATCTTCTTGAAATATCCCTCTTTTGTAAAGAAAAGATTAACAGGATAATCGGGAATCTCGACTGTCTCTTCCTCATACCTTGCAACATCGTCATAGATTATGATACTCTTTCTCGGCTGACCGTATTTCTCGGCAATTGATTTGAGTTCTTTGACAATGATTGTCTTGATTCTTGCCTTGCTTTTTAAAATTTCGTCAAGCTCGGCAATCTCTTTTTCAAGATCTTCAAGGTCTTTTGTACGCTTTAAAATGTATTCACGGTTAAGGTGACGAAGTTTTATTTCGGCAACATATTCAGCCTGTATTTCGTCAATTCCGAATCCAATCATAAGGTTTGGCACAACCTCGGATTCTTCATCGGTTTCACGGACAATCTTTACTGCCTTGTCAATATCGAGAAGAATTTTTTCAAGACCTCTTAAAAGATGAAGCTTGTCAGCTTTTTTGTTGCGGTCAAAATATGTTCTTCTTCTAACACACTCAATTCTGAAAGCGATCCATTCTTCAAGCAATGCCTTTACACCGAGAACTCTCGGAACACCTGCAATAAGCACATTGAAGTTGCAAGCATAGGAATCTTCAAGTGTTGTAAAGCGGTAAAGCTTTGTCATAAGCTTGTCGGCATCAACGCCACGCTTGAGGTCAATTGTAATTTTAAGTCCGTCAATACCTGTTTCGTCACGAATATCGGAAATTTCCTTGACTTTACCCTGCTTTACAAGGTCGATTACCTTTTCAATGATAACCTCACAAGTTGTTGTGGCAGGAATTGAAAGAATATCTATACAGTTTGCAGACTTGTCATAGACATACTTTGCACGGAGTTTGATACTTCCTCTGCCGGTTTCATAGACTTGATTGATGACATTTTCGTCATAGATAATCTGACAACCGCCTGTAAAATCAGGAGCCGGCAGAGTTGACTTTATATCATGGTCGGGATCACGGATAAGTGCCGCTGTTGTTTCGCAGATTTCACGCAGATTGAATGAACAGATATTTGACGCCATACCAACGGCAATACCTGTGTTTGCGTTTACAAGTACAGACGGAAATGCAACCGGCAAAAGTGACGGTTCTTTCATTGTATTATCGTAGTTATCTACAAAATCTACGGTATCTTTGTCTATATCACGAAACAGCTCGTTGCAGATTGCGTCAAGCTTTGCCTCAGTATAACGGGATGCCGCCCACGCCATGTCACGGCTGTAGAATTTACCGAAATTACCTTTTGAATCTACATACGGATGCAAAAGTGCCTCATAGCCCCTTGAAAGACGAACCATTGTGTCATAAATTGCAGAGTCGCCGTGAGGATTGAGCTTCATTGTTGCACCGACAATGTTTGCCGATTTTGTTCTTCCGCCGTTCAGAAGTCCCATTTTGTACATCATATACAGGAGCTTTCTGTGCGACGGCTTGAACCCGTCAATTTCGGGAATTGCACGGGAGAGAATTACGCTCATTGCATACGGCATATAGTTCTCTCTGATAGTGGAAACGATTGGCTGTTCCACTACTTCACCCGCACCGTTAATTACACCGTGAGTTTTTGACGGTGAAGTTCTGCGGGGAGTCTTTGAAGATTTTTTCGCCATTTATTTCCACCTCCAATCAGCTTACATCAAGCTGGTCAATATATTCGTTGCCGTGTTCTACTATATAATCTTTTCTTCCCTGAAGATTGTCACCGAGAAGAACATCAAAAATTTCCGCTGTCTGTTCTGCATCGGCAGGAAGAACCTTGATAAGTCTGCGTGACTCGGGGTTCATTGTGGTAAGGTTCATCATATCGGGTTCGTTTTCACCAAGACCTTTTGAACGCTGAATTGTGAATTTCTCCTTGCCGAGCTGTTCAATGAACTTATCCTTTTCAACTTCATCGTATGCAAAATAAACATCGTTTTTGGATGTAATTTCATAAAGAGGCGATTCGGCAATAAACACCTTACCTTCTTCAATGAGTGTAGGTGTAAGTCTGTAAAGCATGGTAAGTAAAAGTGTTCTGATCTGGAAGCCGTCAACATCGGCATCGGTGCAGAGAATAATTTTGCTCCAGCGAAGTGCGTTCATATCAAAGCTTGAAAGATTCTTGTTTGCTTTTGACTTAACCTCAACACCGCAACCGAGAACCTTGAGCAAATCGGTAATGATTTCGCTCTTAAAAATCTTATCGTAGTCGGCTTTCAGGCAGTTAAGTATTTTACCTCTGATTGGCATAATTGCCTGAAAATCGGGGTTTCTTGCCTGTTTGCAGGCACCGAGAGCAGAGTCACCCTCTACTATGAACAGTTCACGCTGTTCCGTGTCTTTACTTCTGCAATCGACAAATTTTGCAACACGGTTTGTTATGTCGAGATTGCCCGAAAGCTTTTTCTTTATGTTAAGTCGTGTTTTCTCAGCATTTTCACGGCTGCGCTTATTGATAAGCACCTGTTCGCAGATTTTTTCTGCCTCAAGCGGATTTTCAATAAAATAGACTTCAAGACTCTGACGGAGAAATGCAGTCATAGCGTCCTGAATACCCTTGTTTGTAACCGCCTTTTTGGTCTGGTTTTCATATGATGAAACACTTGAAAAAGACGAAATAACGCACACAAGGCTGTCCTCAACATCGTCATACTTGATTTTGCTTTCGGTTTTGTTATATTTATTATTCTGTTTTAAGTAGCTGTCAATCTGGTATACAAAGGCATTCCGCACCGCCTTATCGGGAGCGCCGCCGTGTTCAAGCCAGCTTGAGTTGTGGTAGTATTCGGTGAGATGCACTTTATTTGAAAATGCAACCGAGATATCCATTTTGCACTTATATTCGGGCTTATCGTCACGGTCACGGGTTTTAACCTCGGTTTCCCAATGCTGAATTGAGCTGAGTCCGTTTTCACCGACTACCTCGGCAACATGGTCAACAATACCGTTTACATAGTTATAGCTTGTTGTATCAAAGCTTTTGCCGTTCTGATTGCGGAAAACAAATTCAATTCCTGCGTTGACAATAGCCTGTCTTTTCATTATGTCAAGAAAATATTCGGGCTGAATGTCGATATCCGTAAAGACTTCGAGGTCGGGTTTCCAATGAATTTTTGTACCCGTATCCTTTTTGCTGTACGGCTCTTTTTTGAGCTTGCCGACAATCTCGCCTTTTTCAAAACGGAGAGTGTATCGGTAGCCGTCACGGCGGATATCAACATCCATATACTCGGAGCTGTACTGGGTTGAACAAAGGCCGAGACCGTTCATACCAAGGGAAAATTCGTAGTTTTCACCCTCGTTGTTATTATACTTACCGCCGGCATAGAGTTCGCAGAAAACCAGTTCCCAGTTGTAGCGCTTTTCGTTTTCGTTGTAGTCAACGGGAATTCCTCTGCCGTGATCTTCAACCTCAATTGAGCCGTCGGAATAGCGTGTAACTGTGATTTTTTTACCGTAACCCTCTCTCGCCTCGTCTATTGAGTTTGAAAGAATCTCAAACACGGAGTGCTGACAGCCGTCAATACCGTCCGAGCCGAAAATTACGGCAGGACGCTTACGGACACGGTCGGCACCCTTTAGCGTTGTGATACTGGTATTATCATAATCGGTGGTTTTCTTTCTTGGCATTTTACTCTTCCTTTATCATTTTTCACCACGCAGTTTTTTGATTTTATCACGCAGATATGCGGCGTGTTCAAATTCAAGCAACTTTGCGGCAGCTTTCATTTCCTTTGTCAGTTTTTCTATCAACTGTTGTTTTTGTGCCTTTGAAAGCTTTTTTGTATTTTTAAATTCACTGTCATCGTGAGTAGAAATTTCAAGTATATCGCTGACCTTTTTGACAATAGTCTTTGGGACGATGCCGTGCTCAACATTATATTTATTCTGAATTTCACGGCGGCGCTGTGTTTCGGTTATTGCAACCTTCATTGACGGTGTTACGCTGTCGGCATACATAATAACCGTACCCTCGCTGTTTCGTGCGGCTCTGCCGGCAATCTGAATAAGCGAACGGGTTGAACGGAGAAATCCCTCTTTGTCAGCGTCAAGTACGGCAACAAGAGAAACCTCGGGAATATCAAGTCCTTCACGCAGAAGGTTGATTCCGACAAGGACATCAAATTCTCCGAGTCTTAAATCACGGACAATCTCCATTCTTTCAACGGTGTCAATGTCATGGTGCATATAACGAACCCTGATACCCAGCTTTTCAAGATATGCGGTAAGGTCTTCCGCCATTTTCTTGGTAAGGGTTGTGACAAGGGTTCTTTGATTTTTGGCTGTACGGATATTGATTTCGGACACAAGGTCGTCAAGCTGACCTTCGGTAGGTCTTACCGAAATTTCAGGATCAAGAAGTCCTGTAGGTCTGATAATCTGCTCTGCAACAACAGCCGATTTTTCAAGCTCAAAATCGCCCGGTGTTGCGCTTACATAAACAGCCTGATTTATTTTTGAATAGAATTCGTCAAAGTTGAGCGGACGGTTATCAAGTGCAGACGGAAGTCTGAAACCGTAGTCAATAAGGCTCTTTTTTCTTGCATAGTCACCCGCAAACATTCCCCGTACCTGTGGAAGCGTTACATGGGACTCATCGACAAAGAGCAGAAAATCATCGGGGAAATAGCTTAAAAGCGTGTACGGCGATGAGCCCGGCGCTCTGCCCGACATTATTCTTGAATAGTTCTCGATACCCGTACAAAATCCGATTTCCTGCAACATTTCCATATCGTACCTTGTACGCTGTTCAAGTCGTTGTGCCTCAAGGAGCTTTCCGTTTTCACGAAAATATGCAAGTCTTTCCTCAAGCTCCCTGTCAATTTCCGCAAGAGCCTTTTTCATCTTATCTCCCGACACAATGTAGTGTGACGCAGGATAGATTGCGGCATGTTTCAGAACAGCTTTGAGTTCGCCCGTAAGCGGATTGATTTCGGAAATTCTGTCAATTTCATCTCCGAAAAATTCGACACGGATTATAGAATCGTTTGATGCGGCAGGGAAAATTTCAACCACATCACCACGAACCCTGAATTTATTACGGGTAAAGCTTACATCATTGCGTTCATACTGCAGTTCAACAAGCTTTTTTACAAGCTCATCACGGGACTTTTCCATTCCGGGACGAAGTGAGATTACCATATTACGGTAGTCAATAGGATCGCCCAGGCTGTATATGCAAGAAACCGAGGCAACAATAATTACATCTCGCCTTTCGGAAAGTGCAAGCGTTGCACTGTGGCGAAGTTTATCAATTTCGTCATTGATTGAACTGTCTTTTTCGATATAAGTATCGGTCTGTGCAACATATGCCTCAGGCTGATAGTAATCGTAGTATGACACAAAATATTCAACCGCATTGTCGGGAAAGAACTCTTTGAACTCACTGCAAAGCTGAGCCGCAAGAGTTTTGTTGTGTGCAAGCACAAGTGTCGGTCTTTGAACCTTCTGAATAACATTTGCCATTGTAAAAGTTTTACCCGAACCCGTTACACCGAGAAGAGTCTGTTCACGGTTGCCTGCATTTATACTGTTTACAAGCTTTTCGATTGTCTGCGGCTGGTCGCCTGTCGGCTGATATTTTGAATGAAGTTTAAATTCCATAATACACATCACATTCCAAATACGGATTTTTTATTATGTTTCCTGTTACAAGGCTCTTTATTACAAAAGTCCTGTAACAGAATACATATCCGAACAAAATTTCGATTTTAATTATAGAACAGATGTTTTAAATTGTCAAATGTTTCTTTTAAAGAACATTATTACTTTTCATAATAGAAGATGTTCCCCGCAAGCCTGCTTTCACGGAGAGAAACATAATCATCATCGGTTATTATAAAATGGTCGATAAGCTCAACTCCGACAGTTGCAAGCGTACTCTTCAAAACTATTGTTGTGTCAAGGTCGCTTCCCGAAGGCAGAGCCGTTCCGCTGGGATGATTATGTGCTATAAACGCAGTTTTGGCATTGTGACGAAGTGACAAATCAACAATTTTTCTGACGGGCATATCGGATGAATTGAGTGAACCTTTTGAAATTATATCAAAATAAATCATCTTGCCCTTTGCATCACCGAGCATGAGAGCGACACATTCGTTTGTTCGACCGATAAATTTTGCTTTAAATATTTTACCGAGATTTTCATAGTCGATGATATTATCATGTGACATCTTTGATTCGGTATAAAGCCTTGCCATTTCGGGCAACATTTTGAGCAATGCGGCGGCATTTTCAGACAGACCGAATTCCTTCATAAGCTCGTCAATCGGAGCGTCACACACTCCGCCGACAGTGATATAACGGTCAAGCAGACGATGTGCAAGAGGATTTGTGTCCTTTCTCGGAATAGCATAGTAAAGGAACATTTCAAGAGCCTCGTGAGTTTCAAACACATCAAAGCCGTTTTCTATGAACTTTTTACGCATTCTTTCACGATGACCGCTGTGTTCGTTATCGGTTGTCCGTGCCATATTATCCCCACCGCAAAATAAGTTTTTTCAAACTTTGGGGGCGGATAAAACCGCCCCGACTGATTAATATTAATAATCAAAAGCTGTTATTCCTTTACGCCGTACTGCTCATAGTAAGCGTCAATAGCGGCTTTGAGCTTGTCGTCAATAATAACCTTGCCCTTGTATTCCTTGTTGTAAAGGTGTTCAACAACCTCTGCCATTGTTACGATTGCAGTTGTTTTAAGACCGTACTTTTCTTCGATCTCGGAAAGTGCGCTCTTTGTACCCTTGCCACGCTCCATACGGTCAACGGAAACAACAAGACCGATTGGGTTTACATCGCCCTGAGCCTTGATAATCGGGAGAGTTTCTTCAATTGAAGTGCCTGCTGTTGTAACATCTTCGATGATAACAACCCTGTCACCGTCATTGATAGGACTGCCGAGAAGAATGCCCTTGTCGCCGTGATCCTTAACTTCTTTTCTGTTTGAGCAATAACGGATATCCTGACCGTATTTTTCACTGATTGCGATAGTTGCGGCAACAGAAAGCGGAATGCCCTTGTATGCAGGTCCGAAAAGAACATCAAAATCAAGACCGAACTTGCTGTTGACAGCCTCTGCATAATACTGACCGAGACGGCGGAGCTGAGCGCCTGTTCTGTAGAAACCTGTGTTTACGAAGAAAGGAGTTTTTCTTCCGCTCTTTGTAACAAAATCGCCAAATTTGAGAACCTGACAATCAACCATAAATTCAATGAATTCCTTTTTGTAAGCTTCCATCAATAAAACCTCCGATACAAAATAGCTTTCGGACAAACATCTGTAATATCCGACAGTTTTACATAATTCAACATTGTAAATTCTACCACAATATCTCGTTTTTGTAAATGACAGTTACACAGCTGTAATCAATCGTAATGTTATGTTAAAACAGAAAAAGACTTCGCAACAGAGTACGAAGTCTTTTTTGATATAACTTTAATTACCACTGAGAACAAATCTCCCAGTTATCCAAAGATGTTGCAAAATCGCTTTCATTTTCAACAATTCCACCGGTATAGAAATATACATCTGTACAACCGACAATATATTTTTGTATGGTAGTGCTCTCTTTGACAGTTATGGGAAAGGCATTCCAATTCACTCTTGCTCTCAACTTCTGTGCACAGTTAAAATCAACCTCACCTACTATATATTTTTGAACAAGCGTAGCATCTACTACACTAACAACTCCGTCACCGTTAACGTCACCGAGAACAATATTCTGACAGGTCATTGTATTAAAAACTTCCAATAATTCATAGAAACATTCACTTATGTATTTCTGTTGTTTAATAGTATAATCTTTATCTAAAATTCCCTCGCCATACTCTTTAAGTTCAAAATTCGGATTGTTAACACTAAGGGCATTAAAAAGCTTTTCTCTTTTTTCAACAAATGTATTCCAAATTTCGTCAGAGTACCAGTTATTATCGTTTTTCTCATTAACAGCATAATAGCAAGTATAGCCGGCACCACTTGGGCTTATCCACGGATTCTCATAAAAATCCTTTAATTCATCATATTTATTTTGTAATTCTATACTCTCCGTTTCTTCCGATAAAGATAAAATTTCTTCTGCCAACTTATAACTATGGTCATAATAGTAATATGCGTACGGCTTTTTTCCACCGGTAGATGAAATATCCATCTTTACTTTTAACGCATAATTATAAATATACGAATAACTGCGTGACACCGCTGAAACAGAAAAAACGGCGGTGCTTGCAATTAATAATACAGCAAGTAATAAAGCACTTATTTTTTTAATACTCATAATAATCTCCTTTCAAAAAAGCGAAAAAGTAAACTCACGACCATACAATAAATTCGTTGTAAATTTATTGCATTATTTAAGACAGCTATATCTTATTTGATTCTAATAATATCACTTTCAACAATATTTGTCAATAATTACAAGAATAAATTTTTGAACATTAAAAAATTTATTTAGTCAAACAAAATTATACACCGATTCTTTTGCCGCAAGCGACAAAATTACGCTTGACTTTATAGAACAAGTGTTCTATAATTAAATAAAAACAAATGTTCGAGGTGATGCGTTGTGAATATTAATTGTGCCGTTGACAAAAGCAAATATAAAAAGGACAGGGCTATTCTTCACAGCGACTGCAACGGATTTTATGCGAGCGTTGAGTGTTTGCATCATCCCGAAATCAGAAACAAACCTGTTGCCGTGAGCGGTGATGCGGAAAATCGGCACGGAATTATTCTTGCTAAAAATGAGATTGCGAAGAAGTATAATATAAAAACAGGCGAGGCAATCTGGCAGGCAAAGCAGAAATGTCCCGACCTCATAACCGTTCCTCCCCACTTTGATTTGTACAAGCGATTTTCAAAAATGGCGAGGAGAATTTACAGTGAATACACCGACAAAATCGAGCCGTTCGGACTTGACGAGGCATGGCTTGATGTTACCGACAATAAGAATATGAACGGCAAAGAGATTGCACTCGAAATTAATCGCCGTATAAAGCAGGAACTCGGAATAACCGTAAGCATCGGAGTCAGCTTTAATAAAATTTTTGCCAAATTCGGAAGTGACTATAAAAAGCCTGACGCTATAACGGAAATCACACGGGAAAATTACAGAGATATTGTGTGGAACTGTCCTGCAAAAGACCTTTTGTATGTTGGCAGAGCAACGGGCAGAAAGCTTGAATCTATCGGCATTTATACGATTGGAGATATAGCAACCGCCGATGTTACGCTGTTGCGGTCATATCTTGGAAAATGGGGCGACCTAATTTACGGCTTTGCAAACGGATATGACTCTTCCACTGTTGCCCATATGAACGAAAACAGCGAGGTAAAGTCAATTGGTAACTCAACCACAACTCCGAAAGATATGGTAACCTTTAACGATGTAAAACAGGTTATATTCGTTTTGTGTGACAGCGTTTGCAGAAGAATGCGTGAACAGGGATTTATGGCAAAAACGGTTTGCATTACGATTCGTGACAACGAGCTGATGTCATTTAACCGACAGCACACAATGGAAATCCACACAAATCTTACAAAGGATATAACAAATACGGCTATTGAGCTTTTCAAAAAAAGCTATAAAATGGAAAAGCCGCTGAGAAGTATCGGGGTAAGCGTTACGGATTTTATTCACGATGATCAGCCGCACCAGATGAGCCTTTTGCGTGATGAAAAGCGACTTATTCAGAACGAACAGCTTGACAAAACACTTGACAGATTAAAAAAGCGATTCGGCAATTATGCTGTTCGCCCTGCCGTTTTGCTCGATGACAAGGAGCTTTCGGATTTTAACCCAAAGGAGGATCATACAATTCATCCTGTCGGATATTTATGATAACGATGCATCTTAGGCAAAAAAATTAAAGATGTTTCTCTGATTTTAATGGAGGTAACAAACTATGAAAAAGTATGTTAAAGTTACTGCCACATTTGATTGTGACGGAGATCTTATCCCCGAATATATTGTGTGGGATGACGGAAGAAGATACCGCATTGACAAAATTTCCGATGTGCGGTATGCGGCATCTCTCAAAGCAGGCGGTGCGGGAATACGCTACACCTGCCATATCCTCGGCAAAGAACGATACCTGTTTTTGGAGGAAAACAGGTGGTTTGTCGATGCCAAACAATAAGCGGAGGATTATATGCATAAGGTCAAAGCAAAGGGAATTTTATCTGCCGCAAACGGCATGAACATTTACAGAGGATGTCAACACGGATGCATTTATTGTGACGCACGCAGTAAATGCTATCAGATGAATCACCGATTTGAAGATATTGAGGTAAAAGAAAATGCCCCGGAATTGCTTGAAAACGCTTTAAAAAGGAAACGCAGAAAATGTATGATTGGTACGGGTGCGATGAGCGATCCGTACATTCCTCTTGAAAAAGAACTGAAACTGACACGAAGATGTCTTGAAATAATCAACCGCTACGGATTCGGTGTAACCGTACACACAAAGTCGGCATCTATTATGAGAGATATTGACCTGTTTACGAAAATAAACGATAAAAGCAAGGCTGTGTTACAGATGACGCTTACAACGGCAGACGAAAACCTTTGCAGAATAATTGAACCGAATGTTTCCGTTACTAAAGAAAGATTTGAAACACTCAAGGCATTTCACGAAAACGGTATTCCGAGTGTTGTGTGGTTTTCTCCGTTTTTACCGTTTATAAATGATACGAAAGAAAATATTGACGGACTTTTAAAGTATTGCATTGACGCAAAGGTTCGTGGAATAATATGCTTTGGCATAGGTCTTACTCTGCGTGACGGTGACAGAGAATATTTTTACAGCCGGCTTGACAAACACTTTCCTAATATGAAGGAACGATACATTTATACATACGGAAATTCATATCAGCTTACGAGCGGTAACAATAATGTTCTGATGAACAGGATTTCAGAAGTTTGCAGAAATCACGGAATTATGTTCGGAGTTGAAAATGTGTTTTCGTATTTGCATAAGTTTGAAAGCAAAACCGAACAGCTAAGTCTGTTTGACGGAATATAGAAAAATAAAAAAGATATACGGCAGAAAATTTTACCGTATATCTTTTGTTTTTTAAGTATTCACTGTTTTACAAATGTGATTTCATAGTCGTTATATTTAAGCACAACAGCCGAAACTTTACCGTTCTTTTGTGTGAGTGCGGCGGAAGTATTTGTTCCGTCATCAAATGACAAATTGACTTTGTCCGAAGCTGACACGGTATATTTTCCGCTGTGAGTTCCGTCATCCGGACTTCCCGGCGAAAGCCATAAAGTAAAAGTGCCGTCATCGGAAAATGACATAGAACCCTGATAAGCGCTGTAATTCGTGTTGTAAACCTCACTCATTTCAACCTCATCACCGCTCGAATTCTTTGCACCTTCGGGAACCCATGCAGACGAGGTAAGCTCGGCGGTTACTGACGGTGAAAGCACATTAACGGCAACGATTGCCGCAATGATAAATACGCAGGCGGCAATAACCGATGAAACGATTGCTGTTGTTTTCTTTTTCTTATTCTTCTTTTTTACAGCCCTGTTAGCCTCAAATTTTGCATAGTCAGGCTTTTTAACAGATTTTTTACTCATTTTAATCACCGATATTTTACTTAAAGGATACAATAATTCCGCCGTAGTTTACGGTAATTTCAGCAGGAACATCACCGTTCCATTCGGTTACGGTAGCAATAACATTTTTATCGTTGGAATATGTTATTACAACGGAGTCGCCCTCAACGATGTACGCACCCGAATTTGCCGAGGCACTTGTGATTCCGTCAATGAATGTTCCGTCCTCATTAAAAGTAAATCCGCCGCCTGAATAAGCAGAGCCGAAAAGATCTCTCAAAGAATATTCTTCAGAAGAATTTTCGTCTTTTGCATAGTACGGAATAAGAGTTGCACTGAATTTTGGCTTTTGCTTCTCTCCGCTGATTGTCGGAACAACAATTTCACTGTCATTTGAAGATGTTTCGGCTGTGTATCCCTGTTCTGTCGGCTCTTGTGAAGCTTCACCCGATTTGGTTGCATGCTGTGTGGTTTCGGATACAGAGTCGGAAACATTCTGTGTTGAGTTTGTATTATCGGCGGTTGTTGAAGCAGCCACAGTCGGTACTGTTGTTGCCGAATTATTATTTTTACCCGAAAGATTCAAAAACAGGATAACCGCACCTGCAATTACTGCAACAAGTACAACAACACAAATAATTATTATCAATGATTTTTTTGAACTTTTAACTGCGTGTTTACCGCTCATTTTGCGTTCTTCCTTTCTTCAGCCTCTTTTTTAAGCTTTAAAAGATAACTTCTTTTCATCATTTTTCCGTTATAGAAAATAAATTCATCACCGTCAGCCGATTCATCAATTTCAAGATCCGAATAATCTTCCGCAACAGGCTCTTCATCATCACGGAACTGACCTTTGCGTCTGTTCTCCATTTTCTTATCAATTGTTTTGCTCTTTGAATCCCTGTCAACAATCATTGAATACATATTCTTATAAACTGCAGAATTGATTATAAAAGATAAAATTGACGGAACAATGAACAATGCAAGAACAATTGTGAAAATGATGAGCAGTACCGGAGTAAAACTGCACATAAGCACCGTTGCGCAAACAAGGAATAAAATAAAAATTCCGAAAACTGCAAACAGATTGTGTTTAAGCTCACCGATTGTCATAAGTGCGCTGTTTTTGTAAATATCCTTCATCTTGATATCAAAAGTAACCGTCATAGGCGGAACATAGAAGAACATAAACAGAAAGAAAATTGCAATTAAAATACAAATAACAAGCGGAACATAAAACATTCCGTTCTTTAAACCGAGTCCGAGATAAAGCACAATTGAGTAGTAGCTGATAAAAACAGCGGCATACATCATAACGCCGTGTATGAGAAATCTGAGCAGATTTTCCTTTATTCCGCCGATGAAATTTGAGAAAACATCAACATTTTCCTCTCCCCTTACCATATGGGAAGTAACCTGAGTTACGCCGGCATAAAACGGAAAAAGCGGAATTATCGTAAGAAAATATATAAACATTGAATTAATACCCGTAAGGGTATTAATCAAAAAGAAAATTCCGAATATTACGGCAAACGGCAATGCAAAAAGCACATTCGTTAGCAAAAGTCGTGGTAAATTGTGAAACAATGACGAGAAAAATCCTGTCAATGCTACAGCGTTCTTTTCCGATGCCATAGCGCCCTCCAAAATTAAAAATTGAACGCTCCCGAAAACAAGCACCACAAAGCCGTGTCGAGCAAGGTTGAACAAAAGGTCATTATGAGTGCCGAAACAGATCGGGAACAAAAATCAATCACCTCATTTTTCAAAGAATTTGTTTGATGAGAATGACCGATTAAGCTGAAAAACATCTGTTTTGAAATTTCAAAAGCATATGCCGACAGCTTTACGAGTGCCAGACAGAACAAAAATGTTCCCGGCAACACAACAAGCAGATAAAAACCTGCTCCTTTAAGTGAATATGTAATAATAAGATATGCCGCAGTAAGTCCTGTTCCAAAGCCTTTAAATGCTGAAACAAACGGCAAAAACGGTATTCCCCACGGTGCAAGTCCCAAGAGGAATACAACCGTGAGAAATATAAAATCAGATGCAAAGCAGGCACAAAATGTGCTGACGGCATTCTGACCGAGCCTTGCATCAAGATTTGTAGTAAACAGAAAATCAAGGGAATCAAGCATTTGCTTATCGGCTTTTGATGCATAAATTGAACCGAAAACAAGTCCGGTAAGAAAAGCCGAAACAAATATAAGCACCACGGAATATCGCCTTATAAAAAATCTGACATCAGACGGTGAAATTCCCTTTGATCTGCGAAAAAGATAACGCTTTTTAAAAGAAAATACAATGCTTTTCATAAAATACATTCCTCTCATTGGTTGTCCGTTAAAATATATGAGGAATGTATTCATTTTATGTTAAGGCAAAATTATTTGCCAAGCTCCTCTGCCCTCTTTGTACAAGCGTCCATGCCGTCAAGAACAGCCTCATAGAAACCGTGTTCTTTAAGCTTATCCATAGCGGCAATTGTTGTGCCTCCCTTTGAGCAAACCCTGTCTATGAGTGTTTCAACAGGCTCACCGCTGTCACGGAGCATTGCTGCCGAACCCTCAAGAGTTGCACAGACAAGGTTCATGGCCTTGTCATAGTCGATTCCGCAATTCTTTGCGTAATCAGCCATAGCCTTTGCAAAAAGATAAATATAAGCAGGGCTGCTGCCGTTTACCGCAATTATTTCATTCATATGGCTTTCGTCAATATATTCGCAAACACCGCTGCCTGCAAACATATTGTAAACGATTGTTTTGTCATCATCGCTGATATTCTCAGACGGACAAAGGGCTGTTGCACCCTTTTTGAGCAAGAGAGGCGTATTAGGCATAACCCTTACAACAGGACAGTCACACTCAAGACCTTTTCTTACATATGCAATAGATATGCCTGCGGCAATTGATACTACGGTTTTGGCTGTTGTAATGCTGTTTTTGAGGGACTCAAGAACTTCGGGATAATTCTGCGGCTTGACTGCAAGAACAACAATTGAGCTGTTCTTTGCAATTTCATCGGCAGATGTCATTACATTTGCACCCATATTTTTCATAGCGGCACACTTTTCTTCGCTTACATCAAAAACATTGATAAAATCAGCCTTGCCGTCGTTTTGTGCCATAAGACCTTTTATAATGGCTGTTGCCATATTGCCTGCGCCTATGAAACCTATTTTTTTCATTTTAAGACCTTCTTTGCAAAAATTAATATCAGATACCGAAACTCGGGTTTGAGTAACATGAGAAATGGAATTTGTGATAATTGTGCTGACCGTCACGGTCATAATCGCCGTAGAGGAATGTTTCCGCCTCGTCAACTCTTCTGTACAAAAGTCCCCAATAGCAAGAACCTGCCGCATGGTGATACTGCAAAAGTGCATCAATAAGGTTCTGCTTATTGACATTATTCAAATCTCTTGAACCGCCCGAAGCAGAAACATAGTCCTTGTGGATATACCCTGTTGTGCCGTTTGAAAGCTTAACTTTATACCAGTTTGTGTTATAACGCTTGCCGTCAACAAATTTAAGTTTTGTTCCGTAGTTCATACGGGTAACAACGGAGTAGTTAGTTCCTGCACCTCTTCTGAGGTTTACATCTGAACCTGTAACCGTACCCGAAGCGCCTGCTTTGATAGTACCGCTTGAACCTGTGTTCAAGAGAACAGACTGAAGTTCGGAATCATTGTAGAACACACCGCTGCCTACATTGTATGCAAAGCACACAAGTGCGTCAAACTGTTGCTGATTGAACTTTATACCGTTATTTACAAGGTAGGAATTTGTTGTGGTGGTATATCCGCCCTTATTCACGGTCTGGCAAAGATAAGCATATGCCTGATTTGAAGTTATGTTGTTGTAGAACTGTTCGCCTGAAATTACAACCTTACCGTAACCGAGTGTAGGATCGGTTGTAATGCTGTCTGCTGTGACTTTTGAGAGAAATCCCTCATAGTTTGCAATAAGCTTGATTACCTCGTCACTCGCTCTGCGTTCGGCACAAGCTGTGGTGGTTTTATTGGTTGTTGAGGTTACAAACACCTCGCCCTCACCGCCGCCTGCCGTGGTGTAATACTTTGATTCGGTTTTAAATTTAGAATATGCCTTAACAGACCATTTGCCTGATTTTGAAAGCTTTTGTGTACCTGTCCATATATAGGAGTTACCGTCTTTAACCTTATTTTTTGCGGTGACCTTATAAGAGGTTGAACCGTTTGTAACTACAAAATACACACCTACCCTGCCTGTGTCGGTAATAGCCTTAAAGCTTACATTTGAATTAAGCGGAGCGGAGTTTGGTGACGCATAGCAGAAACGCACGCTTTCTCTCGGCATAACATGTATAAGACAGGTTGCCGCACCGTATGATGTTGAGGCAGTGATTGTTACATAGCCCTTGCCTACCGTATCAACAACACCGTTCTTAACTGTTGCGATTTTCGTATTTGAACTTGACCATGTGACACCGCTTGTGCTTGATTTCAAAAGCATTGACTTCTGCCACGGAAGATTCACATTACTGTTGGATATATTTACAGATGAACCGGATTTTACGGTAATTTTGCAGGTTGCAGAACGCGAACCGCTTTTCGCAGTAATTGTTGCAGAGCCTGCTTTCTTGGCTGTTACAATACCACGAGAGTCAACGGTTGCAACGCCTGTATTTGAGCTTGACCAAGAAACACTTCCGGACGCTGTTGCAGTAATTGCAAATCTATTGCCTGTGAAAATTGATTTGCTTGATACGGAAAGTTTAACAGATGAACCTGTTGACGGTTTTGCGGTTGTAGGCTGAGTCGTTGTAGGCTGTGTCTGACTGTTCATCTTAACATAGTCTTTTTTTACATAGCCTGTTTTTGAATTTGATTTAAGCTTAATATTATACCAATCATTGTTATAAAGCTTTGTGCTTACAAAAGTAACCTTTGTATTTACTCTCATACAATCAACGACAGAATAGCTTGTACCGGCACCGCTTCTGAGATTTACATAATCGTCTGTTATATAACCGCTTACGGTTGACGCTGATGCAGTCGGCTGAGTTACAGGTTTGGTTGCCTTTGTTGTAGGTTGTGTTGCCTTCGTTGCAGGTTGGGTTGAACTGTTAATTTTTACATAGTCTTTTTTTATGTAACCTGTTTTAGCAGTTGAAGTAACCTTAACCTTATACCAGGCGGAGTTGTAGAGTGAAGTGCTTACAAAAGTAAGCTTAGTGTTCTTTCTCAGGCAACCAACAACAGAATAATTTGTGCCTGCTCCGCTTCTGAGATTTACATAATCATCAGAAACATAGCCTGTTACGCTTGATGCCGTTGCCGAAGAACTTACGGCAACATATTCCTTTGTAACATAGCCTGTCTTTGAATTTGATTTAAGCTTGATTTTGTACCACTTTGAGTTATAGAGCTTTCCGTTAACAAAAGTAAATTTTGTGTTCTTTGCCATACAGGTTATAACCGAATAATTCGTGCCTGCACCGCTTCTCAGATTTACATACGACGCATTTATATAGCCTGATGCGCCTGCTGATACGCTTGCGGAAACCTCCTCGGTTGATTGAGCCGCATTAGCCGAAAATGCAGTTATTGCAACAGCACCTACCGATACTGCCATAAGAACCACAAGGACTATGCAGACTATGCGGACAAACAATTTTTGCTTTTTCATTTAGGTCCACCTTCTCAAAACTTCTTTGAATTATAATTACTTGTGAAAATTACCGAATATTTTTCCTCTTAATCTGCGAACATACTGCATAACAAAGACGGTAATTGCATAATCATAGAGCAAAAAGAAAATATTTCCGGCAATCAAAAATGCCCACGGAACATAAAAACCGAAAACGGTAAATTCATCTGTCGGAATTGACAACAGCCATGTTGCGACAAAGAACGAACCGATGGCGGCAACATTAAATACCGCAAACTTGAGTATGTATTGAACTGCCCTGTTTTTGATTTTAAATTCAAAAGCGCCCTTTAAAATCGGATAATAGCCGAAAAGTGCAATGAAATATATAACAGCCTCTTTATCGCCGGCAAGGAGCGTTGAAAGCACGGCAGTTACACAAAACACACCGATTGCCCATCCATAACCGTATTCAACAACTATGCAGGAAATGAGAATTCCTGCAAGACAGGGCAAAGCGTATGTTCCGATTGGAACGAGAGATGTCATCATCATAAAAACGAGTGAGAGCGCCGCAATAATTCCGCAAACCGCAATACGCATTGTCCCCTTTTTGATACCGTTTTTCTTCATATTAACATCCCATTCTGCAACAATCACACAAGCAGTTTGCACACATCATTCCTGCACAAACATCGCAGAAGGATGAACCTGTTGCGTTAGGATTTGTTTGAGTATAACCGCCGTAGTTGTATGCTCTCTGGCTCTGCATATTGTTAAGAGCGGCTCGGTATTCCGTGTTGTTGGGGTCCATATTGCACGCAGTTGTGAAATATGAAAAAGCCTGTTCAGACCAACCTCTGCGGTATGCAATCATGCCCTTGAGATAATGCCATTCGGCGGTTCTCATTGACTGTGCTGTGTTTTCAAGAATCTGATCGGCCTGATCAAGAAGTCCTCTCTGAATGTAAATTCTTACATTGTAGAACTGTGAGCTTGAAGAATTTGCGTTATATGACGAACTGCCTGTTGAGCCTGTACCCTTACCCTTCTGACGCATCTGATTAATCATATCGTATGCCTCATTAATCTCCTTCATTTTCTGCTCCGCAACATCCGCAAGAGGACTGTCGGTGTAGTTATCGGGATGATATTTTTTAGCAAGGTTTCTGTACGCTGCTTTTACTTCTTCATCGGTAGCTGTTTCAGACACACCGAGAACCTCATAAGGATTATTCATTATTGACCTCCGTATCAAGTTTGCTTGTTACTCTGTTTTGTGATGCAGGAAATCCCAAAAGCATCATATTATCTAAAATTCCCTTAAAATCGGTAAAGTTCAAAAGATTGTAGGCATCATATGCCCTTGCAAGTGACTGATTCAGCACCGCTTTTATAAAATCCGATGATTTTACCTCACCTGTTTTCTTGTTTACAAACGGATTAAATCCGTTTGATTTGATATCTTTTTCTATATCATCTGCGGCATCGACAAGATAAATCCACCTGCCGATATGATAGCCAAATTCATAGAGAACTCTTTTTTGAATTTCATCATGAGCCTCAGCCGACAATACAGCAGCGAGCATTAATGCCGTTGGATGAGCCGACATATCTACAGACGGCTTTTCCGAATGTTCAGCATCATACTGCATTTTCATCATATCAGAAACCGCTTTGTCCATATCGGGATACTTATCTGCCGCCTTTTTTCTCTGATGTGAAAAGAAAGGCTTTATGATTCTGCACAACAGCTTTTTAAAAAATCCGCTGTCCTCGATCTGGATCAGCCTGCGCTCCGCAAAAAAGGGCATCGTCTCCGCTGTCTCGATCACCTGACGGATATCGATTCCCTTTCCTGTATAAGCAGTAAAATTCATCAGGTCATCCTCCCCGACGATGGCTGCACGCAGACGCTTTTTATAGCGGTTTTTCAGATAGGCCTCCTCTCCTGTGAGCAGATAAACCTGCAAAAAGGTTCCGTTTTTCAGATCGGCATTTAAATTTTTCATGGGCGTCCTCTTTCTCTTCTATACCTTAAGCGGATATTCTTTATCCGCTTTTCTTCTATTTTTTATTATATTGCCCGGAATCTGTATGCGCAAGCCCTCTTTTATTAACCTGTAATTTTTCCGGAACAGGACGCCTCCCCCAGCTTTCGCGACGCATCATACGACTGAAGCGCTTCTGCCATCAGCTCTGCATCCGTCGGTGATGCAAGTGAACGTCCGCCGATCTGCTGAAATCTTTCACTGCCACGCCCCAGCAGCAGGATCAGCGTGCGGTTCTTCCGATCTTCTTTTGCCAGCGCTACGGCCTGCTCCACGGCCTTTTTCCGGTCTGCCACCAGATGGCAGCTGCAGCCGGTCATATCCACGTATTCACGGATTTCTTCACAAATGCCTTCCGGATCTTCCATACCCGGATCGTCCGTCGTAAGGATCACCTCGTCCGAAAAAAGTCCTGCGATGATTCCAAGCTCCCGGCGGCGGTTCAATGCCTTGCCGCCCGGACAGCCAAACACCGTGATGATCCTCCGGTAAGCGGTATATTCCTGAAATGCCGCATCGAACAGCTTCTCAAAGCTCAGGCGGTTGTGCGCAAAATCGACAATCCCGCAGATTCTTCCATCACTGCTCACAAAGGTCTCCATCCTTCCCGGAACCAGCGTCTTTCGCAGTGCCCGGCGCATACATGCGACCGGTACACCATAGACATAGGCCGCTGTGATCGCTGCGAGTGCGTTTTCGATATTAAATTTTCCCCTCATTCCAAGCTCGAACCGCTCTGAAAACCGGTCACAGGTGACACGGAAGCTT
>OLSI01000302.1_pt1 | contig 41824 bp, 50 predicted proteins | sample 1672661 | NCBI WGS metagenome assembly OLSI01 (sample SAMEA3136711, study PRJEB25190) | human gut metagenome | biome: human gut; feature: human-associated habitat; material: faeces | place: Austria | collected 2013 | reverse complement strand
CAGCTATTTGGTTATGAGCAAGTAGCGAAAGCGGATTGCGAATATCCGCTTGACTACTGCATCATTTTTATAAGCTGTAACATACGCTCAATTCGGGCGATCTCTTCAGGGGTTTTATTTTGCTTTAAGGCTTCTATGATGCAGTCCATTTCTTTTGAGGTAAAAGAAAGAGCTCCGGATTTTTTTTGAGTGTTTGATAAGGATGACACCAAAAAAGGAAGAAGCTCAGACATTCCTTTTTGACTTCCCTGACTGGCAATTGAATTTAGCATCTGTAATTTTAAGGGGTCAATTCCGTTTACATTGTCAGATTTCATCCAGTCTTCCGGCATAGTTTGCACCTCCTATCTTGTAAACTTTTCTTGAGACAATTCAAAAATTTGAATCATTGCCATTGTATTTAAAAGGGTATCAATTTTTTCTTTTGCAGGGCCGTGGCAGACCTTACTGCACGCCGATAACATTTCAATTGGGTCTTTTGGAGTAAAATCCTGAGTCTGCATTTCTCCTTGAGGTTCTAAGAAAACATGAAAAGTTTCTTGAAGTTCTAAAAATTTGGCAAAAACAGAAGCAAACTGCTGACCGCTTCTTGGAAGATAAGGCATAGCAGCTTTTAAAAGTTCAATCTGGTCGGAATGAATCAATTCATCAGATGGAGTAGATTCCATAAACGCTTCCTCCATAAGGGAAACACTTTTTTTAGTTTATGAAAAAAAAGCAGAGAATATTCCAACGAAACATCATAAACTAAAGCAAAGACAAAAAAAGGAGACTGAAGGATGGAAAAATCAGAAATAAAAACCAGATTAGTGGAAGAGAATAATACCATTTATGAAATAGATTTGGACTGTTTAAAAAGAAAAGAACAGAGAAAAAAAGAGAAAAAAGAATATAAAAAACGTTCTCAAAAGATAAGAAATTAATAAAACTTCATACAGAAAATGAGCTGCCGCAAAAACGGCAGCTTTTTAAAATAGTAGAATGAAAAGTAAGAATCAGCAGAAATTATTTCCACCGCATCCGCATAACAGAAGCAGTAAGATGATAATACAATTGCAGTCATTTCCATAACCATTGTGTTGTCCGCAACCACATCCATTATTGCCATTTCCGCAACAGCATAAAATTAAAAGAATCCAGATAATAGAGTTGCAGTCACCAAAACATCTTCCAAGTCCACATCCGCTGTTTCCGGTGCAGGAATCGTCGCATCCGCATCCACAGTTTGTAGCAGCTAAATCACTCATATTGTTCCTCCGTAAGGATTTTGATTACAATTTCATCTTATGTAGGAAATGAAAATTGGTGCATGAAAAAATTAAAAAGAGGCAAAGGTTTGAAAAATTTGATAGATATCAAGAATGCCCAATCCCCATTCCCGATTGGGATAAATCCGATCCTCACTTCGCCGTGCTCCACGAATTAAAAGAGCGGTCAGTTCCGCAGTATTAAAAATTTTAGGAGGCATTCTTTTTTGTGCCCATTCGACTAAAAGAGCACAGGCACCTGCAGTAAGAGCACAGGCAGCAGAAGTTCCGGTAATCGTTGTATAGGTGTTTTGGAGAGATGGAGCAGAGACATTGACACCAGGTGCAGTTAAGTCTGGTTTTATCTCTTCAAGTCTGGTAAAACCTCTGCTTGAATTTAAAAACAGGCTGTTGTTGTAGGCACTATAGGCAGATATTGTAATAACGTAAGGAGAAGTGGCAGGCTCTGTGATAGTGGTATCTGGGTTTGGACGCAGGAAGATAACATCCGGAGAAAGAAAACCACTGATTGGAAGCCATAAGTGGAAAGAACCTTTATTTTGATTTCTGGCATAGACTCGTATTTTCCAGATCCCAGGAGTGGGGGCTGAAAATCGCATGAAAATAAACTGCTCACCTGAGACATTTTGAATAACAGAAGAAGAAAGAAAAATCTTTGTATCTTCTAGAATAAAATCCAGTGTTTCACGAAAATTAACACGGGAAGGAATCCGAGAAATGATTTCACCTAAAGGTGATTCAAAACCAACTTCATAGATTTCAGGAGAATCTCCCCATAATTCCAGCGTAAAACCAGAGGAATTTGCCGGAACAGAAAGTTCAACAGGGATATAATCCTGTGGCATGGGTGCATAAGAGAAAAAATGATGGGCTTTTCCGGCTTCATTTCCGGCGGCAATCACAGGATAGAAGCCCCAGTAGTTAGAAAGTTCGGTAAACATTTTGGCGAGATAGGAACGACCAGAGTGTGCACCTTGATTTGTGCCGAGACCAAGACAAAGGACAAGAGGCTTTTTTTGTTCTCGGGCTAAGAGTGTGAAAAATCGGATTGCCATCATAATATCGGTCTCTTGAAAAACAGGTTCATTGCTGGTATGGTAAAAAATTTCTCTTAAATACTGCTTGGCTGGTTTTAATTTGACCACCGCAATCTGGGAGAGAGGTGCTGCGCCTGAAAAATCCTGTTCAGGAATAGAACTTCCACAAGCAATCCCGGCGAGTGCTGTTCCATGACCAATCTCATCATTAGAAGGAACAACTTCAAATGGGTTGGAAGAGGAGAGCGCTTGATTGATGTCTTCTTCAAAGTAAACGCTTCCATAAGAAAGGTCAAATGGAGGTTGTCCGGTTTGAATGTTCTGATCCCAGAGTGCAAGAATTCTTGTACGCTTATCACGGGTTAAAAAAGCAGAATGAGTGTAATCAACTCCTGTATCAATAAAGCCAACAATTACATTTCGTCCTTTTAAATCAAGAGAAGGCTGGTTTTGTACCGTTAAAATGCCGGAAGATTCCAGACTGACAAGGTTAAGCAAAGAATAAAGTTTGGGCAAGGTGGTATAGCGCAACTCATCGGTTTCCAGATAATTTATTAAATTTTCGGATGGACGTCGGCTGTGAATCATAACCAGATGGCTGTTAAAAAACTGAATTCCATATTCACTAAAATCTTGTTCGATCCCATCATAGTAAGGGAGAATAAAATCCAGATATTCATCTGAGAGGATAACATCACGTAAATTTTCCATAGACATAAAATAGAAAACTCCTTTTGTTTCAAGTTTTTAATATATATGCATAAGTTGGGAACAAAAGACTTTTTAGAGGTTATATCATAATATAGAATTAAGAAATCGGGAAATGGAGTTTGATATGCTGACAGGAAAAGGGATTGGTGTGGCGATGCTTGATACCGGAATTTTTCCACATATTGATTTTGCAGGACGAATTTTGGCATTTCAGGACTTTATTTATGATAGAAAGATTCCTTATGACGACAATGGACATGGAACACATGTAGCCGGAATCCTAGGAGGCAGTGGAGCCGCTTTTCAGGGGAAGTATAAAGGAGTAGCATGCGGATGTAATTTAATTGGGATTAAGGTATTAGACAGAAATGGAAATGGAGAAAAAGAAAGCGTAATCCGGTCATTAGACTGGATTCAAAAAAACAGAAACCGCTATCAGATACGAATCATAAATATTTCTGTTGGGACAACACAGAAAGAAGAACATAAGGATTTAATTGATGCAGTGGAAAGGGCTTGGGATACAGGGTTGATTGTGGTGGCGGCAGCAGGAAATATGGGACCAGGAGAAGGCAGTATTACAGCCCCGGGAAGCAGTCGAAAAATTATTACGGTGGGGTCTTCGGATTTACTTGTAAAAAACAGGGGAATTAGCGGAAGAGGACCGACAAATGACTGTATCATCAAACCGGATGTTGTAGCTCCGGGAAATGCTGTTATTTCATGTGCGAACCGCAATGACAATATGCCTTATACCATAAAGAGCGGAACTTCCATGTCTACCCCTGTTGTTTCTGGCGCTATTGCCCTGCTTTTAGAGAGAGAACCATGGCTTACAAATTTTGAAATTAAAAAAAGATTAAGAAGAACTGCGAAGGATTTGGGATATCCGCATAACTTGCAGGGGTGGGGACTGTTTGAAGTGAAATCATTTTTAAATGAAAATAATGGTTGACAAATTCTGTATCATTGTATACAATGATACAAGAAGTTTGATACAGCATCGCTTTATCAAGAGAAAATACAGATCGAGGAGTGAAGAAAATGATTAACAGAAGTGTCCGAATGAATTATCATACAAATTTACTGGAACTAGAGGAGCATATGTATCCGTTAGTAGATGTGGAGACACCGAATGTCTTTCATAATCTGTTTCCATATACAGAAATACCGAAAATAGCGTTTAATGACCGTATTGTACCTCATCACATGCCAGATGATATCTGGATTACAGATACTACATTTCGTGATGGACAGCAGTCTCGCGCACCATACAGTACAGAACAGATTGTTACAATTTATGATTATCTTCATAAATTAGGTGGAGAAAATGGAAAGATTCGTCAGAGTGAATTTTTCTTATACAGCAAAAAAGACAGAGACGCTGTTTATAAGTGTCTGGAGCGTGGTTATAAATTCCCGGAAGTTACAAGCTGGATTCGTGCAAGCAAAAAAGATTTTGAACTGGTAAAAGATTTAGGATTAAAAGAAACAGGAATCTTAGTCAGTTGTTCGGATTATCATATTTTCTATAAAATGAAAATGACCAGAAAACAGGCAATGGAACATTATTTAAGTGTAATTCGTGAATGTCTGGAAACCGGAATCAGCCCAAGATGTCATTTAGAGGATATTACAAGAGCAGATATTTATGGATATGTCATTCCATTTTGTCTGGAACTGACCAAGTTGATGGATGAGTATTCTATTCCGATTAAGGTGCGCTGCTGCGATACAATGGGATATGGAGTAAACTACCCAGGTGCAGTAATTCCACGTTCAATTCCTGGAATTATCTATGGTATTATGACGCATGCCGGATTTCCATCGGAATTAATCGAGTTTCATGGGCATAATGATTTTTATAAAGCAGTCAGCAATTCAACAACTGCATGGCTTTACGGAGCAAGCGGTGTAAACTGTTCTTTATTTGGAATTGGAGAGCGTACCGGAAATACTCCTCTTGAGGCAATGGTATTTGAATATGCACAGTTAAAAGGTTCTTTGGATGGAATGGATACAACTGTGATTACTGAACTTGCAGAATATTATCAGAAAGAAATTGGTTATAAAATCCCGCCACAGACTCCGTTTGTAGGAAGTGCATTTAATGTTACCCGTGCAGGGATTCATGCAGATGGTCTGTTGAAGAACGAAGAAATTTATAATATTTTTGATACAAAGAAATTTTTAAATAAAGCACCGCAGGTTGCAGTATCAAATACCTCGGGTCTTGCAGGTATCGCGCATTGGATTAATAATCACTATCAGCTGGAAAATGAAAAAGCAATCGACAAAAACAGTGAACTGGTTGTAATGATTAAAGCGTGGGTGGACAAACAGTATGAGGATGGACGAGTAACCGTACTGACCGATGAAGAATTAATTGCAGTGATTGAAGAAAGTTGTAAGAGATTAAGTATTGAGCTTTAAAATAAAAGATGTACTTTTAGAGTCGAATAAAGATTCTGAAAGTAGATAAAACAAAAAAGGAGAAAAGATGGCAGGAACAGAGAAGTCTTTAAGAGGACAGGTTTTTGATAAAATACGTTCCGATATTTTGAATGGAAAATATAAAAGAGGGGAAGAACTGGTTGAAAGTTCAATTGGAAAAGAATTGGGAATCAGCCGGACGCCGGTAAGAGAGGCAATTCGACAGCTGGAACTGGAGGGATTGGTACAGCTTGTTCCGAATAAGGGGGCATTTGTAACCGGAATTTCCGAAAAGGACGTAAGAGATATCTATCTGATTCGTGCACGCTTAGAAGGTCTTGCTGCAAGAATGGCAGCAAAGAACATTACACCGGAGCTTTTAGATGCGATGGAAGAGACGGTTGTCTTATCAGAATACCATGCGAAAAAAGAACATTATGAACAGGTATGTGAGATGGACAGTAAATTTCATAAACTTTTATATAAAGCATCCGGAAGCCGAATTTTAGAACATACGTTAACAGATTTTCATCAATATGTTCAGAGAGTCCGAATGGCATCCATTATGAAAAAAAGACGTATGGAAAAATCAAATGATGAACATGATGCAATTTTAACAGCAATTCGTGAGCACGATGAGGAAAAAGCGGAATTAGTGGCAACTCGTCATATTTCAAATACAGTAGAAAATTTAAAAAACTATGATTTAGACAGTGTATTAAGTAAAGGCGAATAAACGTTAGGGCTTAAGGAGGATAAGACGATGGAAAAAATTAAAATGACAACACCACTTGTAGAGATGGACGGAGATGAAATGACAAGAATCCTCTGGAAGATGATAAAAGAGGAATTACTTGAGCCATATATTGATTTGAATACAGAGTATTATGATTTAGGACTGGAATATAGGAATAAGACGAATGACCAGGTTACAATAGATGCTGCAAATGCTACTAAAAAATATAAAGTAGCAGTAAAATGTGCGACAATTACTCCAAATGCTGCACGCATGAAAGAATATGATTTAAAAGAGATGTATAAAAGTCCGAATGGAACGATTCGTTCCATGTTAGATGGAACGGTATTTCGAGCTCCAATTGTCGTAAAAGGAATTGAACCTTGTGTAAAAAACTGGAAAAAACCAATTACATTGGCAAGACATGCTTATGGAGATGTCTATAAGAATACAGAGATGGTGATTCCCGGCCCGGGAAAGGTAGAACTGGTTTATACAAGTGAAGATGGAACAGAGGTAAGAGAACTGGTTCATAATTTTGCAGGTGCAGGTGTTGCACAGGGAATGCATAATTTAAATGATTCTATTGAGAGTTTTGCAAAGAGTTGTTTTGGTTATGCACTTTCAACCAAACAGGATTTGTGGTTTTCTACAAAAGATACGATTTCTAAAAAATATGACCATACATTCAAAGATATTTTTCAGGAAATTTATGAAAAAGAATATAAAGAAGCGTTTGAGAAAGCCGGAATTACGTACTTTTATACTTTAATTGATGATGCGGTTGCACGTGTTATGAAAGCAGAAGGCGGATTTATCTGGGCCTGCAAGAACTACGATGGAGATGTTATGAGTGACATGGTATCTTCTGCATTTGGGTCTTTGGCAATGATGACTTCTGTATTGGTTTCTCCAAACGGTTATTTTGAGTATGAAGCAGCACATGGTACCGTACAGCGCCATTATTATAAATACTTAAAAGGAGAAGAGACTTCTACAAACTCTGTTGCAACAATTTTTGCATGGAGCGGAGCACTTAGAAAACGTGGAGAATTAGATGGAAATGAAGAGCTGCAGGCATTTGCAGACAAGCTGGAGAAAGCAACAATAGAGACAATTGAAAGTGGAGAGATGACAAAAGATTTGGCATTGATTACATCAATTGAAAATCCGACTGTATTAAACAGCAAAGAATTTATCCTTGCAATCCGTAATAATTTAGAAAAATAAAAAATTTAGAATGAAAAAGGGAAGAGGGCATTATGCCAACTCTTCCCATTTTTCATATAATTCTTCGAGTTTTAAAGTGATTTCTGCTTTTTCATTGGATAAAGCAACACATTTTGCAACATCAACAGCCACTTCCGGTTTGGACATTTCTTCATCAATTTCGCTGTCTCTCAACTCAAGTTTTTCAATTTCTGCTTCTGTTTTCTTTAAATCATTTTCGCGTTTTCGTTTTTGAGCCTGTTCTTCTTTTTGCTGTTTCCAGTCTGATTTATTAGAAGATTCTGTTTGAACAGCGATGGTTTTTTCTTGAATGTCCGGCGCATAAATTTTAGTCAGTTCTTCGCGCTTTTCCATATAATAGTCATAATTTCCAATATAATTGACCAGATTATGGTTGGTTAAATCTAAAATTCTGGTTGCAGTTTTATTGATAAAATAACGGTCATGAGAAACATAAAGTACCGTTCCGGTATAGTTATTAAGCGCTTCTTCCAAGATTTCTTTTGAAACGATATCTAAATGGTTGGTAGGCTCATCGAGAATCAGAAAATTGGCCTCTGATAACATCAGTTTAGCAAGAGAGACACGTCCACGTTCTCCGCCGCTCAAAGAGCTGATTTGCTTAAATACATCATCTCCGGTAAAAAGAAAAGCAGCGAGAAGATTCCGAATTTCAGTATTGGTCAGTTTAGGATAATCATCTGAAATTTCTTCGAAGATTGTTTTTTCCATATGCAGAACGTGATGTTCCTGGTCATAGTAACCAATATGAACTTTGCTTCCAAGAGTAAAAGTCCCGCTGTCAGCAGGAATCACGCCATTTAAAATTTTTAAAATAGTTGTTTTGCCAGTTCCATTATTTCCAATGATTGCAACGCGTTCTCCTCTTTTGACAGAAAAACTTAAATTAGAAAAAAGTGGGAGATTTGGGAATGATTTACTTAAGTCTTTTACATCGAGAACATCATTTCCACTGGTAATTTTTGGTTCGAGACGGATTTTCATAGAAGCGTTTAATTCACTTGGTTTTTCAAGAACTTCCATTTTATCTAACATCTTTTCACGGCTCTCTGCACGGCGGATAGATTTTTCACGATTAAACTGTTTTAATTTTGTGATGACTTCTTCTTGATGCTTGATTTCCTGCTGTTGATTCATGTAAGCCTGATAAGCTTCTTTTCGAAGCATTGCTTTCTTTTCACTGTATGCAGAGTAGTTTCCGGAAAAAGAAGAAACTTTTCCGTTGTCTATTTCAATTACTTTAGATACAATTTTATCAAGAAAGTAACGGTCATGAGAGACAATTAAGACAGCCCCTGCATAGTTTAAAAGATAAGTCTCCAGCCAGGAGATAGAATCCATATCCAGATGGTTGGTAGGCTCATCGAGAAGTACGATATCAGGTTTGGATAACAGCAGACGACCAAGTGCCACTCGGGTTTTCTGACCTCCGGAGAGAGTTGAAACCAGTTTGGAAAAATCACTTTCCGCAAAGCCCAGACCCTTTAAAACACCGGTTAATTCGCTTTTATAAGCGTATCCGTTTTCCAATTCAAAATTATGGGTTAAGCGGGAATAAGTATCCATAAGCCGTTCTAATTCATCAGCCTTAGCGTATTTCATCTGTTTTTCTATTTCACGCATCTGTAGTTCCATATCAAGAATATGCTGTTTTACTTGAAGTAAAGAGTCATAAATTGTTAAATCTGTATCTAAATCCTGATGCTGTGCCAGATAACCAATTCGTTTTCCTTTAGCAAGAATGACTTCTCCTTTATCAGTGGGAAGCTCCTGCATAATAATGCGCAGTAAGGTGGTTTTGCCTGCACCGTTAATTCCAACCATTGCAGCTTTTTCATGGTCTTCTATATGAAAAGAGGCATTTTGGATTAAAGTTACGCCTCCGAATGATTTTTCTATATTTTGACATGCAAGTATCATAAGTTCCTCCTTAAAAAATTCTACTTATCTGTATAAAAAAACGCCATTGTATTTATTATATCGAAAAAAATGAATTTTACAACAGATAAATGCGGCAATTAAGAGAATTGTATTTGACTTTATTTTAACAATTATATATAATAAAAGTAAATTTGTTTTGTATTGAAAGAACGAATAATCAGGCAAAAGGAGGGTAAAGTCGTGGACGAAAAAAGTATATCGAAGGCTGTAATCAGAAGACTTCCTCGTTATTATCGATACTTGGGTGAACTTTTAGAAGAGGGTGTGGAACGAATTTCTTCTAATGAGCTTAGTTCCAAGATGCATGTTACAGCATCTCAGATTCGTCAGGATTTAAATAATTTTGGAGGATTCGGACAACAGGGATATGGATATAATGTACCTTATCTTTATGCCGAAATAGGAAAAATATTAGGTCTTGACCGAACCCATCATATTATTATTATTGGTGCAGGTAATTTAGGACAGGCACTTGCAAATTATGTAAAATTTGAAAAAAGAGGATTTAAGGTTGTGGGAATTTTTGACATCAATCCGGTGTTGAAAGGAATTTCCATTCGGGGAAATGAAATTCGTATGATGGATGAGCTTCCGGAATTTTTAAGAGAGAATGATGTTCAAATTGCAACGCTTACTCTGCCGAAAGCTTATGCGGAAGAGACTGCAAACCTTCTTGTGGAGAATGGAATTAAGGCAATTTGGAATTTCGCACATTTGGATTTGGCAGTTCCGGAAGATGTCATTGTGGAAAATGTGCATCTGTCCGAAAGTCTGATGCGTCTGTCTTATAATCTGAATCGGTATAATACAGAACATAAAAAAGAATGATAGAAGAACTGCTGCGAAAAAATATTTCGTAGCAGTTTTTTGATATTTTTAAAACAAAAATTGGGGGTGACTTTATGAGAGAATTCGTATCCGGAACACAGATGAAGCAATTAGATAGATATACGATACAGAAAATAGGAATTCCATCACTGGTGTTAATGGAGCGTGCCGCAAGAAGTGTGTATGATACAATGATAAAAGAAAGACTTCCGCTTAAAAAAGTACTTGTTTTATGCGGAAGTGGCAACAATGGAGCAGACGGTGTGGCGCTTGCAAGAATGCTGCATCTTTCAAATATTTCGGTTGATGTGGAAATTTTAGGAAACCCATCGCATTTTACGACGGAGATGAAACAGCAGATTGAGATTGCAAAAAAATATCAGGTTGCGTTTGTCAAGAATAAAAGCCTGTCTGAATATACTACTATAGTAGATGCCATTTTTGGGGTTGGATTAGACCGAGAAGTAGGTGGAGGTTACAAAGAAAAAATAAAAGAAATTAATCAGGCAGATGCCAAAGTAGTGGCAGTGGACATTCCATCAGGGATTGATTCGGCGACAGGAAAAGTACTTGGATGTGCCGTTTGTGCAGACTGGACGGTCAGTTTTGCTTATGAAAAGCTGGGAACTGTTTTCTATGAAGGAGCAGAGTATGCAGGAAATGTAAGAGTGGCAGATATTGGAATTGTAAAAATGCCTGAAATTTGTTTTCCGATTTCAACTTATACGTTTGAAGAAAAAGATTTGAAAGAAAAATTATTTCGCAGAGAAAGCGGAAATAAAGGAACGTTTGGAAAAGTACTACTGATAGCTGGAAATAAGATGACCAGTGGAGCTGCTCTTTTAAGTGCCTCTTCGGTTCTGCATACGGGAGCTGGAATGGTAAAAGTGCATACTCGAAAAGAAAACAGGGCAATTCTTCCGGTACAGCTTCCGGAAGCTATGTATTGCTTTTATGGCAAAAAAGAGATAAAATCAGAAGCGTTGGCAGAAAGTCTGGAATGGGCAGATGTAGTAGGGATTGGTCCGGGTCTTGGAACAAACAAACAGGCAGAAGCATTGTTAGAATTTGTTTTGAAATATTCTAAACGACCATTGGTGATTGATGCAGATGGATTAAATTTATTAAAAAGTAAACTTGATCTGCTTGAAAAATACGAGTATCCTGTAATCATGACTCCGCATCTGGGAGAGTTTTCACGCTTAAGTGGACTTTCAATTAAAGACTGGAAACAACAGCCGATAGAACTTACAAATGAATTGGCACATCGTTATAATGTAACTTTGGTTTGCAAAGATGCACGCACCGTAATTGCAGATGGCGGTCAGAATGTCTATGTGAATACAACAGGAAATAGTGGAATGGCAACTGCAGGAAGTGGCGATGTATTGACAGGGATTTTACTCGGACTGCTGGCTCAAGGCTATGCTCCTTTGGATGCAGCTGTGATGGGAGTATGTGTTCATGGTCTGGCTGGCGATGAAGCTGCAAAAGAAAAAGGGAAATATGCAATGGTGGCAGGAGACCTGATTACTTATACAGGAGATGTGCTTAAGAAAAGAGGATAAGAGATTATGAATAGACCAAGTAGAATTTATGCAACAATCGATTTAGATGCCGTTACATGGAATTTGGAAAATATGAGAAAAAATATAAGTGAAGATACAAAAATTATTGCAGTGTTAAAAGCGGATGCCTATGGTCATGGAGCTGTTCCTATCGCACAGCATATTGAATCTTTGTCTTATATTTGGGGAATCGCAGTTGCCTGTGTGGAAGAAGGGATGGAACTTCGTGAGGCAGGAATTAAAAAACCAATTCTTATTTTGGGTTACACTTTTGCAGAGGATTATCCGACGATTATTGAGCATGATATGAGACCGGCGGTTTTTACGTTTGAGATGGCACAGCATTTATCTGATGCTGCGGTAAAAATGAATCAAACTGCAAAAATACATATAAAAGTTGATACAGGAATGGGTCGAATTGGCTATCGGGATATCAACGAGGCAGTTCCTGAAATTTTAAAAATTTCAAAACTTCCGCATATTGAAATCGAGGGAATTTTTACCCATTTTGCAAGAGCAGACGAAGCAGAAACAACACCGGCTTATGTGCAATTAGAAAAGTTTCAGCAGTTTATTTCAAGACTGGAAGAAGAAGGACTTTCAATTCCGATGAAGCATTGCTCTAATAGTGCTGGAATTATCCGTATGAAAGAGGCAAATATGGATGCCGTCCGTGCTGGAATTATTTTATATGGCTTATATCCATCTGACGAAGTGGAAAAAGAACCGGTTGCTTTAAGACCGGTTATGGAGTTGAAAACACATATTTCTTATGTGAAAACAGTTGAAAAAGGAACCGCAATCAGTTATGGGGGAACATTTATAACAGAAAAAGAAACAAAAGTGGCAACCATTCCGGTTGGTTATGCAGATGGATACTGTCGTGGATTATCCAATAAAGGATATGTACTGATACATGGAAAAAGGGCACCGATTCTTGGAAGAGTCTGTATGGACCAGTTTATGGTAGACGTAACAGAGATTCAGGATGCAAAAATTTTAGATGAAGTCACTCTGCTTGGAAGAGATGGAAAAGAGAAAATTACATTAGAGGAATTAGGTGACTTAAGTGGAAGATTTAATTATGAGTTTGCTTGCTGTATCAGTAAAAGAGTTCCAAGAGTCTATCTGGTAAGCCGTTAGAATCTTCTTTGAGATTTATGGCAAAAAGCCAGTATTTCCATAGAAAATATAAAAACCATAGAATACACACGAAAGAATTGGGAAAAATGATAAAAAGGTGTTTGAATGCAGATAAGCATTCCCCCGCTTTAAGTGCGCGCAGTACTAAGCGGCGGCTGAGGGGGGATGCTTCTGTCAGTGGGAGTTGAAAACTCTCACTGACAGATTGCGAAGCGACTGCGTTCATGAGCAAGTAGCGAAGCGGATTGCGAATGTCCGCTTTACTAGAAGCAGGAGTCTTATTGACTGAGATAGAAAACACAGAAAAAAATCGGAGAGTGAAAACGTGTGGTAATTAAACGTGGTGATATTTTTTATGCAGATTTAAGGCCCGTGGTGGGAAGTGAACAGGGTGGTGTCCGCCCTGTATTGATTATACAAAACGATGTGGGAAATAAGCATAGTCCGACTGTGATTTGTGCTGCCATTACATCAAAAATGAATAAGGCAAAACTGCCGACGCATATTGAGATTGATGCTTCTTCCTATGCGATAGTAAAAGATTCGGTAATTTTGCTGGAGCAGCTTCGTACAATCGATAAAAGAAGATTAAAAGACAAGGTTTGTCATTTGGATGCAGAGATTTTACAGAAAGTCAACCATGCCCTGTGTGTGAGTCTGGAGCTGCCTACATAGTGAAAAAATCTTGACGTGAGAAAAGGAAAATGGTATCTTATTGTAGAATAGCTCTGTGAAAAAAGGGCAATCTGAGACAAGAAAGAGGGAATAGAGAAATTTTATGGACGACGGGAGTAGTCCTTTATGGACAGGAATCGTTTTGATTTTATTTGTTATCATAAACGGAATTTTGTATGGATTTGGTTCCGCCATACAGAAGGTAAGTGAAAGTGAAATTGAAAAAAAGGCACAGGAAGGTGATGAAAAATCACAGTGGCTTTTAAGTGTGATTGATTCACCGGCACGAGTGATTAATACAACCTTAATATCGAGTGTTTTTTTTGCTGTATTATCCGGTTATGTTGGAATTCACAAAATTGTGCCGGCACTTGAAGATGTGCTGAGAAATATTGATTTTTTTGCTTCTATGTCAAAAAAGGTACAGGCTGTTTTGTGTGCGGCTTTCGTATTATTTGTTATGGTGGGGATACTGGTGGCAATTGGAATGATTTCTTTTAAGAAAGTTTCCGTAAAAGAGCCTATGAAGTGGGTTTATCGAACAGAGAAAACAGTCAAACTGCTCATTACATTATTTACACCACTTACGTTTTTTACGATTAAATTGTCAAATGGGTGCGTCCGATTATTTGGAATTGACCCACATAAATCAGAAGAAGATGTGACAGAAGAAGAAATTATTTCGATTGTGGATGATGCGCATGAACAGGGTGTGATTGAAGAAAGTGAAGCAGAAATGATTCAAAATATCATAGAGTTTTCTGATAAAGAGGCGCAGGATATTATGACACATCGAAAGAACATTAATGCGATTGATGAAAAAACACCGTTAAAAGAGGCATTGACGCTTATGTTAAACGGCAGTAATTCAAGATATCCGGTTTATCGGGATGATATTGATGATATTATTGGAATTTTGCATTTGAAAGATGCGATGAAAGAGATGATGTTTGAGAATCATGCCGAAGAAACAGTTGGAAGAATTCCGAACCTGATTCGGGATGCTTCTTACATTCCGGAAACTCGAAGTATTAATGATTTATTTAAGCGCATGCAGGCAAAGAAACTTCACATGGCAATCGTTGTAGATGAATATGGCCAAACATCCGGTATTGTAACAATGGAAGATATCTTAGAAGAGATTGTAGGAAATATTTTAGATGAATATGATGAAGATGACCATTTTATTATTGAGCAGTTAGATAATACATATCTTATGAAAGGTTTAACTCCGCTTGAAGATGTAGAAGAAACACTTTCGATTGATTTACAGGAAGAAGAGTATGAAACATTAAATGGTTATCTGACCTCTCTTTTGGGACACATTCCGAATATCGATGAAGATAAAGAAATTCGGGCAAACGGTTATCTGTTCACCATTCTTGCGGTGGAAAATAATACAATTCAAAGAGTAAGGGTAGAAAAACTACCTGAAGAAAAAGGAGAAGAGAAATGTCAGGACATTCAAAATTCGCAAACATAAAGCATAAGAAAGAAAAAAATGATGCCAAAAAAGGTAAAATTTTTACTGTAATTGGTCGTGAAATTGTAATCGCTGTAAAAGAGGGTGGTCCAGACCCGAATAACAACAGTAAACTTCGTGATGTAATTGCAAAGGCAAAAGCAAATAACATGCCGAATGATACAATCGACAGAGGAATTAAAAAAGCAGCAGGCGACAGTAACGCAGATAACTACGAAAGAATTACTTACGAAGGATATGGTCCAAGCGGAGTTGCAATTATCGTAGAAACTTTAACAGATAATAAAAACCGTACAGCGGGTAATGTAAGAAGTCATTTTACAAAAGGAAGCGGAAGTATTGGAACACCGGGATGTGTTTCTTTCATGTTCGATAGAAAAGGTCAGATTATCATTGACAAAGAAGAATGTGAAATGGATGCAGATGATTTAATGATGATTGCACTGGATGCCGGAGCTGAAGATTTCTCAGAAGAAGAGGACAGCTTTGAAGTATTGACAGACCCAGATGAATTCAGTGCAGTGCGTGAAGCATTAGAAAAAGAAGGAATCCCGATGATGGAAGCAGAAGTTGCCATGATTCCTCAGACTTATGTAGAGCTGACTGATGAGCAGGATATCAAAAACTTACAGAGAACATTAGATTTATTGGATGATGATGATGATGTTCAGTATGTATGGCACAACTGGGATGAATAATTTTATCTAAAAAATTACATGATACTAAAATAAAATGCGCATAATACCTCCAGAAATTTAATTTTTGGAGGTGTTTTTTTATGTCGGAAACAGAAAAAAAGCAAATATCAGAACAAGAAGAAACCAAAAATGAACAGATAAGAGAGATGGGGCAGATACTGCTTGAGGAAAACAGACAGAATTATCGGATTCATCTGCTAAGTATCATTGGAGAAGTAGAGGGGCATGAGGTATTGTCTGCAAACAGTAAAACGACAAAGTATGAACATGTACTTCCAAAACTTGCTGAAATAGAGAACAGCAGCGAGGTAGATGGAGTTTTAATTCTACTTAATACCGTAGGAGGTGACGTGGAGGCGGGTCTGGCAATTGCCGAGATGGTTGCCTCTATGAGCAAACCAAGTGTTTCTCTGGTTTTAGGAGGTGGTCATTCAATTGGAGTTCCGATGGCAGTTTCAGCAGATTATTCATATATTGTTCCTTCTGCTACTATGATGATTCATCCGGTCAGAAGTAATGGAATGTTTATCGGAGTAATGCAGTCTTATAAAAATATTGAGAAAATTCAGGAACGCATTACGGAATTTGTGGCATCCCATTCTAATATGGGAAAAAATCGAATGGAAGAACTGATGCTGGATACCACACAGCTGGTAAAAGATGTCGGAACAATGCTGGATGGGAAAGAAGCAGTAAAAGAGGGATTGATTGATGAAGTTGGAGGGATTTCGCAGGCATTTTACAAGTTATATGAGCTGATTGAAAAATCGTTGGAGATAAAGTAAGAAAAATAAAAATTATAGAGAGTTTTACATTGTGCGAAAGTAGATTTTATGATAAAATAAATGTTCGATAAAAGAATGTTCCCATTTGTTCCAAAAGAACAGAATGGGAAAATACATAAGATATGAGGTTGTTTTTATGTCATATATACAGGCATTTTTATTGGGAATTGTACAGGGAATTACTGAATTTTTTCCAGTGAGCAGTTCCGGACATTTAGTGATTTTAGAAAATCTTTTTGAAATGAAAATACAGCCATCGGTGTTTTTTCATGTGATTTTACACGCCGGAACGCTGGGGGCGATTATACTGGCATTTAATTCTGATGTAAAAAGACTGATTTTGGAATTCCTTCGATTGGTTTATGATATTTATTATAATATCAGAACAGGAATTCATAATGGATGGAAACAGAGTGGAAGACGTTATCGAAAGCTAGTTCCCAATAATTACAGGAAGTTTATGCTTTTATTAATTGTGTCTAGTGTTCCGACTTTTATTATTGGAATGCTGTTAGAAGAGTCAGTAAGAGTAGCGTCAGTAAATTTGCTTGCACCGGGAATCGGACTCTTGATTACGGGAGTTTTGTTGTTTATTGCAGATTTCTTTCCAACGGGAAATAAAGTACCAAAAGAAGTCAGTTATCTGGTTGCGGTTATTATAGGTGTTTTTCAGGGATTTGCAGTGTTGCCTGGAATTTCACGTGCAGGAGTGACGATTGTGGCTTGTCTGTTATGTGGTTTGAATCGAAAATTTGCAATCCGTTATTCGTTTTTGCTGTCTATACCGGCTGTGATTGGCGCAGTGGTGCTTGAAATTGTAAAGCTCAATCCAAGTGAATTCTCAGCAAGAATGGCAGGAATGAGTGTACTGGGCTTCATTGCAGCAGCTGTGACAGGGTGCTTTTGTATTAAAATGATGTTAAAAATTGTAAAAAGAAAGCCATTTCGCCGTTTTAGCGTATATTGTTTCTTCATGGCAGTTCTGGCAATTATCTGCAGCTTTGCTTTATAAGAAAAGGCAGTGTAAAAAGGGAGTAATGTAGATGGCAGCATCGAAAAAAGCAAATTTAGGTAAAACAAATTTAGAAAAAACGAATCGAAATAAAACAAGTAAAACCAATACCGGTACAAATTCAGGCAAAACCAATACACATAAAGGTAATACGGATAAAAGTAGTTTAACAAATAAAAATAAAACGAGGACAAATAAAACAAGTACGAATAAAGTTCAAAGCAAAAAAAATGGGACAGGCGAGGCAAAAAAAGCAGAAAAAAAAGGCATGCCGGTCAGAAAAAACAGAAAAAGTTCTGCAGTTTCCGAGAAAAAAACAGAAACAAAAACGGAATCTCAGCTTTATACAGAGATTTTTCTTTGGATTTTAGTTGCAGTTTCTATTTTGTTAATGTTAAGTAATTTTGGAGCTGGAGGCATAATTGGAAGTTACATCAGTAATTTATTTTTTGGATTATTTGGAATTGTAACTTATGTTTTTCCGGTGTTCTTATTCTTTATGACTGCTTTTATGATTTCAAACAATAAAAATCCAAGAGTATATCGGAAGATGGTTGGATTTTTGTTGATGTTTGTAACGGTTTGTGCTTTTATGCAGCTATCGACAGATGGATATTATGAGGGAACGACATTAGAAGAATATTATCGGATATCCTCCCTATCACAAAGCGGTGGCGGAGTATTAGGCGGAGCAATATGCAATGTAACAGCAAAAGCATTTGGAGTAGCCGGTACTTATGTGATTTTAGTTGTCTCTGCAATCATTTCTGTAGTACTTGTAACGCAGCAATCTATGTTTGAACTGATGAAAAAAAGCGGAACAAAAATATACGCAAAGGTAAGATTGGAGCAGGAAAGATGGGAAAAACAAAAGACAGCCCAGGAGACAGAAAATTCGGATGAACTCCAGCTTCAGCAGCACAAACAGGGAACAAGGCACTCAAAAATTGCTGATGGAATTGCAAAGATGGCAGCACTTTCAAAATCAGCTTTAAAGAAAAAAGAAGAGGAAGAAAAAGAGCCAATAAATTTTGACGATTTACATGAAACAGAAGAAACTGAGTACATTAAAAATATAGAACAAGAAGAAAAAGAGGGATTTACTCCTCAAAATGCATTTCCAATCCACAGAGCCGAGGAAGTGGCATTGTGGGATTTAGAAGAATTGACGATACCAAAGAAAACAGAAAAGAAACAACAGAAAGATAAGGAAAAAGAACCTGAAAAGAAAAAGCTTTCATCTGTAAAAGAAAATCAGCAGATAAAAGTACAACAAAAAGAAGCACCGCCGGCCGTATATGAATTTCCGCCGATTACGTTATTGAAAAAAGGAGTGGGAAATGGTGGTGACTCAGATGACCATTTACGAAATACCGCAAAAAAATTGCAGGAAACTCTGCACACATTTGGTGTAAATGTAACCATTACCAATATCAGCTGTGGACCTACAGTTACGCGTTACGAGGTACAGCCGGAGCTGGGGGTAAAAGTAAGTAAGATTGTAAGCCTTACAGATGATATCAAGTTGAATCTTGCTGCTACAGATATTCGAATTGAAGCACCGATTCCAGGAAAAGCCGCTATTGGGATTGAAGTGCCGAATAAACAAAACAGTGTAGTGATGCTTAGAGACTTAATTCAGTCAGAGGCATTTATAAAATCAAAATCCAAGCTGGCATTTGCAGCTGGAAAAGATATTGCAGGAAAACCGGTGATTGCAGATATTGCAAAGATGCCGCATCTTTTGATTGCCGGTGCAACTGGTTCGGGTAAGTCCGTCTGTATTAATACATTAATTATGAGTCTTTTGTATAAAGCTTCTCCAGAAGAAGTAAAACTCATTATGATAGACCCGAAAGTGGTAGAGTTAAGCGTCTATAACGGAATTCCACATCTTTTGATTCCGGTAGTAACAGAGCCGAAGAAAGCAGCAGGTGCGTTAAATTGGGCTGTCGCTCAGATGACGGAACGTTATAATCAATTTGCAGAATACAATGTACGTGACATTAAAGGATATAATGAAAAAATAGAAGTATTAAATGCAAAGAAAATAAATCAGGAGACGGAAAAACTCTTGAAAAAGATGCCGCAAATTGTGGTAATTGTAGACGAGCTGGCTGACCTTATGATGGTTGCCCCGGGAGAGGTGGAAGATGCAATATGCCGTCTGGCACAACTTGCACGTGCAGCAGGGATTCATTTGATTATTGCGACGCAAAGACCATCGGTTAATGTAATTACTGGTTTGATTAAAGCTAACATGCCATCCCGAATTGCATTTTCGGTTTCTTCAGGCGTAGATTCCCGAACGATCATCGACATGAATGGGGCAGAAAAACTGCTCGGTAAGGGTGATATGTTGTTTTATCCTCAGGGATATCAGAAACCGGCACGTGTACAGGGCGCATTTATCAGTGATAAAGAAGTATCAGCAGTTGTAAAATTTCTTTCAGAGCAGACAAATGGACAGTATGACCATGAAATTGAGAAACAGATTAATACTTTGAAAGGAACAAAACAGGAAGAAGCTTCTTTAGAGGCTAATGAGAGAGATGTTTATTTTGCAGATGCAGGTAAATTTATTATAGAAAAGGATAAGGCATCGATAGGAATGCTTCAGCGTGTGTTTAAGATAGGATTTAACCGTGCAGCAAGAATTATGGATCAGTTATGTGAGGCGGGAGTGGTTGGTCAGGAAGAAGGTACAAAGCCAAGAAAGGTTCTTATGTCCATGGAACAATTTGAACAATATATAGAGGAATATCTATAATGGATTTTGGTCTGCATGATTTTATTTTAGTTGAAGATTGAGATAAAATCATGCAGGGCGAGAAAGAAAAGAGGTTGTCTTACATGAAATGTGCAAATTGTGGCACGGAACTAAAAGATGGAACATTATTTTGTCCGGTATGTAAAAGTGAAATACAATGGGTGCCGGAATATCATACATTGGAGACGATTCTGCTTCAAAAACAAATGCGGGAGAAAAATTTGAAAGAAAAAAAACAAAAAAAGGAAGAAGAACTGCGCCAGAAAAAACGTCAGGAAGAAATTCGGAAGAAAAAACGGAGAAAATATCAAATATTCGGAGGGAGTATTGCTGCCTTGATTTTATTGGCAGGTGTGGCAGGTTTTGCAATTAAGCGGAAAGAATATAATTCGTTTGACATGCAGATGGCACAGGCGGAGTCAGAAGTGACAAATAAAAATTATGAATCTGCTTTAAGCTATCTGGAGCGGGCATTGGAATTACAGCCGGACAGTACATCAGCAAAAATTCTGCAGGCAAAAATTTATACAGTAAACGGAGAGGAAGAAAAAGCACTTCCTATTCTTTCATCTGTAATAGAAAAAGAACAGGATAATGTAAGTGCCTATGGAGAACTGTTGAGACTTTATGAAAAACAGAAAGATTATGATTCGATTAAGTCACTTTTAGATGAGTGTGATAATGAAAAAGTGAAATCACGTTACGAAGATTATGTATGTGAAGTACCGGTAATTTCTTTAAATGGTGGAACTTACGAGAAAGAACAGAGGATTGATTTTACTGCCATGAAATATGGAACAAAGGTTTATTATACTTTGGATGGGAGTGAACCAGATAAGACAAATGGAACACGTTATGATTCAGACTATGGAATTGTTTTATCAGAAGAAGGAGAATACACGTTAAAGTATATTGCCTATAATGCTAAGGGAATCCCAAGCGAAAATAAAGAAGAAGTTTATAAGATTGAATTTAAAGCTCCGGATGCACCTAAAATCACACCGGATTCCGGGCAATATGAAAAGGCGACAAAAATTCGAATCGCAGTGCCGAGTGGCTGTACCGCCTATTATGCATTTGATGATACTGTGACGACAGAAAGTACAAAGTATACAGGACCGGTTGAAATACCAGAGGGTGAACATATTTTTTCTGCAATCTTGGTGGATAAAAATGGAAAAACCAGTTTGACTGCAAGTGAAACGTATGTCTTTTACCAGTGAAAAACTAGGTTTTTTTGTATGTTTGAGGAAAAGTACGATTTTTTAATTGAATTTTGGTGAAAATTGGATTATACTGATTGATAGCAATCATAGCAATAAAATATTCCCTTTGGGGAATTGTGAGGAGGATAATATGTACAAGATTCTGAAAGCAGAAAAGCTGAATGAGGTTATTTACCTCATGGTTGTAGAAGCACCACGTGTTGCGCAGCACTGCCAGCCTGGTCAGTTCATTATCGTAAAAAAAGATGATGAGGGTGAAAGAATTCCGCTGACAATCTGTGACTATGACAGAGAAGCAGGAACCATTACAATCGTATTCCAGCCGATTGGAGCTTCTACTACAAAATTTGCACAGATGAAAGAGGGAGATTTCTTTGAAGATTTTGTTGGACCATTAGGATGTCCATCAGAATTAGTAGAGGAAGATTTAGAAGACCTGAAAAAAGAAAAAATTTTATTTGTTGCCGGCGGTGTAGGAACCGCTCCGGTTTATCCACAGGTAAAATGGCTGCATGAACATGGTATCGATGCTGATGTTATTGTTGGTGCAAAAACAAAAGATTTAATTATTCTTGAAGAAGAAATGAAAGCTGTTGCAGGTAATTTATATATTACAACGGATGATGGTTCTTATGGACGTCATGGTATGGTTACAAAAGTTATTGAAGATTTAGTAGCTGAAGGAAAAACCTATACAAAATGTGTTTCCATCGGACCGATGATTATGATGAAATTCTGTTGCCTTACAACACAGAAGCTTGGAATTCCGACAATCGTATCCATGAACCCGATTATGGTAGATGGTACTGGTATGTGTGGAGCATGTCGTGTAATTGTTGGAGATGAAGTGAAATTCGCATGTGTAGACGGACCGGAATTTGATGGACATCTGATTGACTGGAATCTTGCTATGCAGAGACAGCAGATGTACAAGACAGAAGAAGGACGTGCATTATTAAAACAGCGTGAAGGAGATACTCATCACGGTGGATGCGGAAACTGTGGAGGTGACAAATAATGGGTGACGTATTAAAGAAAGTTCCGGTTAGAGAACAGGACGCAAAAGTAAGAGCAACGAACTTTGAAGAAGTATGTTTAGGATATAATAAGGAAGAAGCAGTAGAAGAAGCAAATCGCTGTCTGACTTGTAAAAATGCAAAATGTGTACAGGGATGTCCTGTAAATATTGATATTCCTGGCTTTGTAAAAGAAGTAAAAGAAGGAAATTTTGAAGAAGCTTATAAAGTAATCGGAAAATCAAGTTCTCTTCCGGCAGTTTGTGGTCGTGTATGCCCGCAGGAAAGCCAGTGTGAAGGAAAATGTATCCGTGGAATCAAAGGTGAAGCGGTTTCCATCGGCAAACTGGAACGTTTTGTTGCTGACTGGGCAAAAGAAAATGGCATCAAACCAGAAGCGGCAGAAGTAAAAAATGGACATAAAATTGCTGTTATCGGTTCCGGTCCTGCTGGTCTTACCTGTGCTGGTGACCTGGCAAAACTTGGCTATGATGTAACAATCTTTGAAGCACTTCATCAGCCGGGCGGAGTTTTAGTTTATGGTATTCCGGAATTCCGTCTTCCAAAAGATAAAGTTGTAAAAGAAGAGATTGAAAACGTAAAATCTCTTGGCGTAAAAATTGAAACAAACGTTATTATCGGTAAATCTACTACAATTGATGAGCTTCTTGAAAAAGAAGGATTTGAAGCTGTATTTATCGGTTCTGGAGCAGGTCTTCCAATGTTTATGGGAATCCCGGGTGAAGTAAGCAACGGTGTATTCTCTGCTAATGAATATCTGACAAGAAGTAACCTGATGAAAGCGTTTCGTGATGACCATGATACACCGATTAAAACTGGTAAAAAAGTTGCTGTTATCGGTGGTGGTAATGTTGCAATGGATGCTGCAAGAACTGCACTTCGTCTGGGTGCAGAAGTACATATTGTATACAGAAGAAGTGAGTCTGAGCTTCCTGCAAGAGCAGAAGAAGTACATCACGCAAAAGAAGAAGGAATCATTTTTGACCTGTTAACAAATCCGGTTGAAATTATTGCAGACGAAAACGGCTGGGTAAAAGGTATGAAATGTGTTCGCATGGAGCTTGGTGAAGCGGATGCTTCTGGAAGAAGACGTCCGGTTGTAATTCCGGATTCCGAATTTGAAATGGATGTAGACACAGTTATTATGTCTCTGGGAACTTCTCCAAATCCATTGATTTCTTCTACTACAATTGGTCTTGACACAAACAAGAGAAAATGTATTATTGCAGATGAAGAAACAGGAAAAACCACAAAAGAAGGCGTATATGCCGGTGGTGATGCTGTAACAGGTGCAGCTACAGTTATCCTTGCTATGGGTGCAGGTAAAGCAGCTGCGAAAGGCATTGATGAATTCATCAAAGGAAAAGAAAACTAATCAAAAGATGCTAAAAAACCCTTCTGCTGCTTTGGCGGCAGTAGGGTCTTTTTGACTTTATTCAAAACAGATGGAGCAAATATGAAGATTACGCTGATTACAGTTGGAAAGATAAAAGAAAAATATTTAAGAGATGCAATTGGAGAGTACAGTAAACGCTTAAGTAAATATTGTAAATTAGAAATTATTGAAGTGGCAGATGAAAAAACACCGGAACGTGCCAGTGAAGTGGTAGAAGAGTCCATTCGTTCAAAAGAGGGAGAACGGATTTTAAAATATATAAAAGAAGATGCTTATGTAATCACACTTGAAATTGGAGGGAAACAGCTGGCTTCAGAGGAACTGGCTGATAAGATAGAACAGCTTGGAATACAGGGAAAAAGTCAAATTGTTTTTATCATCGGGGGTTCGATTGGACTTGGAAAAGAGGTATTAAAAAAATCTAATTATGCCTTAAGTTTTTCTAAAATGACTTTTCCCCATCAGTTAATGCGTGTTATTTTGCTCGAACAGATATATCGGAGTTACCGTATTATCAATCGAGAACCCTATCATAAATAATTCTGCTGGCATTTTACGCATTTTGAATCACGACTGCAATGAAAATTAAGAACCAAATCATCTACGCGGGTGCAGGTGGACTTTTTATAAAGCACAGTATGGGTGACATCACTTGCATCGGTAAGACACTTGGTATGATAGATTTTCGTATATTCATTTGAGGTATCTGCAGTGTCTGACATCGTGGGCATCTCCTTTCAAGGTAAGTGATAAATTTATACTTTTATTATAACGGAAAAGAAGCAAAAAGAAAAGAAAGTTGAGGAAAGAAAATGGTAACACACGAACAAATTGAAGAATTTATCTGTCAGTATCCGGTGTATCAGTATGCTTTTTTTAAACCTGAAGAGATTGAATTTTCTTATCGGGTGAGATGGATTTGTGAACAGGAATGTGAGCGTTATAATTCTACCTGGGCATGCCCGCCGGCAGTCGGAAGTGTAGAAGAATGTAAACACAGATGTCTCAAGTATAAAGAATGTTTTTTGTTTTCTACGATTGCAGAAGTATCCGATGTAATTAATTTTGAAGAAACACTTGCAACCAGAGCGGAACACGAAGAGGTAACAGCTGCAATTGAAGCATTTATAAAGTCACAGGGAAGCGAGTGTATGGCATTGTCCACAGAATCCTGCGACATTTGTGATACTTGCGCATATCCAGACGGTCCGTGTCGCTTTCCGGAGAAAATGCATCCTTGTGTGGAAAGTCATGGAATTATTGTAAGTGAGCTGGCTGAAAAGTTTGATATGGAATTTACGTTAAGTCCGAATCAGATTTTGTGGTTTGGGATTTTATTTCTTGCATAAAAAATCCGCATAAGAAATTGGTTTTTGCATATTTATATTAATAAGAAGTATGGGATAAACGGTTCATGCGAAAAAAAAGCGTCCCACAGAAACTGGCAGACAAGATGCAGATTCCAAAAGACTTGGCTTATCAGGAGCCAGTGTTAACGATGATTGGACAAAGGGAACTTTGTGTTGAAAATTATAAGTGTATCCGATATTATACGGGTAGCTGTATTGTTTTGTTGACAAAGAATGGTAAATTGAAGTTAGAGGGAGACAGACTTTCCATTCAATCGTATGATAATGAAGAAATTAGAATTACCGGAATAATTTTCAGATTAGAATTTATTGGCTAAAAAGAGTTAGATTGCTAAATGGGGAGGACCAGGTGATTTTAGGAAAAAATTTCTGGAAAGGATATCTCAGGATTTGTTTTTGGGGACAAGAATCGGAACGATTTTTAAATTTGTGTGCACATCATAAGATTCAAATTTGTCAGATTGAAAAACACGAGGCGGTTTATTGGGGTTATGTATTGATTTCAGATTTTTATCGGATGGATGAAGTAAGAAGAAAAACAGGAACTAAAATTAAAATTAAAGGAAAATACGGAATACCTTTCTTTTTTTACAGAAATAAAAAAAGAAGGGTATTTTTTGTTGGATTTTTACTGGCACTGATTGCTGTATTTTTATTATCAGAAAGAGTATGGAATATTCATGTGGAGGGAAATGTTCATAATTCAACAGAATCAATTTTAAATTATCTTGAAACACAGGATGTATGGCATGGAATGAGAAGAGACCAGGTAGATTGTGGCTATATTGCAGGGAAGCTTAGAAAAGAATTTCCGGACATTACATGGGTATCAGCGAAATTGACAGGAACGAGACTCATGTTAGAAGTAAAAGAAAATGAAAGCTATCAAAAAGAAAAACAGTTACAAAAAAAAGAAATGCCCTGTGATTTACGTGCACAAAAAGATGGAATTATCTTATCTATGATTGTAAGAAAGGGAAAGGCAAAAAAGAAAATAGGAGAGAATTGTAGTAAGAATGAAATTTTAGTGTCGGGAAAAATTCCAATTATAAATGATAGTCAGGAAGTTATGGGATATCAAACGGTGCAGGCAGATGCAGATATCGAAATTCAATATAAAATGGAATATTATCAGGAGTTTTCGAGAACTTATCAAAAGATAATACCGAGTGGGGAAACAAGGCGGGGTTATATCATTCAGGCAGGAAATTATTATCTTGATACCAGTCGAAACTTAAAAAAGCAGGAATATAATCGGTTGCTGAAACTTCGACAGTTGAAGCTGACAGAAAATTTCAAGCTACCCGTGTTCTATGGAAAAAGTATAGATTATGCAATAGAGAAAAAAGAGAGGATTTATACGAAGAAAGAGGCAGAAAAAAAGGCAGAGCAGACAATTTTACGTGTGCTAGAAACTTTATCACAAAAAGGTATTCAAATATCTGAAAATCATGTTAGAATAGAGGTAAACAAGAACAGCTGTGTGACAAAAGGAAGTTTGATTTTAATTGAAAAGGCGACTTGTCAGACACCGCTGAAGACAGAAAGGAATAACAGCATAGATGAGCAATATAATTGAATCTCGGATGGATTTTCCGGCAGAACATGAAAAAAACGTGTTTGGACAATTCGACGAATATGTAAAAAAAATAGAGCGGGCATTAAATGTTACGATTATTTCAAGAGATGGAAAATTAAAGATTTTAGGAAATGAAACTTCTGCAAATCAAGCACAGAGGGTGATTTCACAGTTGTTAATGCTTTCTAAGAGAGGAAATACGATTACAGAACAGAATGTAGATTATACGCTTTCTCTTACCTTTGAAGAAAAAGAGGGACAGATGGCAGAGATGGACAGAGATTTTATCTGCCACACTATCAATGGTCGTCCGATCAAGCCAAAAACACTGGGACAAAAGTCTTATGTAGATGAAATCCGTAAGAAAATGATAGTATTTGGTGTCGGACCTGCCGGAACCGGAAAAACCTATCTGGCAATTGCAATGGCAGTAACTGCATTTAAAAATGACGAAGTTGGAAAAATTATTTTAACTCGTCCGGCAATTGAAGCTGGTGAAAAACTGGGATTTTTACCAGGGGATTTGCAAAGTAAAATTGACCCATATCTTCGTCCATTGTATGACGCACTGTATCAGATTATGGGACCGGAAAGTTTTGCAAAAAATATGGAAAAAGGTCTGATTGAGGTGGCACCACTTGCATATATGCGAGGTCGAACCTTAGATAATGCCTTTATTATTCTCGATGAAGCACAAAATACAACACCGGCGCAGATGAAAATGTTTTTAACTCGTATTGGTTTTGGTTCAAAAGTAATTGTAACCGGAGATAAGACTCAGAAAGATTTACCGGCAGGGGTACGCTCTGGATTGGATATCGCAATGCAGGTATTGAAAAAGGTAGATGGAATTTCATTTTGCCAGTTGACTAATAAAGACGTGGTACGTCATCCGCTGGTACAAAAGATTGTAGAAGCTTATGATGAGTATGAGAAAAAACAGAAACCTCAAAAAGAAACAAAAGAGATGAAAAGAAAGAGGGAGTGGAAATGACTTTAAATATTGATAAAGAATATTTGGGAGAACTGGGATTTGATTATGAAAAAATTGCAAAAGAAGTAGTGGAAGCAGCACTGGATTTTGAAAAATGCCCTTATGAAGCGGAAGTCAGTCTTGTACTTACAACGGATGAAGAAATACGAAAAACAAATGCTGAGTTTCGTAAAATTGACCGTGTGACAGATGTCCTTTCTTTTCCAATGCTTGACTTTGATACTCCTGGAGATTTTTCCTTTTTGGAAGAAGAGGAAGATGCATTTCATCCGGATACCGGAGAATTGATTTTAGGAGATATTATGATTGCAGTTGGAAGAATGAGAGAACAGGCAGAAACTTATGGACATGGGGAAGTAAGAGAGTATGCTTTCTTAATTGCACACAGTATGTTGCATCTAATGGGATATGACCATATGGAGCCAAATGAAGCGGCTGTTATGGAAAAGAAACAGGAAGAAATCTTAGAAGAACTTGGAATTCTCCGTAAATAAAAAGTTTTTGAATCAAAGATTGAATAAATAAAAAAATAAAGTCGATACTAGTTTCATAAAAACAATTTACGCTCGGAATCTGGTGGCATTTGATTTAACCAAATCAAGTAAGTCTTCGAGGGTAATGAACAATAGTAAGGAGTGTCTTTTATGAAAAAAATAATTTCTGGTATCGGCTTTTTTTTGTCTGCTCTTGTAATAGGAAATGGTATTGTTTCTTATTGTGAAGTATCTGGCTTAAAAGAGAGGATACAGGATTTGGAGACAGAAAGTGACTGGATTGGAAAGCAGGTATCAGCTGCTCCGTTTAATCAGAATAAAAAATATGTATTTGAATCTTATGATGAAAAGAGTGGAAGTGTAAAACAACAAGTATATCGGATTCACTCTTATGGAGAAAACCAGATTGTGCTTCAAAAAGAAGAACCGGACAATCAGGAGATTTTTTTGATAAAGGTAAAAGATGATTATCTTGCCGTATACAAAAAAGCAGACATGCAGTTGTTTGAAACGACCAATATTCCAATAGAGGTACTGCCTTCAGACGAACAGGTACAAGTGCTGGCAGGTAAGGAAGTAACAGGAACAGAAGCACTTTATAGTTTTTTGGAGAATTATTCTTCTTAAATCCTACTTTACGAAAGAAAAAAAATGTAGTAAGATAAAAAAACATGAAACAAAGCCAGAAATCCTTAGCTTTTAATATAGAAAAAGTATAAAAAAGGCGATACAGGAGAGGAGAATACATGAAAGTACGAGACCGATTAAAAGAGAAAAAAAGAATCGTAGTAAAGATAGGTTCTTCATCATTGACGCATGAAGAAACCGGTCGTTTGAATTTGATGAAAATGGAAATTCTTGTAAGAGAGCTTGCAGATTTACATAATCAGGGAAAAGAAGTGATCGTGGTTTCTTCAGGAGCGATTGCAGTAGGAAGAAGTGCGATGGGAATTGACCATAAACCGAAGGAACTTGCGAAAAGACAGGCATGTGCAGCAATCGGACAGGCACGCCTGATGATGATTTATCAAAAATTGTTTGCAGAATACAATCAGACAGCAGCACAGATTTTGATGACAAAATATACGATGATTAACCGTGCAACAAGAATTAATGCAAAAAATACTTTCGATACTCTGCTTGAGATGGGCGCAATTCCGATTGTAAACGAAAATGATACCATTTCTACAGATGAAATTGAATTTGGCGATAATGATACACTTTCTGCACTGGTTGCGGCGCTGACAGGGGCAGATATGTTAATTTTGCTATCCGATATTGATGGACTTTTTACGGATGACCCAAATCAGAATCCAAATGCAGAATTTATTGACCTGGTAGAAAAACTGGATTCTCATCTGGATGCCATGGCAAAAGATACCTCAAAAAGTTCTGTAGGAACTGGCGGAATGGCAACGAAATTAAAGGCTGCACATATAGCAACTAGTGCAGGTGCTGATATGGTCATTGCAAATGGAAATGATTTCCATGTCATACATAAAATTATGCAGGGAAGAAATCATGGAACTTTATTTTTAGCAGATAAGAAAGAAGAGTTTTATCTGGATGACATTATTGATAAATTGGGATAGAATGAAATAAATGTACTAACAGAAAAATTTGGAGAGTACAGATATAAAGAAGTGGAGGAATTTTCATGAAACAGGAACAGATTGAGCGAATTAACGAGCTGGCAAGAAAATCAAAGACAACAGGTCTGACACCAGAAGAAAAAGAAGAACAAAAAAAATTACGTGCAGAATATATTGCATCTGTCCGTATGAATTTGAGAACCCAGTTAGATAACATTAACATTCAGGAAGAAGATGGAAGTATTGTCAATTTGGGTGAGAAGTATGGAAAAAAGAAAAAGACACATTAAAAAATAAGATAAGAAAGAAATAGAAAGGGTATCCGCTGTCGGGATGCTCTTTTTGTTTCTTAATGAAAATTATAGAATGTGAAATAAAAACACTCTGTATTGAAAAATAAAAAAGATTAGGATATAATAGAAAAATTGATAACAGATAAATTAGAATGGAGAAATACATGTTAAAAAATAAAGAACTGGAAGAAATTTTAGAAAAGATTGACTTAAATGAAGCACCACCGGCAGAAGAACCAATGCGCCAGTATTATTTTATGAAAAAAGCGCAGATGCTTGTTCAGAAAAAAAGTGAAGAACTGGGACGTCCTTTAACCTATCACGTAACGACTTTCGGGTGTCCAATGCACTTTAAACTCGTGGCAGTATAAAAGCCGGTATCATGCGTATTTAGCTGATATCGGCTTGTTTTTATGTTCGGTATAAAAATATATGTGTAAGCCCATTTTTGAACGTAATTTCCGTGATTTTGCGGTCAGACACGACAATACGTTCAATGATAAGACTAATAAAATCTTTTAAAACCACATCCCCTGTGAGAGGAGCTAACTGGCTATAAATAATATGCTCGCCGGCTTGGAGTTTGTGAGTCAAAAAGAAGGAAGCAGCAGACTTCACGAAAGAAAGTTCTTCGGTGTTTTGAAAAGCTGTATCGTTTAAATCTTTTAGTTTATTTTCGACTCCAATTAGCTTGATTTCAAGCTCGTTTTTTGTTTCAGAGTATTCTTTTTTGCTCATAACGGAATCATCGAAAAGAAAGGCATTTTTGAGCCTTTCAAGGGCACGTTCTATCCTCTTAATTTCCTGTTTTAAATTCTCTTGTTTATTATCTGTATCTTTTACGTTGACCTGTTCAGGCTGATATAAAACATTATCAGTAACTCCCTTTAGCATCTTAAAAGTATCATTTAAGCCTTTACTTGCGATGCCAATAACATTTTTAAACTCCGGAGCAGAGAGCAGCAGGGTTTCTAGCTCTTTCACACTTTTGATTTCAGAACGCATATTAGTTGCACGAATTAGCAGAGAAATATAATTAAAAACAAAAGGACCTAAAGTAACGTCTCCGCATCCGGGAGCAGAGCATGTTCGTTTACGATACCTTTTTCCACAACGATACATCGAAGGCCTAAAACCATTTGCACGAGCTTCATCCTTTTTCATCGCCTGAAAGTGTGAGCCACATGATCCACAAATAAGAAAGCCGGAAAAGATATGAGTGTATAAACCGCTGCGAGAAGAACCAGGCTTATTTCTCTGCTCTGTATTCTTATCCATGATAGCGTTGCATCTGTTCCATTGCTCAACCGGAACGAGTGGAGGAAACGCTCCCTTAACGTAAATTACCTCGGATTCGTCCTTTTTCCTGCCTCGTGCACTTTCTCTATAATTGTAACGATAATCGCCTTTATTGAGAGGATTCCGGATTAAATCTGCTACGGTTTTCGTTGTCCATTCTCCGCCCCGCTTAGTAGGAATATTATGTGTATTATTATAAGCACAAACTTTGCAAGTTGAGTGCGTCTGCTCGTACATGTCATAAATGGCACGTACTAAAGGTGCTTCCTTTTCAGAATGGACCGGCTGCATATTAACTGAATCCCAGTCCCAGCCGAACGGCACTCTTGCCCCGTTCCATTTTCCCTCCGTCGCTCGATTGAGCATAATGTCTTTGACTCGTTCGCTTGTAAGCTTACGTTCCAGTTCTGCAAAGACAAGAATGATTTTCAAGATTGCCTCGCCAATTGCGCTAGAAGTATCAAATTGTTCATTTAGAGAGATAAATGTGACATGATGATACTTAAAACTATCATACATAAGAGAAAAGTCTACTAAGTTACGAGAAATTCTATCAATCTTATAAACGACTACATGAGATATGCAGTCAGCTTCTACATCATGCATCATACGAGAAAAGCCAGGACGTTTGGTATTTTTTCCGGAACGCCCCGCATCTTCGTAGATTTCGACACAGGACATATCTACATGCAAGACATACCTGCAATACGAAGTAAGTTCTTGTTTTTGAAAAGGAAGAGAGTCTTTATCAATCTGATGTCCTGTAGATACACGGACATATAGCGCAATTTTCTTGTTTTTTATCATTTTATCACCTGTTCTTTCTTAAAAAAGAGTATAAAAAATACACCTATACAGGTGCCGAACTTTTGTGATATAATAAACTTGCTTAGGGTTCTTATATCGGTGTTTGACATCGGTATAGACTTTGGACTGCTCCTATTGGCGTAGGGGCGGTCTTTTTTATTTATAATCAGTTCTATTTAATCAAATCAAGAGCTTTTCTTTCTTTCATGCTAACTCCATCCGAACTCCATCCGAACCGGACAGCAAGTGCACGCCAGAAATCTTCTGTTTGTCCTAGAAGAAATTAAGATAAAACATCTAAAAAAGAAATAAGTTTGTCCTTAAACTGTTCCAGTATAGCGTGCCGTATACCAGGCTTAATACTGAGATAAGCTTTAAAAATTTCAATTTCAGTTTCAGATGCATTATGTATTTTAATAAATGCATTTAGATTATCTGAGTCTGAAAATATCTTATCGCCACCATTTCGCAGCCATTCTTCGTTCACACTATAAAGCAAGCAAAAGAATTTAATTGTCTGTTCACTGACTATTCCATGCTTGCGCTCGATGCCAGCGACAGCGGTTTGACTTATTCCAAGTTTTTCTGCTAGTTCAGCTTGACTTAGACAAAAAATATTTTTTCTTAAGTATTTTATTCTTTCATTAATTGTCATATAATTTGTTTCCTTATTCGGAAATCATATCGTAGAACACATTTTCTGATATAATTTCGATGTCGTTTCCAGCAAGTTTTAATAACTCTGCTTTCTTTTGCTTAGAACTTTTACCGTCTTTAATAGAAGAACAGTAGTCATTATTTCCAAGAATTAAATAATTTGTTTTCTTTGTGACAGAGTTTCCGACTTGCCCTCCAAAATCTACGACGATTTGCATTGCATCCTTTCGAGCCATTTTTTCTAATGTTCCAGTAAATACACATAATTTTCCGAATAAAGGATGAGTTTCGTCAAAGTCAGTATTATCTGTAGTAATATCTTTTGCATTAACTTGCTTTGTTTTGCTTGAAACTTCAGAATAGGGAATATTAAGCATCTTGCACCAGTCTTTTTCGGATAATATTTTTAGTGTACCGGCTTTAACGAGTTCGTCAGCTTTAATAAATTTTTGACTTGTCTCTCCTTTTTGGTATCTTTTATAAGTATAATCACTAAAAATTATGTAATCAGAAGATTTTAGAAAGATATCACTCATATTACAATTACATTTTTCAGAAACAGCTTTCATAAAAGCGTATGTGTGTTTTTGAGGAAGTCCTTTTACAACAATTCTTTTCCGGAAAAAGGGATTTGATTCATCAAAAGATAATGAATCCAATAAGGCGAGTTCTTCTTCGTTCGGTCGATTAGAAGCTTCTTTTATTTTTAATAAAAGCTGATTAGCAGTAAAACAATCAGCAAGTGCTCTATGTTCAGTCTCGACAGAAAGTTTAAGAAAATCAGCCAAAGCAGAAAGTTTGTAAGAAGAAAGCCCTTTAAAGTATCGTCTGCTCAGTCTTAATGTGTCGACATAATCATTACAAAGAGGTTTTGATAAATATTTTTCAAAATTATCGTATAAAAAGTTGATGTCGAAATTCACATTATGCCCAACGAGCACGGAATCACTGACAAAATCTGAGAATTGAGAAAGAACTTCTTTTGGCTCTGGAGCGTTTGCAATGTCGAAATTTGAAATTCCAGTTAATGCTTCGATATAGGAATCAATTTTAGTGTCTGACTTAATAAGAGAAGAAAAAGTATTTTCGACGGTTTCATTATTAATTTTAATAGCAGCAACTTCAATGATGCAGTCATGTGACGAATCAAGACCGGTAGTTTCAATATCAATCACGGTATAAGATTCTGGAAAATCCAATAAACTATTCCCTTTGTGTTCTCGCATAAATTTTCTCCAATCTGAATTATAGTTAGAAATGCTATTGCATATTTTTTGTAAAAAACGTACATAATACATCTATGAGAATATTACTAGCAAATATTATGTATGAGAAAAATCTATCTATTCGGCAGGCTTCGCTTATGTCTGGAGTATCAAAGTCATCAATTCAGGAATGTATGAATGAAAATTCAAATCCTAAAATACAGACACTAGAAAAACTTGCTAAAGGCCTAAAGTGTCATATCACAGACCTTTTTGATTCACCTGTTAAGTAACATAAGTAACAGATGAAAAAGTGTCCGGTAAACCGGACGATTCTCCGTTTTCTGTAATTTTCTGCCAAAAAAAGGCGTTTAATTAATGTAACAAAAGATGAGACAACTGAAATAGAACTTATGTTCGAGAAAACCTTTATTTCTGCATACAAAAGTAGTAGAATACAGACAAGGAATTTCGTTTCGGGTTGTTGTCTACAGAAGAAACGGAGGATACATAATGAATTACAAAAAAATGATTATGGAAATGATTGAAAAAACAGACGAACGAAAATTACGTTTGATTTACTATTATGTAAAAGCATTGTTGCGCCTGTAAAGTCAAATCAATTCCCAAGGTGGAGGACTGAGTTGTCAGTCCTCTTTTTTTTGAATTGAATTGAGAAAGTTTTCTAAAACTGTCCATCCGTTTTCATCTAATGCTGCCAGTCCGGAAATTAGCCGTTTTTTGAAAGAATCATCTTCATCACTCAAAATCTCACCGATAAAACTGGCAATCTCTTCTTCTTTTGTTAATTTGATGAACATTTCGCCTTCTCCGGTTCGAAGCCAGTGCTCGTTGACACTAAATTCACGACAAATTAAGTGAATAAAAGCATCGTCGGGTTTTGTCCTTGAAAGCTCAATATTTTCGATTTTACCACGGCTCTTTAAACCTAATCGTTTTGCAAAATCTTCTCTTGAAAGTCCTAATTTATTTCGCAATTCTCTAAGACGAGTGTTAATTTTTTTACACCTCCCTTCATTCTTCTTTAGTATAACAGTTAAATAATGCGTTGTCAACGTTTTTGAAAACGAAAAAAAACATTTTATACATTGACAACGTAAAAACTACGTGTTATAATACGTTTACAAAGCAACAAACTAAATAAAACCCATGAGGGATGCATGACCTCGCTAAAAACATAAGTGTGATAGAGCTGACGCAAAAAATCTATCCGGCAGTAGCCCAATGTCCGTGGATAAGCTGTCGTAATAGGGGTGGAAAGCGTAAACCCTAGTAAAACAAGCTCGGCTTGGAGGCGAATGAGAACATCAGGAGAGAGAACGTCTAAAGTGTGGACTGATGGGCACGAATTAATCTTAGACGGCCGGAATGAGAAAACCGGCACTGCGGACATGGAACTATGGCGGCTACCCCAAGAGGCTCGGGAGGCAGGATAGGAACACAGGTTTTTCACTTTGCTTTTGGAGAACCTGTGTTCACCTAACGGACCCATAGGTCTGAAAGGCAGGATTAAAAGCATTATATTTATAGATAATTTATAAATATAAATGCAAAACATGTAGAACAGAAAGGAGCGATAAATATGTCAGAAAAAGAAAGGGACATCATTCAGGAATTGGCAGAAAAGCTTCCAGGGATGTCCGAAAGAGAGAAAGGCTATCTGGAAGGCACAATTGCAACAGCAGCGGCAATGAGTAAGAAGCAGGCAGAGGCAGAAACAGACAAAGAGAAAACTGCATAGAGAAACAGGCAGAAAGGGGAGTGAGCGAAAAATGATTGTAATAATGTTACCGATTACTGTAGAAGGATTTACTGTAAAAGGTAGCGAACTTATTGCGCTTGATATTGAGATAGAGGATGAATAGAAACAGATGGAATTTAAAGAATGGGAAGCAAAAAGAAATGCCGCACTGGAAGTGTTTCGGGAATTTTTGAAAACATTACCAGAAAAAGGCTTAACAGTAGATCAGTTAGAAACAATTGGCAAAAATGCAGAATGTGAAATAAATGCTATGGTTACAGACATTAAGAGAAATATAGTGTTTTCGGATGGAAAAGCAATTTTAATTTCAGACAACGACAAAGCAGAAGTTGAAATTACTACAGATGGAGAACGCATTGAACCAGCAGAACTTGCAAGAACAGTTTTAGAATTTTGCGAAAAACAAAAATATTCGATAGACGAAACAAGAAAAGTCATGTTGGAGATTATGCAGGCAGTAAATGAGAGCACAGAAAATCTTCAACGCAAGTCAAAGTTTAAATTTATCTGCGATTAAAAAGAAGCATCTTGTTTCCGTATAAAAGGAGATAGTTATTATGAATACAGAATTGCTCAAACAAGAGCTTGAAAAACTCGGCATTACGAATGTTACAGAGTTAAATGAAGCAATTAAAAAAGAAACACCTCTTGACCTGTCGCTTATGGTAGGTCAAGCAGAAGGCTTGAAAAAATAAAATTGAAAGGAAAAAAGATAAATGGAAGTAAGAGCAAGAGTAGCAAGAGTCAAAGCAAAAGACAGATTGAAGATGAGAGCAGAAATTTTGTTGAAAGTAGAATATTTTATTGCAAATCCGGAGAGCGAGTATGCAAAAAAAATAATCAGTTTAGGAGCAGTACATAATAAATTCCTTGGGCTTGAAGTATTCTATATGACTCAATTTACTGGAGATACTCAACATGCTGTGACATATAACATGTTGAGTATCTTTGAAATCAGTTCGTGCGAACTTGAAAGAGCTGCACATGAGAATACAGAAAAAAATAATAAATTTGTTGCAGTCAGAATCTCAGATGCAATTACTAGTTTACAAAGAGAACTTAAGCTTGGAATTCCGGAAAAAGTAATAGAAGATATCGACGCATTTGTATTAACGACGCAAAATGGAAAAAATGCAGCAAGCAGTTTACTTTTTCCGAAAATGTTCAGAAAAGCAGCAGAGGAACTGGCATCAGATCTGTATGTGCTTCCAAGCAGCACAGACGAATTGATTGTAGTTCCACAGGGATATGGAAGTGTAAAAGAATTAAAAGAACTTGTACGAAGCGTAAATGAAGGAATTAGTAGCAGAGAAGAAGTATTAAGTAATGATGTGTATAAATATTGTAGAGAAAATGGAAAACTGAGCGTTGCAGATGAGAATGATTAGTATGTTGTTAGATAAAGAAATGCCAGCGCCCTGGAATATTTGATTCTTTGTGGAATTTGTGTAATTAACTTACCTGAATATAGTGGTAGCTGGGTACCGGTGCAGGTTTGCATGTTCATCACAGGAGGAGGATGGATTAGCTTATTTTTGAAAGCGAATGAAAGTGAATGGGACTGTGAGGAATATGAGGAGGAAGAATAAAGATGGGATATCTTGTAGTATTTTTAACTGGTGCATTTTTGGGAGCACTGACTGTGATTATGTGGGCACTAGTTGCAGCAGCAAAAAGGGACAGAGATGATAAAAATAAGAGAAGCTTATAAAGAAATTGATAAGGAGACTCTGAAGATAGCGTATAAAAATGCTTGGAGCATAGAAAACATGGAGGCCCATGGCGCAGCGGGCAGGGATGTTACTTATATAGGAAGTGACATCAAAAGAAATATTATAACTGATTATTTTCGAGATACTTCCGGATGCTACTGGTTTGGAAATAGAGCGATTAACGAATACGGAGAAATCGTAGCAATGGAAGAACATATCTTTGGGCATGATTTTTTAGAAGAAAAGAAGAAAAAAGGCTGGTATCCACGAAATACCAGCCCGGCTCACAAGTATAAATAAATACTGTGAATAAACCATATTCATAATACTACTGTGAACCGGAAAAGTCAAGAAAACGAGGTTTTTAAAAACCTCGTTTGGACTGGATAAAAATATTAAACTTACGACAAAAAGGGGACAGAAGTTTATGATAAAAAGAAAAGAATACAAGCTTAGAGGAGGGAAAATTATTGACAGAGAGGAATATCATGATGGACGTTATGGAGCACCGGGGTTAAAAAGAGCAAAAAGAAAAAAACTGACAAAAGAACAGATGAGAATAATCAATCTGCAGAACAAATCAAGAAGATGCAGGCGAAGGATGTTAGAGTATTTTGATGAAGGGGACATCTTTGCAACATGGACGTACGAAGTGAGAAATAGACCGTCCGATATGCAGATTGCACTGAAAGACTTTCAGAAAGCTATGAGGTACGTGAGACGTGAGTTCAAGAAACGAGGCTATGAGGTTTTCTGGATCAGAAACATAGAGCGAGGCACAAAGGGAGCCTGGCACATCCACCTGGTAATCAATGAGATTGGAGACACAGTCAGTATCATCACAAAGGCATGGATAAAGGGCGGCACATGGTCTATTGAAATCAAGAACAGTAAATACTATGATGAGGATTTCACAAAATTGTCGAATTACATGACAAAGGACGAGCACACAACAGAAGAGAAGAAAGACGGGAAGCAGGGAAAGCCTAGGCTCAGTGAAGCAAATTATAACACAAGTCGCAACATGCCACTTCCAGAGCCAAAAATTGACAAACTCCGGAGGTGGAAAGAAGAACCAAAGCCACGAAAAGGATACTACATAGCAAAGATTCACGAGGGTATCAATCCAGTGACGGGTTACAGATATCGCAGGTATACAATGATTGAGTTTGATAGAAGTGAAAGGAAAGGTAACAGACATGAAAAATACATTAACAGCTTTGAACAATTATTTGTTCGAGGCACTTGAAAAAATTAATGATGACGAATTAACAGACGATGAATTTGAGAAAGAAGCTAAAAAATCAGAAATGAAAATAAAAATAGCAGAAACAATTATTAAAAATGCGAATACACAGCTAGGTGTTATGAAACATATGGATGAGTATGGATATAATGCCGAAAGAAAAGTGCCGGAGATGTTAGAAACAAAATGAAAAAGACAGTTTATCCAGATGGGATGTGTGAATATATAAAAAGTATCGCAAAAGGAAAAACAACGTATGAGATTGCAGATGCAGCCAATAAAAAGTACGGGAAAGATACAATTACGCGAGAAAAAATAAGAATGTATATGAGAAACCATAAGATTACAAGTGGCGTAGACTGCAAATTCAAAAAGGGGATGGTCCCGGCAAATAAAGGAATACCAATGTCAAAAGAGCAGTATGAAGCGTGCAAAAGAACGATGTTCAGAAAAGGATGTAAGCCACCTAATACGATGAAATTGGGTGAGTGTACACACGCAGCGGGTGGCTATATTGTGAAGAAAGTACAGGAAAAAGGGATACAAAGAGAGCGATTCAAATTTTTGCACAAAGAAATTTGGGAAAAATATAATGGACCTATCCCGGAGGGGATGATAGTGGGCTTTTTGGATGGAAATAAAGAAAATTGCAGTATCGATAATTTATTTCTGATAGATAAAGCAACAAATTTGCGACTGAATCAAAAAAAACTTAGATTCAACAATGCTGAATTGACAAAAACAGGAATCAAGATTGCAGAGCTTTCAGTTGCGGTCAACAGGAGAAAAAAAGATGAATCAGAGACAGAAAAAGAAACAGTTTCAAAAAAAATACGGAAAGAATCCGCCAGAAGGATGGAAAATCATTGAAAGAGGAAATGCAATCAGAAAAAACTCGTTTATCATATCAAAGCAAAACTTGCGAGTATTTGCAGAGAAAATTAAGACAGTATTTAAAGAATTATTAGAAAAATTTAAAAGAGTTGCACAGGCGGTATCGGATGCTTGGAAGAATTTTCAAGTGTCTGATGTACAAAAGCAGTATAAAGAAGATAGCACGATTGTCACTACAAAAGCATTAGCAAGACAAAGAGAAAGAAGAAAGAGGAGAAGAGAATGGAGACAGTGCTGGTCACAGTAATAGCAGCAGTAATTTATCTTATTGTTGTTGCGGCGGTGATTGGAGTTTTTGAAAGAAGAAAGGCACAGCAGAGAGCAGAAGAACTCTACATGCGTCAGGTGGAACAAACAAAAAATAATAAATAAGAAATTATGTGGAGGTAATAAGTAATGGAAGCTGTTTTAAAACTGAGTTTTTCCGAGGAAAAAGGAATAAACTGTTGTGCGTGCATGTTGAGCTTTTCCAAAGGAGAGCGTTATCATTGCGCTGCAATTGGACAAAGACCTATTTGCCCAGAAAAAGGTTGCAGAAGAGATTGTCCTTTGGTTGAAGAGGAACAATATCTATGCATGAAATTAAAAGGGGACTAACGTGCGACCAGCGAACAAAAGGAGGCATAACAATGTTTTTATCAACGAGCGTATTAAACAATTTGATGAAAAAGGCATACAAGACCGGCCTGGTGGTAGCCAGGACGCAAGATGCACAAGGAAATGATTGGCTGTATCTGGCCGGATCATACTGGGAGGTAAGTGTCAACAAGGATTTCATTCCAAAAAAAACACTGGGAGACATCATCACACTGATCGGAGAGTTGCCAAGATCAGGAGAACGGTTCAAGGCAACGAAAGAGGGAAATCAGATTGAGGTCGAGATGCCCATGGCGGTAAATGAGGAGGGATTCGGAACAGATACACTGACTATCACAGATGTGATTTTAGTAGGGACATCCGGAACGGTTCAGAGATTACTACAAGACGAACTGACGGGACAGATCTATCCGGTCAATAACGTATTCATATCAATCATCAGCAACGCTATGGTAGACAAAGACAAGGGAGAATATGAGGTTACAGAACCGTTTTTTAATTCGTATAAAGGGATCCTGTGGAAAAACAATGCATGCAAATTACGGGCACACTTCCGGACAGATGACAAGAACATCAAGGTTTTGAAAAGCCTCAAAGGTGTAGATATCACGCCGGAGGTACCAGAGGAATGATGTACTCAAAACCACAACAAAAGAAAAAGAGGAAAAAACACAAAGCCAGTATCCTACACTGCAAGGACGGCACCTGCTATCTCTGTATGAAATTAAAAGGGGACTATCGGAGATATCAGGTAGTCCATGAACATCACATCTACGATGGCCCTAACCGCCAGAACTCAGAGGCGGAGGGTCTAAAGGTGTATTTATGCCTGGATCATCACATCATGGGACGGGAGGCTGTACATAACAATCACGAAAATATGAGGATATTACAGAGAGACGGCCAGAGAGCATACGAGAGAACACACAGCAGAGCAGAGTTCATGAGTCTGATCGGCAGGAACTATCTGGACGAAGAAAAACAGGAAGAACCCAAAAAGGACACAAAAGACGGGTTCATGTTCCTAGAACCGGACTGTATCGCTGCATCAGAGAATCAATGCGAGCGTTGCGAGGAGGACAAATGATGGAGAATATGATTGCAATAGAACTGGCCGTTGTTATAGTGACCGTGTTCGCGATTGGAGTCGGATTCGATTGCATAAAAGACGGAATATGCGATATAGGAGCAGCGATTCATGACATCATCACGGCTCCTGTCCGACATTACAGACAGAAAAAACTCATGGAACGGGAATGGGAGAATTACCTGGAGAAGAACAGGGCAAAAATGGTCAGGAATTT
>OLSI01000295.1_pt1 | contig 42382 bp, 23 predicted proteins | sample 1672661 | NCBI WGS metagenome assembly OLSI01 (sample SAMEA3136711, study PRJEB25190) | human gut metagenome | biome: human gut; feature: human-associated habitat; material: faeces | place: Austria | collected 2013 | reverse complement strand
AGCCAATCAGGATGATGACCAGATAGGTCAGCACCAGGTTCAGGGTCTTTTTTTGTTGTTTTGTCATAATGCTCACGCGCCCTTTCTCAGCTTTCGTCGCCATAGAAGACCCACCACTTGGAGGTTGCGAACAGCACCAGAGTGATCAGCATGATCACAATAAAGATGATCCAGGAAATGGCGCTGGCGTAACCCATCTTGAAGTAGGAGAAGCCTTCCTTATACAGTTTCATGCCCAGCACATAGGTAGCCTTCATGGGGCCGCCATCGGTGATGACAAAGGCAGAGGTGAAGTTCTGCAAAGCCTGAATGGTCTGCATGATAAGGTTGAAGAAGATGATGGGGGTGATTTGCGGAACGGTGATGCTGAAGAACATCTTGACCTTGCTTGCGCCGTCAATCTCGGCAGCTTCGTACAAATCTGCCGGAACGTTTTTCAGCGCGGCCAGGAACATGACCATGGAAGAACCAAACTGCCAGATCTCCATCATGCAGATGGTGCGCAGGGCTTGATTGGGGTCGCCCAGCCACTGTACGTTGGGCAGGTGCAGGGTGGTCAGGATGGCGTTGATCACGCCGTTATCCATGAACATGATCTTCCACAGCAGAGCAACAGCAACGCTGCCGCCGAACAGGGACGGAATGTAGTACAAAGTACGGATGAGGTTGATGCCTTTGATGTCACGGTTGAGGAACACCGCAACAGCCAATGCCATAACCAGCTTGCCGGGCACGGTGTACAACGTGTAGGCCAGGGTAACTTTCAAGGAGTTCCAAAACTCATTATCCATGGTGAACAACTGGATGTAGTTGCTCAGGCCGGTGAACGAGGGGGTGCCGGTGATTTTGTAGTTGCAGAACGAGTAAACCAGCGAGCTTAAAAACGGGTACAGCTGCAGGACCAGCATACCGATGATCCACGGGGCCAGATAAGCAAACGCCGCGTAATCGCGCTTGGTATAGTGCTTGATTTTGGTTTGTTTTGTCATAGGATCACACCTCTTTGGAAAAAATCCGCCTTTTTACTGGTGTAGCTGAAAACAAAGAAAATGACGGATATTTCGCAAACACAAGCAGGATTTAAGGCAAAGAGCCGCAGGAATCCTTTGTGGATTCCAAGGCTTTTTAACGCCAAATCCGGCTGTGTTTGTAGAAATAGACTATATTTTCGACTTTTCAGGTACACTTTAATAAAACGGATGCCTCGGTGGGAGACACCCGTTTTTGATGTTCGCTGAGGTTTACTGGGCGCTGATGTAGCTGGAGAGCTGATTGTACATATCGGATGCAGCGCTTGCGGGGTCGGTGGTGCCGTAACCGACAGCCTCGATGGTATCAGCAATGATCTGCTTGGATTCCGGTGCGGAGGAGTACTTGTCGTTGGTCAGGCCGCTGTAGCCGCTGGCAATGTTGGCGGCGGTCATCATGTTCGGGTCCAGGGTACCGTCTTTTTCGCAGATTTCACGGGCCTTTTCCGTCGGGGGAACACTGCGCACGCAGGCCAGGGTGCTTTCGGCGTCATCGCTGTTAAAGAAGTAATCCAGGAACTTCATGGCTGCTTCCGGAGCCTTGCAGGTGGAGGTAACTGCCAGGACCTGCGGGCAGTTGCAAGCCCAGCCGTTGTCCTTAGCGCCGTCCAGCAGGGGCAGGTAGCCGGTGCCATAGGTTGCGCCCTCATTGGCGGCGGTCATAACATTGATGGTGGAGATGTAAGCGAAGGTGCAGACGTACTTGCCAGCGATCCAGTTGGGGTCAGACTGCAGGTCGTCGTTGCTGTAAGCGGAAGAGTAGGAAGCCGGTGCGCAGACATTGTTGTCGTACAGGCTCTTAACGAGATCCAGGCAGTTCTGGATATCTTCCTCGGTATAATTGAACTCTTTGGAGTCAGCGTCAAAGATGGTCTTGCCGGTCAGCTGCTTCATGTAGGTAAAGAACACCAGGTTGGTCACATACTCTTTGTTGGTGCACAGCAGGTAGGTATCGGGGTCTGCTTCATGGACCTTTTTGCCCCATTCAATGAACTGATCCCAGGTGTACTGGGTGTTGAAGTCGATGCCGTACTTTTCAGCCAGCTCTTCGTTCACAACCAGTGCCGGGCCGGCAATGCCGGTGGGCAGGCCCAGCTGCTTGCCGTCAAAGTTACCATTCACGCGCAGGCCAATGTAGTTGGGGTCAAAGTTGGAAAGATCAAAGTCGTAGTCCTTGTAATCCAGGAAGTAATCGCCGGTGGAAACAAAAGCGGGCATCGTTTCGGGGTCAATCTGCACGATGTCGGCGGCGGTGCCGGATGCCAGCTGGGTTGCCAGCTTATCATGGTAGCCGTCAGAAGAGCCATACTCGGCTTCGATCTTGATGTTGGGGTTTTCTTCCATGAACTTGTTGATGACTTCCATGGTAGCGTTGGCGCGCTCATCGCCGCCCCACCAGGCAAAACGCAAAGTCACCTGTTCATCGCTGGAAGTGGAAGCTGCGGTGCTGGTAGAGGCAGCGCCGCTGGTGCTGTCGGCTGCCGGGGCTGCGCTGCTGGCAGCACTGCCGCCGCATGCGGCCAGAGACAATGCCATACTGGCGGCCATCATACCGGCCATAAGTTGCTTTTTCATATTGTTTTCCTCCTTCTAAATCGGCCCTTTTCGTCGAGCCTTATCATGGTTTTATTATAATTTGTTTGGCAGATTTATAAAAGGACTCACGCTTGCGAAAAGGATTCATCATTTGACACAAAACGCCGGGAAGGTATCATCTCTTGCGTTTTGGCGCAATTTAAGATACCTGCCCGGCATTTTATTATTCTGTTTTACCCGTTTGCGGGGCATCCGGGGTATATTTTTTGTACGGGATGCAAAACGACACGCTGGTGCCAAGGTTTTTTATGGAACAGATGCGCAGCCCCGTTTCCTCCGGGTAGCGCAGGCGCAGGCGGCGGTCCAGGTTGGTCAGCCCAATACTGCGGCTGTTGCGGTCCGCAATGCGTTTGCGCAGCGCTTCCAGCTCTTCCCTTGTCATGCCGTCGCCGTTATCGATCACACGCAGGTTCACCTTATCGCCAATGCGGCGGGCGCGCACCTTCATGTAACCGCGCTCGTTGCCGCGCAGGGCGTGCAGCAGGCTGTTTTCTACCACGGGCTGCAGCATCAGGCGGAATACCTCGGCGTCCATCACATCGTCGTCCACTTCATAATAAATAATAAAGCTGTCCCCAAAGCGGTAGTGCTGCACTTCCACATATTTTTTAAGATAGTCCAGCTCTTCCCGCAGGCTGACGCTCTTTTGCGGGTTGGTCAGCGAATACTTTAGGATATCCGATACATACCCCACCACCGCGCTGATGCGCCCATCATCGTTCAGCTTGCGGGCTTCCATATCCAGCGTTTGCAGGGTGTTGTACAAAAAGTGGGGGTTGATCTGCAACTGCAGGGCGGTCAGCTCGGCGTTCTGCTGGCGGTACTGCTTTTCTTTCAGCTGGATGTTCAGGTAGGTGTTGTTCAAAAACATCATCAGGATGTTGTTCATGATAACGTCATATTCATCATTTACCTTGCGCTGGGGGCGCTGGATGGTGCGGCCCGCCTCGGCATCCTCAAACATCTGCAGCATCAGGTTGATCTCGTCAAAGCTGCGCTTGGTGTTGACGTATGCCAAAAACACAATGGCGTACAGCGCCACAACCGCCATCAGCAGCAGCGGCATCAACCGTTCGCCCAGGTTTTCCAGGATCATGGCCCGGTCAATGGTAGATACGATGTAGAAATCCGGGTTCTGGTAGCTTTGCCAGTTCAACAGGCAGTCCCGGTCATCCAGCTTGATCCAGAACTCGTGCTCCTGTTCCGCCGTGTTCCCTGCCCTGCTCAGCGTTTTGCCCATCAGGTTTTGCAGCTCTTCCGTCGCGCCTGCGTCCCCTGCCTTTGCCAGCAGGCGGCCGCTGCCGTCAACCAGGTACAGGTGCTGGTTATCGGACGGGCGCAGCACAGCAATTATTTCCTGCAAGTGGCTGATGTTCAGGGTAACGGCCACACAGCCTTCCATCGTCATCATCCGGGCGCACACTACCAGCTGCCTTCTCTCGCTGGCTTTGCCTGCGTTCACCACCACCGGGGCAATGCAGGTGCGCTCGGTATCCGACATAGAGGAATACACGCTGTACCAGCCGTTGTAATCATCCGCCGAAAGGTTGACCAGCCCGCTGGACGTCAGCGCACGGTCGTACCCATCTATATAGATCAGAACCGAATCCACGTAATCATACGCGTTGGTCATGCTGTTCAGTGAGGATACCAGGCTGCGCAGGTAGATGGCATCGGTGTAAGCAAGGCTTTCCCTTTTCAGAGCTTTGTTCAGCACCATGTTGGTGCGGGTCATGCCGGTCATGTAGCTGTTCTGCGCCAGGACCGAATCCAGCACCAGCGAGATGTTGGAGCGCACAGCCTCAATACCGCGCTCATTGTCCTGCGTCATACGGTGCATCTGGGTCACAAAGGTCATGTAGGTGGTAACGGCCACCAGCAGCAGCGCCGGGATCAGCATGACCACCACAAAGTTCCACATGCGCTTCAAAAAGAACTTCCGCTTCATTCCCTTCATAGCGCGGCACCATCCAGGCGGGATTTGCGGTATTCCGATGGGCTCTGCCCATAATACGCTTTGAACGCACGGGAGAAGTTTTTGGGGTTATCGTACCCGACATAATAGGCAATATCGTAGCTTTTATAGTGGATATCCGCCAGCATCCCACATGCTTTTTCCATCCGCGTCTTGAGCAGCAGCTCCGAAAAGCTGGTTCCGCTTTTTTCCTTGAACACGCGGGAAAGATAAGCCGGACTCAAGGAAACCTTGGCCGCGGCTTCTTCCAGCGTGGCAGTGCGGTAATTATCTTTTAAGTATTGCTGCACATCGTACACGATCTGGTCGTAATAGGCCTTGGGGGCGGTTTCCTGCACGGCGCTGCGGGCATCCAGCCGGGCTTTGACCTTTTCAAAGCATTCCAGCAGGGCGCTGTAGGCCACCGGTTTCATCAGGTAATCCGCCACGCCGTTTTGCAGCGCCGCGCGGAAGTATTCGTAATTGCTGTAGCTGCTGAAAAATATTTTCTGGATGTTGGGGTGTTCCATCAGCCGATGGCTCAGCTCCAGGCCGTTCATATCCGGCATTTCAATATCGGTCAGCACCACATCCACCGGGTTTTCGGCAATATATTGCAGGGCTTTGCGTGCGCTGGTGAACACCTGCACCACCTCGAACCCAATGTTCTGCCAGGGGAACAGCTGGGCCATTCCGCTGGCAATCTTCTCTTCATCATCAATAATAATCAGTTTATACATCTTGCAGTCCCCATCCGTATTCAGGGCAAAACCGTTCTTTCTGCCTGCCCTTACACTGGGGCAGGCTACCACTTGTATACCAGTATAAAGCCCTTTTGCCCCAAGGGCAAGATAAAAATCACGAAATGATGGTTAGGGCAATACCGCATAATTCTAAGTGCCGATACGGCGAGCGAGGTGCGGCATCTGCCGGAGCGGTGCTTAAGCCGCAAGGCGGGAATTATGCGGTGTTGCCTTAGCTTTTTGCGTATTTTGGGGATACTGTTTGGCGGTTTTGGGGCAGCTTGTGCATCATATTCTAGGGGGTTGAGCGTTTCATTAGGATCGGCGGGTAGCTTTTATTTTACGAGTGGGTGGTTCGGACGGGGGAACATTCTGGATTTTTGGTGGGTTGGAATGATGGCCTGGGATGGATTTTTGTGCAGGGTGGTAGGGCGGAATTTTCCCCTGCGGATTATTATATCCCACACATCCACCCCATAAACAACCTGTGGGGCGGGACTTCCCCTTCCCGCCGCGGAGAACCTTGTTGGTTTGTGTTGTGCCCGCTAAAATATTTGCAGGAGACGATGCTTCTCTTGAGGGCAGTTCCCCGCGGGGTGGAAAGATGCCGCGGAGCGGCGGAGAGGACCGGGCGCTGTTTACACCTGTCACCACAAATGCTTGAAGGGTGAATTCCACAGGCTGCCTCTAGGGTGTATCTGAAAAATTCATGTTTTTATGCTGCCCGATTTCCGCGGCGTCCGGCAGTCATTTTCTCCTTGCTACTAACCATTCCGCATTTATTTTGACTGTCTTTCGCCGATGCGAAGGTAATAGGCAATACCGCATAATTCTAAGTGCCGATACGGCGAGCGAGGTGCGGCAGCTGCCGGAGCGGTGCTTAAGCCGTAAGGCGGGAATTATGCGGTGTTGTCAATACTTTCTCAAGTTGCAGGCCATCTACTATTGCTTAAATCGTCAAATTATTCCCGCTTGGTTTCCAAAGAGATTCTCTGTACTGAAATACAAATTGTATTATTAAATAAGTTTAATACAAAAATAGCGTTGTATTCCCGCCATTTCTCATCACGTTTCCACGTTTTTGTCTATCAAGCAGCATGCCAACCTCTGCCCTCGCTCTCTCCATATCAACTTTCGCCTTTCTCCCTATCCCGCCAAATCCCATCGTTTGGTCGGCTGTTTTAATTCCAAATCGTATAATACGGCTCATATATGCCATTTTGTTTTTAGTGTTTTCCTTCTACTCCGCCTGACAGAATAACCAATACCCTGTGTAAAATTGCAACTTTTCCCTTTCGCAGCGTACAGTGTTGCATCTTTACACAGGGTATTACTATCCCTGTCGTATTATAAAAGGGTAATTTCCCCTGCAGATTGTTGCCATTTACACAGGTTTCCCCTCTTTTTTGGTTCCCCGCACCTGATTCACCCAAAATCCGCTTTATTTTGCAAACGCTGCATCGCGCTTTTCCTCATGTTTTGCTCTGTAAACCTGTGTAAAATTCCAACATATTTCTCCTTTTTTTCCTATTCTCACCTTCTATCCGTTTTGTTGTAATTTCGCACAGGTTTATGTTTTGTAGTATTTTCAGGCTGCTTTGCATACAAAACGGCACCGCGTCTTTCAAAAAACGCGGTGCCGCCTTTGATTTATTCAAGATTTTGAAGTGCTTACCCTGCCGTGCTGTTCTGCTCTGTCAGCCCCGTAAACACCGGGTCGTTCAGCAGCATTCCGGGAACAACATATCGGTAGGTGATTGCCTGCCTGCCGTTGATCACACGCACACTATCGTTGGCCAGTGCCAGCTCTTTCAGGGTTTGCATATCCTCATCGTTCAGATAGATGGAGATCTGCTCCAGGCCAGATGTCTGCTTATATTTTGTCCCGTTTGTAACGGGAACATAGCGGCTGCTGACGGGGTTCAACTCGTAATTCTGCACCCCGCACAGGCGCGCTTTTGCAGCCTGTTCATGGATCAGCTCCGATGTCAGGGTGCCCAGCCGCGTGCCGCGCCAGTCCGCTTCGCTTTGCAGCACTGCCCGCACAGCCAGGTGCAGCCGGATGACAATTCGCTGTTTCATATCGTGGATTCCTGTATTCCTATTTGCATGGATTTTTGTTGCTTGCTGCTTTCGTGGATCTGGATTATTCCACAGCATCAATCAGTGCTTTCAGCTCCTGCGCTGCCGCAATCAGCTCCTGCATCTGGTCCGACATTGCTTTGCGGTCCTCTGCCGTATAACTGCGGATCTTAGCTTCAATATTTTTTGCCGCTGCAATTTTACGCAGTTTGCGGGCCGTGGTAGGCAGCTTGGCCGAAATAAAGTTGTGGTCTTTATCTACTGCCGCCGCCTTGTTTTCCTGCGTCTTGGCCTGACCGATTGCATCCTGTGCATTTTGCAACGCTGCTGCAAATACGCTCTCGCGCTCCTGCATACTGCGGCGTTCCACTGCTACATCCAACATGGCGGTGGTCAATGCGTCCTTAATGGCGCGGCGCTCATGGCTGCGTGGGTCAAGGGCTGCAATTTTCAAAAACACTGCGGCTGCACGGGCCTGTTCTTCCAGGGTCAGGCGGAGATAGGTTTCGCACTCGGCTCGGTTCAGGAATTCCTCATCCAGCAAGCGGCGCAGATCAGGGTTGAGATCATTCTGAATCGAAAGCGCCTTATCAATCGTGCGGGAATTCAGCGGGCTGACCTCTTTCAGCGCTTTTTTTGCTTCCGCTGCGCTCAGGTTATACGGTGCTTTTTGCAGGTTTTCCACAAAACGCGCCGCCGCCTGGCGCATCACACGTTCATTGCTGATGCCGCCGCGCACTTGCAGGTTTGCGCTGTCAATATACACAACTTTTTCGTTTTCCGTCAAGTTGCGCACCACTTTGCACTGCACTTTCTGCCATTCACTCATGCGGTTGGGCAGTTGCTTTTCTTCCTGCTCGCGTTTATCCTGCTCCACCAACAGGCGCAGCGCACGCAGGCGGCGCTCGCCGGAAAGCAGCACATATTTTCCGCCAACACCGGTCTTAGGGAACACAACCAGGTTGTGCAGCAGCCCCGCGCGGCGGATATCATCGGCCAGCAGCGCAATATCTTCCTCGGTATCCAGCTCACGGTAAAGGGCATTATCCGGGTTTTCTTCAATATCATTGATATTGATCTCGCTGTATTCACCGCCCGGCTCCTGGTCGCCGCGCGCGATCTTACTTAACGCTGCTTCGTTTACTTTAAAGCCTTTCTTCTGCAGTCGGTCCAGTTTGCTTGCCATCACTCTGCCTCCTGTTCAACGCGCGTTTTCAGCTCGGCATACACCTTTGCATAATCCTTCGCCGGGTTGCTGCTGCGTGCACATAGCACAACCGGCGCTCCAAGGCGGGTGCTATCCTTTACAGCCTGTCCCTTACGGATTTCGGCAGCAAACAGCTTGCTGCCCAGCTGGCTTTCCCGCAGTTCATTGCGGATCACTTCGGTCAGGGCAGTTTTTTCCACCATAGTCAGGATAATGCCCAAAACATCAATTTTTTCGCCCTCATCGTGCTCCAACTGCTGGCACATGGCCACAGTGCGGTACACACTGTCACGGCTGTAGTCATCGCACACGCAGGGGATCAGCACAAAGTCACTGGCCATCAGGGCGTTGGTCACCATTACATCGCGGGACGGCGGAGTATCGATCAAAATATAGTCGTATTCGCCGGCAACCTGTGCCAGACACATGGCCAAAAACATATTGATACTGGTGCTTTCGGACTGTTCCAGGATTTGCAGCTGCTTGGCCGCCATTGGGGTGTTGCCATTTGCCGGAATTATATCAATATTATCAAACTGCGTGCGGGAAATATAGTTCTGCGTGCCGCTGATGCCATAGGCACGGAACATATCATACACGCCAGCGCGGTCAAAAGTATTATCGGTTACACGGGCGCCCGTCAGGGTATAGGTACAGTTGCCCTGGGCATCCATATCCACAACAAGCACCCGCTTGCCGTCCTGCGCCATCAGCGCCGCCAGGTTGCAGACGGTAACGGTTTTTCCCACGCCGCCTTTTTCAATGCAGACTGAGATACAATATCCCATTGTTTTCCTCCTTGCGAGCGCCTTTGTGTAGGCATCTCTTCGTTGCTGTTGGTTAATTTTTGCCTTTTGTTTGGTTCTTTTGCGGTACCACACGCCGGTATCTCAATCTAACCGCGGGTTGCAAAAACGGCCACCCCATACCGTGCGGCATCTCTTCGTTGCTGTTATAGCTTCTATTATATCATATGCTTCGCGTGTGTCAACGGATATTTTGACGAATATTATGCAGGCATCTCTTCGTTGCTGTTCACGCATTTTCTCTGCCGTTTTTCCTTCCCATCCTTCTTCACTTCATCCAGGTATTCCCGCCCACCTGCCTTCATTCTCGCCCCTTATCCCAGGGTCTATCTGAAATCAAAAAACGCCGGATATTTCCATTTCTCAGCTGCACCCCAACAAAAAAGCAGCGACCAGCAATCTGCCAGCCGCTGCTTACCTTATTATAATAGCGCTCCCGGATGTTCCGCTCCGCTTCATCTCAATTACTCTTCGCTGTCATCCGGGATATCTTCCTCAAAAGCATCCATCCAGCTTTCGTTGTGCCACTTATCTTTTTCAGCCTTTTCCTTGGCGGCAACCTTCTGCCGTTGTGCCTGGTCGTTCATTATGGTGCCGATCGGGTTCAACGCGCGTTCTTCAATAATGTGGTAGAACAGCCCCATCGGGTTATTCACGTTGGGGTCCTTGGCGGCCTTTGCCCAGAACACATCAAAGTCCAGTTCATGCGCCATAGCTTCCATCAACGGGGTCAGGCTGCCATACTTTTCAATTACTTCATTCATGCAGGCCAGGTAATGCAGCCGCATTTCGTCTTTCAGCCCATTGCGCAGGCTGGAAGGCGAAGGCACGCACCGCGCTGCCAGGTGGCGGTAAATTTCGTGGTAAGCGCCGCGCTGGCCGCTCGTCAACGTCTTTTCCAGGTATCCATCATCTACAAACTTTGCAAACTCTTTTCGCATATCCTGCCGTTTTACAATCGTTTCTGGAATCAGCTCTACCTTGGGCGGCTCAGGCTCCGGCATCGTTTGCTGCACCGGCTCGTCCATCACATGGTACTCCGCTTCCAACAGCTCCTCTTTGGGTTCTGCTGCCGGCTTTGCCTTGCGGAAAATATAAATGCGATAGTTATCCATATCCTCGCGCAGCACCTTGTTCAGGTACCGCGCCGGGCTGCGCATCGTCTGCGACCGGGGAATGATCTCCTGTGCATAACGGGGTGCCACACCGGCCAGCCAACTGGTCAGCCCGCCGCAATCCAGGATGATGGCATTCATCTTTCCAAACACCGTTTTGTTGCCGCCGTCCTGCTCGCCATCGCCTGCCTGGATGGTGCAGCAGGCATCTGCCAACACATCAATGATCACTTCCACCGCGTGCAGCTCTTCGGGCGTAATCTCCGCGCGCAGCTGATCCATGCGCGCTTTCACAACAATTTCCTCCCGCAGCTCGGTGCGGTGGCGTCCAAAGGAATAGGGGATCGTTGTTTCCGGTGCCGAAACATAATCAAAGGTGATCACGCTGGGGTCATCCAGCAGCGAATCTTCAATCGCCACGGTGGGGCGGCCCTTCTTTTTGCTCTTTTTGCGCACTGTGCTGTTGATGCTGTCCAGGTTGGCCTGTGCGGCGGCATCATCCACCGGGTCAATCGTTACCACCAGCGAAAGAACCTTCTGCCCTTTTTTTTCGTACACATCGTAATTAAAAATAATATCCGTCTTTTCGTTAATTTCCGCCTTTGCCTTTTCCAGTGCCAGGCGGCGGAAATCCGACCATCGGTTGGCCGTATACGAAAGCTGTTCATACAGCATGCTCAGGTTCCATACCAGCGGTTCCCCGGCCGCTTTCTTTTTCAGGTACAGGCTCTGGTAGCTCTTGCACAGCTCGTAAATGCGGATGGAATAGGTGGACCGCATCAGCATGGTGTAGGTCACATCCATGGTGGTATACAGGGTTTTCAGCTGCACCAGGTGCGGTTTCAGCACCGGGTCCAGCGTGATGGTCATGCGCGCGCGGCCCTCATCAATGCGCACTTTATCGATCCAGCGGAATGTTTCCACCGTGGAAGTTCCGTTATTCTTGATCCACTGGATGGGCGCGTTGGCCAGCTCCTCAATATTTTTGCGCACCTGCTTGTACAGCGCCCCGCTGTGCGGGTCCATGCCGGTCATCTTGATAAAATCATAAATGCTCAGCTCATAAGAGGGCAGGTCCGTATCCTCCGGCTTAATCATCGAAAAAATATGCAGCATCAGGCGCTGCTGGCTCAGCGTCAGGTTGTTGCGCGTCATCTGTACAAGGTCATTGGATTTGCGAACGATGGTCTGGTCCCCGCGTTCTTCAAACGTAACGACAAACGGATCATCTTTTTTCTGTTTACTTGCCGCCATAAGCAGGGGCCTCCTATATCGGTTGCTGTATCCCGGGTGGTCACGCACATCATGCTAAACATTATAGCACATCCTGTTGTCCAGCGCAAGAATTGCAAATTTACACAGGGTTTTACCGCCATTACCCTGTGCAAAATGCAACACCCGCGTTGTGGTTTGCCATATATCCTGTGGGGGTTGCAGCCCGGGTGCAGATTACACAGGATTTTATTGTGCTTTTCTGTCCTGCTGTTTCAGGGTTCTGTAACCTGATGGAATGGCAACACCAATTTTTTCCCATTCTCCCCCATCTCCCGGCTTACCTCTGGTTGTTATTATGGCTTAGTTGTTTAGTTCTATATTAGTAATAGGTAGAGCCTGTGTAATTTAACAACGCAAACCTGTGTGTTCAACCAACTGCAGCCTGTGCATTCCACCACCATTTTCCTGTGCGGAAAGCAACCTGCGTAAAGTTGCAAATAAGCCAAAAACAGCCAAACCTGTGTAAAGTGCAACAAGGGAAACGGGCCTATCCTGTGTGGTTTTCCAACAGGTACGCGGGTCACGACGGGGCAGGGGAGCGGGAATACCCTGTGTAAAATGCAACTGCTCCGGGGGTAACCTGTGCGTTTTTCCAACGGTAAGCGGCATAGGGTAACAAGGCAATCCTGTGCGTTTTTCCAACACGTTTCGGGAATGTTCGGCACAGAATGCGGGCAATACCCTGTGCAAAATTGCAACAGCTCACAGCTGCTTCAAATAGATCAGTTGCAAATTTACACAGGGTAGAACCCCCCTTTATTATAAGGTAAGTGCCGCACAGAATGGCGCGTGAGGGGTTGCAGTTTACACAGGATAGATTGAAAGCTGGGAGCTGGAGGTGTATCTGAAAACAAAGAAAAAGCTCGTCTGTTTCAGCAAACGCAGCCGGATTTTGTGCTTGCGAAAGATCCGCTATTTTCGTTGCTCTCAGATGCACCTCAGGAGCTGGCGCAAATAGAGATCGGCAAGGGGGAACCGGGAATCAGGGGCGGGGCAGGGGGGACAAAAAAGCGAATGGCATATCTGCAGCAAACCCGCACCCCGTTATAAAGGGAGAACGGCGTCCCGTTGGCGGGCGTGCAATCCACCAAACCCGCACCCGCCGCCGCAAACACCGCAAACCGTTTGCAGGGGCGCGGTGTACCCATCGCGCCGCAAAAAAACGGGAACCGTGCGCCGCAAACCTGCCATCCCTCCCACAAGGCGCCCACCCAGCCGCCAGGCCCCGCCGCAAACAGGCGCATGCGAAACAAATAATTGCGCAAAAACAGGAAAATGCAACAAAAAAGGCGAATTTTGCCGCAAAGTTGCGCTCTGTGTGCGCAGAGGATCATAAACGCGCGGTCAAAGTATATAAAAGGGACCGCTGCCAAAAAGAAAATCAGGAGTAAATTATACAAAGGCTTTGAACACATTATATAATTGGAGGAAAGCACAATCAGTAAAAGTGCTGAAAAACAGGAATTTGCGTGGATTGTATTGTCTTTCTGGTGTAAAGGTGCTATATTAAGAAAATAAAAAGTAAATGCGCAATGAGAAGACTCGATGCGTTTTTTTTTGAAAACAACATGGCAACGGTTGCGCAAGTAAAAGAAGCTGGCTTCTTTTATTGTTTCACAGGGGATCCCCTGTGGAACAATGTGCTTTCATCAAACCAGCGCGAAAGACGGGTGAGCAGATTGAATAGAACAGGAAAAAACACAACAGGTTGGGCGCGCCGGCTGACAGCGCTGCTTGTCACCGCTTGCCTGGTTATGGCAATGGCCCTGCCTGTATACGCCGAGGTGGATCTTCTGCCCGACGCACCTGACGAAGTAGAGCTGCTGGAGGGTGAGCCGGAAACGGCCTCCGGGGAGGATACCGCTCTGCCAGAGCAGAACGCCGCCACCCCGGTGCCGGATGCCGCCACCCCGGAACCGGAACAAAGCGCCGAGCCGGAGCAGCCCGCCCCGGCCGAAACGCCGGAGCCCACGGCAGAACCCACCCTGACCCCGGAACCGGCAGCCACCGCAACGGCCACCCCTGTGCCGACCGTGACCCCCACCGCCACCCCGGAACCGACCGAACAGCCGCAGAAGATGTACGCCGCAGAAAGCGTGGATAACGTGCAGGCAGCTAGTGAGGGGGAAAATACGGAAACTCACACGCTCTATTTTGCAGTGCCTGATAGTTGGAAAGATTATAAAAAGGTAAAAATATATGCCATTGTTGGAAAGAACGGTAGCGAAAACGGTGATAAAAAATATTATCTTGAGATGCAGGTAGCTGACGAAACGGAGGACGGAAGAAAAATTTATTCTGCGGTTCTGAATAAGACCGATCACTATCCACATAACGGGTTGGGTGGACTTGAATTTCGCGGATATGCGAATGATACAATTCCAAACAATGAACCTACATCCACAATAACAATTGTTCGAGTAGATAATAATAATCAGCTACAGGATATGTCGTTCAATCCAACAGCTTGGAATTATATCGGCGGCAACTACTATGACGGAAATCAGGGGGACGGAAATCTGGAGAATGGCTGGGATCAAAAGAAGTGGAAGGACTATACGGTTGGCCATAAGCATTTCGCTGGCAAAGAGATGGCCTTTGAAAATAAAACCAGTGAAACACTAACGGATGTCAAAGCCTGGTTTTATGAACCGAATGATAAAGGAGAGCTTATCCCGGTCGCTGGCCCAATAGCCTCAAATAATGCTGGGGCGGATTCTGGTATTGCTCCTAATTCCACAGCAAAATTTAACATTCCCAGCGTTCTTTGCTCTTATGTTCAGTTTACATGGGATGAGGGCGGTCAAAGCAAATCCAGCAAATTCTATAACTTCTATGGTGAAGATGTTATTGATGATCAAGAATCCTTTACATACAGTGATACAAGTAACTGCTTTATCTATACTGGCGAAGACAACGAAAGATGGGGTATAGAAAAGTCTGTCCTTATCTATTACGATGCTACTTTCTCAAAGCTGCCAACAGGTGATACTGGCGACTATTCAATCCCCAAAGCCAATGAAAGTACGGTTTACTACCGCTTAAAAGGAGAAAATGGCAAAAATAGCATAGGCGGCACAATGAGCCGGATGGGGGACACAGATTACTATGCAGCAGATGTGCCGGAAGGCTATACCCAAATTGTATTCTCTTCGTATCCGTTGAGTAACGATGATAACCTTGCAGGCTGCGGCGACAGTACAGGTTGGGAAAAAATCCCTTCAACTTATAAGGATACGGAACAGTGCTTCTATGCGGATACGAATGACGATGTAGTATATGGCAAGGGAGTGCGCGGCGGCTACTGGGCTCCAAAAGATACCCCGCGTGATGCCGAAACGTGGAAAAAGACTAAAGTAGTAGATATTGATGACACCGCTGAATTTACGGAAGAACCAGACACAAAGTATGTTACCAGTACGCTGTATGACTATTATACAGATTATGAACTGAACGGCAAGAACCGTGATGGCTACGGTAGCTATACTGATGCAAGTCACCGCAACTGGGTACCCTTCCGTGAATTTGATCAGGCGCTGAGCGATTATTATCAGGCTGCAAAGGCCGAATACCCGCTTTATACCGGACATTTCCAGCCTGCGGGCACCGCTGAATTTAGCCAGATTGCAGGTACATTAAAATTGTTTGGGTACGACAAATTTAAGCGTTTCATGGCAATCAATAACTCTCAGTATAATGAAGATCCTCAAAACAATGACAATAATCATACATACTATGCCTATCAGGGTTTGGTTAAGGATACAACATCCACCGGTAAAGCAACAGGTGAACCGCTGCTGAAAGGTACAGAAATAGTAGAACCGCACTTTAACAAAGACTTCCTCTCAGGAGAGAATAGTAAAAAAGCAAAGCTTGGTGAAGTGTATGAGAATGTAAAGTTCCCATTTATTAAAGTGAAAAATCTTTTTGATAATGAGACGGATGTTGATTATTGGTGCTTTGACAGCAAGGATACAACCTTGTATCTAAAACAAGATTCGGGACAAAATTCGGATTCAAAATATTTTCTCCAAAGTGCCGATAACAGAGAGTCTTCAAGGAATGTGAGTGCGTCATCGAACTCGAAAGACCTTTATGGCTACTTCCCGTTCAATGAAACAGCAAAGCCTGGTGTGTTTTCTACCTACAATTACGGCTTTGGCACCAAGCTGCAGATGGATTTTACCCTGACGGATGACGGCATGGTGAAAACAGAAAAGACAGATGGAACAACGGAAAAAACCAGCATCAAGTTCTTCTTCTCCGGTGACGATGACGTTTGGGTATTCATTGATGGCAAGCTGGCGCTTGACGTTGGCGGCGCCCATGGTGAGGTTTCCGGCCTGCTGGAATTTGGCGAGAGCAAGAAAGATAAAAACAAAAATAGTGTAACAGCCTATGTCAGTAAGGTCAAAACAGGCGGAACGTCAGGTAGTGATCAAGATGGAGAAATTGTCAAGACCGTAAAATATAATGGCGAGGACATCAATTTCTGCGCGAAAGGCACTACTCTTGATGACCTCGACAAAGGCCAAAAGCACACCCTTACCATGTACTATATGGAACGCGGTATGTGGGAGTCCAACATGGCGGTGGCGTTCAACTTCCCGGATAATAACGAGCTGCAGGTTCAAAAAGAGGTCGAACTGAAAAACGTTAATCCGGCCTTCCAAGACTGCTTTAAAAACCAGAAAATCTTCAACTTCACCATCCAGAACCAGGCAACCCATTATGGAACAAAACCGGCCGCTGGCCCGAATGAAAGCGAAAATCCGTCCCAACATGTGGATTTGACTAAGGGTGTCGACATTGCCGCCGCAACCCCAAATAAGGAAAATGAGTACATTTTCAGGTTGGATGAAAACCCCAAGCAGCCAGATCCCGGGCATGAAGGCGAAAAGGTCCTTCACTGGTACGCACGCTATACGGATACGGAACCCGTCAGTTACTGGCGTAAGCAACGTTATGGCATCCTGACGCTGGAAAACCCCATCGATATCGAAAAAATGCGCTTCCTTACGTTCCAGGTTTACACTGATTCAAAGGATGATGGAGGTGACCTTTCCCTCAACAACCTGTATCTGGAACTGCTGGATGATAAAGAAGTCCAAAAAGGCAGCCTTGGCACAACAGGCATTAACGGCGCAACGTATGGCTCGGTCGAACTGGAGACAGGCAAATGGGTCACCGTAAAGCTGGACCTGAACAAGATGAAAAAGCAGGACGGTTTTAACAACAAGGTCAAATTCATCCGCGTGGGCGATAACTATAGCCGCCACATCTATTTCAGGAACTTTACCTTCATTCCCAAAGCGGTGCCAAGTGAGATGACCGGCTTTACAACCGATCAGGAGAAAATCCCGGATTACTGCTCCGCCAAAAGCGGTAATTTGGAAAACGCCGAAAACGCACAGTACACCTCCAACATGGACACAGACACCCAGTTGGTGGACAAGGACGGACGCTTTGTTCTGGAAGCTGGAGAAACCGTTACCTTCAGCGACCAGTTCCGCCGCGGCAGCTACATTTCGCTCAAAGAGGATCTGAACACAAACCTGTACGACACCACATGGACGGTGTGCGAGAACGGGCAGGCGGTTACCTCGACGGATCCGACGAGTACGGGTAGTGCATCACACGTAATACTCGGACCGTCCAGGCCGCTGGATAGCCAGTACGACCCCGCCCAAGGCCCCGATGATGGCCGAACGGAAGTTTATGATAAAAATGTAGAGAATAAGGGCTACACGGAGAGCAAAAAGCCCACTCCCGCCAACACCATCGTCTTCCGCTCCTATAAGAATCCGGACGATACAAGCTCGCTGACAAAGCTAAAGGTAAAATACGTCAACACCGTCAAAACCGGCGGGCTGAAAATCCAAAAGAAGGCCGCAGACGGTGAGGATGAAAACATTAAAGGCACCTACAGGTTCAAAGTTACCTTTAATAATGTTGGCGGTGAGGGTCTGGAAGGAGAAAATCCCATCGAAAGATATGTTGATATCGACATGAGCAAATCCGGCGACCACACCGGAACCATCACCGGCATCCCCGTTAACACCCGCTATACCATCGAGGAAGTCGGGGAAGTCAAGAGCGCCGATGGTAGCACCGTTGATGGTGCCAAACTGCAAAGCGTAACCGTTCCGGATAGTTGCAGATCCGCCCATCTGATCAAAAACAACACCATGGTGGAAGGCGTGATTGAGAAGAGCAAAGATCCGAACAATCCGGAACTTACCGCAATCTTTACCAACACCAAGCGCACACTGATCAACATTGAGTTCGATAAGCTCTGGGAAGGTACGGACAATCTTAGCACTGCGAACCGGCCGGATACAATCTACATCCAGCTCCAGCGCCGTCTGGCAACCAGCCAAAACGATGCAGACTGGACACCGGTAAACTACCAGACCGCAAACAGCCCAGACTATGTTACCATTAAATACGGTGAGAGCCGCTGGCAGTTTACCTTTAGTGGTTTGGATCAGTACCAGATCGATGCTGACGGCAAACAAACCGATTATGTGTACCGCATTGTGGAAGGTACGGTGGAGAATGACAAATTTAAACAGGTAGCACCAGGCAAAACCATTACGATTAAGGGCAATACGTATGTTGTAACGGCTAAAGCAACACCAAAAAGCGAAACGGACAGCACGGGCAGCTCAACAGGCAATACAGCCACAGCAAACAGCGAAACGAACAGCGCGGGCAGCTCAACAGACAATACAGCCACAGTGACCCCCGATGGAACCATCACCGGCGGCAGCGGCAAGATTGTGCTGACCAACACGCTGCAGAACCCGAAGTTTGTACTGGATATCATCAAGAAGGATGCCAATAACGAGAAAACCCTACTAGATGGTGTTGAGTTCAAACTGGAAAAGCTGGTTAAAAACGAAGGAAAAACGCAGTGGGAAGTAGATACTTCCTATGAATTCGACAAAAAACACACAGGTTCCATTACCGCCATAACGGGTGGGGATGGCAAAATTACTGATAAGTTCAAGGATTTGAAACCCGGCAGATACCGCCTGACGGAAACCAAAGCACACCCGGGGTACAACCTGTTGTCCAAGCCGATTGACATTACCTTTGAAGACGGCAAGTGTTATATTAATGATTCAAAGACCCCGGAAACGAAGGATACGTTTACGCCGGGCCCCAATAACACCTACACCATGACCCTTACCGTTCTGAACCGTAAAACGCCTGAGCTGCCCCACACGGGTGCAGACGCGCCAAGCCTGTGGCTGCTGATCGGCATGCCGCTGGCGGTGGCAGGGCTGTTGATATTCACATTCCGCTACAACAGGAAAGGGGGCCGGCGACATTAACCATCCCCCGGAAACCCAGCAACCCCCAGGGTACAGCCCGCCAGTGCGCGCCCGTTTACGGCAGGCGCAGCCATAAGCCGGGGTGTGTAACTGAAAAGCGGAAAATATCGCCTGTTTCTATAAGCGCAGCCGGATTTTGTGCTAAGGCAACACCGCACAATTCCCGCCTTACGGCTTAAGCACCGCTTCGGCGGCTGCGGCACGGCATCTGCGTTGCCAAAATGCTCGATAATACACAAAGTATTATCTGCGCTTTTGGCTTAGCATCTGCCGCACCTCGCTCGCCGTATCGGCACTTAGAATTATGCGGCATTGCGTTAAAAGCCTTGGGATCCGGAAAGGATTCCGGCGGCTCTTTGCCTTACATCCTGCTTGTGGCTGCGAAATATCCGTTATTTCCTTTGGTTTCAGATGCACCTTAAGCCAAGTGGGCAAGCGGCCCAGTTTTTCCTCCTTTTTTCTTCACGGCACAGTGCGGGCGGCGCGGCAGCGTTTCCCCGCTGCAGCGCCCCGCACTGCACGCCGTGCTGATGCAGAACCCTTAAGCCGGGCGGCCCCGCCGCCCATCCGATGATGATTTTTTTAAGAGAAGAGGTACTGAAATGAAAAAAGCAAAACGTTTTCTCACAGGCCTGTTGAGCGCCGCCTTGGCCCTCAGCCTGTGCGCCATGCCAGCAATGGCAGCGAGTGACGGTGAAACAACAACGCCACCCCCTGCAAATCCGGTTTGGACGGAAACGGAAGGTTCCATTACGATTCATAAGTATGAGTGGAACGGTAAAAATGGAGAGGCCGGAACCGGCGAGGCAGGAGACAGTCTTCCTTCGAATGACAAAGGTGAAACGCCTACTCCGTTGGCAGGTGCAACCTTTACCGTTTATCAGGTTAAGAATGAAACAGAACTGAAAGAATATTATGATAATTATGATGGTAAAAATAATGTAGCTTGGCCTACAAGCTGGACAGAGTATGCAGAAAAGGATACTGCTACCGGCGGTTATAAACTGAAGAGTGGCGTGTCTTTACATGAAGTCGGTTCGAAAACGACAGGAGCCGATGGCGTTGTTCAGTTTGGCAAAGTGCCGGGTGAAGATGGGAAGACAGAAGTATTGCCTTTGGGTCTTTACCTTGTGCTTGAAACCGAAACACCGGATTCTGTCAAGACTGCATGTGAGCCGTTCTTTGTCTCTGTTCCTATGACAAAAGTCTCGACTGATACGAATGGCGCTCTGACTGATTGGCTGTACGATGTTCATGTCTTCCCGAAAAACTCTACTGCATATGGTCAGGCTGTTTTGCAGAAAGTCGGTAAGCAGAGCGGTACGAATCCAGAAGTTACAACCATGCAGGGCTACAAGTTTAAGCTCTATAAGAAGAATGATGACGGAACATGGACTTGGATTGAGAAGAAGCCTGCAAATGGCGTAGATAATGCAGGCGAGTGGCTTGACGCAGATAATAAAACGGGTGTCCTTACCACGGGTGATGATGGCAAAATCAGCGTTTCTGGTTTGACCAAAGGTGTATATGCCTTTGTGGAAACTGAAGTTAATGCAAACGATGGTTACATTTTGGATTCCGGCATTGCCTATGTCTTTAAGATCAGTGACAGTGGCGAGATGGTTGCAGCGACCGAAAGTGATATTGAAGGCGCGCAAAAGCCTGAAACTAGTGTAAAGAGCTTTGACACTACTGCTTTTAGTGGAGCACAGGTTAAAGTAAAGAACTACAAGCCGGACTTCGAAAAGGAAATTAAAGGTAATAAGGATGCAGACTATGGCATTGGTGATGATGTTCCGTATACTCTGACTGTCAATGTTCCTGAAAACGTTGCAAAACTGAGGACTTTCACCGTATCTGATGAAATGAATAGCGACCAGCTGGTTGTTAATAGTGATATTGATGTTAAAGGAAAAGTTGGCGAAGCTGAAGAAACGACATTTAAAGAGGGTACTGAGTATACCCTGACGATAACGAATGCTGAGGGTAAGTCTGGCTTTACGATTGCATTTGCTACTGACAAGATTGCGGCATATGCAGGTGGAACCATTACCATTACCTATACCGCAAAGCTCCAGCCCGGCGCTTCGGTTGGTGAAGTGGGCAATGTAAACAGTGCCGACCTGAAATACTCCAAGAAGACAGATATCACTACCGAAGAGGATCCTCCGTATGATATCCATGACGAAGCTGTTGTTTATACGTTCAAGACTGGCATCCTGAAAAAGGGTGATAGTGCGGATGGCAACCCGCTGGATGGTGTTGAATTTACCCTTTATAAAAAGGTTGATCCAGAAAAAGATAAGATTAACGCAGCTGGCACCGCCGTTACGTTTATGGGTGCTAATAAGACCATTTTAACGCCTGAGGAAGCAGTAGCAAAAAAGCTGAACGCTACTGTTAGTGATAAGTCTAAGTGGTTTGCTGTTATGACTTTGAAGACGGATGGCAACGGTGAGGCTGTTGCAAATGGTTTGCCGACTGGCGAGTATAAGCTGGTTGAAACCAAGACTCACGAAGGCTATAACCTGTTGACTGAGCCGGTGAACGCAAACCTGACTCTGGACTGCACCACCAAATGGAGTAATACGGATACCTTTGATAACACGGGTAAACTGATTAAGAATAAATATAGTAAGACCGAGGTTAAGAATAGCGATGGTACTCTGTACAACTATGCAGCGATCACCATCATCAACCGCAAGGGCTTCAACCTGCCCACCACCGGTGGTTTCGGCACCCTGCTGTTCAGCGGCATTGGTGTGCTGCTGGTTGTGGCCGGTGTTGGCGTGCTGCTGAGCCTGAAAAAGAAGAACCGCGCCTGATGCGCCCGCCGCAAGGCAAAACAATTTTACAATTCACCAATAGGGTATAGAGGGATAATCCATCATACACAGGGGGAGGGCCGGGTTTGGCCCTCCCCCTATGGTGGGTTATTGGGGAATAAATTTTTTGGGTGTACATGACCGTTGTTCGGTTGATTTTTAGGCCCTGCGTGGGGAACCACCCCATGGCCCCGGAACGGATGTCTTTTAGGTTTGTGGCGAGGAACCACCCCTCAGTCACCTTCGGTGACAGCTCCCCTCAAAGGGGAGCCACCGCAAACATAAGGTTAGATATTGGCGCCCCTTGAGGGGTGACTCCCCGCGGGGCGGGGAGATGTCGCGGAGCGACAGAGGGGACGGGGCGCTGTTTGCGCTGGACGCGGAGCGGCCTGAGGGGTGGTTCCCCGTGCAGAACCTAAAAATAAATAGGGCAAGGCCCGTCAAACAGGCCGATGGCGAGCATCGGCCCCTACAAATGATTTGCAACGTTTGCGGCGCGGGGTGGATGGGCGGCAATTATTAGGCCCGTCAAACGGGGCGTCGGGGACGCCGCCCCCTACATGCAGGGCGAGGTTTATTACAATTTTGTGGTGTGCAACGCCGTAAGGCCCTACAGATTATTTTATTGTTATTCACTACCCTAAAACCCACCCCCAACCCAATATCTCCTGAGCGGCGCAATGCGCCGCGGTCCACCACAATTATTCATTATTCTTTATTCTTTATTCTTTTGCCTACTTCCAATTCCTAATTTCTAATTTCTAATTGCATCAGTTCCCAACTTCAACCCTCTCACGGAAAGGTTCGCGGTGACGCTATGGATACCACAACAAAACTAAAAGTCGGCTTTGCGGCCTTGATGATCCTGTCCGGCATTGGGGTGGCATCGTACCCGGTTATCAGCAACGCGGTGGCGCAGCGCCACGCCAGCGAAGCGATTCAAAATTACGATGATACCGTAAAAAGCATGGATACCGAAAAACTGGACGCCGCCAAGGAGGCCGCCCGCCGCTATAACCAGCAGCTGGACAGCGCCGTGGAGCGCGATGCCGCAGGCGAAGCGGAGGATACCGGCACCAGCTATGTGGACCTTGTGGATGTGGGCGAAAGCCTGGGGTATATCACCATCCCGAAAATTGACGTCAACCTGCCTATTTACGAAGGCACCAGCGATGATGTGCTGCAAAGGGGCGTTGGCCATCTGGAAGGCTCCAGCTACCCCCTTGGCGGCGAAAGCACCCACAGCGTGCTGACCGGCCACCGCGGCCTGCCCGAAGCCGTGCTGTTCACCGACCTGGACAAGCTGGAAGAGGGCGACTGTTTCTACCTGCATATTCTGGATGAAACGCTGGCGTACCAGGTGGATCAAATCAAAGTGGTGGAACCGGAGCACACCGAGGATCTGGACATCACCGCGGGGCAGGATTACTGCACCCTTGTTACCTGCACGCCGTATGCCATCAACACCCACCGCATGCTTGTGCGCGGCACCCGCATCCCTTATAATGGAGAGGAAGAAACCAACACCCCGCAGGCCGTGCAGTATCAGGCGCTGCGCACCGGAACGGTGGTCAAGCGCGTGGTGGATGCCTGGCCGTGGATCGCGGTAACGGGCAGCATTGTGATCGGCGGCGAAGCGCTGCTGCTGCTTTTGCTGCTGCACCGCTGCAAAAAGCGCGAGGAGGATGACTAAATGGGACGGCTGATTGCTAAAATTCTGGCCTGGCTGGCCATTTTGCTGGGGCTGGCGCTGTTGATACAGCCCACCGCTGCCCAGTGGTGGACCAGCACCCGCAACGCCAAAACCGCTGCGCAGTTTGCGGCCCGCGCCGAAGCCCAGCCCACCGCCCCCGCGGCGGAGGAAACCACAGCCGAACCCCCGGAGCCGGAACGCGCCTACCCTGAACTGTACGCCGCGATGCAGGACTACAACGCGGAAATTTACGCCGGAGGCCAAAGCGGCCTGACCGACCCGTTCGCCTACGAGGAAGCCCCGCTGGACCTTGCTGCCTATGGCTATGACGATGATGTGCTGGCTGTGCTGTGGATCCCGCGCCTGAACCTGGAGCTGCCCGTTTACCTGGGCGCCAGCCGCGAAAACCTGGCCAAAGGCGCGGCGCTGCTGGGCCAGACCTCGATGCCGCTGGGCGGCGAAAACACCAACACCGTGATTGCCGCCCACCGCGGCTATTATGGCGCGGAAATGCTGCGCAACGTGCAGCAGATCCAGGTGGGGGACAAGATCCAGCTGACCACCCCGTGGGAAACGCTGATTTACCGCGTGAGCGAGCTGAAAATTATTGACCCCAGCGATATCAACGCCGTGCTGATCCAGCCGGGGCGGGACCTGCTGACCCTTTCCACCTGCCACCCATACACCCGCAACAGCCAGCGCTACCTGGTAATTGCGGAGCACGACACCGCCGCTGCGGACACCACCAAAGAGGAGGATTTGCAGGAAAGCGCCGCTACCTGGGACGAAACGCCGCGCCAGGTGACCGTGGAGGATGCCGGCGGCAGCTCCATTGCCGAAGTGGCCCCCCAGGCCCTGACCCCATTGCCGGGGGAGGGCAGCGCGGAATCCGAGGGGAGCGCGATCTCCAATACCATGATCTGGCTGGAAAACAACGCACTGTGGGCCGGGCTGGTGGTTATTGCCGCCGCCGTTGGCATTATGGTGATATGGAAAAAACACCGGGAGGATTAACCATGCAGTACACACAGCAGGCCGCCGCCGTTACGGCCGAAGTAAACAAGGCCGTGCAGGGCAAACAGCAAACGGTAAACACCATCTGGATGGCCATGCTGGCGGGCGGCCATGTGCTGATTGAGGATATTCCCGGCGTGGGCAAAACCACGCTGGCGCTGGCCTTTGCCCGCGCGCTGGACCTGAAAGAAAGCCGCGTGCAGTTTACGCCGGATGTTCTGCCGTCCGATTTGGTGGGATTTTCCGTTTACCAGAAAGAGACCGGCAAGTTTGTGTACCACGCCGGTGCGGTGATGTGCAACCTGTTTTTGGGCGATGAGATCAACCGTACCTCCTCCCGCACGCAGTCGGCTTTGTTGGAAGTGATGGAAGAAGGCACGGTGACGGTGGACGGCGTCACCCGCCCGGTGCCCGCACCCTTTACCGTAATTGCAACCCAGAACCCCATCGGCGCCGCCGGCACGCAGATGCTGCCGCAGTCTCAGCTGGACCGTTTCATGGTCTGCGCCGTAATGGGCTACCCCGATGAGGAAGCGGAGCTGGCAATTTTGGCCGGGCAGAGCAAAGGCCGCCTGCTGGACCGTGTGCGCCCCGTTGCCGGTCAGGCGGATCTGCTTGCCATGCAGCAGGAGGTCAGCACGGTATTTGTGCATGAGCTGATGTACCGCTACATTGTGGCGCTGGCCCAGGCCAGCCGCAAGGACCCGCGCCTGGCCGTGGGGTTAAGCCCCCGTGCCACCCTGGCGCTGACCAGCATGACGCGCGCGGCGGCGTATCTGGCGGGGCGGGATTTTGTTGCCCCGCAGGATGTGACCGCTGTGTTTGATGCGGTTGCCCGCCACCGCCTGGTGCTGAACGACCAGGCCCGCGCAGGCGGCGAAACGGTGGACAGCGTAATGCAGGACCTGCTGCGCACCGTGCCGCGCCCCCGCCCCGAAAAGGCTGACCGCCATGGCAGGTAAGCTGGGCCGGGCGCTGGTGCTTTTGGTGCTGCTGGCCGCGGCGCTCATCACCCAGGCACCGCTGGCGGTGTTCCTGTTAGCGTTTGCGCTGGTGCTTCTGGTGCTGCTGCGGCTGGACGCCGCCTATCTGCGCAGGCAGGTAACGGCAGAGCTGCTGGTGCCGGACAAACCCGTGATACAGGGCGAAGATTTTACCCTGACGGTTCGGCTGCGCAACCGCAGCCGGTTGCCCATCCCTGCGCTTGTGGTGCTGCTGAACGCCGCCGATGAATGGGGCGGCGGGCAGATCACCCTGCGCTGCGCCGCCATGCTGGGCGGCAAGGAGAGCGCCGAACAGCGCATTACCTTAAACGCAGGCAAAAGCGGCGTGTGGAGCATTGCGGTGCGGGGCATCACCCTGCGGGATCACCTGGGGGTGTTTACCGCGGCGTGCCCGGCTGCCGTGCAAAGCCAGAGCATCTGTGTGCTGCCCGCTGCCGCGGCTGGCAAAGCCAAAGCGGAAACCGCCCCCGATGAGGACGGCGACGAAGCCGACACCCGCGCCGCCCTGGGCGGCAGCTATGAGCTGCGGGAGTACCGGGACGGGGATACCATCAAGCAGGTACACTGGAAGCTAAGCGCCAAGCTGGACCGCCTGATGGTGCGCGAACCGCTGACCGCCCTGCGCGCTGCCCTGACCCCCGGTGGGGACCTGGACGGAGCGGAGGAATGGGGGGATTTTCCCCAACAGGCGGCGAAGCACCGCAAAAACCCGCCCAAGCGCAAAAAAGAACGTACTGCCCTGAGCCGGCGCGGCGCTGCCGACCCCGGCAGCGGGCTGAAGTTTGTGGACCGTGTGCTGGTGAGCACCCAGCGCCCCGCAGCGCACCCCGCGTTGTGGCTGGCGGCAGATGCCGCGCTGCTGCTGGCGCTCACCTTTGGTTTGCTGCTGGTGCTTTCCACCGGGTTCGGCATTGCGGTGCCGTTGTGGGTGTGGCCCGCGGCAGCCGCTTTCTGCGCCGGGTGGGCGCTGTTCCTGCGTGCGCCGCAAGCCCTGCGCCGCTGGGGGCTGCTGGCGGGGGTGATTGTGTATCTTGTGGTGTTGTTCATCTGCCAGCGGAACTTTTTGGCCGGGGCGCAGCAGTGCGCCGGGAACATTGCCCAAAACCTGAACGCCCGCCTTGGCAGCGCGCTGCCGGTGGCCCAGGGCGGCAGTGCGGCGCAGCTGGGGCTGTTTTTGCTGCTGGCCGCCTTGCCCGTTACCGGGGCGCTGGCCGCTGCGGCCCTGCGCCGTGCGGATGCCCTGCTGCTGGATCTAATGCTGCTGCCCGTTGTTGTGCTGCTGGCGCTGGCCGGGGCCGCGCCTGCTGTGCCCGCCTGCCTGCTGCTTTTGGTCGGTTGGATGGGGGCGTGGGCGGCTTCCTGCTCGGTGCAGCGGCGGGCCTTGTGGGGCAGGCGCGATACCGAAAACTACCGCCAGAACCTTTGCCGCCATTATAACATCCAAAAGTCTGCCGCGCTGGCGGCGGGCGGGCTTTGCCTTACGCTGGCGCTGCCTTGTTGGTGGCTGCTGCGCCCGGCGCTGGGGGTTCCCCTTGGCTGGCTGCAGCCCGCGGCCCAGCGGGTGGAATCCGCCGCGCTGAGCACCGCCATTACCTGGCTGCCGCGGGTCAGCGGCGGCAGGCTGAACATTCAGGTAGAAGCCGCCGCCGGTGGTGTGGCGGATGGAGCCTTGAGCCAGGGCGGGGGTATCCAGGTCAGCGGAGTGACGGATCTGGCCCTGACCGCCAGCGACAAACCTGAAGAAACCGTATACCTGCGGGGATTTATCGGCGGCAGTTATGACGGCACCACCTGGCAGGCCCCTGATGCCGATGCCTTTGACAGCGCCGCTATGAACTGGAAAACCGAGGATAATGCCCGGCTGACCATTGCAAGCCTGCCGTTTTTGCGCACCGCCTATGACGGCACCGCCCAGCCCCAGACGCTGACGGTGGAGCGCATCCACGCCGATACCCAGTACACCTATGCACCGTACAACGCCTACTGGGGCGATTATTACACCATCCAGGGCGATGGCGCCGCCGCGGGCCAGACCGCGCAGGACGATGTGTTCCTGTATTACCCGCGGGATACCGCCCAAACCCAACTGGAAGCCCGCGCCGATGCCGACCCCAGCGTGCTGGACCGGATGGAAGCATCCTATGCCGCTTACGCCGCCAGCCGCTACACCGCCGTGCCGGACGGCTATGACGAGCTGCAAACCCTGTGCGATGAAGCCAAAAAGGACCAGAAGCTGACCGAAGCTGCGGACATTGGCGATTACATCCGCGCCTACCTGAACACCAACTACCAGTATAACGCCAGCGCTCCCCAGCCGCCGGAGGGGGCCGACCCCATCCGTTACTTTTTAACGGAATCCAAACAGGGGTACAGTGTGCAGTTTGCTTCGGCGGCGGTGGTTATGTTCCGCATGTTCGGGCTGCCTGCGCGCTATGTGGTGGGCTATGCCGCGCCGCAAAGCCTATTTACCCAACAGGAGGACGGCAGCTGGCACGCCATTTTACAGGACGATAACGCCCACGCCTGGGCGGAGGTGTACATTTCCGGCCAGGGCTGGATCCCCATGGAGATGACCCCCGGCGTGCTGGTCAGTGCCCAACAGGCCGACCTGCGCACCGACCCGCTGCCCGAAACTCAAGGTCAAGACACCGCCCCCGCAGCAGGGGAGAGCAGCGCAAACGAACCCGCAGCCACCATCGTGCCCCGCAGCAGGCTGGTTTTGGCGGCGTTGCTGGGGGGGTGCCTGTTGGCTGCTGCGGTGCTGCTGGTGCTGGCCCGCCGCCATGCCATGGGGTATGGCCGGGGCAGCTGCAACGCGCGGGTGCTGGCCGTGTTTGGCAGCATCTACCGCCTTTTGGTGCGTCGCGGCCTGCCGCCGGATACACCATCCGATGCGCCGGAGTTTGCCGCATTTTTGCAAAGTTGTGTCCCCGCCCTTGAACCCCAGGATGCCGAAGCTCTGTTGGCATTGGCCCAAGCTGCCCAATTTGGCGCAGGTACGATGACTGAGCAGGATACGGACAAAATGAGAAAACTTTACCAGGTTATAAAACACACTGGAAAGCGGAAACAGAGCCAGAAATCGGTTGAAAAACAGAGTCAGGAATGATATAATGACCCCGTATTGGGGTAGCGTGTTCTTTGCTTTCTTTGCACAGGGGGCTACCATGATCCAGGAAAATGTGGTATAATATGTTAAGCCCATTAACCAAGTAGGGAATGGCCGGGGTGGGGGACTGGTTTCTGGAACAGTACCCTGGGAACTGCCCGTGGGGCGGAAAACCGGCAAGGACAGAAAGAAGATCTTATAGAAGCAAACGTTAACAGGAGTAAACCCATGCCGCGCCGTAAACAGACAGAAGGAGAAAAAAAAATTGACATCAGCCAGATGGCTGAAGACCTTGGCGTGTCCAAGACCACGGTATCTCGTGCCCTTTCGGGCAATGGCCGTGTCAGCGAAGCGACCCGCGCCCGCGTGGTCCAGTACGCCAAAGAGAAAAACTATGTGCCCAATATGCTGGCACGCGGGTTGGTAACCCAGCAGTCTTATAATATCTCACTGGTGTTCTCGCGCCAGTTCGGCAACCTTGCCGCACCATTTTTGCGCAAAACCGTCAGCGCCGTGTACGATATTGCCACCCGCAATGATTATGATGTGCTGATGACGATGGTGGGCGAGCAGGAAACAAGCCCGATGCAGCGTCTGCTGGTCAACCGCAAGATTGATGGCGTGATTCTGGCCCGCACGCTGGAGCGTGATCCGCTGATCCCCATGCTGCAAAAAAGCGGCATCCCCTTTGTTGCCATTGGCCGCCCGGCTGACCAGGATGTCATCTCGGTGGACCATGATCAGGTGGGCGGCTGCCGCGAGCTGGTCAGCCTGCTGCTGATGAAGGGCCTGCACCGCATTGCTTTGCTGGGTGGATCCATGCTGTACACCGTCAACCAGTCCCGCCTGGAAGGCTATAAGCAGGCGCATGACCGCGCCTGCTGCAAGATTGATGAGAGCCTGCTGTTTTTGGAGCTGGAAAGCGACGATCTACGCACCAGCGCTGTGGAGCTCGCGGTACAGCGTGGGGCGGACTGCATCCTGTGCATGGATGACCAGGTTGCCCTGCTGGCTTTGAGCACCCTGAGACAGCTGAACCTGCGCGTGCCGCAGGATATCTGTCTTGCCTCCCTGTATGACGACGAAGCGCTGCAGGGGTGTACGCCACAGATCACGGCGGTCTCTTTTGATGCCGAACAGCTGGGCCGCCGTACCGCACAGCAGCTGCTTTCCCTCATCCGCCATCAGCCGGTGGAAACCCGCACCCTGCTGGGGTACCAGGTGGGGTTGCGCTTATCGACCCAGACCTGAGAGAAAAGTAGATAATGATAAATCAACTGCCCGTACACGGTATGATAAGCCGTTGTGCGGGCAGTTTTTTCGATAAGGGCAATACCGCATAATTCTAAGTGCCGATACGGCGAGCGAGGTGCGGCAGATGCCAAGCCAAAAGCGCAGATAATACTGGATGTCTTATCGAGCATTTTGGCAACGCAGATGCCGTGCCGCAGCTGCCGGAGCGGTGCTTAAGCCGCAAGGCAGGAATTGTGCGGTGTTGCCTAAAATCCAACCGGCACGACCTGACAAAGAGCAGTGGGTAGTGCCGGGTTTACTTTTGGATGCTTTTTTGTCTACAGGTTCTTGCGCCGGGGCGGGCAATCTGCTACACTGAAAAAAATGTTATGTACAGGAGGCTGCAATCATGTATTATCTGGGTGTGGACCTTGGGGGAACCAATATCAAAGCTGCGCTTGTGGATGCAGACGGTGCTATTATAAAGGAAGCGAGCACCCCCACCAAACTGCCGCGCCCGGCCGAGGCCGTGTGCGATGATATTGCAGCCCTCTGCAATCAGCTGGCACAGGGCCAGCAGGTAGCGGGCATTGGCGTTGGCTGCCCCGGCACGGTAGATGGCGGCATCGTGCGCTACTCCAACAATTTGGACTGGCATGATTTTGCCATGGGGGATTATCTGCGCGTCAAAACCGGCCTGCCGGTTGCTCTTGCCAATGATGCCAACGCCGCCGCTTTGGGCGAAGCACTGGCGGGCTGCGCCAAAGGGGCCGAAAGCGCGGTGATCATCACGCTGGGTACCGGCGTGGGCGGCGGTGTGGTGCTAGGCGGCAAACTGCTGACCGGTTACACCGGCGCAGCGGCAGAGCCGGGGCACATGGTCATTCTGGACACCCCGGATGCCCCGCGCTGCACCTGTGGCCGCCCCGGCTGCCTGGAAAGCCTGGCCAGTGCCACCGCCCTGATCCGCATGACCAAAGAAGCCATGGCAGCCCACCCCGAAAGCGCCCTGCATGGCATAGCCGCCCAAAGCGGCGGGGTAAACGGCCGCACCGCCTTTGATGCCGCCGCCCAGGGCGATGCCGCAGGCAAAGCCGTGGTGGAACAGTACATTCATTACCTTGCGGTGGGCGTTGCCAACATGATCAACATCTTCTTCCCGGAAGTGATCGGTCTGTCCGGCGGGGTGGCCAACCAGGGGGAGAACCTGCTGGCTCCCCTGCGCGCCGCGGTGAGACCAATGGTTTTTGGCAATGCTTACGCCCAAAAGCACACCCGCATCACCACCTGCACCCTCGGCTACCGCGCCGGGGTGATTGGAGCAGCGCTGCTGGCCAAAAACCAGGGATGATGCCTTTAGCGGGATAAAAAAGAGAAGATAACGGCAATACCGCACAATTCCCGCCTGACGGCTTAAACACTGCTCCGGCGGCTGCGGTACGGCATCTGCGTTGCCAAAATGCTCGATAATGTCGGGTTGCGGTACCCGCATCGTGCTTCGGGGGCAAAAGCCCCTCGCACTCTGCGACCGCTGCCCCTGCTTCGGTTCGCTGTTTCCGCCACTGGCGGCGCTCACCTTTGCAGCATCCAGTATTATCTGCGCTTTTGGCTTGGCATCTGCCGCACCTCGCTCGCCGTATCGGCACTTAGAATTATGCGGGATTGCCAAAACAAAAAACAGGAAGGAAACACCTTGAGTTTGAACCATACAAAACAAAAAAGCTGGCCCCAGCGCCTGCTGGCTTTGCTGGCGGCGGTGGTGCTGTGTGCCGCGCTGCCTGCCGCCGCGCTGGCAGAGGAAAATACGGCCAGCATCCAGACGCAGGTGAGCGAAACGGATGAGGATATCCCCTGGGCGGATCCGCCGCAGAGCACCCCCGAAACCGGCCGGCCTGACCCTGCCGTGCCAACTCCGCCGCCGCAGGATCCCGCCACCCCGGAAACCGCCCAGACCGGCGAGCATCTGGAAGGCTACAGCCTGAGCCTGGGGGAGACAGTCACAATTTATTTTTACGTTACCCTGCCAGAAGATACCCCGCAGGATGCCGCCATGCAGTTTACCCTGCCGGATTCTACCGTAACACAGGTAGCAGTGGCAGATGCAAAGCAGGTGGAAGTAAACGGCAAAAGCTGCACCGCTTTCCCTTGCCAGGTGGCCGCCAAACAGCTGACGGATGATATTGAAGCCCGGATGGTGGTAAACGGTAAATATGGCCCGGTTTATACTTACACCGTAAAGGATTACCTGAACTACCTGCTGGAACACGATTATCCCCAACAGGCAAAGGCGCTGGCCGGCACCCTGCTGGTGTATGGCGGCAAAGCGCAGCTGTACTTTGGCTACCGGACCGATGCGTTAGCCGGCACCGCGGAGCCAAACTCCACGGCCAACTGGGGCAGCTACCAGTTTGAAAGCAGCGGCACCCAGACCGATGATTATTACGGCAGCAGCCTGCTGCTGGAGCCCGTTATCCAGATCCGCCACTATTTTATGGTGCCGGACGGCGCGGAATGCACTTTTACTTTTGCCTGGAACGCGGGTGAGCCCGAAACCGAGTTGCAGCCCGTGGATACCAACACCCGCTTTGACGGAAAAGAGGTATATTATGTCGTTACACCGGCCATTGCGTTCCGCCGTGCGGATGCCATGCCGGTGGTTGCCATGCGGCAAAACGGGGCGGACCTGTGCATCCTGCGCTATGGGGTGTTCAGCTATGGCGATATGGTCCGCGCGCTGGCAGCGGTGGATGAAAGCCAGCTGCCGCTGCTGAACCTGCTCCGCGCGCTGGATGACCTGACCACCGCCGCACAGCGTTACAGCGTGGCAGGCTGATGCCGCAACGCCCCCAAATATAAAAAGGAAAACAGCAATGAAGAAAAAAATAGTCCTGGCTGTTGTGGTGGCTGCCGTGGTGCTTGCCGCTGCCTTTGCACTGCACCGGCCGCAGGAAGGTACCCTGCCAACCCCGGAGCCGACCCGGCAGGCGGAAACGAATGATGCCGTCCCGGCAGAGCCCACGCCGCAGCCCGCCGCGACGGCTGAACCGCAGCCCACGGCAACTACTGTCCCGCAGCAGACAACTGCCCCCAAGCCGACCCAGAAGCCCGCAACGAAAAAAACACCGGTGCTGAACGCCGCCGGTCAGCCCACCGCCAGTGCCGCGCCCGCAGAAAATGGTGACGGCGAACCGGCGGACAACACGAAGGAACCGACAGAAACCCCGCCCCCCAGCGCAAACCAAACCCCGCCTGTGGACGAGGAAAACATTGAATTGCCGTTTGTTCCGGCAGAATCATGAAGAGCGGCGGTAAGGACGATGCAAATGGAAACGTATATGCTGAATCTGTAAAACGGCGGAATGATTTTCCATGGTATAAAAAGCTCAGGCTGCCCCCAACAGGGAACAGCCTGAGCTTTTTGATACAGGATTATAATTTTACAACACTTTCGCCCCGTTGGCCGTCAGCTTAAAGGTGGCACCCAGCAGGTCAGCGGCGCCGCGGCACATCAGCATGCGGTTCAGGAAAATTTCGAAATATTCGTACATCGAGCAGATGTCCGTGTCGATCTGCAGATTCAGCGAGATGACCTTTTTGTCGGTGTTGATCTTTAATGTCTGGTCCGTTACGGCATAGTTGACCCGGTCGTGGATGTCAAAGCTGGCTTTGGGCTTTTCTCGCACGCGGCTGCGGCGCACATCAGTTTTGTCGCCAATAATCAGCGCAGCCGAAATGGGGTCCACCGCGCCGCCGGTGGATTCGTCATGGTTGGAAATGGCCGAAACAATGGTAATGCGGTCCGCAACGTTCAAATCATACTGTTTCAAAATCTCGTTGGCCAGCAGGCCGCCGTATTCCGCGTGGTGGGTGCGGTTGATGGCGTTGCCGATATCGTGCATGTACCCGGCAATTTTAGCAAGCTCAATATCATGGGCGCTGTAGTCAAACTTTTTCAGGATGTGCGCAGCGGTTTCCGCCACATGGATGCAGTGCGCCTGTGAATGGTCGGTAAAGCCCAAAAGTCCCAAATTCTGGTTGCCCTTTTTCAGCAGCTCGTTTACTTCGGCATTGTGTTTGATGTCATGGTAGGTCATCGTGATCCACACTTTCCTGTTGGTTCTTAGGCAATACCGCACAATTCTAAGTGCCGATACGGCGAGCGAGGCACGGCAGCTGCTAAGCCAAAAGCGCAGATAATACTTTGTGTATTATCGAGCATTTTGGCAACGCAGATGCCGTGCCGCAGCCGCCGGAGCGGTGCTTAAGCCGTTAGGCGGGAATTGTGCGGTGTTGCCCTTAATTTCAGTATAGGCCATTTGGCTGCGGGCTGCAACCATACCGATGTAAAGTTACGGTGAATCTTTTGCAAAGTGCGGGCTTACCCTAGGGTGTCAGATACACCTTAGTTTTTTCAGCGTGCCGTCCGGCAGCAGGGCAACGGTATCGCCCTCCTGGATGTTCTGGGCTGTCAGGGCTTCATCGGGGTAGGGAAGCACCCGCTGGGTACCGGCGGCATCGGCCAGCAGAACATCACACAGCACCGGCTGCCCGGCAGGCAGCTCCTCACAGCCATACAGCTGTTCATCAATGCGCAGAACGCGGTAGGTCATAATACAATACACTCCTTTGCCTACAGGGGCGGTCATCCGTTACACTTTAAGGCAATACCGCATAATTCTAAGTGCCGATACGGCGAGCGAGGTGCGGCATCTGCCGGAGCGGTGCTTAAGCCGCAAGGCGGGAATTGTGCGGTGTTGCCTTAAGGATACCGCTCCCGCACACGCCTGTCAAACCCCGCTTGCAATTTGGACGGGGATATGGGATAATGGCTTACAGCAAAGGGCCGTGCCGTTTGTGCCCGGCCGGATTGACCGGCGGAACGGGGCACAGGAACGCCCCCCGATTTTTCCCCGAAAGGTGGATGTTTTTTATGTTGATACGCACCGCAGTCCCCGCCGATGCCGCCGCGCTGGCGGAGGTGGAGGCCCTCTGCTTCCCCGCAGCGGAAGCCGCGCCGGAACAGCAGTTCAGGGACCGTCTGCAGGCTTATGCCGGACACTTTTGGCTGATGTTTGATGGTGAAACGCTGATTTCTTTTGTGGACGGCATGGTGACAGACCAGCCCGATCTGACCGATGATCTATACGAAAATGCCGCTCTGCACAGCGAAACCGGCGCATGGCAGATGATTTTTGGCGTGGTGACCCGGCCAGAGTACCGCAAACACGGTCTGGCAGCCCAGCTGCTGAACCGCGCCATTGCCGATACCCGCCAGCAGGGCCGCAAGGGTCTGGTACTGACCTGTAAGGACAAACTAGTACACTATTACGCCAAATTTGGCTTTGTGAACGAGGGTGTTTCCCAATCCACCCACGGCAATGTGGCGTGGAACCAGATGCGGCTGACATTTTAACAGGGATATAGAATGAAGCAAGCCCCCGGCAGGCAGCGGAGCACTGTTCATACGCTGTAAACTTGCCGGGGGCTTGTTTATTCTTTGCATTATGCTGTCATGCAAAGAGATTCATCAAAGGATCGACATGAACCACTCAACGGTTTTGGGGTCATAGTGGGAGAAGAAACGGCTTTCGCTCTGGTCCGGTGCCTCAATCGGTGTGGCAATAATCATGGAGATACTGCCCCACCGCCAATGCCGGCAAGGCCGGGGTCTCAGCCAACACCAGAAGAATCCGGCGGGACAGGGAAGAATGCTTCATCAGTTACATATATAATAGCGGCAGCACCACAGAGTGCCGCCGAACGGCCTATGCGCACTGTTCCGGCGGCTGTGACCGGCCTGCTGAAACGGCGCTCAATCCACAACCGGAACATCCAGCCCGAACTCCTGCGGGCGGAACCGCGGGCAGACATTTTCGGCGGTGCAGATGACCGAAGCCGCCAGCCGGCTGCCAATGCCGCAGGCTTCCGCCATCGTTTTTCCATAAGCACGGCCAATGACTGTACCGGCAAAGAACGCATCGCCTGCGCCGGTGGTATCGATCACGTTTACCTTTTTGGCGGGTACAATGCCACTTTCGCCATCCGCGCAGGCGTACACCGCGCCTTTGTCCCCCATGGTAACAACCATGCAGGGGATGCGGGCGCTGCCTACATTAGCGGCCAGCGTGCGGCACATTTCCTCCGGCTCCATATGGTCGTATTCGTCAGAAAAGAGGATCCCCGCTTCCTGCTGGTTGCAGACAAAACAGTCGATTTGCTGCAAAAAGTCACGCCGCTCCATGGCAATGCTCATGTTGGAAACCGCGGCATATACCTTTTTGTGGTATTTTTGTGCAAAATACAAGACCTGCTTTACAGTGTCTTTTTCCAGATCAAGTTCAATGGCAATGCCATCGCAGTCCTTAAAAATTTCATCGCCTTTTTCGGCCAGCAGGTCGGTCAGGGGATTGGTGTCCGGCCGCTTGGAGATGGCGGCCACCACATCGCCCTCATTATTGAACACAGCCAGCCAGGTACCCATGCCGTCCGGCACGCGCTGGATATAGCGGGTGTTCACCTTGTGGCGCGCCAGTTTATCAATAACATCCTGCCCTGTGCCAGTGTCATCCACCAGGCTTACAAAGGTGGGGCGCAGCTCCACGTTGGCGATATCCTCCGCCACATTGCGGCACACACCGCCGTGTACCTGTTCTACCCGCCCGGCGTTGCGCCCGCCCGGAATATAGGTGGCAAGGGGGTACCCCTTGATATCAACAAAAACTGCGCCGATGACAACGATCCCCATGCAAAACGCCCTTCCTTACCCAGGGTGCAGCGGAAAACAACTGAATGTTCGCTTTTTCAGCTGCACCGTATAACTGTAAACTTATGATGAACAGTTTACATGATTGGGGCCGAAAAAGCAAGGCTGGCGGAAATTTTTGCCGCTTTTGCGGCAAACTGTACCGCACGGACGGAATCTTTATCTCCTCTTTACAATGATTTTCCGCGGTGCTATAATAACAGCGAAAAACCGACCGACCGGTCGGTCAAGTGCGCGAAAAAAGCTCCGTTTCCCCCTAAAAAGGGGCGTCACACGGCGGCTGCGCTGCGCTTCGGCGCTCCTTCCTTTTGGGGCAGCCTGAACCCGGCCGGCCGGTCACATCCGCCAACATAGGCCCGCCCAACGTGCGGGCAAAGGGAACAAACAAATGCCAAAATACAGTGTTAAAAAGCCATTTACCGTACTTGTGGCGGTCATATTGGTGATGGTGCTGGGCTTTGTAAGCCTGACCGGCATGCAGACAGACCTGCTGCCCAATATGAACCTGCCCTACCTGCTGGTCATTACCACCTACCCCGGTGCCAGCCCGGAACAGGTGGAAAGCGATGTGACCCAGCCGCTGGAAAACAGCCTTTCCACCCTGAATGGTGTAAAGAACGTGACCAGCCAGAGCAACGAAAATTACAGCCTTGTCATTCTGGAATACCAGGACGACACCGACATGGACAGCGCCATGGTCAAGGCCAGCACCGCCGTGAACCAGCTTTCGGGCAGTCTGCCCGATATGGCCAGCACCCCCACGCTGATGGAGATGAGCCCCGATATGATGGCCACCCAGTATGTTGCGGTGGACTATGAGGGGATGGACATCTACGAGCTTTCCGACTATGTGGAGGATACGATCGTACCCCAGCTGGAGCGCGTGGATGGCGTGGCCAGCGTTTCCACCACCGGCCTTGTCAAAAAATCAGTGCAGATCACGCTGGACCAGGACAAAATTGACGAGGTGAATGACAAACTGCTGGTCAAGGTGAGCGACCGCCTGGCCGAAGCCAAAAAGCAGCTGGACGAAAACGAGGCCAAAATCAAGGACGGCCTGGCAGAGCTGGACAGTGCCCAGAGCCAGCTGGATTCCGGCAAAGCCCAGCTGAATACCCAAAAGCAGAGCCTGACCCAGCAGCTGCGGGATGCCATTGACCAGCTGAACGAGGAGATCCCCAAGCTGGAAGAGCAGATTGCGGGGCTGAAAACCCAGCTGGACACCGCCCAGAGCAAGCTGAACCAGCTGAAAGTGGACCCCAGCAGCCTGCCGGAAGTGACGCTGCCGATCGATGATGCACTGTTTGCTTCCTGCAAAGAGATTCTGGCAAAATATGACCCCCAGTACGATGCAAATGCCATGCCCGCTAATTTGGAGGAAGCCAAGAGCGACCTGACCAAGATGGCCGCGATGCTGGCTTCCATCGAGCGCGCCCAGCAGGCCATTGAGACCGAAGCTGCCGCCCTGACCGGCGGGCAGAGCGTCAGCGATGCCTGCGCCGCGCTGGACGCCCAGATCCTGACGCTGACCGTGCAGGTGCAGCAGAAAGATAACGAGATCGTTCAGCTGGAACAGCAGCTGGATACCGCCGCCCCGGAAGAGCAGGATGCCATCCGCGCGGAAATCGAAAGCAAAAAAGCTGAACAGGCGGCTTTACAGACCCAGCTGGACACTGCCACCAGCCAGCGCGCAGCCCTGGATGGTTACAAGAGTGATGAAAGCACCCTTTCCACCACCCAGACGGCCTTGCGGAACGCAACGGTGCTGCTGAAAGCCCGGCAGGAAGCCGAAGCCAGCCTGAACGAGAGCACCGAGGAACTGCGCCAAACCCTACAGCAGACGATTACCACCCTGAACACCCAGATCGACAAAGCCGAAGCCATGCTGGCCAATTTGAACGATCAGCGCGGCAAGCTGCAATCGATGCTGGAAAGCCTTTCTGCCAACCCGACAGACCCCCAACTGGCCGATATGGCCGTGCAGCTGCTGCTCAGCGGCACCGAAGCCCAGCTCAGTTTGGGCGAGTTCCAGATCAGCAGCGGCCGCACCCAGCTGGAAGCGGGCCAGACCCAGTTGGACTCCGCCCGCGAAGAGTATGAATCGGCCCGCGAGGAAGCGCTGAAAAGCGCCAATCTGGACCAGCTGCTGAACATGAACACCTTAAAGCAGCTGATCGCCGCGCAGAACTTCTCTATGCCCGCCGGTTACATTGACGGCGGGGAAGGGGACGATAACCAGTACATCTTAAAAGTCGGCGATGCGTTTGACAATGTGGATGAGCTGAAAAGTATGGTTCTGTGCAGCATTGACGGCATCGGCGATGTGCGGCTTTCCGATGTGGCGGACATTGAGCTGACCGATAACGCGGACGACAGCTACGCCAAGGTGGGCAAAAACCGCGCCGTGCTGCTTTCAATCTATAAAAGCTCCACGGCTTCCACCTCGTCTGTCTCCAACGCAAGCACCGCTGCTATGAAAGAACTGATGGCAGAAAACGACGGCCTGCACCTGACCACCATCATGGATCAGGGCGATTACATCAAGCTGATTGTGAACAGCGTCATGTCCAACCTGATCGAAGGCGCTGTGCTGGCCATCATCGTGCTGGCTCTGTTCTTAAAGGATATTCGCCCCACGCTGGTGGTGGCCATCAGCATGCCGCTCAGTGTGCTGTTTGCCATTGTCATGATGTATTTCAGTGGCATTACCCTGAACATTCTCAGCCTGTCCGGCTTGGGGTTGGGCGTTGGCATGCTGGTGGATAACTCGGTCGTTGTTATCGAAAATATTTACCGCCTGCGCGGGCGCGGCATTCCGGCCCCGCGTGCTGCGGTGCAGGGCGCACGCCAGGTGGCGGGGGCCATCGTGTCCTCCACCCTGACCACGGTCTGCGTGTTCCTGCCCATGGTGTTTACCACCGGCATGGTGCTGGAGCTGCTTTCCGATATGGCATGGACCATCACGTTCAGCCTGATGGCATCCCTCATTGTGGCCCTTACCGTGGTGCCCTGCGCCGGTTCCACCGTACTGCGCAAGCAAAAAGAGATCAAGCACCCCTGGTTCGACCGTTTCCTGAACGGGTACGAAAAGCTCTTGCGCTTCTGCTTAAAGCGCAAGGCCATCCCACTCACACTGGCGATCGTGCTGCTGGCCGTATCGGTCTGGCGCATTGCCACCATGGGCGTGGTGCTCATCCCGGATATGGGCTCCAACCAGCTTTCAATTACGGTAACGGTGCCTGCGGATACCGAAAAAGAGGATGCCTTTGCCACCGCAGATGCCGTGATGGACGCCATTACCAACATTGACGGCGTGGAAACGGTGGGCGCCATGTCCGGCGGCAGCGACAGCACCAGCAGCATGCTGATGATGACCGGCACTGAGGGCACCACGGACAACACCAGCTTTACCTATTATGTTCTGCTGACTGACGAGGGCGCCAGCAACAGCAAGGCCATCCAGCAGCAGATCGCCGATGACACCGATGACCTGAACTGCGAAGTGGACATCAGCGCCAGCAGCATGGATATGAGCGCATTGTCCGGCAGCGGCGTGGAGGTGGACATCTACGGCCAGAACCTGGACAGCCTGACCACCGCCAGCCAGCAGGTGATGGACCTGCTGAACAGCGTGGACGGCATCGAGAATGTCTCCAACGGGCAGGAAACCGGCGACGAGGAGGTGCATATCGTCATTGATAAGGACAAAGCCATGCGCCTTGGCCTGACGGTGGCGCAGGTGTACCAGCAGATCGCCGCAAAGCTCAGCACCGATACCACCGCAACCACCCTGAAAGTGGGCCGCGATACCTATGATGTGACGATTGTGGATAAGACCGATACCCCGAACCTGGACGATCTGTTCCAGATGGAGTTCATCACAACGACCACCGACGATGACGGCAACACCGTGAACGAGACCCATACCCTGGGCGAGTTTGCCTCCCGCACCAACGGCAACGCCTATGCGACCATTGCGCGCGAAAACGGCTCCCGCAAGATCAGCGTGACCAGCGATACCGCCGAAGGCTACAACACCTCCCTGATCTCCCGTGATCTGAGCCCCCAGCTGGAAGCACTGGACCTGCCAGATGGCTGCACCGCTGAAATTGCCGGTGAAACCACCCAGGTGACCGAGATGATCCAGCAGATGGCCAAAATGATGGCCCTGGCACTGTTGTTTGTCTATTTTGTCATGGTGGCGCAGTTCCAAAGCCTGCTTTCCCCCTTCATTGTGCTGTTCACCATTCCGCTGGCCTTTACCGGCGGCATGATCGGCCTGATGATTGGCGGCGAACAGCTTTCGGTCATTTCGCTCATGGGCTTCCTTGTGCTGATGGGCGTGGTGGTCAACAACGGCATTGTGTTTGTGGATTACGCCAACCAGCTGCGCATTGGCGGGCTGGAGCGCACCGATGCCCTGGTGGCAACCGGCCGCACCCGTATGCGCCCCATCCTGATGACGACCCTGACCACCGTGCTTGCCATGGTAACGATGATCTTCAGCAAGGATGCCGGCAGCGAGATGGGCAAAGGCATGGCCATTGTTATTGTGGGCGGCCTTTCCTATGCAACGCTGATGACCCTGTTTATTGTGCCGGTGATGTATGACCTCTTCTACCGCAAGCCGCCGGTCAACATTGATGTGGGCGATGACGGCATGGATGACCTGCCCGATGATGCGGCCGAGTTTGCCGCAGAATTTGCCGCCCGCCGCGCAGCAGAGGGCAAGAACCAGCCGGAACCCGAAACACCGGATACCGCCGAGCACCGCCGCTTAAAGCTGCCCGGTAAACCCGATACCGAAAACGGGGAGGGGACGCCACAATGACACCAGATATCCGCAAAGAACGCGAAACCGCCCTGTACGAAGCCGCCTTGCGCCTGATTGCCAAGGGGGTAAACCCCGCCGCCATGAAGGTGCAGCAGATCGCGGACGAAGCCGGAATCGGCAAGGGCACCGTGTATGAATACTTTGCCTCCAAGGATGAGATCCTGCAGGGAATGGCCCTGTACTGCTTTGATACCGAGATTGCCCGCATTGCCGTATTGATGGAGCCATGCACCACCCTGCAAGAGCTGGAGGACGCCGTGATGGCCTACCTGCAGGATCTTTCCGACAACCGGATGGGAACCTATCAGGTGATCGCTTCCAGTATTGGCGCACGGGAGAACCTCCGCGGTATGGACGAGTGTGTGCAAGCCCTGCGTGGGGTGCTGCACAGAACCATGGCAGCCCTGCGGCAAAAAGGGGAGATCAACCCCGCCCTGCCGGATGATTACTGTGATCTGGCTCTGCTTTCCGCTGCGGCGGGTGGGCTGATAGGGATGTGCTATGTTTCCAAGCACCCGGACGCGCTAACGCCCATACAAAACCTGCGCGTGTTGATCCACCGCGCACTGAACCCATAAACAAACAAAAATAAAAGCAGCCAGCCGCCCTGCCTGTGGGAATGTTCCACGGTGGGGCGGCTGGCTGTTGTATCGGGGGAAAGTGGAGATAAGGCAACACCGCACAATTCCCGCCTGACGGCTTAAGTACCGCTCCGGCGGCTGCGGCACGGCATCTGCGTTGCCAAAATGCTCGATAATACA
>OLSI01000290.1_pt1 | contig 42669 bp, 34 predicted proteins | sample 1672661 | NCBI WGS metagenome assembly OLSI01 (sample SAMEA3136711, study PRJEB25190) | human gut metagenome | biome: human gut; feature: human-associated habitat; material: faeces | place: Austria | collected 2013 | reverse complement strand
TGTTCAATTCTGCATTGATTTATGAACTGGCAGTATTGAAACCATATGTAGAAGCTCAGTTATTCGGAGTTGAAAGAGAGTGCCCGGAATATATCGAGGCAAAGAGACTGCTTAAATTCCTGGATTACTTTGTTGGAATCGGAAGCGAAAAAGTGCCGACGAACTCATTGCTTCGAGAGTTCATTGGTGGCGGCTGCTTCCGGGTTTAATAAATGGTGCCGGAATACGCCGTAGAACAGGAAATGCAATTTCCTGTTCTATAAAAATAAATCCAAACGATTCAAGATATCGTTTGGATTTATTAATTTATTTGGATTTTACCTGACGCCATAATTCATTGTATATGGCATCATTTTCATCTCCCAGGAATTTGAATGTTTCGCAATTTTCCAGTGCTTTATCATCTGGAAATACAATTGGATTATTACGGTATTCCGGAGCGAGGAGTTTTCTTCCTTCCTCATTCGGGATGGAATAGGTGATATAGTCGAAGTTCATCTTAGCAATGTCTGGACGGCACATGAAATTGATAAAAGCTTCTGCGTTTTCTTTATTCTTTGCGTTTTTCGGGATGACCCAGGAGTCAATCCACATGTTACTTCCTTCTTTTGGAATGACATATTCCAGGTCCGGATTCTCAAGCTGACAGGTGATAGCTTCTCCAGAGTAGATGACAGCGAGAGCAGCCTCATTTCCAATCATTTTATCACGGGCCTGATCGACAACATAAGCCTGGACAAGTGGCTTTTGTTCGATCAGTTTATTCTTAGCTTCAGTCAGTTCATCCAGATCGGTTGAGTTCAGTGAGTAGCCAAGGTATTTTAATGTGATGCCAAATGCATCACGGACACTATCTTGCATGAGGATACTATCTTTGTATTTTTCGTTCCACAGAATTCCCCAACTATCTACAGGATCGTCGACCATAGTTTTATTGTAAAGGATTCCTACAGTTCCCCAAAGGTGAGGAACAGAGTATTTATTCTCCGGGTCAAACTCTTTGGAATGCTCCATATAAGTGCTTCCAATATTCTTGATGTTCGGAATATTGTCAAAATTCAGTTTAGCCAGCAGATCATTTTCAATCATACGCTGGATCATGTAGTCGGACGGGCATACGACATCGTAGGCAATGGCGCCTGACTGTATTTTTGGATACATGATCTCGTTTGTTTCATATTCTTCGTAAACGACATCAATGCCGGTTTCTTCTTCAAACATATCTAAAGTTTCCGGATCGATATATTCTCCCCAGTTGTACACAATGACCTGTTTATCACTGGAACTTTTTGATCGTATTCCATAGAATATTCCGCCTGCCAGAATGAGAACGACCATACAGACTGGAACCACTCTCGACATCATAACTTTGCGGAATTTGCGAAGCTTTGGATGCTGGCTGGCAACTTTGGAAAATTTAGCATTTTTTGCACCGGCAGCTTTTTCATCTGGTTTCATGTTGATCAATAACAAAAGAATCATGACAACCAGGAACATCAATGTGGACAGTGCATACATGGAAGGATTGATTCCTTTTCGCACCTCACTGTAAATCTTGGTGGACAGAGTGTCGACACCAGGTCCTTTTGTAAAATGCGTGATGATAAAGTCATCTAAGGACATAGTAAATGCCAGTAGGAAACCGGAGGACACACCTGGCAGAATGTCCGGGAATACGACTTTGAAAAAAGCGTATAACGGAGAAGCGCCAAGATCCAGGGCGGCCTCATAAGTGCTGACGTTCGTTTGACGCAGCTTTGGCAGAACACTCAGGATTACATAGGGAATGTTAAAGGTAATATGTGCAATCAGGATTGTCTTAAATCCAAGGGAAAATCTACATGCGATGAATAACAGCATAAGAGAGATTCCTGTCACAATATCGGCATTTAACATAGGAATATTGGTTACACCAGTCACGACAGTACGCATTTTCTTTCGCATTGCCTGAATACCGATAGCGGCAGCAGTACCGAGAATCGTAGCAATCAGTGCAGATAACAATGCGATGATCAGTGTCGTATAAAGTGCGTTCATAATGGAATTATTTTTAAATAATTCCACATACCATTTTGTTGTAAAACCTCCCCATTTGGAACGGGATTTTGAGGAGTTAAAGGATAATACCATAAGGGTGATGATCGGCGCGTACAAAATGACGCATATCAGCACCAGATAAAACCGTTTAAAAAAATTCTTGATCAAAATGTAGTTCCCTCCCCGTCTTTATCGTATTTTGCGATCAATGCCATACTGATCAAAATGAAAATCATCAGTACAAGGGACATACCGCTGCCAGAGTGCCAGTTACTTCCTTGTTTAAATTCCTGCTCAATAACATTACCGATCAGGAGAATCTTACTTCCACCTAAGAGGTCGGAGATGACAAAAGTTGTCAGTGACGGTACAAAGACCATGGTAATTCCGCTGATGATCCCTGGAACGCTCAGTGGCAGCAGGATTTTGGTAAATGTCTGCACACTGTTTGCACCAAGATCTCTGGCTGCTTCGATAACATTTGTGTCAATTTTGGACAGTACATTGTAAATTGGTAAGATCATAAATGGCAGAAAATCATAGACCATACCAAGTACAATGGCATATGGAGTGTTGATGATTTCCAGTGCCGGTAAATGGAAAAAATGAAGGAGACTGTTGATAACTCCGTTCTTTTCCAACAGGTTCTGCCATGCAATGATCCGAAGCAAAGAATTCATCCACATTGGCAGGATAAAAATCAGTACGATAAAGCTGGACTGATTGACGCCAAGTCCAGTCAGGATCATAGCCAGAGGGTATGCGAGAATCAGGCAGATAATCGTACTGACAAGGGATAACAAAAGTGCCAGTCCCAATGCCTTTAAATTCTCAGGTTCTGTGATCCTGGCAAGATTCATCAGGGTGAATCCACCGTCATTATTCGTCAGACCATAGTAGAAGACCATGATAAGAGGAATGATGATAAATGCTGCTGACCAGAGAAGATACGGACCGGCAAGCATCTGTTTTAATAATTTACTATTCTTCAATTGGTACCGCCTCCTCATCTTCAGATTCTGGTTTTTTCATGATCTGAATATCAAATGGGTCTACGCGCAGTCCGACTTCTGCTCCGACTGGGAACATATCGGTGCTGTGCACGAGCCATTCGTAATTATTTGCCATGACTTCCATCTCATAGTGAACACCTTTGAAAATAACATGTGTAACAACGCCTCGGATAATTCCGTCTTCTGGTTTTACAAGGTCGATATCTTCCGGGCGGATCACTGCATCAACAGGCTTCTTCTGACCGAATCCTTCATCGACACACGGAAAGTTGGCGCCGAGAATATTGACGAGCCGGTCATGTACCATTGTGGCAGAAAGAATGTTACTGTCACCGATAAAGTCTGCAACGAACGCATTCTTCGGTTCATTATAAATATCTTCCGGTGTTCCTACCTGCTGGATATATCCCTGGTTCATAACGACGATCGTATCGGACATAGTCAGGGCTTCCTCCTGATCATGAGTGACGTAAATAAATGTAATGCCAAGCTCATTTTTTAAGCGGATCAGTTCGTACTGCATATCCTGGCGCAGCTTTAAGTCAAGAGCACCAAGAGGTTCGTCAAGAAGCAGGACTTTCGGTTCATTTACAATGGCTCTTGCAATAGCGATACGCTGCTGTTGTCCGCCGCTTAAGGAAGCAGGAGTACGGTTTTCGAAGCCTTCAAGATTAACAAGTTTTAACGCATAACGAATCTTATCATTGATGTAATTCTGAGATTTTCCTTTAATCTTTAGCCCGAATGCAATATTTTCTGCAATGGTCATATGGGTAAAAAGTGCATATTTCTGGAATACGGTATTTAACTGTCGTTTGTTTGGAGCCAGGTTCGTGATATCCTGACCATCGAAGATGATTTTTCCAGAGTCAGGAGTCTCGAATCCACCAAGAATACGAAGCAGTGTTGTTTTTCCGCAACCGCTTGGTCCCAGAAGAGTTAAAAATTCATTTTCCCGGATATAAAGATTCAGTTCGTCCAGTACGACATTTTCATCAAATGCTTTGGATATATTTACAATATCGATTAATTTATTAGACATGTTCATTGTCCTCCAAAAATGTAATTATAATTTAGAACTTAAGGCCGGCTATCAAGGAAGTTCTGATAGATAAGAAGTCTGCTCAGCCTAAAAGTTCGGCGGGGTGCTGACCCATAAAATAACGGCACCGGATGTGCCAAAAGCTTCTATATAATGTTCAGAGTGAGGTGTGAAATAAAAAGATTCTCCTTTTTTCGCAGTGTAACTTTTATGTCCGATATGAATCTTGATACTTCCTTTTAATACATAACCAAATTCTTCACCTTCGTGTGGGAGATCCCGGTAAGTTAATCCGCCAGGCTTTAGAGTCAGACGGATCGGTTCCATCATATTTTTCTGAGCGTTCGGTATGATCCATTCGGTCTTGCTGCCAAGTTCAGAATCAATTTTCTCAAAATAGTCTTCATTTTGAAATACAATCTGATCTTCCGGCTCTTCCTGAAAAAATTCTGAGACGGTTGTGCCCAGGCACTGCAAAATGTCCATCAATGTCGCAATGGACGGGGAGGTGAGATCCCGTTCCAGCTGGGAAATAAATCCCTTGGACAGTTCACTGCGGTCTGCCAGCTCTTCCTGGGTGAGCCCCTTGGCGACGCGGAGTTCCTTAATCTTTTTGCCGATATCCATCAAAAATCCACCTTTCTGAAAGAATCATTATGGATTCCTTGTGTTGATTTAAAGTAAACATGATAAAAGCCGTCGCCAACAAAAATAAAATTAAACACAAAGTTTAGTATTTGTTAACAAACGACCTGAAAATCATTATACAGGAAAAATACTAAAAATCAACAGTTTAAATGAAAATAATTAAAAAATGAATGTAAAATTTCAGAATGTAAAAATGAGCAAAAATGCAGATGAAGGCAGTTTTTTATGGACATGATAAATCATGAATGCTATAATAACTTAGTTTGACAATATGGCAGCTGAGAGGTATGTCATGCAATTGCATTCTTGAATTATTTATGGACATAAAGATAAGAATGAAAAGGAAATGGATATGAGAAAAAATCGAAAGAATAATTCCCATACCTATAGGAAAAGAATTTGTATTATGGCAGTTCTTCTGGCTGGCAGTCTTATGCTGGGAGGGTGTGGAGTAAAGAAAGAGAAAGCGGCAGACAACGAACTGCCGGAGATTGTCATTGGAATGGATTATTTTGAACCTTACAGTTATCAGGTGAGTAATGGTGAATATAAAGGTATTGATGTGGAACTTGCCAAGGAAGCATTTCAGAGGCTGGGATACCAGCCTAAGTTCGAGAATATAGTCTGGGAAGATAAAGACGAACTTCTGGCAGATGGAACAATCGACTGTCTGTGGAGCAGTTATTCCATGAATGGAAGAGAAGATAAATATCAGTGGGCAGGTCCGTATCTGTACAGTCGTCAGATGGTGGCTGTAAGAAAAGAGAGTGAAATCAATACTATTCAGGATCTGGAAGGAAAGAAGATTGCGGTTCAGGCGACCACAAAGGCAGAGGATCTTTTCCTTCATAAGATTGCATCAGATCTTCCGCAAATGGGGCAGGTAAACTGTTTTTCTACGACGAATGAACTTTATGCTGCACTTAGAAAAAATTATGTTGATGCGATTGCAGGTCATGAGGCGATGCTGGGCAGTCTGGTGAGAGATGGAGAGGATGCATACCGTATGCTGGACGAGAGTATCTATACTTCAGAACTTGGAATTGCTTTTAAAAAAGGAACCCACGAAGAAGTAGCACAAGAGCTTACAGAAACTCTCGAAGAGATGCGAAATGAGGGCATTACAGAAGAAATAGTCAAAAAGTACGGATTGGATGCGGATGAGATCCTGCCAGGAGGAAAAAGCAAATGAGCAGACAGGTAAGAACGCAGATGCCGCAGACGCAGAAAAAAGATAAGAAGAGTAAAAGCAAAGGAAAGAAATTTGATAAAAATACATGCTTATTGGTGTTTGTTCTGATTTTTTCCGGAATCCTGATTTTTCTTCTGTTGACAGCGAGTGATAATAAAAAACTGAATAGTACGTTGAATGAGACATTTGACTTTGCAAAAACCAGGATTGAAAGGTATGAGAGCTATAATACGAATGACCAGGTGAAGAGTCTGGTACGCCTTATGGACAAAACAACAGAATTAAGCCGGGTCATAGCACAGGAAGATAATCTCAGTGAGGAGATGTTGGATGAATATGCAAACGAACAGCGTCTGACAGGAATCCTTGTGTTGGATCAGAACCAGAAAGTGACAGAACAGACTGCAAAAGATGGAGATGCTATGCTATTGTGGCAAAAGCTGATTGAAAGTGATTATGTGTGTGATATTGCCAAGTACCCCCAAAAGACTTATACGACCCGTCTGAGAAATGAAGGAAAGCTCTATGATTTTGCGGCAGTGGCAAGGCAGGATGCAGCAGGGATAGTGATCACATATATGCAGAAAGAGGAAGTAAGTGAGTTAAACGGAGACCTGACGATGAAATCGTTATTTGCGGATTTTCCTTTTGAAATGAATGGAAGCATAGTGATCTGTGATGATGACAAAGTTGTCAGTACCAATAAACAGGAGCTTCTTTCGAGTTCTGTAGAAGAATCAAAGTCATTGTATAAAAATGAATTTAAGGCAGGGGGGAATGGAATTGTCTGCCTTCATTCAAAGGACGGAAACTGGTATGGACGCAAGGAGAAGATTAAAGACTATGATGCATATATCTTTTTCCCGGAAAGCCAGGTTTACATCACACGAAATATTGTATGTGTGATTTATGTGTTACTTGCCTTACTTCTTTTCTCTCTTTATTGGGTGAGCAGGAACCGAACAGAAAAGAGAAGTATCCTTCAAGATCAGAAGAGACTTCGTGTGATCAATGCACTTGGCCATGCATATTCTTCTATTTCTCTTGTGAATATAAAAACAGAGAAAATCGAAATTGTAAAATCTTCAAGGAATATGAAGCCGGATCAGAAAGGGGATATTCTTTCCAAAGCGCACCTGGAAGAAATGATACAGCAGGTTATTACAGAGCCATTTCAGGAGAAATATCGTGAATTTATCAATATGAGTACGGTGACACAGCGTCTGGAAGAACGTGAGACGTTGAGCTTTACAGCTCAGACGGTAGAAGGAAGGTGGCTGACAATAATCATTGTGCCGCAGGGATATGATAAAACTGGGAAACTAAGTACAGTTCTGGTTGCGAACCGTGATGTAACAGAGGAAAAAGAACGAGAGATAGAGCGGGATAAGAATCTGAGAAATGCACTCGCAGCTGCGGAACATGCAAACAGGGCGAAAACAGCGTTCCTGAATAATATGTCCCATGATATCCGTACGCCGATGAATGCGATTATCGGATTTACAGCACTTGCGACAACGCATGTTGGCAACACAGAACTTGTTCTGGATTATCTGAAAAAAATCCATACATCCAGTCAGCATTTGCTTAGCCTGATCAATGATGTGTTGGATATGAGTAGAATCGAGAGCGGTTCTGTTCGAATTGAATATACAACGGTACACCTGCCGGATATTTTGCATGATTTAAGAACGATCATTCAGGGATCTGTACATTCCAAACAGCAGGATCTTTATATTGATACACAGGATGTAATTCATGAAGATATCATTACCGACAAGCTGCGTCTGACACAGGTCCTTCTCAATATTTGCAGTAATGCTGTAAAATTCACACCGGTCGGCGGTATGATTAACATTCGTGTTTCGGAGAAGCCATGTAGAAGAGATGGATACATAACGGTCGTTTTCAGTGTGAAAGATAATGGAATCGGAATGTCTAGGGAGTTCCGAAAGCATGTGTTTGATTCTTTTTCAAGAGAGCATACTGTTACGGAGAATGGGATTGGAGGAACCGGTCTTGGAATGGCAATCACCAAAAACATTGTGGACATGATGGGCGGTACAATTCAGGTTGAAAGTGAAACCGGAAAAGGAACAGAATTTACAATTATGCTTGAATGCGAAACATCAGGAGAGATAGTGAAACGGGAACCTGTTCCAGAGCTAAAAGGTGCCAGAGCGCTTGTGGTGGATGATGATGCACAAACTTGTATGAGTGTGAGCAGAATGCTGCGTGAGATTGAAATGACGGCAGACTGGACAACTTCGGGAAAAGAAGCGGTACTTCGGGCAAAAGAAGCGTATGAACAGAATCAGGAATTTAAAGTGTATATCATTGACTGGCTGATGCCGGATATGAACGGAATCGAGACAGTACGCAGGATCCGTATGGTGGTTGGAGAGGAGTATCCGATTATTATCCTGACTGCCTATGACTGGTCAGATGTTGAACAGGAGGCAAGAGAGGCGGGAGTAACTGCATTTGTGTCGAAACCGTTGTTTCTTTCAGAGCTGCGGGAAGTTCTGATGAGTCAGGCGCAAAGAGAACTCCTTAAGAATGAAAAACAGAAGGCTCAGGCGAAAAACCGAAAGAGTTATGCAGGTAAAAAAGTCCTTCTTGTAGAGGATAATGAGTTGAACCGCGAGATTGCAACAGCAATCATGAAAGAAATTGGTCTGGAAGTGGATACAGCAGAGGATGGCACAGATGCTGTGAATATCATGTCATCAGCAGAAGGCAGGAAATATGATCTGATTTTTATGGATATTCAGATGCCGAAGATGGATGGCTATACTGCAACCCGGGAGATACGTACGCTGAACAATCACAAATGTGCGAATATCCCAATCATTGCGATGACTGCAAATGCTTTTGAGGAAGACCGTAAAAAGGCGGTCAAGGCTGGTATGAATGGTCACATTGCCAAACCAATCAGTGCAGATGTAATTCTGGAAAATCTGGATCAGATTTTTGAAGGATAAAGAAGAACAAAAACAGGTTTTGACAAATCACCTATATTTCCGTAAAATATAATTGGTTATTTGTGCAAAATGGATTTTAAAATTTCTGAAAAATCAGGGAGAATGAAGAGAGATTATGATTAAGATCAAGAATTATAAAAAGGTAGAAAACCTGGAAGAAGCCTGGGAGCTGAACCAGAAGCGCACGAACCGGATTATTGGAGGTATGCTATGGGTAAAGATGAGTGATGCTAATGTGCAGACTGCAATCGACCTGTCCGGACTTGGGCTGGATCAGATCGAAGAGACAGAAGAGGAGTTCAGGATCGGCTGCATGGTCACGCTTCGTCAGATGGAATTGCATGAAGGATTGTCTCATTATACAGAAGGCGCAGTGAAAGACGCATTTCGACATATTGTAGGAGTACAGTTCCGTAATCTTGCAACAGTCGGAGGAAGTCTGTTCGGCAGATTTGGATTCTCAGATGTGTTGACACTTCTGCTTGCATTAGATTGTGATGTGGAGCTTTACAAAGGAGGAATCATGTCCATTCAGGAGTTTGCGAAACTTAAAAGAGACAATGACATTCTGGTTCACATTATAATAAAGAAGACGCCAGTTCATATTTGTTATCAGTCTGTGAGAAATACAGTGACAGATTTCCCGACACTTAACCTGACAGCAGCAATCTTTGCTGATAAGATGCGTATTAGTATCGGTGCCAGACCGGGAAAAGCTATGTTGTTCGAAGACGCGGCTGGATTGTTGAAGGGACTGACAGATGGAAGTGTTACAGAAGAAGAGATACACACATTTGCCAAAGAGATAAAAGAAAAGCTTCCGACTGGAAGTAATATGCGAGGAACTGCTGAGTATCGAAGCCATCTGGCAGAGGTTATGACCGTTCGCGCACTTCGTATACTGGGAGGTGACAGAAATGCAGATTAGTATCGTACTTAATGGAAAGAAAATTCAGGAAGAGATCGAACCGGATCTGCTTCTTATAGATTTTGTAAGAAAGCATGGATGTAAAAGTGTAAAACGTGGATGTGAGACTTCAGGTTGTGGACTTTGCACAGTATTTTTAGATGACAAGCCGGTACTATCCTGTTCTATTCTGGCAGCCAGGGTAGATGGACATAAAGTCACAACGCTTGAAGGGCTTAAGGAAGAAGCAGAAGAGTTTGGCGCATTCATTGCAGACCAGGGAGCAGAGCAGTGTGGTTTCTGTAATCCGGGCATGATTATGAATGCACTGGCATTATTCCGTGAAAATGAATTTCCGAATGAGGAAGAGATAAAAGAGTATCTGGCAGGAAATCTGTGCCGTTGTTCCGGGTATGAGGGACAGCTTCGTGGAATCCAGAATTTCCTTGTCTGGAAGAAAGAAAAAAGAGGGGAGGAAGTATCATGCAAATTGTAAATCAGCCAGTCAGAAAAAAAGATGCCATGCAGCTTGTGACCGGTCAGCCAGTATATATGGATGATATGATCCCGGAAGATTGTCTGATCGTGAAACTGCTCAGATCCCCTCATGCAAATGCGGTGGTGCAGGAGATTCAGACAGATAAGGCAATGAAAGCTCCTGGAATTGAGGCCATCTATACATGGAAGGATATCGACCAGAATGGACGAAGATTTACATGTGCAGGACAGACTTATCCAGAACCCAGTCCATATGACCGACTGATTCTGGATCGTCATGTCAGATTTGTAGGAGATCCGGTTGCGATTGTGGCAGGAGAGACAGAAAAAGCGGTGGACAGAGCCATTTCCATGATCAAGGTACAGTACGAGGTGTTGGAACCGATCCTTGATTATCATAAAGCTTTGGATAATCCAATTCTGGTGCACCCGGAAGATAACTGGGAGGCGCTTTGTCCGGTAGGAGCAGATAATAAAAGAAATCTGTGCGCACATGAGGCGAGTGAACATGGAGATATTGATCAAGTACTGTCAGACTGTGACATTATCATCGACCAGGTATATCATACAAAAGCGTGCCAGCAGACGATGATGGAAACAATGCGTACATATTGTTCCATTGATACATATGGACGTCTGAATGTATTTAGCTCTACCCAGATTGTGTTTCACTGCAGAAGGATCATTGCAAATGCACTTCATATTCCAAAATCACAGGTACGTGTCAGCAAGCCGCGTATCGGAGGAGGTTTTGGAACAAAACAGACAGCGGTCTGTGAGGTTTATCCGGCATATGTGACCTGGATGACAAAGAAGCCGAGTAAGATTATTTTCACTCGTGAGGAATGTATGACAGCTTCTTCTCCGCGACATGAGATGGAAATGCATGTGAAACTTGGAGCTATGAAAGATGGAACTATCCGTGGAATTGATCTGTACACCATTTCTAACACAGGTGCCTATGGGGAACATGGACCAACAACAGTCGGACTGTCCGGGCACAAATCTATTCCGCTTTACGGAAAAGCAGAGGCATTCCGCTTTGTTTACGACGTGGTTTATACGAATGTTATGTCTTCTGGAGCTTATCGTGGATATGGTGCAACACAGGGACTTTTTGCCATTGAGACAGCAGTTAATGAACTGGCAGAAAAACTCCATATGGATCCGATGAAACTTCGTGAGATGAACATAGTAAAAGAAGGACAGGTCATGCCTGCATTTTACGGTGAGACAAATACAAGCTGTGCCTTGGACCGTTGTATTGCAAAGGTGAAAGAGATGAGTCACTGGGATGAGAATTATCCGGTTCGCGAACTAGGACAAGGAAAAGTCCGTGCTCTTGGTATGGGACTTGCCATGCAGGGATCTTGTATCAGTGGATTAGATGTAGGCAGTGCAGCGCTGAAACTGAATGATGAAGGTTTCTACATTATGCGAATTGCAGCAGCAGACATGGGAACAGGTTGTGATACGATTCTTGCACAGATTGCAGCAGAAGTATTGGAGTGTCCGCTTGATAAAGTAATTGTATTTGGAGCAGATACGGATGCATCACCATATGATTCAGGATCTTATGCATCCAGTACGACTTATGTAACCGGAAAGGCAACCGAGCTGTGTGCAAGAAAGCTTAGAGATAAGATCTGTCTTGTCGGAGCTAAGATGCTTGGATGTGATGAGAAAGAAGTAGAATTTGACGGCGATAAAGTCATCTATAGAGGCGAAAAGACTCTGGAAAAAACAGAAGTTTCCTTATTTGATATTGCAACAGCGTCTATGGCGGGCAACAGTATTGCTTTGGAAGAGACTGTGACCATGAGCCAGCCGACTTCACCACCGCCATTTATGGCAGGCGTGGCAGACGTGGAAGTGGATCTTCTGACCGGACAGGCAAAAGTGATAGATTATTATGCTGCTGTTGACTGTGGAACTCCGGTGAATCCGAATCTGGCAAGAGTCCAGGCCGAGGGAGGAATCCTTCAGGGGATTGGAATGGCACTGACGGAGAATATTACATATGATGCAAAGGGAAGACTTTATGAAAATTCTCTCATGCAATATAAGATACCGACAAGAGAAGATATCGGTCACATTCATGTAGAGTTTGAGAGCAGCTATGAGAAATCTGGTCCTTTTGGTGCAAAATCTATCGGTGAGATCGTGATTAATACACCACTTTCGGCAATTGCTCATGCAATTTATAATGCAACCGGACACCGATTCAGGGAACTCCCAATCATGCCGGAACAGATTGCTATGTGTGAAGAAAATCCGATGTGGAAAAAGTAGGGTTATAGTACAGATAAATGAGTTGAAAAGAGAAGTCGTAAGGGTAAAAGCTTAGGACTTCTCTTTTTTTGACGTTATTATTCTTTACAGTAAAATGCTTCTAAGGCATCCATTTTTGAGGACATATTTATCATCATCTGGTCTAAAATTGTGATTGCGGCCATAGATTCTACAACAACAACAGCCCTTGGTACAACAACCGGATCGTGACGTCCGGTAATGGCAATCGTCGTATCTTCGAAAGCCGTATTGATGGTCTGCTGTTCCTTGCTGATGGAAGGAGTCGGTTTAAATGCAGCCCGCAAAATCAGTTCAGAACCATCACTCATACCTCCGAGGATTCCGCCGGCGTGGTTCGTCTTTTTTATAACGGCACCATTCTGACATGTAAATGCATCATTGTTACTGCTGCCGTGGCTTTTTGAAGCTTCAAATCCGTCACCGATTTCCACACCTTTGACAGCACCAATGGAAACGACAGCTTTTGCGAGAGAAGCGTCAAGTTTATCAAAGACTGTCTCACCGATTCCGGCCGGCATGCCTTTTACGCGGCATTCCACAATTCCACCGGAAGAATCCTGATTTTTCATGCAGGATTCCAGATAATCGGAAGCTTTTTTTGCATAAGCATTATTTGGCATATATAACATATTTTCGGCAATATCTTCATAACGATATTCCGTTTCAGGAATACAGATATCTCCAATAGAACGGGTAAAGGCAATCAGGTCGATTCCTAATTGTTCCAGGATTTTTTTCGCAATTGCACCGGCTGCGACCCGGCCAATCGTTTCACGGGCAGAAGAACGTCCGCCACCGCGGTAATCGCGGATGCCATATTTTGCATCAAATGTATAATCAGCATGTCCGGGACGGTAACAGTCTTTAATTTTACCGTAATCTCTGGAACGCTGGTCCTGATTGTAGACAATGACAGAGATTGGTGTGCCGGTTGTCTTACCCTCGAAAACACCGGAGAGAATCTGGGCAGTGTCGCTTTCCTTTCTCTTCGTTGTAAATTTACTCTGGCCAGGTTTTCTTCGGTCGAGCTGTTTTTGTATATCTTCTTCACTTAAGGAAAGTCCTGAAGGACACCCGTCTATCACAACACCGATTGCAGGTCCGTGAGATTCTCCCCATGTGGTGATACGGAACAATGTTCCATAAGTTGATCCAGCCATAATGTCAATTTCTCCTTTGATGTCATAGGTTTTGTTATAGATTTCTTTTTATTATAAAACAATCTTAATAAATTCTTCAAGAATTTTTCGTGAATTAGCTCTGTACTTTTAGAAAAGTGCATATTATAATGATAGCGTGTGAACTAGAAAAGGGGAGTTTGACGAACATGTTTGGAAAAAAGAAGAAAAACAAATACGAAGAAGTAGTAGAAGAAGGCAGAGACGAGTTTGACGTAGATTATAATGACGATGAAGATTTCGAGACAGACTTTATATCTCTGGACGAAGATGAAGATGAGAAACCAAAGAGAGGCGGCATTGGCAAGAAGGTAGGTATCACGTTTGGTGTGATCTTAGCAGTTCTGGTAGTTGCTTATGTTGGCATGGCGTTTTACTTTGACAGTCATTTTATGTTCAACACAACGATTAATGGCAATAATTTTGCATTGAAGAGTGTTGCACAGGTGGAAAAATACATGGAACAACAGGTTGCGGATTATACTTTGACACTTCAGGAATCTGACGGCGACAGTGAACAGATTACAGGAAGCGAGATTTCTTTGAAATATGTGCCGGGAGATGAAGTTACAGAGCTGGCAAAGAAGCAGAACAAGTTTCTTTGGATTACATCTCTGTGGGAGAAGCCGGTGATTGAGGCAAAGATTGGAGTGAAGTATGATGAGAATGCACTTGCAAGGCGTATTAAGAGTTTGAATTGCCTGAAAGAAGAGAATCAGGTGGCTTCTGTAGATGCACATCCGGAATTCCAGAATACAGAGTTTGTTGTTGTGCCAGAGGTCATTGGTACGCAGATTGATACAGAGACATTTAATAAAGATATCAGAGAGTCGATAGAAGGATTCCGGGATACCTTGAATCTGACAGATACGAACTGCTATATCAAACCGAGATTTTTATCAGATTCCCAGGAAGTAGTGACGGCAAAGGATACCATGAACAGCTATCTTGGAGCGAATATTACATATGACTTTAATCCGAATACAGAAGTGGTAGATGCATCTGTCATTTCACAGTGGGTGATTGTGGATGCAGATATGAACGTTACATTTAACCAGGAAGCAGTAAAAGAGTATATTGCTGCTCTTGCAACAAAATATAATACTAAAGGAAAACCGCGTCAGTTTACAACTGCAACAGGCAATACTGTCACAGTTGAAGGTGGCGGTTATGGCTGGAAAATCGATCAGGATGCAGAGTATGATGCATTGATTGCCAATATCCAGAATGCTGAGACTGTAACAAGAGAGCCGGAATATTCCAGTCGTGCAGCCAACCATACTGCAATGGATATGGGAAATACATATGCAGAAGTCAATCTTACCACGCAGCATATGTGGTTTATTAAAGACGGACAGATTGCGCTGGAGACAGATATTGTAACAGGTAATCCGAACAAGGGAAATGCGACACCGCAGGGAACCTATTCTTTGACATACAAGTCAAGAAATAAGACACTTCGCGGAACAAAGAAACCAGATGGAACTTACGAGTACGAGACACCGGTTGCTTACTGGATGCCATTTAATGGAGGTATCGGATTCCACGATGCAACATGGCAGTCTTCATTTGGAGGCAACAGATATTTAAGTCATGGTTCACATGGCTGTGTTAATATGCCGAAAGATAAAGCGGCGGCACTTTATGACTTGATTCCGGATGGATGCCCGGTAGTATGTCATTATTAAAAAAAGAAAAAGAGAGGGAAAGATCATGTATGAATTATTAAAGACAGATGGTCTTGCCAAAAGAGGAAGATTACATACAGTACATGGGGTCATTGAGACCCCTGTATTTATGAATGTAGGAACTATTGCGGCAATCAAGGGCGCGGTGTCAACAACAGATCTGCAGGAGATTGGGACACAGGTTGAATTATCCAACACATATCATCTTCATGTAAGACCGGGAGATGAGGTCGTAAAGAAACTTGGCGGTCTTCATAAGTTTATGGTGTGGGACAAGCCGATTCTTACTGATTCCGGTGGATTTCAGGTGTTTTCGCTGGCAGGGCTCAGAAGAATAAAAGAAGAGGGAGTATACTTTAACTCTCATATCGATGGAAGAAAGATTTTTATGGGACCGGAGGAGAGTATGCAGATCCAGTCCAATCTGGCCTCCACCATTGCGATGGCATTTGACGAGTGTCCGTCCAGCGTTGCAGACCGGGATTATATGGAAAATTCTGTGAACCGTACGACCAGATGGCTTAAGAGATGTAAAGCAGAGATGGACAGACTGAACAGTCTTCCAGATACAATTAACAAGCATCAGATGTTATTCGGCATCAATCAGGGCGGCGTGTATGAGGATATCCGTGTGCGCCATGCACAGGAGATTTCAGAACTGGATCTGGATGGCTATGCAGTTGGCGGACTTGCAGTTGGAGAGAGTCATGAGGAGATGTACCGGATTCTGGATGCAGTTGTGCCGCATCTGCCACAGAATAAACCGACGTATCTGATGGGAGTCGGAACACCGGCGAATATTCTGGAAGCTGTAGAACGTGGTGTTGACTTCTTTGACTGTGTATATCCAAGCAGAAACGGACGCCATGGACATGTGTATACGAATCATGGAAAGATGAATCTGTTCAATGCCAAGTATGAGTTAGATACAAGACCAATTGAGGAAGGTTGTAACTGCCCGGTATGCAGAACGTATTCCAGAGCTTATGTGAGACATCTTCTGAAAGCAAAGGAGATGCTTGGTATGAGATTTTGTGTACTTCATAATCTATATTTCTATAATAAGATGATGGAAGAGATCCGCGAGGCAATTGAGGCAGGAAGATACAAAGAATATAAAGAAGAGAAGCTTCGCAGAATGGCAGAGGGCGAGTAGATCACAGGCAAATCAGAAAAATCGCAGATGATATTTGGTACGGGAACGGGCAGAATTTTCAGGTGAGAATTGTAAAAATAGAAAATATTTATAAAATCACGTAGAAATGATGAAAATATCTTGATGAAAATGTCAAATTCCTGTATAGTAGAAACAGTGTTTAATGAAATTTAGGAGGGAATATTATGTACGCATTGGCAGCACAGAGTGCAGGAACAAACTGGGTAGTACTGATTTTAGTATATGTAGTAATATTCGGTGGATTTTATATGTTATTCATGCGCCCACAGAAAAAAGAGCAGAAGAGAATCCAGGAGATGATCGCAGAGATGGAAGTCGGTGATACCGTACTTACAACAAGCGGTTTCTACGGAGTAATCATCGACATTACAGATGATGATCTTATCGTAGAGTTTGGTAATAATAAGAACTGTAGAATCCCGATGCAGAAAGCAGCAATCGCACAGGTTGAGAAAGCATCTGCTGAATAGGAAGATGAGGAGTGAAGAAGAATCCCGGGACCGGGGTTCTTCTTTTTCTATATGGCGATCAATCATTCTATGAAGAAGATTTTAAAGGCACTGTCGTTTGACGGGATTGAGGTGGAGGCAGCCAGACATCTTGCCAGCCTCAAAGCGATAGACCCAATGAAAATCTTTCACAAAACAATCGATTACAAGATATATAACGGAGATTATGAAGTGCCGGTGCGTATTTATCTGCCGAGAGAAAAGGTGACGGAAGATCTTCCGGTCTTTTTGTTCTTCCACGGTGGCGGCTGGGTAACGGATTGTATTGATAATTATGAAAGAATCTGTGCAAGACTGGCATCCGCGACAGAACATATTGTGGTGTCGGTAGAATACAGACTGGCGCCGGAACACCCATTTCCAACAGGTTTTATGGACTGTTATGCAGTGGCCAAAGCCATTTATACAAATCGGTTTATTTTAAATGTGAATCCTCAACGCATTACATTGATCGGTGACAGTGCCGGCGGAAATCTTGCGGCAGCAGTTTCGCTGAAAGCAAGAGATGATGGGATTTTTAAGCCTCAAAGACAGATTTTGATCTATCCGGCAGTGAATAATGACTACAGTGATACTTCCAGGTTCCAGTCAGTAAAAGACTGTGGAAGTGATTATCTTCTGACAGCGGGAAAGATGCGTGATTATATTGATTTTTATGCGGCCAGAGAAGAGGATAAGAAGAATAAATATTTTGCACCACTGATGGAGACAGATTACAGAAATCAACCGGATACATTAATTCTGACAGCAGAGTTCGACCCACTTAGAGATGAAGGGGAAGAATATGGAAAACGGCTAAAGGAAGCCGGTAATTACGTGGAGGTTCATCGAATCAAAGATGCGCTTCACGGATATTTTGCGCTTGGAATCCGGTATTTCCATGTGCAGGAAAGTTTTGAACTGATCAATCAGTTCTTGAGTAGGAGGGAATAAAAGTGTTCCAGCAAAGAAGAGCATATTGGCGGAATCTGGACAATGCGGCAAAAATGTTTTCCGCTGCCAGCAGCCCGAAGGATACAAGGGTATTTCGCTTTTACTGCGTATTAAAAGAAAAGATTGACGGAAGTGTTCTTAAGATGGCATTGGATCAGACAATCCAGAAGTATCCGGTCTTTCTGTCAGTCATGCGAAAAGGACTTTTCTGGCATTATCTCGAGAAAAGTGATCTGCGGCCGGTCGTAAGGGAAGAGTACAAGGAACCGTGCAGCCATCTTTATATAAGAGATAAAAAAGAATTATTATTTGAAGTCACCTATTATAAGAACCGGATTAATTTTGAAGTGTTTCATGCACTGACAGACGGGACGGGAGCAACTGAATTTTTGCGTGAGCTTGTGAAGAACTATCTTTATCTGATGCATGAAAAGGATGGTCTGGAAAATGTGATCCTTACGGAGCAAGATCTGACAGTAAAAGATCAGGAGGAGGATGGTTTTGGCCGTTACTACAATCCAGATGAGCGTGGCACGAGAAAGAAAAAGAATCATGCTTATCAGATTCGCCGGGAGAGTAAGGAATATGAAGAACTTCAGATTGGCGAGACGACTGCCTCAGTAAAAGAACTTCTGGAAGTATCAAGAAAACATGGCGTATCCATGTCTGTATTTTTGACGGCAGCGATGATCTGTGCGATTCATGAAGAACAAAGTAAGATTCAGGAAAAGAAGCCTGTAATTTTAATGGTTCCAGTGAATTTGAGAAAAATTTTTCCATCTGATTCTATGCTGAATTTTTTTAGTTATATTGAACCGGGATATCGTTTCGGGGAAGGCAAAGATTCTTTTGATGATGTGCTGGAAGCAACAAAGCAGTATTTTGAAGAAAATCTGTCAAAAGAAAAAATTGCGGAGCGTATGAACAATCTGATTGCCTATGAAAAACATAAAATTTTAAAATGGGCGCCGCTGGAACTGAAGAATCGTTGTATCAAGATGGGAGCGAAGCTTGCAGAGCGGGAAGTGACAGCAGTATTGTCCAATATGAGTGTGGTGAAGATGCCTCCGGAATATGCAAAATATATTGAACGTTTCGGAGTTTACACAAGCACCATGCGTACAGAGCTTTGCGTATGCTCTTTTGGAGATACATTGTCATTTGCGTTTACTTCCAGATACGACAGCACGAATATTCAGCGTAATTTTTATCGTATATTGAAGGAACAGGGAATCTTTGTAAAAAAAGTAGAACCAGATTACCCAAAAGAGGCTAAACCCAATTATGAAGGAAAGAAAGTGTTTCAGATTTTTAATTTCTGCTGTATTGCAGCAGTTGTTCTGTGTATCATGTTAAATCTGGTCCTGACACCAGATTTACACTGGTGGATATTTGCGGTAGCAGGAGGATTTAGTATGTGGCTTGCATTTGCAACCGGATACCTGAAGCGTTATAATTTGCTTAAGAATGCGATGTGGCAGTTGCTTATTGTGAGCATAGGAAGTATTTTGTGGGATATTTTCACAGGGTGGCACAGGTGGTCAGTAGATCTGGTATTGCCGCTAGTCTGCCTGATCGTGGAGATATTGATGGAGTTGATTGCAAGGATCCAGTCACATCCGCCAAAAGAATATATGATTTATTATGTAATGGCATCGGTCTACAGCATGGTACTGCCTTTGATTCTGATGGCGACAGGTGTGATCTTGTACCGTGCATTTGCAGTTATCTGTGTGGGCTTAAGCTTTTTATTCTTTATAAGACTACTTCTATTCAGAAAAAAAGAATTTAAAGAAGAAATGTATAAAAAGTTTCATGTGTAATGATGCGAAGGAGGTATGTCATATGATTAATTATTCAGAAGACAAAGACAGACAGTATCACGTACAACTGGAAGAAGGGGATGTTGGGAGATATGTGATCCTGACCGGAGATCCAAAGCGCTGTCAGAAGATTGCAGAACATTTTGAAGATGCTCTGCCTGTAGCAGACAGTCGTGAATTTACAACTTATACCGGCTATCTGGAAGGGGAGAAAGTCAGTGTAACGTCGACCGGGATTGGAGGTCCGTCTGCGGCAATCGCACTGGAAGAACTGGCAAATGTAGGAGCCGATACATTTATCCGGGTGGGAACAAGTGGAGGTATGCAGTTAGAGGTAAAAAGTGGTGATCTTGTCATTGCTACAGGAGCAGTCCGCATGGAAGGAACAAGCAAAGAATATGCGCCAGTTGAGTTTCCGGCAGTATCGGATTTTCATATCACGAATGCGCTTGTAGAGGCAGCAGAAAATCTGAAAATTCCTTATCATGTGGGTGTGGTGGAATGTAAAGATTCTTTTTATGGGCAGCATGCACCACAGACGAAGCCTGTTGGATATGAACTGTTAAATAAATGGAATGCATGGGTTCAGTGTGGCTGCCTGGCCTCAGAGATGGAATCAGCAGCACTATTCGTTGTGGCAAGTTACAGGAAAGTACGGATTGGAACGGTTCTTCTTACAATGGCGAACCAGGAGCGGGCAAAGAAAGGACTGGATAATCCAGTCGTGCATGATACAGAGGCACCGATTCGTACAGCAGTAGAAGCACTTCGTATACTGATCAGAAAAGAGAGGAGATAATGCTATGGGAACACCACACAATGAAGCAGAAAAAGGAGAGATTGCAAAACGAGTTCTGATGCCGGGAGATCCGCTTCGTGCAAAATATATTGCGGAACATTTTTTGGAAGATGCGGTATGTTTTAATACCGTAAGAAATATGCTCGGATACACGGGAACTTATAAAGGAGAGAAGATTTCTGTTATGGGAGGCGGTATGGGAGTTCCATCAGTCGGAATCTATACTTATGAACTGTACCACGAATATGAAGTGGAAGAAATTATCCGCATCGGCTCGGCAGGGGCCCTTCAGGACGAAGTGGATCTTCGGGATGTGGTCATTGCTGCAGGTGCCTGTACAGATTCGAATTATGCCGCACAGTATAATCTTCCGGGAACATTTGCACCGATTGCAGACTATGAATTACTGGAAAGCGCCGTGAACACAGTGAGAGAGAAAGGCCTGGCAGTCCGTGCCGGGAATGTACTTACTTCCGATGTGTTTTATAATGATGATCCGACAGTCAATGACCGTTGGCGCAAGATGGGAGTACTTGCAGTGGAAATGGAAGCAGCAGCACTTTATATGAATGCAGCAAGAGCAGGAAAAAAGGCACTCTGCATGCTTACAATTTCCGATCATTTATACAAAGATGAAAAATTATCTGCTGAAGAAAGACAGATTGGATTTGAGCATATGATAGAAATCGCGTTGGATATATAATCTTGTAATCTGCAGATTTATGGTAATTAAATATTCAATATAAAAAAGAAGATATCAGTCTGGGGTGCCGCGGCATCCTTCAAAGTCAGAGTGGTATCTTCTTTTATGTAGAATATTAAATGTTGCTTGTTTCTGACTGCAGTATTTCCATAGACAGGATGGAATGAGTAATCAGAGAATCTGGTGAAACACAGGTATCGGAATCCCAGAGTTCTGTGAAAAATTCCTTAAAAATTTTATTTAATACGATTTTGTTTGGAATACAGACATTGTATTCTGGTGTATTCTTCTCAAAACGCAGATAGGTAAAGTCTTCTGAAAGAAATAAAGTAGGTCTCGGAATGTGCTGATAATCCGATAAAACACCGTTTGGAAGAATTTTCAGTTCCAGTCCGGCATTATTTTTGCGCAATTCATCAATATGCTTAATATAGTGGAGTCGCTGCTCAGGAGTCAGCTGGATGCGAAATCCATAAAAATCCAGCTCTCCAGTTACTGCAAAATCATTGAATGCAGAAGTATATATCATGACCTTGATGTGTGCGCAACGTAAAAGCTGTGCTGTAATAGAATGCAGCCGTCTTAATGTTTCTGGTTTCAGGCTGGTGAATACAGAACAGTACTTGTTAAATAACTTTTCATATAGCTCATCTGGAAGAAAATGTTCTGTAAAATGTCCTAGAATACTGGAAAGATTCTGGGCAAAGAGTGAGTGCTCGTATTCATAATTACGAATCATATTTTCAATTGTCGTTTTTCGAATCAACAAAGCTTCTTTACTACAAAGTAAGCGAATCTTGTGATATAACTCTGTTGACAGAGACGAATCTTCAATTGTAGTAACGGAAAGACAGTGACTCTGATCTACCAGCATTCCAGAAACGGAATAAATATCTTTGATCGCAAATACCATTTTTTTCTGTGCCTGTGAGCCACAGTACAGGTCAAAATCAATATTAGAAAGATTAGACAGTACATTTGTCAGAAAACTTGCAATATAAGTACTGCTCAGGTTTTGTGTGTCAAGATCGATCATTAAAGAAAAAGCAGCAGAACTTCAAAAAAGTGGTGCATATGCAGATGCAACAAAGAGCACATACATCAAGTTTAACGGAAGTCCTGTACAGGAAGTTACTTATGATGGTAAACAGCATGGTCTTTCAGCAGGAGTTTATGCAACAATCGGTAACGATAAAGTCGCAGATGCAGATATGTTTTATGTAGGAGCATTAGCAAATGGTACATATTATGCATCAACAGAAGCTCCAACAGAAGAAGGATATTATTATGTCGCTGCTACTTATCCGGGAAGTGATGAGTATTATCCAATCATTGCATATGGTATCATTGTAATTAAGGAAGCACCAAACCCGAATCCAGATCCGGATAAACCGGACAAACCAGATCCAGATAATCCGGATAAACCAGATCCAGATAATCCGGATAAACCAGATCCGGACAAACCGGACAAACCGGATCCAGGTGATGATAAGAAAAACGACGATAAAAAAGATGATAGCAAGAAAGATGATGACAACAAAGGTACAGTTGTAGATAACAATAACAACACAAACAATGCGAACACACCTACCATCAAGAAAGTGTCCAATACAACAGATAATACGAAAAAGGCACCTAAGACTGCTGACACGGCAAACTATGCTCTTTATCTTGCAACTCTTCTTGTAGCAGGAGCTGCAACAGTCGTTACACTTATGATGAGAAAAAGAAGAAAATAATTTTACAAATTAAGTGGTTAATTTTGTACAGAATTCCGAACAGGTAGAGATAATATGTCTGTTCGGAATTTTTTTTCTCTTTTTGTGGTTTTAGTGTATTAAAGTATTGAAATCTGTTAAAAAATAGGCTAATATAAAAAGCATAGATTTTTTTGCAGTACTAGTCTAGGAAGGAAGATACATATGAATTTAAAAATTGGCGTGATCAAAGGGGACGGAATTGGCCCGGAAATCGTAACAGAGGCGATGAAAGTATTAGATAAAGTAGCCAAGCGTTACGGTCATAATATAGAGTACAGACAGTTACTGATGGGTGGAACTTCCATCGATGTGCATGGTGTTCCTCTTACCGATGAGACAGTAGCAGAGGCAAAATCCTGCGATGCAGTTCTGATGGGATCTATCGGTGGAAACACAAGTACATCACCATGGTACAAATTAGAGCCATCTAAAAGACCGGAGGCAGGACTTCTCCGTATCCGTAAAGAGTTGAATCTTTTTGCAAACTTAAGACCGGCAATTCTTTACGATGAATTGAAAGGAGCATGTCCGTTAAAAGAAGAGATCACAGAAGGCGGATTTGATCTGATGATCATGAGAGAGCTTACCGGTGGACTTTACTTTGGAGAGAGAAAGACAGAAGAAGTCGACGGAGTGATGACTGCATTTGACAGTCTTACATATAACGAGAATGAAATCCGCAGAATTGCAAAGAGAGCATTTGACATTGCAATGAAGCGCAGAAAGAAAGTTACAAGTGTAGATAAAGCAAATGTTCTGGATTCTTCCAGACTCTGGAGAAAAGTAGTGGAAGAAGTTGCAAAGGATTACCCGGAAGTAACTTTGGAGCACATGCTTGTAGATAACAGTGCAATGCAGTTGGTAAAAGACCCGAAACAGTTCGATGTTATCCTGACAGAGAACATGTTCGGAGATATTCTTTCTGATGAGGCAAGTATGATCACAGGATCCATCGGAATGCTTGCAAGCGCAAGCCTGAACGAGACAAAATTTGGCCTTTATGAGCCAAGCGGCGGATCTGCACCGGATATTGCAGGACAAGGAATCGCAAACCCAATTGCAACAATTCTTTCTGCAGCAATGATGTTAAGATTTAGTTTTGACCTTGACAAAGAAGCAGACGCAATTGAGGCATCTGTGGCAAAAGTATTAAAAGACGGATATCGTACCATTGATATCATGTCTGAAGGAAAGACTCAGATTGGAACAGCCCGGATGGGTGATGAAATCGCAGCAAATATATAGAATAAAGTGTGGTATGAAAGAATAATACAAAAAGGAGAACAAAAACATGAGAAGTGATACAGTAACAAAAGGAAAACAGCAGGCACCACATCGTTCCCTTTTTAATGCACTGGGAATGACACAGGAAGAGATGGACAGACCATTAGTTGGTATCGTAAGTTCTTATAATGAAATCGTTCCAGGACATATGAATTTGGATAAGATCGTAAATGCAGTAAAACAGGGTGTTGCAATGGCTGGCGGAACACCAGTTGTATTTCCGGCAATCGCAGTCTGTGATGGAATTGCGATGGGACATATTGGAATGAAGTATTCTCTTGTAACAAGAGATCTGATCGCAGACTCTACAGAGGCGATGGCAATGGCGCATCAGTTCGATGCACTTGTTATGGTTCCGAACTGCGATAAGAACGTACCGGGACTTCTGATGGCAGCAGCTAGAATTAATATTCCGACAATCTTTGTCAGTGGAGGACCGATGCTGGCAGGACATGTAAAAGGCCAGAAGAGAAGTCTTTCCAGCATGTTCGAGGCTGTTGGAGCGAATGCAGCAGGAACACTTTCTGATGAAGATCTGTGCGAATTTGAGAACAAAGTATGTCCAACATGCGGATCTTGTTCTGGTATGTATACAGCCAACAGTATGAACTGTCTGACTGAAGTGCTTGGAATGGGACTTCGTGGAAACGGAACAATCCCGGCTGTATATTCTGAGAGAATCCGTCTTGCAAAACATGCAGGTATGAAGGTTATGGAATTATTGGAGAAAAATATCCGTCCAAGAGATATTATGACAGAGGATGCAATCTTGAATGCATTGACGGTTGATATGGCACTTGGATGTTCTACAAACAGTATGCTTCACCTTCCGGCAATCGCACATGAGATTGGTATGGATTTTGAGATTGATTTCGCAAATGGAATCAGTGAAAAGACTCCAAATCTTTGCCACCTTGCGCCGGCAGGTCCGACTTATATGGAGGATCTCAATGAGGCAGGTGGTGTCTATGCGGTTATGGCTGAACTGAACAAAAAAGGACTGCTTCATACAGACTGCATGACAGTTACAGGTAAGACAGTAGGCGAGAACATTGAAGGAGTGCAGAACAAAGATCCAGAGGTTATCCGTCCAATCGACAATCCGTACAGCCAGACAGGCGGACTTGCAGTATTAAAAGGAAATCTTGCACCGGACGGAAGTGTTGTAAAGCGTTCTGCAGTAGTAGATGAAATGCTTGTACATGAAGGACCGGCAAGAGTCTTCGAATGTGAGGAAGATGCAATCACAGCAATCAAAGGCGGCAAGATCAACCACGGTGATGTTGTTGTTATCCGTTATGAAGGACCAAAGGGTGGTCCTGGTATGAGAGAGATGTTGAACCCGACTTCTGCAATCGCAGGAATGGGACTTGGTTCCAGCGTTGCTCTGATCACAGACGGACGTTTCAGTGGAGCTTCCAGAGGAGCATCTATTGGACATGTTTCACCAGAGGCTGCAGTTGGCGGACCAATCGCACTTGTAGAAGAAGGAGACATCATCAAGATCGATATCCCGAACATGAAGCTTGAGTTAGATGTATCTGATGAAGAACTGGCTAAGAGAAAAGAAAAATGGCAGCCAAGAGAGCCGAAGGTTACAACCGGATACCTTGCAAGATATGCAGCTATGGTTACATCCGGAAACCGGGGAGCGATCCTGGAAGTACCGAAAGCTAAATAATGATAGAACAGGAGTTATAAAGTATGCAGTTGACAGGATCAGAAATCGTAATTGAATGTTTGAAAGAGCAAGGCGTGGATACTGTATTTGGGTATCCTGGCGGAGCAATTTTAAATGTGTACGATGAATTATATAAACATCAGAATGAAATCAAGCATATCCTGACTTCCCACGAACAGGGAGCAGCGCATGCAGCAGACGGATATGCGAGAGCAACAGGTAAAGTTGGTGTGTGTCTTGCAACGAGTGGACCGGGAGCTACGAATCTTGTAACAGGGATTGCTACGGCATATATGGATTCCATTCCGATTGTTGCAATCACATGTAATGTAGGAGTTTCCCTCCTTGGAAAAGACAGTTTCCAGGAGATTGATATTACAGGAATTACGTTACCAATTACAAAGCATAACTTTATTGTAAAGGATGTAAATAATCTGGCAGCGACGATCCGTAAGGCATTTGCCATTGCGAAAAAAGGTCGTCCGGGTCCGGTTCTGATTGATATTCCGAAAGATGTCACTGCAAATAAGGCAGAGTATGTAAAAGAAAAGCCTGTAGCTGTAGAGCCATCACAGAATATCTGTGAAACACAGCTTGACACAGCAGTAGAGATGATAAAGGAGGCAAAGAAGCCTTATATCTTCGTTGGTGGAGGAGCAATTTTATCCGGAGCCAGCGAAGAACTTTATACATTTGCAAAAAAAGTGGATGCACCGGTAACAGATTCTCTTATGGGAAAGGGAGCATTTCCTGGAACAGACCCGTTATATACAGGAATGCTTGGAATGCATGGAACAAAAACCTCCAATTACGGTGTCAGTGAGTGTGATCTTCTGATTGTGATCGGAGCAAGATTCAGTGACCGTGTAACCGGAAATGCACAGAAATTTGCACAGAATGCAAAGATTATCCAGATTGATGTAGATGTTGCCGAGATGAACAAAAATGTGATGATTTCTGCAGGTGTTGTAGGAGACATAAAAGTCGTTCTTGACAGATTGAATGAGCGCCTGGAACAGCAGAATCATGCAGAATGGGTGACTAAAATTCAGGAATACAAAGAAAAATATCCACTAGTTTATCATAAAGATGTATTGAGTGGTCCGTTCGTAGTAGAAGAGATTTATCGCCAGACAAAGGGCGAGGCTATTATTTCTACAGAGGTCGGACAGCATCAGATGTGGGCAGCACAGTTTTATAAATATACAAAACCAAGAACATTCCTGACATCAGGAGGACTTGGAACCATGGGATATGGTCTTGGCGCAGCTCTTGGAGCGAAGAGTGGAAGAGAAGACAAAGTGGTTGTCAATATTGCAGGAGACGGTTGCTTTAGAATGAATATGAATGAGATCGCAACTGCAGTCCGCCACAATATTCCAGTGATTCAGGTAGTCATCAACAACCACGTTCTTGGTATGGTACGACAGTGGCAGAATCTGTTTTACGGACAGAGATACTCTGCGACAGTACTGAATGATGCAGTAGATTTTGTAAAACTTGCAGAAGCAATGGGTGCAGAAGGCATCCGCGCAACAACACAGGAAGAATTCAAATCAGCTTTTGAAAAGGCAATGAATCTTGGAAGACCGGTTGTCATCGATTGTCAGATTGACAGTGATGATAAGGTATGGCCAATGGTTGCGCCTGGAGCGGCAATCAGTGAAGCGTTTGATGAAGCAGATTTGAAGAATAAATAATAAACAAATTAACAGCTCAAAAAGAGCAAGGGAAATGGAGGCAATACTATGAGTAGAGTGTACAATTTTTCAGCAGGTCCGGCAATGTTACCGGTGGAGGTCCTTAAAGAAGCAGCATCAGAGATGCTGGATTATCAGGGTTCAGGAATGTCCGTGATGGAAATGAGTCACCGCTCTCAGGTATTCCAGAATATTATCGATGAGGCAGAAGCAGATCTTAGAGACTTACTGAATATTCCGGACAATTATAAGGTACTGTTCTTGCAGGGAGGCGCATCCCAGCAGTTCGCTGCAGTTCCTATGAACCTGATGAAAAATGGTGTCGCAGATTATATTGTGACAGGTCAGTGGGCGAAAAAAGCAGCACAAGAGGCAGAAAAATACGGCAAGGTGAATGTCATTGCATCTTCCGCAGATAAGACATTTTCTTATATTCCGGATTGTTCCAATCTTCCGATTGATGACGATGCAGATTACGTATATATCTGTGAGAATAATACAATCTATGGAACGAAGTACAAAGAACTTCCGAATACGAAAGGCAAGACGCTGGTTGCAGATGTATCTTCCTGTTTCCTGTCAGAGCCTCACGATGTAGAAAAATACGGTGTTCTCTATGGTGGAGTACAGAAAAATATCGGACCTGCCGGAGTTGTGATTGCAATTATTCGTGAAGATTTGATTCGTGATGACGTACTTCCAGGCACACCGACTATGTTAAAATATAAAACACAGGCGGACAAAGGTTCTCTTTATAACACACCTCCGTGTTATGGAATTTATATTTGCGGCAAAGTCTTCAAATGGTTGAAAAAACAGGGCGGACTTGCTGCAATGAAAGAACACAATGAGAAAAAAGCAAAGATTCTGTATGATTACCTGGATCAGAGCAAGATGTTCAAAGGAACTGTTGTACCAAAAGACCGTTCTCTTATGAATGTTCCATTCGTAATGGGTGACAAAGATCTGGAGGCTAAATTCGTCAAAGAAGCAGATGCAGCCGGATTTGTAAATTTAAAAGGGCACCGTACTGTCGGAGGTATGCGTGCTAGTATTTACAACGCGATGCCAATCGAAGGCGTGGAAGCATTAGTCGAATTCATGAAGAAATTTGAAAAGGAGAACGCTTAATATGTACAAATATCATTGCTTAAATCCAATCGCAGATATTGGATTGAATAACTTTACAGAAGATTATACAAAGATTGATACTGCAGAAGGTGCAGATGCGCTTCTCGTAAGAAGTGCAGTTATGCATGACATGGAGTTTGACAAAAACTTAAAGGCTATTGGAAGAGCAGGAGCAGGAGTTAATAACATTCCTCTGGATACATGTGCGGAGCAGGGAATCGTTGTATTCAACACACCGGGAGCAAATGCAAATGGTGTAAAAGAGCTTGTGATCGCAGGTATGCTTCTTGCGTCTCGTGATATCATAGGAGGAATCAACTGGGTCCAGGAGAATGAAGAAGACGGCAATATCTTAAAAGATGCCGAAAAGGCAAAGAAACAGTTTGCCGGCTGCGAAATCGAAGGTAAGAAGCTGGGAGTCATTGGACTTGGAGCCATTGGTGTTCTTGTTGCCAATGCAGCCGTACATCTTGGAATGGAAGTTTACGGATATGATCCATATCTGTCTGTGGATGCAGCATGGAGACTGTCCAGAAATATTCATCATGCAAAGACCGTTGATGAGCTTTATAAAGATTGTGATTATATTACGATCCATGTGCCGGCTATGGATAGTACAAAAGGTATGATTGACAAGAATGCGATTGGTCTTATGAAAGATGGCGTTGTCATTCTGAATTATGCAAGAAATGTCCTGGTTGATGAAGAGGCAGTAGTAGATGCACTTGTTTCCGGACATGTTAAGAACTATGTGACAGATTTCCCGACACCAATCGTGGCAGGAGTCAAAGGTGCGATTATCACACCACACCTTGGAGCTTCTACAGAAGAGTCTGAAGATAACTGTGCGAAGATGGCAGTTGCAGAAGTAAGAAATTATCTGGAAAATGGTAACATCCAGCATTCTGTAAACTATCCGGACTGCGACATGGGAGTCAAAGGTGAAAATACAAGAATTACATTACTTCACCATAATGTACCGAATATGATCGGACAATTCACGAAGATCCTTGCAGATGATAATATGAATATCGCAGATATGACGAATAAAAGCAAAGGTGAGTATGCATATACGATGATTGATATAGATTCTGATGTGACAGACAGTGTTATCGAGGATCTAACAAAAGTCAAAGATGTGTTAAGAGTACGTGTGATTCGTTAATTGGTACAATTGCAGGTTGATCAAACATAATCAAAATATAAAGAGGAATAGTGATGGAAGAGGTTCTTGTAACTATTCCTTTTTTGACGTTCAAAAGTTCATAGTCTTATTTCCAATCATGAAAAATAGAACCGCCAGCTATTAACTGGCAGTCTATAAAAATGCACATATATCTGATTATGAGAAAAATCCTATAAATTTTTCTCTGCTAAATCTTTTCTGTGTCTTTCAAGAAGAGCGTGTAATCTGTCAGTCGGACTTAATACAGAACTGATAGATACATCGTGGTTCATGGAATCGATGATCAGCGCGATGAATTTACTCATATCTGCAACTGTGAAGTAGTTTCTCTCATAGAATGCAGGTGGGAGGTAAGTCAGGTTCGTAGTGATCACGCGATCAATATAACCTTTCTCATGGAATTCGTCAAATTTCTCAAATCCATCTGTGAAAAGACCAAATGTTGTACATACAAATACCTGTTTTGCACCACGGTCTTTCATCTGTTTAGCTACGTCCAACATACTTTCACCGGAAGAAATCATATCATCGATGATGATGACAGATTTCCCTTTGATATCAGAACCTAAGAACTCATGTGCTACAATTGGGTTCTTTCCATTTATGACTGTTGAATAATCACGTCTCTTGTAGAACATACCCATGTCAACTCCGATAACGTTGGAGAAGTATACGGCACGGGACATTGCACCTTCATCCGGACTGATGATCATCAGGTGATCCGGGTCAACAGAAAGGTTTGGTTCTGCGCGAAGCAGTGCTTTCATGAACTGATATGGCGGGTTGAAACTGTCGAATCCGTAAAGCGGGATTGCATTCTGTACACGCGGATCGTGGGCATCAAATGTGAAGATATTGTCTACGCCCATGTCAATCAGTTCCTGAAGTGCCAAAGCGCAGTCCAGAGACTCGCGTTTTGTACGTTTGTGCTGACGGCTCTCATACAAAAACGGCATAATAATGTTAAGGCGGTGTTCCTTACCATTAGCAGCGGAAATCAGACGTTTCAGATCCTGATAGTGATCGTCCGGTGACATGTGGTTCACATATCCGTTGACGGAATATGTCAGGCTGTAATTACATACATCTGTCATAATAAACAGGTCTTTTCCACGGACGGATTCGTTCAGGACACCTTTTGCTTCACCACTTCCAAAACGTGGGCAATGTGCATCTACCAGATAATTGTCCTGAAGATAAGTTGCATACATTGGTGATTTTAATTCTTCACGGTAAGAGGACTGTCTGAAGTTGACAATATAGTCATTCACTTTCTGCCCCAGTTCTTTGCAGCCTTCCATAGCAATGATCTTCAGAGGGGCTCTTGGGAAAAGCTTTTCCATCTCCTTGATATCATTACTGTTACTGTTAATCGTAATGTTGTTCATAACGCTCTCCTGTTACATATAAATATTTCATTTTTTTTAATGATATTTTGTTCTAACATAACTCACATTACAGTTATATCATTTTTACCTATGTAAGGTCAATGGTATGTTTTCTATTTTATAAACTTTACAAGTTGAAGCAGATATTGTAAAATCAAGTGGATAAGATGAAAAATCGAATATTTACAGAAATGGAGATAAATATATGAGTAAACCAGTAGTAGCGATTGTGGGTAGACCGAATGTGGGTAAGTCCACACTTTTTAATGCGCTGGCAGGAGAGAAGATTTCAATTGTAAAAGACACACCGGGAGTTACCCGTGATCGAATCTACGCAGATGTCAGCTGGCTTGATAAAGATTTTACATTGATCGACACCGGTGGTATTGAACCGGAGAGCAAGGACATTATTCTGTCACAGATGCGTGAACAGGCTCAGATTGCTATTGATACATCAGATGTTATTATTTTTATTACAGATGTAAAGCAGGGGCTTGTGGATTCCGATTCTAAAGTTGCAGATATGTTAAGAAGAAGTGGAAAGCCGGTCATTCTTGTTGTAAACAAAGTAGATAATTTTGATAAATATATGGCAGATACTTATGAGTTCTATAATCTTGGAATCGGTGATCCGGTGCCAATCTCTGCATCATCAAGACTCGGACTTGGAGATATGCTTGATAAGGTAATCGAACATTTCCCGGAGCATGCAGGAGAAGAGGAAGAGGACTCTCGTCCGCGTGTGGCAATCGTAGGAAAACCGAACGTAGGTAAGTCTTCTATTATTAACAAGCTTCTTGGAGAGCAGCGTGTGATCGTCAGTGACATTGCAGGAACAACAAGGGATGCCATTGATACGGAGATCGTGCACAATGGAAAAGAATATGTCTTTATTGATACAGCAGGGCTTCGCAGAAAGAATAAGATTAAAGAGGAACTGGAGCGATACAGTATTATCCGTACCGTAACAGCGGTGGAGCGTGCAGATGTGGTCCTTGTCGTAATTGATGCGACTCAGGGTGTGACAGAACAGGATGCCAAGGTGGCAGGAATTGCTCATGAGCGTGGAAAAGGTGTTATCGTCGTGGTAAATAAGTGGGATGCTATTGAGAAAAATGATAAGACCATGCGTGAGTACGAGAATGAAGTGCGCCGTGTCCTTTCATTTATGCCATACGCAGAGATTATGTACGTGTCTGCAGTGACAGGTCAGCGTCTTCCAAAAATGTTCGATATGATTGATATGGTCATTGAGAATCAGACACTGCGTGTTGCAACAGGGGTACTTAATGAGATTCTGATGGAAGCAACAGCAATGCAGCAGCCGCCGTCAGACAAAGGAAAGCGTCTGAAGATCTATTACATGACGCAGGTAGCGGTAAAGCCGCCTTCATTTGTAATTTTTGTCAATGATAAAGAACTGATGCATTTCTCCTATCAGAGATATCTGGAGAATAAGATCAGAGAGTCCTTTGGCTTCAAGGGAACATCACTAAAATTCTTTGTGAGAGAAAGAAAAGAAAGGGATAATTAGAAAATGGAACGTTTTATATGTCTACTGATCGGGTATGCATTTGGACTGATCCAGACAGGATACATCTATGGTAAGATGAGAGGAGTTGATATCCGAAAAGAGGGAAGCGGCAATGCAGGAAGCACGAACGCTCTTCGCACGATGGGAATCAAAGCGGGACTTGTCACACTTCTTGGAGACTGCTTTAAATGTGTCTTTGCAGTTGTGATGGTTTACCTGATTTACGGAAAGACTTACGCAGACATTTTCCCACTCCTTGCCATGTATGCAGGGATGGGTGCGGTACTTGGGCACAACTATCCATTTTATCTGAACTTTAAAGGTGGAAAAGGAATCGCAGCGACAGCCGGACTGATCTTAAGTACGACAAATGTATGGATGGTTTTGATCTGTTTATTTGCATTTCTCGGAATCGTGGCAGTGACACGTTATGTGTCTCTTGGCTCCCTGGCAGTTGTGATCATTTATCTGGTCGAAGTGGTTGTATATGGCCAGATGGGCGGATTTGGTGTAAAACCGCCGTATCTTTATGAAATGTATGGAATTGCGGCATTTCTGATGTTATCCGCATTTTATAAACATAAGGCGAATATTGTAAGACTCATGAACGGTACGGAGAATAAGATCAGTATCGGAAAGAAATAATAAGGAGGAAGATTATGGCAAAGGTAAGTGTGATAGGGGCAGGAAGCTGGGGGACTGCACTGGCGCTTCTTCTGAGTAAAAACGGTCACGATGTGACTATGTGGTCAATTCTGGAAGATGAGATCCGGATGCTGGATAAAGAGCGTGAGCACAAATCAAAGCTTCCGGGCGTGAAGCTTCCGGATACAATGAAATTTACAACAGATCTTAAGGAAGCTGTAGAAGGAAAAGATTTCCTTGTACTGGCAGTGCCATCTACATTTACAAGAGGAACAGCGAAAAATATGTGCCCATATGTAGCGGAAGGTCAGATCATTGTTGATGTTGCGAAAGGAATCGAAGAGGCAACTCTGATGACACTTTCTCAGCAAATCGAGGATGAAATCCCACAGGCTGATGTAGCAGTCCTGTCCGGACCAAGCCATGCTGAGGAAGTAGGAAGAGGACTTCCGACTACTGTTGTTGTGGGAGCAAAGACGGAAAAGACAGCCGAGTATCTGCAGCAGATGTTCGCAAGTGAAGTGTTCCGTGTATATACAAGCCCGGATATGCTTGGTATGGAACTTGGCGGTTCTTTGAAAAATGTCATCGCTCTGGCAGCAGGTATTGCTGACGGAATGGGATATGGAGATAATACAAAGGCGGCACTCATCACAAGAGGAATTGCAGAGATTGCAAGACTAGGTGTGAAAATGGGCGGCGCAGTTGAGACATTTTCCGGACTTACAGGAATCGGTGATCTGATTGTAACGTGTGCCAGCGTCCACAGCCGTAACCGCAAAGCAGGTTATCTTATGGGGCAGGGCAAATCCATGCAGGAAGCAATGGATGAGGTTCAGATGGTAGTAGAAGGAGTGTATTCTGCAAAAGCAGCAGTAAAACTTGGCGAAAAATATGGAGTATCACTTCCGATCATCAATAAAGTCAGCGAAGTATTGTTTGATGGAAAAGACCCGAAAGAAGCAGTTAATGAACTCATGCTCAGAGATAATAAGGCGGAGCATACAGCACTTCCGTGGGAGAAATAATTGTAAAAGATATTAAAACAGGACGAACAACAAGAACATAAAATAGGACGAACACCTGGTATATCGAATACACTTGCTTCATGTACGAAACATTCCAATGAGCCTCTAAGGCAGTCAATCTTATCTGCAAGGGCAGTTAAGATTGACAGAGTCTCATTTCCATCGTACATAAGGCGCGCGTGTTATTTGATATATCAGGTGTTCTGTATTTTTAAGAGTAAGTTTCATGCCTTCCTGCTTAAAAAGGCTCATCGGAATGTTCCTTGCAATGGAGCAAAAAACACTACGATCCGTAAATCCATAAGCAGAAAATTCATACATAGTAAGCAGAATTCTATACATACTCGGAATGTTTCCGGCATAATCTGTTAACAGTAAAACAAGTTCATGCATGGGGGTATTTTGATGGATAGATTTCAGGTATACAAAGATATCGAAGCGAGGACGAATGGAGAAATCTACATTGGTGTTGTGGGACCGGTCCGGACGGGAAAGTCTACATTTATTAAAAGATTCATGGATGTGCTGGTGCTTCCAGAAATGGAAGATGAACATGCCAGAATGCGTACGCAGGATGAACTGCCGCAATCTGCTTCGGGACGCACGATTATGACAACGGAACCAAAGTTCGTGCCGAAGGAAGCAGCAAAAATCCGGCTTGCTGATGACGTGGATGTGAAGGTGCGTCTGATTGACTGCGTCGGTTATATGGTAGAAGGTGCTGCCGGTTATATGGACGGGGATTCTCAGAGACAGGTGAAAACACCGTGGTTTGCTTATGAGATCCCATTTGCAAAGGCTGCCGGGATTGGAACTAGAAAAGTAATTCATGATCATTCAACCATTGGAATTGTGATTACGACAGACGGTACCATCACAGACATTCCAAGAGAAAATTACAAAGATGCGGAGCGTATGACGATACAGGAATTAAATGGAATCGGAAAGCCGTTCATTGTACTTGTGAATTCAAAAGAGCCACAGGGAGAACGGGCGCAGAACACCGCGAAGAATCTGGAACAGGAATATGGAGTACGGGCGCTGCCGGTCAACTGTGAAAAACTTACCAGAGAGGATATCTGCCAGATTTTATCGGAAGTCCTTTTTGAGTTTCCGATATCTGAAATTCAGTTTTTTGTTCCGAAATGGGTGGAGATGCTTCCAAGAGACCACAAGATCAAACAAGATCTGATTGAACATGTGAGAGTGATTCTGGAACGACTTACCAAAATCCGGGATGCTCTTGGAAGTATAGATGTTTCTGAGAGTGAGTACATAGATTCCTGCAAAGTGGATCAGATTGGAATGGGTCAGGGCTGTGTGAATATCAATATTTCTATACCAGAAAGATATTATTACGAAATGTTAAGCGAGATGACGGGAACGAAGATTGCAGGACAATATGAGTTGGTTGCAACAATTCAGGAACTTGCGAAATTAAAGGAAGAATATGAAGGAGTCCGGGACGCATTTACAACTGTTCGAATGAAAGGATATGGGGTGGTCAGTCCGGTAAGAGATGAAATTACACTTTTGGAGCCGGAGCTTATCAAACAGGGAAATAAATATGGTGTGAAGATACATTCAAAGGCCCCGTCTATCCATCTGATCCGGGCGAATATCGAGACAGAGATTGCACCGATTGTTGGAACAGAAGATCAGGCGAAAGATCTTCTTACATTCATTAAGCAGGAAGCAGAAACCGAACATGGAATCTGGGAGACGAACATTTTCGGAAAATCTGTGGAAGAATTAGTGATGGATGGTATCCGGGGTAAGATTGCCATGATCGGGGATGAAAGCCAGACAAAGCTTCAGGATACAATGCAGAAGATTGTCAATGACAGTAATGGAGGACTGGTGTGTATCATCATATAAAAATGATTTACCCCCTGCATAATTTGTGCTATACTATTTTATGAATGTCAAAAAGGAACTTAAGAAAAAAGATAAGACTTTGAATGAGATAGAAAAAATGTATGGAGGTACAATTTGATGAAAGTAGCGATTATTACTGCAAGTACAGCAGTTTATAAAGGAGAGCAGGAGGATGCAAGTGGAAAAGTAATCCGCAAGATGGTGGAGGAAACAGGGCTTGACGTTGTGTTCATGAAGGCTCTCCCGACAGACAAAACTGTATTATCTACTGTTTTTCAGAGAATGGCAGACGGAAATCTTGCAGACCTGATCCTGACAACAGGCGGAGCAGGCTGCGGACCGGAAGACTGCACACCGGAGGCAACTATGGAAGTTGTAGACAGACCACTTCTTGGAATTCCGGAAGGTATGCGTGCACACATGCTTACACTGACAAAAAGAGCTATGTTGAACCGTGCAGCGGCAGGAATCCGTGGAAATGTTGTGATTGTAAATCTTCCTGGAAAAGCAGGAGCTGTAAAGGAATGTCTTGGATACATCTTGCCAGAGGTCATGCATGCAGTTGAAGTGGCACAGGGAATAAAATAATGATTAAAATTACTTACCTGGAACATAGCGGATTTGCTGTTGAGTGTGACGATTATGTATTGATTTTTGATTATTATAAAGGAAATCTGCCACAGTTTGATAAAGATAAAAAAATCTGTGTATTTGCAAGTCATGTGCACTACGATCATTTTAAAAAGAAAATATTTACGTGGGCAGAAGAATATGAGAATATCCACTATATTTTATCTGATGACATTGAGGTGGCAGGACCAAAAGATCAGACGGAACATATAGGTGCAGATGCAGATTTTAATATTTGGGATTTAAGGATTCATACACTGAAATCCACCGATGAAGGTGTGGCATTTCTTGTAAGGGTGAAAGAGAAAACATTTTTTCATGCAGGAGATCTGAACTGGTGGTACTGGGAAGAAGAGGATGATGAGACCTGGAATGAACCGATGAGACAGGCATATCAGAAAGAGATTGCAAAAATCGAGGGTGAAGAAATTGATTATGCATTTTTCCCGCTTGATTCTAGACAGGGAGAAGAGTCTGTGCTTGGTATCAATTATTTTATGCAGCATACGAATACAAAGATTGTATTCCCAATGCATATGTGGGGGTATGACATTTTAGATAAGTTTTTGAAAAATTCAGTGTCGGAGCCGTATAGAGAGCGGATCGTGAAGGTGAAAGAACCGGGTCAGAGCTTTTATTTCGAGGAGGAAAGATAGATGCTGGTCAGTATATACACCGATGGAGCAGCCAGAGGAAACCCGGATGGACCGGGAGGATACGGAACCATTTTAGAGTACGTAGATTCAAAAGGCGAACTTCATATAAAGGAATTGTCAAAGGGATATGAGAAGACAACGAATAACCGCATGGAGTTGATGGCAGTCATAGCTGGACTGGAAGCATTGAACCGTCCGTGTGATGTGAAGTTGTATTCCGATTCAAAGTATGTGGTAGATGCATTCAATCAGAACTGGATCGGCGGGTGGCTGAAGAAAGGCTGGAAACGTGGAAAGAATGAGCCTGTAAAAAATGTGGATCTCTGGAAACGGCTTCTGGAAGCGAAAGAGCCACACAATGTGACATTTATCTGGGTGAAAGGACATGATGGACATCCTCAGAATGAGCGATGCGATGAACTCGCAACTTCTGCGGCAGATGCAATGAGGTAAAAAAGTTCTTTCTTTTTAGAAAAAATATGATATAATAAATACTTGCAAGTAAGACAGGTGATCGCGGCTGTAATTGCCGAAAGGCAGCAGGTGAGGAAAGTCCGGGCTTCGCAGGGCAGGGTGCCGGATAACGTCCGGTGGAGGCGACTCCAAGGCCAGTGCAACAGAAATGTACCGCCTGACAGACTCTTATGAGAATGGACAGGTAAGGGTGGAAGGGCAGTGTAAGAGACTACCGCCCGGCCGGTAACGACCGGGGCATATGTAAACCCCACTCGAAGCAAGACCGTGCAGAGACAATTTGGCGGCCCGTCAAGTCTCAGGTAGGTCGCTGGAACCTGATGGCAACATCAGGTCTAGATAGATGATCACTCAACGACATAACCCGGCTTATCGTCTTGCTTGCTTTTGTTTTATTCCAATATGGTAATAAAAAAGATTTTCAGCTTCGAAAATTGAAACTGAAAATCTTTTTTTATACATTTAATTCAATGTTTATCATCAATTCATAAATAAAAGATAACTGTCTGCATAGTTAAAACAGGAAGTTTTATTTGCGTTTACCAAGTCTTCCCTGATATTTTTCTTCGCAGTATTTGCAGCGGTATACTTCTTCGTCCGGATCGGTCAGTACGAAGACATGATCCAGTCCCTGCTCAATAGAAGTGATACAACGAGGATTTTTACAGCGGATCACATTGCGGATTTCGTGAGGAAGGTGAAGACATTTTTTTGCAACAACCTTCTCATTCTGGATAATGTTGACGGTAATGTTGTGATCAATGAAGCCAAGGATGTCAAGATCCATAAAATCGATCGGACATTCGATTTTCATGATATCCTTTTTGCCCATACAGTTACTTTTTGCATTTTTGATAATTGCAACACAGCAGTCCAGTTGATCTAAGTGAAGATATTTGTAAATATCCATACTTCTTCCTGCCTGGATGTGATCCAGTACAAATCCTTCTGAGATCTGACCTACATTCAGTGTATTCTTAACCATAGTATATTCCTCCTTAGACTTCGATTTCCAGTAATGTCAGAATCAGAGCCATTCGAATGTATACTCCGTACTGAGCCTGAGCGAAATAAGCAGCTCTTGGGTCATCATCAACTTCAACAGCAATTTCATTTACTCTAGGAAGTGGGTGAAGTACATACATATCCTTTGGCGCAAGCTTCATCTTCTGAGCATCCAGTACATAAAAATCTTTCATACGGATATAGTCTTCTTCATTGAAGAAACGTTCCTTCTGTACACGGGTCATGTAGAGAATATCGAGCTTTGGAAGAGCATCTTCCAGACGAACGACCTCTTCGTACTGTGCATGTTCTTTATCGAGAACATCATTGCGGATATAACTTGGAACACGAAGTTCTTCTGGTGAGATCAGAATGAATTTTACATTTTTGTAACGCACCAGAGCGTGAATCAGAGAGTGAACGGTACGGCCAAATTTTAAATCTCCGCAAAGACCGATCGTGATATTATCAAGATGACCTTTTAAAGAACGGATCGTAAGCAGATCGGTCAGGGTCTGTGTCGGATGCTGATGTCCGCCGTCTCCTGCATTGATGACAGGGATTCTGGAATGCTCGCTGGCTACCAGCGCAGCTCCTTCTTTCGGATGTCTCATTGCACAGATATCCGCATAACAGGAAATCATACGAATCGTATCTGCAACCGTTTCCCCTTTTGTTGCAGAACTGGAATCGGCAGAAGAAAAACCAAGAACACTGCCTCCGAGATTAAGCATTGCTGCTTCATGACTGAGTCTAGTACGTGTACTTGGTTCAAAAAATAAAGTTGCTAATTTCTTTCCATCACATGCATGAGCATATTTCTTAGGGTTCTTTTCGATGTCCTGGGCTAAATCCATAAGATTGTCTAATTCTTCCACTGTGAAATCAAGTGGACTCATCAAGTGTCTCATAAAATCCTCCTTCGCGACGTTTACTTAAAAGTCTCTGTACATAATATAACAAACCTGTCAAATTTTCAATGTAAAAATAATTTTTTTTGAATGTAAAAAATAATTTTTTTGAATCTGTAATCAGGATAAGAATGTAAGGTAGATTTTAGATATGAAATGTATTATAATGCAATAGTGTCAGTATAGAGAGGCGAAGGATGCAAGTGATACTGACTATGGTATTTGTAAAGGAGACAAGATGGATGGCTACATTAGAAGAATTAAGAGGGCAGTTAGATGTCGTAGATGATCAGATCGTGAAGTTATATGAAGAGCGAATGAAAATATGTGAACAGGTTGGAGAATATAAGGTCGAAGCAGGAAGAAAAGTATTTGACCGTGTAAGGGAGAAAGAAAAGCTTCAGAATGTGGCATCAAAAGTTTCTTCTGATTTTGATAAAAAAGGAATTCAGGAACTGTATCAGCAGCTTATGTCCATGAGCCGCAAGTTACAGTATCAGCAGCTTGTGAAGGCAGGAGCTCTTGGAAGACTTCCTTTTATAGAGATTGATTCACTTGGCGTGGAGAAAGCGAGAGTCGTATTTCAGGGCATGGAAGGTGCTTATGGACAGGCAGCTATGAAGACCTATTTCGGAGAGGACTGCAACAGTTATTCTGTCCGTACATTCCGGGATGCAATGGAAGCAATCGAGGAGGGCGCCGCAGATTATGCAGTGCTTCCAATCGAAAATTCTACAGCAGGTGCGGTAAACGAAGTCTATGACCTTCTGGTAGAATTTGAAAATTATATTGTAGGAGAAGTCATAATTCCAATCACGCATACACTGGCAGGACTTCCAGGGACACAGCTTTCTGAACTGAAGCGAGTGTATTCTAAAGCGGAAGCGCTGATGCAGACAACCAGGTTTTTGGAAGAACACAGTGACTGGCAGCAGATCAGCGTGGCAAATACAGCTATTGCAGCAAAGAAAATCCTAGATGACCAAGACCGGACTCAGGCGGCAGTCTGCAGTGCCTATGCGGCAAAAGTCTACGGACTGGAAGTGTTAGAAGACAACATTAATGATGAATCCGGAAACTGTACAAGATTTATTATTGTGACGAACCAGAAGGTGTTCTTGAAAGGGGCAAAGAAGATCAGTATTTGCTTTGAGGTTCCACATGAGAGTGGATCGCTGTATCATTTACTGTCACATTTTATTTATAATGATCTGAATATGTCAAAAATTGAGTCCAGACCAATTGAGGGAAGAAGCTGGGAGTACCGTTTCTTTGTAGATTTTGAAGGCAATCTGGAAGAACCAGGTGTGAAGAATGCACTTAGGGGCTTGCGGGAAGAGAGCAGAAGCCTGAAGATACTTGGAAATTACTAATACCAGTGTGGGAGTGCCGGACATAGAGTAATCCGTTAGAGGATTTGTATAATAGAAAAACATAAAATGACATAAAAAAGGAGACATCGAGGAAATGAGAACGAATGAATTGATTTTATATAAAGATATGGAAGACGGGGAACTTCTCCAGGACATGACATTTCTTATGGAGAACTATAATAATGAATATTACAATGAGGACGATATGAAGAGCCTTCTGTATTCTACTATTGGTGATCTGACAGAGTTATCAGTCAGTCACGGATTTGAAGGAAATCTGTGGCATACTTATCTGACTTACCTTATGGTCAGTCATGAGAATGCATACAGCACTTCCTGTGAGATTGTCGGACCGGTCGAAGGAAGTATTAATATTGCAGCACTGCATGATTTTAAGATTTTTAAAGAACTGTTTGACTATGATTTCCAGAATCTTGGAGAGGTACTTGGAGAAGACGGACTTGCCATGATCCGGGATTACAAGGGGGTCAATGGACATGGACAGGTCTTCAATGAGAGAATCCGTGACCGTATCTGTGACCTTGCAAAGGCACTTGATGGAACGGAATGTGCAGAAGAATTTAAAGAGAAAGTAACACAGTTCTACAAGGAATTTGGCGTTGGCAAACTGGGGCTTCACAAAGCATTTCGTATTGAGCATACCGAAGAAGGGGCAAGAATCGTGCCAATCACAAAGATTGCTCACGTGCACCTGGATGATCTGGTGGGATACGAGATGGCAAAGAAAAAACTGATCGACAATACAGAAGCATTTGTTATGGGAAGAAAATCCAATAACTGTCTGTTATTTGGAGATGCCGGAACCGGAAAATCTTCTTCTATCAAGGCAATCCTGAATCAGTATTATGATCAGGGATTGCGTATGATTGAAGTGTACAAGCATCAGTTCCAGGACCTGAATGACGTGATCGCACAGATCAAAAACCGGAATTATAAATTT